>Ga0334885_1001607_pt1 | contig 26863 bp, 30 predicted proteins | sample GraSluR1_MG_8_FD_207233 | JGI IMG/M metagenome (GOLD analysis project Ga0334885, IMG submission 207233) | Sludge microbial communities from methane-producing bioreactor in Wageningen University, Netherlands - Granular Sludge_31_05-R1 | ecosystem: Engineered > Bioreactor > Anaerobic >...
CAACTTGGCCTTCTTTTAAAGCATTGATCAGATCAATAGTAGCATCCCAAGAAGCAATTTTGACTGCTCCAGTCAAACCAGCATTCACAACCGCTTGATAGGCACCGCGAGCACTAAAGAGGTTGGTACCAAACACACCAACGATATCGGGGTTGGCCTGGAGAGCGGCGGCAGTTTGTTGCTGGGCTTTTTCCTGATTATCCAGGTTGTATTCTACTCCAACCAATTCAATATCCGGATAATCAGAAATACCTTTTTTAAAGCCTTCTACTCGTTCCACAACGCTGGATACATCAGGATTGGTGGTTGAAACAAATACCTTTCCCTTGCCTCCGATCATATCAGCAAGGCGTTTTCCGACTTCAACTCCACCTTGGAAATTGTCGGTTCCAATGAAAGAAAGTGGGAAGGAATAATCGCTCTCTTTGGAATAATCTCCATCACCAAGATAGGTATCAACGGTGAGGACCTCTATACCACTGTCATAAATTTTCTTTAATGGAGCAATTAATGAGTCTTGAGCAGCAGGACCGGTAATGAGTAGGTCAATATCTCCTCGGGCGGCAGTAGCTTCCAAAACTGGAACCTGGATTTCAGCGCCCCAAGATTTTAAATATTCAGTAACAAAGAGATCAATACCTAATTCTTCACATTTGTCGGCAATTCCTTTGCCAATCATTCTGTAAAAAGGATCTTCAATAGTAGGGCACCAGGCAAATTTCAACTTCTTTTCTTGTGCTCCTGCTCCAGCGACTAAAGTAAATACTAGTATCCCCACCAATAGAATAAAAATGAATGACTTTTTCATAAATTTTCCTCCTCCAATTTTTTGCTTACGATTGGTTTATAAAAAGAATATTGGCTTTCTTGACTGGGAAAGCCTTATCACCTCCTCGTATTTTTTTATTTCGTTTCAGTTTATTCTATCATAATTTAACATCAAATTTCATCATCTTAAGAATAAAAAAGAATTCTTACTTCTCTTCATATATTCAGAATCTTTTATTTTGTAAATCCATCTGCGAACTTGATAAACCAAACCCTACAAAGGATTTTAAATGGTAGGATGCAATTTATTGTGCCCGGTCTTTATTTAATGTAGCGACATGCCATGGCATGTCGAATCTTGGATTTTCATCCTTATATCTGGTGCTGCCATGCAGAATGAGGGTCTATCTTGAGAAAATACTGGAATGATTAAAAAATGCTGTCATCTTGTGTCTAATTTTCTTCTCCTATTGCTCCCCCTCACCCCCTCGCGCCCTCTCCCCCTCAGCATTTTTCATTCTCCTTATCATATTACTGCCTCTAATTGTTATGCTATAATTTTTTTACCTGTTAATCGAAAGGAGGGAAAGTGAAATCTTTATTGGGAATGGATCAGCCTCAATTTTGGTTTCACAGTTTAAAAAGTAGAAAATATCAATGATATAAAAGATGTTTCAATCGCTTTTTAATTTTGTTTAAAGGAGGTTTTATTATTATGAAAAAATGGATGATGTGGGGAACAATATTTATTTTAGTCATTGGATTAGTTGGTTTTGCCTCAGCGCAGGGAAGATGTGTACAAGTGGGGGGAACACTCGTTCATGGTAGTTCCGGCGATGCCTATCGTTTAGATCCTGCCGATGTTACCGATGGTATCTCCATATCGATGACCGATAATATTTTTGAAGGTTTAGTCCGTTATAAACCCGGGACTTCCGAAGTCGAACCTGCCTTAGCCGAATCATGGGAGATTTCTCCTGATGGATTAACTTTCACATTCCATCTTCGCCAAGGTGTTAAATTTCATGATGGAACCGACTTTAACGCCGACGCAGTAGTCTATTCTCTAAAGAGACAGTTTGATCCAGAACACCCCTTCTACCAAAACGGAGAATGGGCTTATTGGCAATGGATGTTTACCGATGTCCAAGACGTGGTAAAAGTCGATGACTATACAGTTAAAATTATTCTTAGTCAACCCAATTCCACCATCATGACCAGCCTCGCTATGTTTACTGCTTCTGTAGTGAGCCCGGCTGCCTGTGAAAAATATGGTGCTGATTTCTTTAAGAATCCGGTTGGAACTGGACCTTTTAAATTCGTCGAATGGGTAAAAGATGACCACCTCACTTTGGAAGTCAATCTCGACTACTGGGGTGGACGGGCATATGTTGACAAACTGATCTTCCGGGTCATACCCGATCCTTCAGTTCGACTTATTGAATTAGAAAAAGGATCCATTGATAGTATGGAATACCCAAATGCCGATGATTTGGAGCGGATTAAAAACAATCCTAACCTCTATATACAAGAAGCCCCTGGGTTAAACGTTGGGTATTTAGCCATGAATATGGGTGAAGATACACCAGGTTTTGAAAAACCTTTTGGTGATGTTCGAGTCAGAAAAGCTATTGCCCATGCAATAAATAAACCGGAAATTGTTGAATACCTTTACCAAGGTACTGCAGTTCCAGCGAAGAACCCTATTCCACCGATTATGTGGAGTTACAACGATGCCATTGAAGATTATGAATACAATCCCGAAAAAGCTATCGAGCTCCTGAAAGAAGCCGGCTATCCTAATGGTTTTGAAACGACCTTCTGGGTCATGCCAGTTTCTCGCCCCTACATGTTCGATCCTCCCAAAATTGCTGAAGCTATCCAAGCTGACTTGGAAGCAGTTGGAATTAAAGCTAACATCTACTCAGTTGAATGGGGAACCTATCTCCAGGAAACCGAAGCTGGAAAGCATCCTATGTGTATGTTAGGGTGGACCGGAGATAACGGTGATCCAGATAACTTCATCTATGTGCTGCTCGATAAGGATGCCGCTATTGTAGGCAGTGCTGGAAACGTTGCTTTTTATCGCAATGATGAATTACACGACATCTTGATCAAGGCTCAGCGAACCTATGATATGGCTGAACGTACTGCATTTTATGAAAAAGCGCAGGAAATCATTCACGCTGATGTTCCTTGGGTACCAATCGCTCATGCTAAAGTGTTCATGGTTTTCAAGAAAAACGTTCAAGGATTTGTAATGTATCCAACCGAACGAAAATTCTTTAATACGGTTTGGATTGATCAAGAGTAAAAAAACCAATCGCAAATTTTTTAAAAAAGGGTCCGGAAAGAACTTCTTTCCGGACCCTTTTTTTATTCTGTAAATACCATTAAATGAATTCTTTAATCTTTCATCCAGAGGCTTCGCTTTATGAAGCCGTGAGGATCTCATCAACCCAATCCGTCATTGCGAGACCTGGTTTTTTGAGGTCGTGGCAATCTTATGAGTTTAATCTTTTATTTGCTCTCTTGTAAACCTACGGGCATGATAAATCAAACCCCTATACAAAAGAATTAAAAAAATGCTGTCATCCTGAGCGGTGCTTTCCCGCGTGAGGATCTCATCATTTATATTTTTTTTATCCTTAAATCTTTTTCTCCCTTTCGCCCCCTCGCGCCCTCTCCCCCTCGGTCTTAACCGTGCCCGTTTAATGTAGCGACATACCATGGCATGTCGAATCTTGGGTTTTCATTCATATCTGATGCCATTGTTCGACATATAGATCTATCCTTTTTAGATATTTACACCCTTCCTATAAATCCGTATAATAAAGCAACATGAAAAAATACATCTTAAAACGTCTGCTTTTACTTATACCCGTTTTAATTGGTGTTTCGATTTTGGTGTTTGTTATCGTCCGCCTCACCCCTGGAGATCCAGCACGGATTTTAGCCGGCGAACACGCTACCGAAGAATACGTTCAAGCTACCCGGGAACGGTGGGGACTTGATAAGCCAATGTACGTGCAATACTATATCTGGTTCAAAAGTCTGCTTCGAGGAGATTTAGGCCGTTCTATTACCACTCACTCTCCAGTCGTTGAAGAAATTTTTAGCCGTTTTCCTGCTACCCTTGAACTTTCCCTCTTCGCTATGCTATTGGCAATTGTTATTGGTATCTTAGCTGGAATCATTTCGGCTATCCGCCAGTATCACTTTTTTGATTATTTTTCAATGACCGTTGCTCTTTTTGGCATTTCTATGCCAGTCTTCTGGTTAGGGTTGATGTTAATGTTTGTTTTTGGGCTTTGGTTGGACATATTACCCATTTCTGGTCGGATCAATGTCATGATTCCCCTTCTAAATATCACCGGCCTCTATGTGTTGGATTCAATTCTGACCTTGAATTTTCGAGCCCTGGGAAGCTCGCTTCTCCATCTCATTCTTCCCAGCATTGCTCTTGGAACCATTCCAATGGCGATGATCGCCCGGATCACCCGATCTTCTATGCTTGAAATTATTCGCCAAGACTTTATTCGAACTGAACGGGCTAAGGGTCTCCCAGAAAGAATGGTTATTTTCAAACATGCTTTGAAAAATGCGCTGATTCCAATCATTACTGTTATTGGCATGGAATTTGGTCTCCTTTTGGGAGGGGCTATCTTAACCGAAACGGTTTTTGCTTGGCCAGGATTAGGTCGATACACAGTTGATGCGGTATATGCTCGTGATTATCCGGCCATTCAGGGATCGGTTCTTTTTATTGCTTTCATATTCGTCGTAGTCAATTTGATTACTGACGTATTGTATGCCTATATTAATCCACGGATCAGGTATCGTTGAAATGATGAAGATTACCAGCGGAGTTTTTTCTGACTTTTTTTATATGATTCGCAAGAACAAATCCGCCTTAATTGGGTTGATTGTGATTTTGGTTATGGTCATCGTTGCTTTATTGGCACCGATCCTTTCTCCCAATAATCCACTGCAGAGAAGCCTTGCCAATCGGCTGAAACCCGGATTCTGGGCAGGCGAAGAATATAATCAGTTCCCCTTGGGGACCGATTACTTAGGACGTTGTTTGCTGTCACGAATCATCTGGGGCGCTCGAACCTCTCTATCAGTTGGTTTTATCGCTGTTCTTATCTCCACCGTTTTTGGTCTTATTTTAGGTATAGCTGGTGGGTATTATGGAGGGTGGGTAGACACATTTTTAATGCGTATTGTCGATGTTTTATTTGCCTTTCCAAGCATTCTTTTATCAATTACAATTATGGCTGCCTTAGGAGCAGGATTAGAAAAAGCTATGATCGCTATTGGAATTGTTTATATTCCCCAGATGGCTCGAGTGGTTCGAAGTGCCATTTTAGTGATCAAAGAAATGGATTATATTGAAGCTGAAAAGGCTTTGGGGGCATCCCACTTCCGGATTATTTGGCATCATATCCTTCCTAATGCCCTGGCTCCGGTTATTGTATATTCCACCCTGAGTGTTGCTGGAGCTATTCTTGATGCAGCAGCTTTAGGTTTCTTAGGGTTGGGGGCTCTTCCCCCTACGCCTGAGTGGGGATCAATGCTATCTAATAGTCGACAATTTCTAACTTCAGGAGCATGGTGGGCAGCAACCTTCCCGGGTTTAGCGATCATGTTAGCGGTTTTAGGGTTGAACCTTTTAGGAGATGGTTTACGCGATGCCCTTGATCCGCGTTTACGAGTGTGAAAACCATGAATGATATTATTCTTCAAATTAAAAACTTAAAAACGTACCTGACCACTCCATCAGGAATTGTTCAGGCTGTTGATGGGGTTGACCTCAATATTGCTGCCAACCAAACTCTTGGGTTGGTTGGTGAATCAGGTTGTGGGAAAAGCATGACTGCTCTCTCCATTTTGAAGCTCTACCCAAAGCCACAGGGCAAGATTGTTGACGGGCAAATCATCTTTTTAGGTGATGATCTGGCAAAAAAAACCGAAGAGGAAATGTATGCCATTCGAGGGAAAAAAATCTCTATGATTTTTCAAGAACCGATGACCTCCCTGGATCCAGTTTTTCCTATCGGAAAAGAGATTGTTGAAGTGCTGACTATCCATCAAAAACTGAGTATACCAGAAGCGGAGAAACAAACCATTGAGCTTCTAAAAAGAGTGCGCATACCAGAACCAAAAAGACGGTTCAGAGAATACCCTCATCAAATGAGTGGTGGGATGCGACAAAGAGTAATGATTGCTATGGCTTTAGCTTGCCGCCCTGCTCTTTTAATCGCTGATGAACCAACAACTGCTCTCGATGTGACAATTCAAGCTCAAATCCTCTCGCTCATTAATGACCTCAAAAGTGAATTTCAAACCGCAGTCCTTCTCATCACTCACGATTTAGGTGTTGTGGCTGAAACCTGTCAGCAAGTTGCAGTAATGTATGCTGGAAAAATCGTTGAAAAAGCCGATGTTTATTCCATCTTTTCAAATACCCTTCACCCCTACACCGTTTCTTTGTTAAACGCTATTCCCCGAATTCAAAGAGATCGGAAACGTTTGGAATCAATCCCCGGGAGAGTCCCCAATCTATGTTTTCCACCCGGTGGATGTCGTTTCCACCCCCGTTGTTCTAAAAAGATGGCGGTTTGTTCAACCACTGAACCACTATTAAAAGAAATTGAAAAGGATCACTGGGTCGCATGTCACCTTTATTGATATCATTGCAACAGCTGAGTAAACAATTTTATTTATATGACCAAACCACCAATGAAAAAGGAGTGGTAGATGCGGTCAATGATGTTGATCTCGATATATTGAGCGGAGAAACCCTTGGCTTGGTAGGAGAATCTGGTTGCGGTAAAAGTACTTTAGGGAGATGTATCCTTCGCTTAATTGAACCAACTGCGGGCAAAATTATCTATGAGGACCAAAACTTACTAGAAATTCCAGAAAAAGCTTTTAAGCCCTATCGCAAAAAGATGCAAATTGTTTTTCAAGACCCCTTTGCCTCCCTGAATCCTCGCAAGTCGATTCGGTTTATTCTTGAAGAACCTTTAATTATCCATGGAATGTCCAATTCTCAAGACCGAAAGAATCGTTTAGATGAAACTATCGACAAGGTGGGTTTGACTCAGGATGACCTCAATCGATATCCCCATGAATTTTCCGGAGGACAACGTCAAAGAATTGGAATAGCCCGGGCACTGATTTTAAAACCAGATTTTATAGTATGCGACGAACCGGTTTCGGCTCTTGATGTTTCTATTCAAGCTCAAATTTTAAATTTACTTATTGACCTTCAGCAGGAAATGAGGCTCACTTATCTCTTTATCTCTCATGACCTCAGTGTGGTAAAGCATATTAGCAACCGAATTGCTGTCATGTATTTGGGAAGAATTGTAGAAATTGCTCCAACTGAGGAAATTTTCGAAAATCCACTTCATCCTTACACTACGGCACTCCTCTCTTCGATACCTGCCCCCGATCCGACTATGAAAAAGGACCGCTTAATTCTTGAAGGAGACCCACCCAGTCCTCTTAACCCACCAACTGGATGTCGATTCCATACTCGTTGTCCTCAACAGATGGATATCTGTTCCAAAAAAGTACCCGAAAGAAAAGCCATTACCTCTGAACATCATGTTTATTGTCATTTGTATAATGATTTGGGCAATTCGTAATAAAGAGTGTGAAACGGGAGAGCCATTTCCCTTTTTTTCCTCGCCCCCTCACTCCCTTAGTATTTAAAGCCGTGAGGATCTCTCTTTTATCTTTCCGCCTCTCCCTTTGACTCAAGAGGATTACTGCAATTCCTCCTCAATGAGGGAATGAATTCAACAATTCTCCTCCTTGGAGGGGTGCCGCTTCGCGCGGGGGGGTGTGCCTTTAATTTGTCATCCCGAGCGGTTCTTTCCCGCGTGAGGATCTCATCTGACACCACCAGTGTCATCCTGAGGCTTCGTTTTTCGAAGCCGTGAGGATCTCATCTTTTATATTTTTTTAAAAATACTTTATAGGATGAAATTCTTATAATGTCCGGCAAAAAACACCGGACTCCTCAGAATAACCAAATTATTTAAATAGAGATTGCCACGTCGCACAAGACGCTCCTCGCAATCAGGCTGTGTCATAATTATTCTATAAATTTTTTACCACCACTTAGGTTAATATTTTACAGGAATATTGGGAATAGATAACCAAAAAATTGAAGATAAATAGAACGATTCCTCCACTTTCAAGCTCTTCTTGGTGTATGAAAGGGATTGTGACACAGTCTGAATGACGGAACAGTAAAAAACTCAAATCCCCCTATCCCCCTTTTCTAAAGGGGGAATTTGATCGGTATAAAGTTATTTTCATCATCTACTGGGGCTTTTCAATATAAAATAAGTTGTCATTGCGAGACCTGGTTTTCTGAGGTCGTGGCAATCTCATGATTCATCTTTTATTATTCATAGGATTGAGAAATTATGGAATTGTGGAATCGAAGTGAATGAGATTCATAAAATGACCGGCAAAAAACACCAGATTCCTCATAATGACGAATTGGCTAAATGAGATTGCATCATCACTGCTTTCTACATAATAACAATTTAAATTATGTGTTTTTTCCGAATCAATTTTTAATACAAAGTGGTATAGTGGTTTACAAATCAATATTGAGGTGTGGGGAGAACCGAATTTTTAATTCTTAAAAGGGTCGATTTCTTTGATCAAACGATAGGGTTTGGTAATGATACGGAAAGGAATGTCTTTCATAAACTTTATAAGGTCTTTTTCATATTCTTCAGTAATTCGGCGCGGTTTAGTTAACACTCGATTGACTAAGTCTTCTCCATAACAAGCCATAAGCTTATTTTGGTCAAATCCAATTTCAATGCCACACTCTTGACAAACAATTGATGAAATCATTCCTCTGTGGTAATGTACAACGTGTTCACAATCTTTTTGACAGCGAACACAATGTAAGATAGTTTTCATTTCTTCTGGTTCCACCTTAACACCTCCCCTCTCCTGGGTAGTATCCTGATCAGTGCTTTCCCGCGTGAGGATCTGATCTTTTGTTTCTTTCTAAATAAACATTTGAAATGATGAGATTCTCACGTCGTCCGATAAAAGACACCGGACTCCTCAAAATGACGAATTGGCTAAATGAGATTGCCACGTCGTCTAACCAAAAGGCGGTTGGACTTCTCTTAATGACGGTTTGAGAAATGGATTTTCACCCTCATCCCAACCTTCTCCCATCAAGGGAGAAGGAGTTAAAAAACCAAAATGAGAGCTGATTGTAGTCATAAATCCTACAGAATCCTTAGATAGTAACCTCTCACTGCGCTCTTTGGGATAAACTTTGAAGAAAACACTTTGTTGCTTAGGATTCTCCGTCTTCCACACGGATAGCATAGACGTCTTTGACTACATCGAGATTTTGAATACTTTGAATGGCTTTTTGTATATTTCTTTCTTGAATTCGATGGGTTAAAAAATAAATATTAGTTAGTTTGCCCGGAGTGCTAACCGGTTGTTTGACTGCTGAGAGACTGACCCCTGAATTCCCAAACTCGCTGGCAATTTTTCCCAATACTCCAGGAACATCCAAAGCTAAAACTCGAACACAATTTTGAGAAATCAAGCTCTCCATAGGAAGAACAGTTAAATCTCTCATACATGTACATCCCACCCTTCCTCTGGCTTCATATTTAATATTCCGGATTGCATCGATAATATCCCCAACCATGGCACTTCCGGTTGCATCACCACCAGCACCAGGGCCCCGAAATGTCAAATCGCGAGTCCGGGAACGGACATAAATGGCATTCTCTACTCCAAACACCGTTGAGAGAGGATGAGAAAGCGGGAGGAGAACTGGTTGAACCCGAAGTTCGATGTCTTCTCCAATTCGCCGGGCAATTGCCAATAACTTAATTGTATATCCTAACTCTCGGGCGTATTCGATATCATCAGTCAAAATACGGGTGATTCCTTCCCGATATACCTTTTCAACATCTACCCGCCCATGAAAACATAAAGTTGCCAAGATGGCAATTTTGTAAGTTGAATCGTATCCTTCTACATCATTGGTTGGTATTGGCTCAGCAAATCCTTTTCTTTTTGCATCTTCCAAGGCTTTTTCAAATGAAGTCTTTCTGAGAGACATTTCAGATAGAATATAGTTCGTTGTTCCATTGACTATCCCGATAACCTCCAAGATGTCGTCACCGAGCAGTTGTTCTTTAAGGGTATGGATTATGGGTATCCCGCCTCCGACCGCGCCCTCGAAATAAACATCGGTTTCATTCTCTGCAGACAGCTGAAATAACTCTCGACCTTTTTTCGCAATAAGCTCCTTATTGGGAGTGATAACTGTCTTTCCCCGGGCTAAAGCTTGCGAAACATAATCAAAGGCAGGATCTATTCCACCCATTGCTTCGACGACGATTTCTATTTCAGGGTCATCAATCACTTCTGATGGATCGCTGCTTTTAATATCCGGTGGAACCACCATAGGTCGACCAATCATCCACTCTTTATCAACAATTTTAACGACTTTTACCCCAACTCCCAGTTCTTTTTCGATTTCTTCTTTTTGATTCCAAAGGGCTTTTACGGTACCCATTCCCACCGTTCCAAATCCAATGACTCCAACTTTTATCTGTCTCATGTCTCTCCCTCTAATTTTTTTAGTTAGAAAGAATATCTCCTCTAAACATTAATAATTTTACCCAAGAAATCCCGTAATCGAGGATTCTTCGGATTATAAAAAATATCTTCCGGTTTCCCATCCTCAATAATTCTCCCCTCATCAATATATACCACCCGATCAGCAACTTCTCGTGCAAATCCCATTTCATGAGTTACAACCACCATAGTCATTCCCTCTAATGCCAATTCTTTCATGACATCTAAAACATCATTGACAGTTTCCGGGTCTAAAGCTGAAGTTGGCTCATCAAACATCATTACTCGGGGATTCATTGCCAACGCCCGAGCAATTGCAACTCTTTGTTGTTGACCACCGGAAAGCTGTATGGGAAAAGATTCTGCTTTTTCTTCTAAACCAACTTTTTCCAATAAACGAAAAGATGCTTTTTCAGATTCTGCTTTGGACATTCTCTTCACTTTCTGGAGAGCCAGAGTAATATTACTTAAAACTGTCATGTGAGGGAAAAGATTAAAATTCTGGAATATCATTCCAATAGATTGCCGAACAATATTTATATTAACTTTATTATCGGTAATTGCCACTCCGTTGATAATTATTTCACCACTATGTATCGTTTCGATACCATTTAAACAACGCAGAAAGGTACTTTTTCCCGAACCGGATGCACCAATTATGGAAACTACTTCACCAAAAGGAACTCGGATATCAATATTCTTTAACACATGATTGGTATTAAAAAATTTATTTAATCCATTTACCTCAATAGCCCACCTACTCACCGTAACGCAACCTCTTCTCAGAATATTTCACAATTCTTGATATGGTGTAAGTCATGACAAAGTAAAAAAGAGCGACTCCCGACCAGATTTCAAAAGATTTAAAGGTTCGAGTGATAATAATCTGCCCCGAACGGGTTAATTCAGCAATCGCAATGGTTGAAACCAAAGATGAATCCTTCAATAATGCGATGAATTCATTTCCCAACGCTGGCAAAATCCGAACTAATGATTGAGGAAGAATAACATATCTCATAGCCTGCCAGTAAGTGAGACCCAAAGACCGAGCTGCTTCCATTTGGCCTTTGGCAATCGATTCGATACCACCCCGAACAATTTCACCGATATAGGCACCGCTGTTAATTCCCATTGCTATCATACCTGCGATAAAAGGATCTAAATTTAAACCTAAGGCGGGCAAGCCAAAATAAACAATAAAAATCTGAACTAATAAAGGAGTTCCTCGAATAAGTTCGATATATAAACTCGAAATAGTACGGAACACAACATTTGGCCAAACCCGTGCCAAGCCGGTTACAAACCCAATTACCAAACCCATAGCGATTGATAAAACTGTAATCCTTAAAGTAACCGATGCTCCATAAAGTAAGGCAGGAATAGCTCTAACAAGTGCTGATAGGTCAAATTGCAACCATGGTGCCTCCTTTCGCTCCGAACATTTCTGATCGTGGTTTGAACCCCACTTGGGAAACGTTTTTTATGCTCATTATTGATAATACTTAATTTATAAATTTAAGCTTAAACTTCATCCATTTTCTGGCAACAACATTAAAAAAACCTACTCTCTTTTTTCTTTATTCACATCAAAATGCCAAAAGGCTTCCAGACCATTTTTTTAATGTATACATTTCAAAACACGGAAAAAATGGGCGCTATGAATTAGCGCCCATTCATTATTTTTTATGAAAACTATTTAAACTCCCCTAATTTCCCGTAGTAACAAACCACTTGTCATGAATTACCTGATATTTGCCTGATTCTTTTAATTTAGCCAATGCCTCATTGATGGCTGCTAATAATTCGGTTTCACCTTTACGCATCGTTATTCCGTAAATATCTTCTCCTTCTTTGAAAGTCGCAGCAACTTTCATATCAGGAAGAAGCGTCATCCGGAATGATACCTCAGAATAATCATTAACGACGGCATCGGCTCTTTTATTCATAACTTCCATGTAGGCTTTATCGGTGGTATCAAAACGTTTAATTTCTTTTACACCTTCAATTTCGCTTACGGCAAAATCTCCAGTTGTACCAATTTGAACAGCGATTACTTTCCCAACTAAATCTTCCGGCCCTTTTATTGAGTCATCATCTTTTCGAACTGCTATCGCTTGAGATGTTTGATAATAAGGATCGCTCATGTCTTTGGATTTTAATCGTTCTTCGGTAATTGAAGTCGAAGACATGATGATATCAAACTTTTTCGAATCCAAAGCTGGAAAAATCCCATCCCATGCTGTATCAATAAACTCCGCTTTGACTCCCAACTCTTCGGCAATTGCATTACCAAGGTCAATATCAAAACCAATCATATTTCCTTCTTCATCGTGAAATTCCATCGGTGGATAAGTCGCATCAGTCCCAATAATGATCGTCCCCCGTTCTTTTATCTCATCCAGGGTCGATGCCGAAGCCAACGAACTCAGACCTATCATTCCAACCATAATGACTAAAAATATTACTAAGTGTTTTTTCAAATGAATCCCTCCCAATTTTTGAAAATAATATCATTGATAAGAATTTTATGTCAATGAAAAGATAACTGCCAAATACTTTATTCTTCTCCCCCCGAATTATAGGTTCGGCGTGATAGGCTTTCAAATTTCGTAAAAGCACTTCTGAAAAGAAGCTCTACAGCGCCAACCGGACCGTTTCTTTGTTTGGCCACAATAACTTCAGCAATATTTTTTTTACTCTGGGTGTTGGGATTATAATACTCCTCCCGATAAATAAACATAACCAAGTCGGCATCCTGTTCAATTGCACCACTTTCACGCAGGTCGGAAAGCTGAGGTCGTTTGGGGTTTCTCTGCTCCACTGCCCTGCTTAATTGAGAAACCGCAACAACTGGTACATCAAGTTCCCGAGCCATAGCTTTTAATGACCGGGAAATTTCCGAAATTTCTTGTTGGCGATTCTCGGTTCGGATATGACCACTCATCAACTGTAAATAGTCAACGAAGACCAAACCCAAGTTTTTTTCTACTTTTAGCCTCCTTGCTTTTGCTCGCAACTCAAGAACGGTAATCCCCGGAGTATCGTCAATATATATCGAAGCGTTTGCCAACCGTCCAGCAGCTGAAGCTAAAACCGGCCAGTCTTTCTCGTTAATCTGCCCTCTTCTTACTCGAGATGCATCAATTCCAGCCTCTCCACAAAGCATTCTTTGGGCTATGTGATCTCGTGACATTTCAAGGCTGAAGAATGCTACTGGTATTTTTTTATTAATACCCACATGTTGAGCTATGTTCAGACAAAAACTGGTTTTACCCATTCCAGGTCTAGCTGCAATAACTATGAGTTCGGAAGGATGAAACCCGGCTGTCATGTTATCCAAATCAACAAAACCGGTTGAAATACCAGTTATATGTTCATCGCGGTGATAAAGGTCCTCAATACGATCAAAAGCCTCGTTGATAACCGTTTTTAGAGCAACAAAATCGCTTTTTATCCGGCTTTGCGATAACTGCAAAATCATATGCTGCGAACGATCGAGTAATTCGGTGGCGTCGATTTGACTTTCATAACTTTCTTTAATTATCTGGGTACAAATTTGAATTATAAGACGAACAATAGCTTTTTCTTCAACGATGTGTGCATAATATTCAACATTTGCTGCAGTTGGAACCAAATTGGTTAAAAGTGATAAATACTCAAGACCTCCAACCGTTTCCAGTTGATTTTTTGCTCTGAGCTTTTCAGCCAGGGTAACAATATCACAGGCTTTATCATCTTCAAACAGCTCAGTTATTGCAGAAAAAATGATCCGATGATTATCGTAATAATAATCTTCCGGCTGAAGAATTTCCAATGTTTTTAGAAGAGCATTCCTCTCCAGTAACATTGAACCCAAGGTTGCCTGTTCAGCTTCAAGGCTTTGGGGAGGTACCCTTTCTATACTCAGGATTCTTTCACCTCTTTTGCATCATCCGGTTGAACACTTTCTTCAGGGACAATCTGAACTTGCACTGATCCATAAATGCCTTTCCCAAAATGGAGTTTAACTTCGGTTTCACCAATATCTTTGATTGGTTCTGGAAGATCAATAAACTTCCGATCCAATTCTAATTGCAGTTCTTCTCCAATTTTATCAGCTATTTCTTTTGAAGTTACCGAACCGTAAAGTTTTCCCTTTTCTCCAGCTTTTCTTATAAATTCAAGATGTAATCCATCTACCTTTTTCTGAAGTTGACGAATAGCGTCTAATTCTTTTTCTTCTCTTTGTTTTCTCTTGCGTTTCAAAACATCAATTTGAGTTAAACTCCCCTTGGTCGCTTTAATTGCCAATTTTTTTGGAAGGAGATAATTTCTAGCGTATCCTTCTTTTACCTCGATAACATCGCCTTCGTCACCGAGGTTCTCTACCTTTTGTAAAAGTATAAGTTGCATAGTATCACTCCTTTTCAACAATGAAACCTCTTTCCTCAAACTTACTAGTCCAACACAGCAAGAGGATTGAACTATTGAATTATCCCTTTGGTGAGCTCATTTTTCTAAAATCAAACCAGGTATCAAGAACTCCTAACCAGCTTAAAATTGTACTCAATATTGGTTGAAATACCACGAATAAAAGTATTATAATTTTTACACCGCGAGATTGAATATAGCGACTCAGAAAATAATATACAATGGCAACTCCCTGAACGATAAATAGAGATTGGGTTACAATCTGTAAGTTAAGACCTATTCTTCCGTATATGGTTTCCCCACCAAACAAGACAAACACCCAGCTCAGGACAAACATCCAAAAAACCGAAACCGGGAATTTCCAGTTTCGAAAAGCTGGATATTCAGGAAAAGGGATTCCTATTTTCTTCCCTACCCATGACCCCAAAAAGAAATTAATTGTTGTATCAAGTATGGAAGCTACTACCAATATTGCTGGGAGAGCAAGGTTTATTAAGGTAATTACTTGCTGAAAATTTTCCTCTCCAAACTCTCCGAAAATTTGAGAAGTCCTTTGGAAAGCTTCCTCCATGATTTGAAGGTTCTCAATAATCGGGTTGATTCCGGTGATGAGGAGTGCAAAACCGATTAATGCAATCTTGGATAAAAGCGATACCAAACTGCCAAAACCTATTACTTCAAAGAAAGAATATTTCTTTTTTATCGCATATCCTAAAAAAATCCCAATCAGAGTATAACTAATACAGATAAGAGCTGGAATTAAACCGGTAAAAGCGACTAAAAGAGTTGCTACACCAGCGGCTAAAGCACCAGTTCTTAAATCCCAGCGAACTACCAAAAACAATACCGGCAATGGACAAAAAAAGCTTAAAAAGAAACCAAATAACGGCAGATAAACACTCGATAAATACAAAACAACTGTTAAGGCAGCTAAAAAAGCTCCCTCAACAGTGGGTCTAAGTTTCCTCATTTTTTTCGATCGAGTCGAATTTAGTCAAGTGAATAGGGAAGCAAACCAATTTCCCGAGCTCTTTTGATAGCTATTGAAAGTTCCCGTTGATGCCTTGCGCAAACGCTGGTCACTCTTTTTGGGATAATCTTCCCTCTCTCACTAATAAATCGGCCTAAACGATTAATATCCTTATAATCAATTGGACCTTTTTCTACACAGAAAATACAATTTTTCTTCCGTGAACGCCTAAAAAATCTTTTTCCTGAATCTCGCTCAGTTCTCATCAGTATCTAACCTCTCTTAGCATTTTAATTTCTTATTATTGTTGAAGCCGAAAAATATCTTTAAGAATCACTTCAACTGTCGTTCTTTTCTGAGCACCCATTTCGCCAAAGGTGCGTATTTGTAATGATCCCTCACAATAAACCCAGCATCCTTTTTCAATTGACTGGTTGCAATAGAGGGCTTGATCATTCCAAGCAATAATCGGAAACACATCATATTCTTCTGCTTTACCGGTCGAGCTTGGATTTTCTCTGATCACTTCGACAGAAAAAGAACATATTGGAGAACCACTCGGTACATAACGAAGCTCTGGCTTATTGGTTACTTTGCCTATCAAAATGATCCTATTCAGATGGAGTTTGTACATCGTTGCTTTCAGGATCAGAGGCTTCTAATCCATCAGGTTGTGGCTCGGGACTGGCTGTATCTTCAGTCGTTTCCACCGGTTTTTTTTCTTTTGCAGCAGTCTTTTTCTTTTCATCCTTTACCAGGATATGGCGCAGAACTGAATCGATAAATTGAATAGTTCTAACCAGTTCCTTGACTGATTGGGGAGAAAGGGAAAAGTTGAGAAAAACATAAATTCCTTCAGTTTGTTTGTTGATGGGATGAGCGAGACGTCTCTTTCCCCATACATTGGTCCCGGTACACTCTCCTCCGAGCTCTGTTATCCGAGACTTTACATTTTCAACTACCTGATTCACTTCTTCTTCGTTCAAAGTTGAACGAAGAACCATTCCTAACTCGTATTGATTCATTTCATGTCCTCCCTTCGGTCGTTTGGTTTCATCATCTTGAAGATGAAACAGGGAAAAAATTCTTCATTTAATAAAAAAATTTAACTTCTGGATGATTGACTTTTATCGGATAACTTAAGTTCCTTCCTCCCAAGAAGCTAAATATTTCTTTTGACGAGGAGTGAGTTCCTCAATTTTAATCGACAAAGAAGAAAGTTTTAAATGAGCAACGTTCATATCGATATCATCGGGAACTTTATACACTTGATTTTCAAGCGAAGATGCCTGTTCTTTTAAAAATTTTACCGACAAAGCTTGGTTGGCAAAACTCATATCCATAACTGTTGGGGGATGGCCTTCGGCACAAGCCAGATTCACCAGCCGTCCTTCTGCTAAAAAGAAGAGTTTTTTTCCGTTAGATAAAGTAAACTCTTCAACCAATGGTTGGGCTTCCCTCCGGTTGACGCTCACCGATTCTAAATCATCTCGATCTATTTCAACATTAAAATGACCTGAGTTGCATAGAATTGTCCCATCATTCATTTGGAGAAAATGCTCCTTCCGAATGACAGAAATATTTCCAGTCACTGTTATAAAAAGATCCCCCCAAGCTGCGGCATCTAACATAGACATTACTTCATATCCGTCCATCAATGCCTCCAAAGCTTTTACCGGGTTAATCTCGACTATCCCGACTCTCGCACCCATTCCACGAGCTCGCATGGCAATACCTCTTCCACACCATCCATATCCGACTACCACAACTTTTTTCCCACTTAATAGAATATGAGTAGCTCGTAGAATTCCTTCTAAAGTACTTTGGCCGGTTCCGTACCGGTTATCAAAGAGATGTTTAGTATCAGCATCATTGACGGCAATCACTGGATATCGCAACTGCCCTGCCTTTGCCATGCTTTTTAAACGGACGACACCAGTGGTTGTTTCTTCCGTTCCACCGATAACCTGGGAAATCCGAGAACCACCTTTTTGATGAAGAGTTGACACTAAATCCGCTCCATCATCCATCGTAATCTGAGGGTTTCTTTCTAAAACTTCGTCAATATGTTGATAATAGGTTTCACGATCTTCACCGCATATGGCAAAGACGTTTATTCCAAAATCTTTCACCAATGAGGCAGCAACTTCATCCTGAGTACTGAGGGGATTGGAAGCACAAAGGGCAACATTAGCTCCACCTTCTTTTAAGGTGATCATGAGAACGGCTGTTTCTGAAGTCACGTGCAAGCAAGCTGCAATCTGTACTCCCTCCAAGGGCTTGTCTTTCTTCCATTGAGCTGCAATTCCTGATAGGACCGGCATCTCACGGCGAACCCACTCAATTTTTTTCTTTCCTGCCGGTGCAAGTTCGATATCTTTAATATGATGATCCATCTTATTCTCCTCTTACATCCCGGCTAAATCCTGGATGATCTCAACCTTATCAGTCTGTTCCCAGGTAAAATCGGGATCATTTCTGCCAAAATGACCGTAAGCAGCAGTTTTCTTGTAGATTGGTCTTCGAAGACGAAGGTCGCGAATAATTGCCCCTGGTCTTAGATCAAAGGTCTTCTTTATAATATCTAAAATCTCTTCATCGGTAATCCTACCAGTTCCAAAAGTTTCCACTGAAATTGAAACCGGTTTCGCCACACCGATGGCATAAGCAACCTGTATTTCACATCTATCGGCCAATCCAGCAGCGACAATATTTTTCGCTACATAACGAGCAGCATAACTGGCTGAACGGTCAACTTTAGTTGGATCTTTGCCGGAGAAACACCCGCCGCCATGACGACCGATTCCTCCATAAGTATCAACGATTATTTTTCTTCCGGTTAATCCTGTATCTCCTTGAGGTCCTCCGATAACAAAACGACCGGTTGGATTAATCAAAAAACGAGTTTGACTGTTGATATATTCAGCCGGAATCACCGGACGAATAACTTCTTCTACCAGATTTGTTTCGATAGTTTGATGGTTAATATCGGGATGGTGCTGAGCAGCAATAATTATCGTATCGATATTCCGAGGGATTCCATCAACATAATTTACTGTCACTTGAGTCTTTCCGTCAGGACGAAGGTAAGTAAATATTCCTTTCTTTCTGACTTCGGCTAAACGGTAAGCCAGTCGATGTGCCATTGCGATTGGAAATGGGAGCATCTCGATAGTTTCATTGGTAGCATATCCAAACATTAACCCCTGATCGCCAGCGCCCAGAGAAAGGTCTTCGTCTTCGGTTGTTTCACCCAATTTTGATTCGAGACTTTTATTAACTCCTAAGGCAATATCAGGTGATTGTTCATCAATGGCAGTAAGAACCGAACAGGTTGCATAATCAAATCCAAATTTGGCTCGCGTATAACCAATTTCACGAATAGTTTCTCTTGCCACTCGTGGAATATCGACATAACATGAGGTACTAATTTGACCTGCAATCATGACCATTCCTGTTGCTACTAAAGTCTCGACTGCAACACGACCTTGAGCATCTTGTTCGTAAATAGCATCCAGGACGGCATCCGAAATTTGATCTGCCATTTTATCGGGATGGCCTTCGGTTACTGATTCCGACGTTATTTGATATTTTTTTCCTGGCATTTCTTGACCTCCCTTACCATACCAACTTCATTTTTTCTTTAGCTATTTTATAAATTCGTATTCTTCCGCTGTCTCAACAGCATTTTTTACAATTTTAATAAAAAAAACTTTCTTTGTACTTTTTTACTTAGGGATTAAACTTAAAATAAGATGAGAACCCGAAGCTGTAAAATAACATATTCTCCAGCACAATGTCAATCTATTTCGTTAAACTTATTAACCTGCAATTCTTTTGAATAAACCAAAAGGGCATTTCTCCATAACTTTTCCAACTGATAATATTGTCTCTCTTCCTCTCGAAAAATATGAACAATAACGTCACCGTAATCCATAAGAATCCATTCGCCAGCATCGAATCCCTCAATATGAAAAGGTTGAACTGAGTAAGAGTCCAAGGTCTTTTTTATTTCCTCAGCAATGGCTTTGGTTTGAATAAAGGTCGCTGCACTTCCAATGATCCAATAATCAGCTACAGGAAATACATTTCTCAGATCAAGAACGACAACATCCTGCATTTTCTTTTCATCAGCAACTTCCAAAACGATTAAACATTTTTCCTTAGGATTCATTCAGCTGTTCCTCGACTTTTTCTTCTTTGAGAAAGAATTCGGCAATCAACTCTTTTGTTGTATCTAAATCTGGTTCCCAATAACTTACTCCTTCTATATAGGTAGCTTCTCCTGGCATCATATCAGTTATCATCACTCTTTCATTTAAGTCCTTAAACCAAAGGCCCAGGTTAATGAGTTCCTCATTGGAAAAATTGGTAACTAAAGCATGCCTGAGCTCTTGGATAATTTGGGGCATTTTCGGAAGGTTTAAGGGATTATCAATCTCATTAAACAAAGCCTGAAGAAAATTTTGTTGCCTTTTGATTCGACCAATATCTCCTAACCTATCATTACGAAACCGAACATATTGTAAGGCTTTATCCCCTTTCAGGCGCTGTTTACCTGCAGAAATATCAATTACCAAATCCTGGGCTCGATCAATGTATTTCATATCACTTTCTACGTCAATTTCTACTCCACCCAATAGGTCAATAACCTTTTCAAATCCTTGATAATTGATCTCCACTGTAAATGGAACAGGAATGTTTAAGTTTTTTTCAATAGTTTCCTTGAGAAGCTGGATCCCGCCCTTGGCATAAGAATGGTTGACTTTATCATAACCATTGCCCGGCACTTCAATGCGGGTATCGCGCGGAATAGAAAATAAAAGGATTTCTTCACTCTTGGTGTTTAGACAAAGTAAAATAATGGTATCACTTCGTAAAGGCTTAATACTATCTTGCCCAACAATTAAAATAGTGGTATTTTCTGGTGGAGCATAACCCATAACTGTTTGCACCAATTTATTCCGAACATTATGATTATTGAGACCAAAAAAAAGGATTCCGCCTATAATAAATCCAATGATTAAATACAAATATTTATAGCTTTTCTTTCTTCTGCGTTTTATCATTCGTTTCCTCTAAGTATATTCCAATAATTTTGTTCCAAGCTTCCATGCTAGCTGGATAAATAATCTTTTTTGTTGCAAGTAAATAATTCACTTTCATTTCTATGGCTTTTATAAAAGCTGCTTGAAGTCCTCTTTGCAAGGCTTCTCGAATTGTATCACTTTCTTTGAATCGACGTCCACTTTCGGATAAATCGGCTACAAAAAGTATTTTATCAAAATTACTCATATCTTCACAGGCAGTTGCATGCCAGCAAACAGCTCGAAGTATCGAATAGTCGGTAATATCGAACTGGCTAGCAAGAAATCGGGGACCCGCAAAAGCATGAAATATAGCTGGAATAGAATATCCAATTGGAAGAAAAAAGGGCGGGAGATATTGGACCATCTCCTTACAAGAAAGAGCTCTTGCTGAATCATGGAGAAGACCTGCAATATAAGACTTTTCAGGATCTTCACCAAAATGAACAGCTAAATTCCTGGCTTCTTCGGCTACTCGAACTGAATGATTGAAACGTGAAGGAGAAATCATGCTTTTTAGTTGTTTAGTAATTAACTCATTCATTGACATAAAGCCCGTTTTTTTTAATATAGTTTTCAACAGCCTCGGGAACCAAATATTTAATTGATTCTCCCTTTTTAACCCGTCGCCGAATCTCTGATGAGGCAATAGCCAGAGCAGAGACCTCTATCATTTTCACCTTTTGCCGATATTTCTCTTCCATGCTCACCATTTTATAACCAGGTCGAGTTGCCGCTACAAAGGTACATAACCGGAAAAGCTCTTCAGGGTTGTTCCAGCTTGAAATCTGCGCAAAAGCGTCGGCTCCAGTTATAAAGAAGATTTCACTGTCATCTCCCCAAAATTCACGAAAATATCGCAAAGTATCAACGGCATAAGAAGGTCCAACTCGTTCCAACTCTACTCGGGAAACTCGAAAATAGGGATTAGTAATCGTCGCCAGCACCACCATTAAATAGCGATGTTCAGGGTTGGTTATCACCTGTCCAACTTTATGGGGTGGCCGTGCCGAGGGAACAAAAACTACCTCGTCTAAATGAAAATAATCTCTCACTTCTTCAGCGGTTACTAAATGTCCTAAATGGATCGGATCAAAAGTGCCACCCATAATACCTTTTTTCATAGAAACTATCTCTCCTTGGGATATCTGGTTCAAATAACCGTTATCTTATTTTAACTTTTCTAAGCGTTTCGAATCTGTCCGGTTCCATAAACCACATATTTTATTGTAGTTAATTCTTGCAATCCCATAGGTCCCCGGGCATGAAGCTTCTGAGTACTAATACCAATTTCAGCTCCCAAGCCAAATTGTTCTCCATCAGTAAAACGAGTCGAAGCATTGACATAAACCGCCGCCGAGTCAATCTTATCCATAAAATTTCTGGCATTCGAATAGTTTTCAGTAATAATAGATTCTGAATGGTGTGTTCCATAAGTGTTGATGTGTTCAACAGCTTCGTTAAGGTCCTTTACCACCTTAACGGCTATAATCAAGTCGAGATATTCAATTTTCCAATCGTCATCGGTGGCTGGAACCAAATCAGGAATGATTTGACGAGCTTGTTCGCAACCTCGAATCTCAACCCCGGCTTGTTTGAGAGAACTGGTGATTTGGGGGAGAAAAACTTGGGCAATTCCCTGGTGAACTAATAATGTTTCCGCTGCATTACATACACTTGGCCGTTGAGTTTTCGCATTCACCACAATCCTTTCTGCCATTGATAAATCAGCTTCTTCATCAACATAAACATGACAGTTCCCAACACCGGTCTCAATAACTGGTACTTGAGAATGATTCACAACATTATGAATTAAACCTGCTCCTCCTCGGGGGATCGCGACATCAATATATTCTCTTAAAGTTAACAATTGAGCAATGTCATCATGGCTAGTACTTTCAATCAGTTGAACCGAATTTTCTGGAAGAGAACATTGAAGGAGGGATTCACGAGCGAAAAGGGTTAGTAATCGGTTGGAATTGAGGGTGGAGCTACTTCCCCTCAAAACTAAGGCGTTTCCTGATTTAATTCCCAATCCGATGCTATCGATGGTCACATTCGGTCGAGCTTCATAAATAATCGCCAAGACTCCTAGTGGAACTCTCACTTTGGTTACCAATAAACCATTCGGTCTTTTCCAACCTGATATAACTTCCCCAACCGGATCAGCAAGTGCAGCTACTTGCCTTAAACCATCTGCCATTCCGTGAATTCTTTTTTCATTGAGGATTAAACGATCAATATACCCGGGTTTCATATTGTTTTTTACAGCATTTTTAACATCTCTTTGATTTTCTTGTTCAATCCTCGATTGTTCTGATTCTAAACGTTGAGCCAGATCATCGAGAAAATTATTTTTTTTCTGGGTTGAAACCGTTGCCAACAACTGAGCAGCCTTTTTTGCTTTTTGAGCTTGCACTTTCATATCTTCAATCATCGTTTTTCTCCCCCCCGATTAAATAAAACTAAGTTATCAACATGAATCACTTCAACACTTATCTCTTGATCAAAAAAAACTTCTTGTAACTCAGTCGTATGTAAACCACGTATTTTTTTTAATTCTGTCGATGAAAAGTTTACCAAGCCCTTGGCAACTGATTGGCCTTCTTCATTGACAACTTCAATACAGTCACCTGAATCAAAAATACCTTCTACTGCCTTTATCCCCGCTGGTAATAGGCTTTTATTTCTCATCAAAGCAGAATAAGCTCCTTTGTCGATGAAGACCCGACCTCGGGCCATCATTCCAAAAGCAATCCACCGTTTCCGGTTTTTGAGGACCTTGGTCTGAGGGTAAAAAAAAGTTCCAACCTCTTCACCAGCAAATATTCTTTGAATTACTGAAAAGTCTTTTCCTAAAGCCAAGATGACTCCAATACCTGAAAAGGTCGCCATACGACCTGCCATAATTTTGCTTTTCATCCCACCAGTCGAAATGTTACTTCCTTCCCGACCGGCCATTTTTTCAATATTATCGTCTACCCTCTCAACTTCTTTAATGAGAAGAGCCTTAGAATTTTTTTTGGGATCAGAAGTAAATAAACCCTCAATATCAGAAAGAATGATAAGCAGCTGGGCATTGATGAGCGAAGCCACTAAAGCCGATAAGCGATCATTGTCACCAAATTTTAATTCTGCTATGGCAACGGTATCGTTTTCATTAACAATCGGTAGTACATCATAATCAAGAAGGGTTTGAAAGGTATTGCGGGCATTGAGATACTTATGCCGATTATGAACATCTTCCGGTGCCAACAATATCTGGGCTACTGGAATACCAATTCGTGAAAATACCTGGCAATAATTCTGCATTAGAATGCCTTGGCCCACCGCCGCCAAGGCTTGTTTGAACGGGATATCGTTTCTTTTCCGTTTCAGCCCTAAACGACTCATACCACAGGCCATTGCGCCTGAAGTTACTAAAATGACCTTTTTACCCCTTTGACGGAGTTGATGAATGTTTTGAGCTAATTCTTCTAATCGGGAAATTTCTAAAATATAATTTTTAACCAACAATGAACTTCCGACTTTTATAACGACCACCTGGCTGTTTTCAATAAAATCAATTCGCTTCATTGGTTTATTCAGTTTTTCATTGGGAATAGGTTTTATCGGTTTCAAGGTGTTTTCCAGTCCAAATAAAATTTAAATCTCCTATTTCAACTATTGATCCGGGTTTAATAGCCGAAAAATATCTTAGGAAGTCGGAATGAACTAATTTCTGATTAAATATAGAAAGCGCGTTATCGGAGTTCCAATCGATTTCAGTCATTAAACGATCAAGAAAAGGCGTTGAAAATCGATAATGCCGGGGCTGGGCGGGATTCGATCCAATATTTTTAGAATGAGAAAGAATTTCTTCGGTAATAATTTCGGGGGCATTTTTTAAAAATTCGATAATCGCATCGAGCAGTTGATTTATCCCTTCCTTGGTCAGAGAAGATATTCCAAAAACTGGAATATCTTGCTGTTCAAGAGTTGATTTAAACTCACCAAAATTTTGAGCAGCTTGAATAAGGTCAAGCTTGGTAGCCACGACAAAAAAAGGCTTAGCTGCCAAAGAAGAGCTATGGGCCTCAAATTCATGACGAAGGGTTAAAAAATCATCGTAAGGATTATTCTTAGAATAGAATTGGGATAGATCAACACAATGGAGGATAAGGCGTGTCCTTTCTATGTGCCGTAAGAATTCTAAGCCTAAACCAACACCTCGGCTGGCTCCTTCAATAATTCCCGGAACATCGACCATAATAAACTGCTGGTCATGATGGTTCACAACGCCTAAATTTGGATGAAGAGTAGTAAACGGATAATCGGCTATTCGTGGTTTCGCAGCACTTACCACTGAGAGGAGCATTGATTTTCCTGCATTGGGCAAACCACTAATGCCAACATCAGCAATCAACTTAAGTTCTAAACGAATCTCTCTCGCTTCACCCGTTTCTCCTTTTTCAGCAATACGGGGAGCTTGATTGGTTGGTGTTGCAAATGAACTATTTCCTCGTCCACCTCGTCCACCTCGGGCAATTATGACTTCTTGCCTTTCTTTCGTCAAATCAGCAATGATTTGATTATCCTTTTGATCAATAATTTGAGTACCTATGGGAACAACTAAAACTGTGTCAACTCCGTCTTTTCCGTATTGGTTCTTCCCCTTGCCTGGTTGACCATCCGATGCTTCATAGACTTTCTGAACAGCAATATCATATAAAGTTTTTTTCTGAGATGAAGCAATAGCAACTACGTTCCCTCCTTTTCCACCACTTCCACCAGCCGGCCCACCTCGAGGGACATATTTCTCTCTTAAAAAACTGATCGCACCATCGCCACCACGACCGGCACGAACTCTTAATATAGCTTGGTCAACAAACAATTAAACACTCCAAGATACTCAATCAACTATACGGTTCTCCAATAATAGGTTACCACAAGTTGGATAATGAAAAGGAGATTTTCTTATTATCAAATCCATTGATGCCAACAATTATGAATCCCGAGAAGGCATCTCAGGGAGAATCGAGACATATTTCCTTCCAGCTTTCTCTTGATAAACAACATATCCAGCTTGAAGGGCAAAAAGGGTGTAATCTTTAGCGGTCCCTACATTTGTCCCTGGCTTGATCTTGGTCCCTCGTTGTCGAATGAGAATGTTGCCAGCCAAAACGTACTGACCACTAAATTTTTTCACGCCAAGCCTTTGTGCATTGCTATCGCGTCCGTTTTTTCCGCTTCCGCCTGCTTTCTTGTGTGCCATAGTTATTAAAGCCTCCTCAATGGTTAGGATTCAATTGATTGAATTCTTATTAAGGTCATTGGCTGACGATGACCATTCAAACGTCGGTATTTTACCTTTGGTTTATATTTAAAAACCATTACTTTTTTGGCTTTCCCATTTCTTAATACCATACCTTTAACTTTAGCGCCTTCCACATAGGGATGACCGACAACTACTTGGTCTTGATTACGAACCAATAATACTCGCTCAAAAATCACTTCATCTTTTAAGTTTCCTTGAAAACTATCCAGCTGAATGATTGAGCCTTCTTGTACCGGATATTGTTTTCCACTGGCTTCGATAAGGGCGAACATGAATAATCTCCTCCATTTTTTCCTAAGTTATGATTCTATCCTGAAAACGCACTAATATTTAAAAATGCTGTCATTCTGAGCCCTCGCCTTTTGAGGGCGTGAGGATCTCATCTTTTTAATTCTTTTTAAAAAAATTCACTAATTGAGATTGCCACGTCACTTCGTTCCTCGCAATGACGGAGTGGGTGGATGAGATTGCCACGTCACTTCGTTCCTCGCAATGACGGAGCAGGTAACAATTCAAATCCCCCTCCACCACCTTTGTACGAAGGGGGAGATTGGTTTTTACCCTTCTTTTTAACGGTTAAGACTGTATCAAGATTAGAGGACTTTGTCAAACAGAACCAGTGCTGATTATTCAATTTTATTGATAGATTCTCGA
>Ga0334885_1001646_pt1 | contig 26405 bp, 17 predicted proteins | sample GraSluR1_MG_8_FD_207233 | JGI IMG/M metagenome (GOLD analysis project Ga0334885, IMG submission 207233) | Sludge microbial communities from methane-producing bioreactor in Wageningen University, Netherlands - Granular Sludge_31_05-R1 | ecosystem: Engineered > Bioreactor > Anaerobic >...
GCGCGCGGCGCGGTCGTAGCTGCCCTCGGCCGCCCGGCCGAGCGACGCCAGGCAGCCGTCGATCCGCTCCTGGAACAAATCGGCCATGGCCCAAAGCACGACCGGGCCCTCGGTGCTCAGCGCCTGCGATGCCGCGCCCGTGCCCCGGTTGCCGCAGCCGACCAGGGCGATTCGGATCGTCTCGTCGCCCGCCGCATGCACGTGGGGCACCACCATGGTGGCCGACGCCGCGCCGAGCGCGGCCGCGCCCGATCGGGCCAAAAACTCGCGTCGCGTTCGACGGCGGCGCGCGCCGCCATCGCTGCTTTTGCTGCCTGCCATCGGTCCATCACTCCTGGGGTTCTTGGTTTTGGGGAAGAGGGCGCGGCACGGCTCACACGTCGCAGATCCGCACGCACTTCTCGAGCGCCGCGATCGGGTCGTCCCAGGTCGGCACGAATTCCTGGCCGACGAAGCCCTGGTACCCGGTTTCGACGATCGCCCGCATCACGGCCGGGTAGTAGATCTCCTGGGTTTCGTCGATCTCGTTTCGGCCGGGGTTGCCGCCCGTGTGGTAGTGGCCGATGTACTGGGCGTTTTCGCGGATCGTGCGGATGATGTCGCCCTCCATAATCTGCATGTGATAGATGTCGTACAGCAGCTTGAACCGCTCGGAGCCGACCATCTTGCACAGCGCGACGCCCCAGCTCGTGTGGTCGCACATGTAGTCGGCGTGGTCGACCTTGCTGTTGAGCAGCTCCATGACGAGGTTGACCTTGTGCTTCTCACACAGGCCGATGATTCGCTTGATCCCCTTGACGCAGTTCTTCATGCCCTCGTCGTCGTCCATGCCCTCGCGATTTCCCGACATGCAGATGATGCTGGGCATTCCGGCCGCGGCGGCCTGGGGCACGAGGTCTTCGAGACCGGCGACCAGCCGGTCGTGGTGCTCGACGCGATTGAATCCCTTGGCGATCCCGCCGCCCGAGCTGGTCATGGCGCAGGTCAGGCCGTATTGCTTCAGCGTGGGCCATTCCTTGGGGGTCACCAGCTCGATCGACGGGATGCCGATCCGCCGGCATTCGCGGCAGAGCGTTTCGAGCGGAATCTTGCGGTAGCACCAGCGGCACACCGAGTGACGGATGTTGCCCTGGAGCGGCTCGGCGGCCCGGGCGGTCGGCGACAAACGTCCCAGCAGCGTGCCCGCGGCCGCGGCCCCGCCGGCCAGACCGAGCAACGCTTTTCGACGAGTGAAAGAAGACGGCATCTCGGAACTCCTTGCTTTCGGTGTTTTTCGAGAGAGACGGTCTCTGCAAGGATATCGCGCCGGCCGCCTTCAAGCTACCGTCTGCCCGGCAAGACGCCCGGATTGCGGTGTCGCGGGCGCGGCCACGTCGAGCCGCGCCGTCGACGGCACGCCCGCGGACCGACTCGGAGACCGGCGGCTCGGGATCGCGTCGCTCCGGTTGCCCGCTGCTTGTGCTCTCGCGCGCGGTCGACTATCGTTGCAGTCGCTGGGGGATGCCGAGCAGCACGTTGGCCCGAGGGAGGAAGGAAATGAAGCGACGTCATTTCATGCAAGCGGCCGCGGCCGGTGCGTGTTCGATCGGCTGGTTCGCCGGAAGCGCGCGGGCCCAGGATCGCCGCGGCGCCAACGACCGGATTGCCGTGGCCGTGGCCGGCGTGCGCGGACGTGGGGGCGGCCTGCTTCGCGCGTTCGCCTCACTCGACGAGGTCGAAGTGCGCTACATTTGCGACGTCGACGCCCGGGTGCTCGACCAGGCCGTGGCCGCGGTCGAGAAACAGACCGGGCGCAAGCCGCGGGCGATCAAGGATTTTCGCCAAGCGCTCGACGATCCGTCGCTCGATGCCCTGGTGCTGGGCACGCCCGACCACTGGCACGCGATCCCCACGATTCTGGCATGCCGGGCGGGCAAGGACGTATACGTCGAGAAACCCGACGGGCATAACATCCTGGAGGGCCGCACTATGGTGGCCGCCGCCGCCAAGTACGGGCGGATCGTGCAGTTGGGCACCCAGGCCCGCAGCGATCCCCAACTCCACCAGGCGATCGACTACGTTGCCTCGGGCAAGCTGGGGCGCGTGCGGTTTGCCAAGGCCTGGGAGAGCGCGCGCCAGGGGTCGATCGGGCATACGCCCGACGGCGAGCCGCCCGACGGCGTCGATTACGATCTTTGGCTCGGCCCGGCCCCGTTGCGCCCCTTCAACAGCCGGCGGTTCCACGGCTCGTGGCGGTGGTTTTTCGACTACGGCACGGGCGACCTGGGCAACGACGGCGTCCACCGGCTCGACAAGGCCCGTTGGGGGCTCGAGGCCGCGCTGGCCGCCGAGGGAAAACGGCTTCCCGCCACGCCCCGGAGCGTCTCGGCCCACGGCGGCAAACACTACTTCGACGACGATCAGGAGTGGCCCGACACGCTGATCGTCGCCTACGACTACCCCAATTGCGTGCTGACCTACGAAATGCGGATCTGGTCGCCCTATCCGCTCGACGGCGAGTCGGAAGGGGCGGCCGTCCTGGGCGACGAGGGGTACATCGTCATCGGCAACCGGCGATGGCGAGCCTTCAACGCCCAGGGCGAACAGGTGGCCGACGGCGCGGGCGGCGACACCACGATCGAGCACGTGCAAGACTTCCTCCGCTCAATGCGAACCCGGCAGAAACCCGCCGCCGACCTCGAAACCGTCGGGCATCCCTCGAGCCTTTTGTGCCACCTGGGCAACGCCGCCTGGCGGGCCGGGCGCAGCGTGCGCTTCGATCCCGCGACGTACACGTTCGCCGAAGAGGAAGCGAACCGCCATCTCACGCGCCCCCGCTACCGCGAACCCTGGAGGCTCCCGAAGATTGAGGAGTTGTGAATCGGCCGAGACAACCATTCGCATGGCGGTCCTCTGCGGAGCGACTTGCCTGGGCGTGACTGACGCGATGAGGGGGGCATCCGACGATTGAGGTGAGATGTGAACGGACCGTCGCATCCATGGCGGCCAACTACCGTTCGCCGTTTCATCCGTGCGTTTCCGACGAGCACGCGCGTGGTGCTCGTGGACACGGACGCGGGCCAGGGATACCTGAAGGCGATGGGAGGGCCAGAAGGACCGCACCCGCTCGCTTGCGAGTGGGTCGGCACTCAACTTGCACGTTGGCTGGGGCTTCTCACGTTCGATTTCTCATTGATCGAAGTCACGGCTGACGACGAACTGCCGTTCGCCGGTGGCGGTCACGCGATGTCGGGGCCTGCGTTTATCGCGAGAGCGGAGTCGGGCGAACCGTGGAGTGGCGATCCGAAACAGCTCATGCGTTTGAGCAATCCCGAGCATCTGGCCCGGCTCGTCGTGTTTGACACGTGGACACTCAATTGTGACCGGCATTGCGCCCCCCCCCAAAGGAAAGGTTGGCTGGCCACGGATTAATCGGGACAACGTTTTTCTGAGCGAAGACGAGGCCCCAGCGGGGCAACTGATCTTGAAAGCGATGGACCACACGTGCTGTTTCACGTGTGGTCGGGAGTTGACAACTGCGGTTCGAATGATCGATAACATCAAGGAGGGGCGAGTGTTCGGCTTGTTCCCCGAGTTTCGAAGGTTCATCGAGCGGGGTCAAATCCGAAGAGCCGCCAACGATCTTGCCCGGATCGATCCGGGTACGCTTCACACGATGATCCATACGATTCCCAAAGAATGGGAAGTGACGCGAGAAGTGCAGGACGCTCTTGGGGAGTTGATTCTGACCCGGGCTGCGTACGTCGCCGATACCATCGAAAGGAAGATCTGGCCACAGCGCGCCCTTGAGTTTGGAAACAGCCCAGAAACGGAGCTTCCGCCATGAAACCAAGCAGAGGTTACTACAGCCTCATTCAGTATTGTCCCGACCTCGGACGATTCGAGGCCGCCAACGTCGGCGTGCTTCTGTTCTGCCCCGAACGGGGGTTTCTAAAGGCCCGCACGGCCAGCACGAACGCTCGAATCAGCCGCTTCTTCGGTTCCCACGGGCACGACTGGAAGCGAATCAACGTCTTCAAGAAAGGTATCGAGGATCGACTTCAACGTGAGGGGGGCAGAATCCGATCACTGGACGATTTGGAACAATTCATTGCGCGGCGAGCCAATCGATTGCAGATCACGCCCCCGCGGGCAACGAAGGTCATCGACCCCGAGAAGGATCTGAACGAGTTGTTCCGACAGATCATCGGCGATTCCGTTCCTAGGCCCTCGGCCAAGAGCCTGCAAGCGTGGATCCGCGATGCAATTCGCACGGCGGGAATCGAGAAGAAGATACGCCCCAACGTCAAAGTAGAGGTGCCGGTTCTTCAGAAGGAAATCGAGGTTCCATTCGCCTTCCAGAACGGCCGGTTCAATCTCCTCTATCCCGTCGGGTTTCCATCGGCGGATCCGGAACGGTCGGTGACCAAGGCCTGCAAGTTTGCCGTGGAAGGCCGCTCACTTCACGAGCACGAGGATCCTCGATTTGGCGACCTTCAACTCTTCGTGATCGGGAAGTTCCGACCGGGTGACCTTGATTCTCCCGTTCGAGTGCGTCGAGTGCTTGAAGAGAACCAGGTTCGACTCTATCGCGCGGACGAACTCGCGATGCTGATCGACGAGATCCGACGAACCGGTAAGGATCTTGCGCCGGTCGAATCCACCGCCGCCCAGCCGCGGTCGAAGCGGAGCGACGGTCCGTGACGCCCTCATCCGGCCGTCTCGGGCAGGCGATCGACGTATTGGCGTAATTCATTCAATTCCCGCTCGAAGCCGCCGGAGAGGATGGGAAAGCGGCACCAGGTCTTCGGGTCGAGGTTCTCGTCGTCGAGGTGGAACGACGGGGCGTAGCGCTCGCGCTTCCACTGGTTGCGGCACCACAAGCGGAAGAATCGCGCCACCCACTGGTGCAGTTGGGCCGCGTCGTATCGGCGGAATTGCGAGCGCATGAGCCGGAACACCTCGACCGGCGGCTCCTTGTCGCGGATGGCGGCCCGCTCGATCGCGTCGAGAACCTCGTAGGGCATGAGGTCGTCTTCGTCGGTCTGTTTCGATTCGAGGGGGCGAAGCTCGGCCGTGGGAGCGAGCCGGTTGACCGCGGCCAGCGCGGGAAGGGGATGCAGGCCCTCGGGGCCCTCCTTCTCGAGCCAGCGGAGCCACGACCTCAAGAAGGCTTTGTCGATGCCCCCGATGGGGCTCAGGCCGCCGCACGTGTCGCCGTCCATGGTGGCGTAGCCCACGGCCGCCTCCGACCGGTTGCTCGTGGTCAACAGCAGGGCCCGCTTCACGTTCGCCAGCAGCCACACGCTCGGCCCGCGGACCCGGGCCTGGATGTTCTGCAGCGCCAGATCGTCGGTGCCCCAGTCGAGCTTGCGCCCGAGCACCGCCTCGATGTTGGCCACGTATCGGCCGACCAACTCGTCGATCTCCAGGCACGACATCTCGGCTCCCAACGCCTCGGCGAGCGTCGTGGCCGAGTCGCGGGTCGATCGGCTGCTGTTCTTCGACGCCTGGTACACGCAGTGCAGCAGGCAGCACACCCGATCCTTCAGGGTGGTCGCTTCCCGCAGGGCCGGGACATGCGCCAGGGACTGCTGGAACGCCTCGGGCCCCAGGTCGGCCAGGGCCATCTCGACCATCAACGCGACCAGGCAGGCGGTGGCCGACGAATCGGCTCCCCCGCTGAGGCTGACCACAAACCCACCCGACCGGCTCTTGCGCAGGTAGTCGAACAGGCCCAAGGCCACGGCCCGGGTGAACTCCTCGTGCTTCACTTGCGGGCCGTTCTCCCAGGCGGCCTGGCTGGGGTTGCCGATCTCGGGTTCGAGGTCGGGATAGGAAAAACCGCAAGCGACCTCGCGACGGCCCCCGTCGGCCAGATCGGGTTGGTAACTGCCGGTGCGCGCGCGGCTCATGCGCGTGGCCCCCACGTCGACCAGGGCGGTCGTCAGCAGGACGGGCTGGTACGAGAACCGGGGGCCGGCGGCCAGGAGCTTTCCGGCCGAGGCGATCAGGGCGCCGCCGTCGTAGATGATCCGACCCGCCTCGTTTCCCAGCAGGTTCGCGTACACGTAGCTGACGGCAAACGCCCGCGAGCCCTCGATAACGAACCGCTTGCGGACCTCGAACTTGCCGAACGCGAAGTGGCTGGCGCTGGGGTTGAGGATCACGTCGACGCCGGCCAGCGACATGTCGCCGCCGGGCCGCTTGGCGACCCAGGCGTCTTCGCAGATCTCGAGGCCCACGCTCACGCCTCCGCAGTCGAACACGAGGTCGCCGATGGGGTACGAGCGGCCCTTGACCACGATCGCGTCGCGCAGCCCTCGCGGCCAGGGCTTGAACCAGCGCGGCTCGTAATGCAGCCCCTCGCCGGCCAGAAACCGTTTGGCCACGAACCCGGCGATCCGTCCGTCGACCGCCAGGCAGGCGCAATCGAACAGGGCGCTCTTGTGCAGTACGGGAAGCCCCAGCGAGACGATCATGCCCTGGGTCGCGGGCACGATCTCGTCGAGCACGTCGAGGGCCGTCTGCTGCAACCCCTCGGAATGGTAAGCGTCTTCGCAACCGTAACCGGGGATGCAAAGCTCGGGCAAACAGAGCAGGCAGACCTGTTCGTCGCGTGCGAGCTGGATCGCCCGCAGCACGTTGTCGCGGTTCTGGTCCCAGGCGAGCGGGGTCTGATTGAGGGCGGCCGCCCCCACGCGGATTCGTGTCACGGCTTCGGGCCTCGTTCCTCTTCGATCATGCGGGCTCGGCGATCGTGGAGCCGCTCGTCCAAGCCCACCGGATACCGCTCGGGCTCGTCGAGCCGCTTGAAGGCCGATGCGACTTGGGCGAGTTGCTCTCGGGCTCGCTCTCGCGCTGCGTCGAGCGACGCGATCGCGGCGACGCGTTTTCCCCGGCGCAAGACCGGCACGAGCAGATCGGTCGATTCGGCCGACGAGCCGAACGTCGAGCGCCGGGCCGGATCGACGCGATCGATGGCCGTGCAATCGCCTTGGATGCCGTCGCGCCGATCGTAGAGCACGTCGCCGGCGGCCCGCCCGCCCTCGAAGAACCGCCGCACCTGGAGGATGCCGGGGATCGACGTCTTGATCGTTTCTTCGGAGATCTTCAGCCGGTCTTGCCAGCGGCCTTCGTCATTCTCGACGGCGGTCAGCTTGTAGACGCCTCCCAGGGCGGGATCGTCGAATGCGGTGACCAGCCGGGTTCCCACCCCCCAGACGCCCACGGCCGCCCCTTGCTGCTTGAGCCGGGCGATGCGGTGCTCGTCGAGATCGTTCGACGCAAAGATGATCGCGTCGGAGAACCCCGCCTCGTCGAGGATCCTTCGAGCCTCGACGCTCAGCGGCCCGAGTTCGCCCGAATCGAGCCGGATCCCGATCATGCGGTGGCCCCGCTCGCGAAGCCGGCGCCCCGCCTCGACCGCGTTCTTCACCCCTTGGATCGAGTCGTACGTGTCGACCAGGAACACGCAGTTGTTGGGCATGGCCTCGGCATAGGCTTGAAACGCCTGGGGCTCGTCGTCGAAGCACATGATCCAACTGTGGGCGTGGGTGCCCTTGACGGGGATGCCGTACAGGCGCCCGGCGAGCACGTTCGAGGTGCCCGCGCAACCGCCCACGTAGGCGGCCCGGCCGGCCGACAGCCCGCCGTCGATCCCCTGGGCTCGGCGCAGCCCGAAGTCAAAGACCGGGTCGCCCCGGGCCGCCGCGACGATGCGGGCGGCCTTCGTGGCGATCAGCGTCTGGAAGTTGACCAGGTTCAACAGGGCCGTCTCGACGATCTGGCTCTGGAACAAAGGACCCACCACGCGCACGAGCGGTTCGTGGGGGAACACGACGGTGCCCTCGGGCACGGCGTCGACGTCGCAGGCAAAGCGCATCGACGCCAGGGCATCGAGAAAGGCCCGATCGAACAGCGGCGTTCCGTCGCCGCCCCGGAGCCCCGCCAGGTAGTCGACGTCGGCCTCGTCGAAGCGAAGCCGCTCGAGATAGTCGACGACCGAAGCGAGTCCGCAAGCCACGGCAAAGCCGCCCCGGAACGGATTCTCGCGGAAAAACAGATGAAACGCCGCCCGGCGCTCGTGCAGCCCCGTCTTCCAATAGCCGTAGGCCATCGTCAACTCGTAGAGGTCGGTCAACAGGGCCAGCGAGGGCTTGTACAAATCGCCGAGGAGATTCATGGTGCTCGATCGGTTCGGGAGCAAGACTTTCGACACCATTCTAAGACAAGCCGCCGGTCGGGCCAACGGCGCCCGTCGCCGGCTCGCGCGCCGTGTCGGGTCAGCCGAGGGCGGGCGATTGGCCGCGAGCTCGGAGAAGCCTGGAGGCTTGAGGCTGGTCCGTGCAAGTAGACGGGTCCTGCCGTTTGCGTAGAATGACGGCACGGGCGGAAAACGGTCGATCGAAGTGCTTTGCGGTAGATGGGAATGATGCAGGACGGGTGCGACACATCCGACTCTCGGTCGCCGGCGGGTTGTGCGCGGGGCCAAACGCGGCGCCGGCCGCCCGCCTTGACGAGTTTCCGGCCAACGGCGAGTTGGGATCGGCTTCGCGGGCGGGCCGAATTGCTCCGCCGCGTCCGAGCGTTTTTCGACGGGCGAGGGTTCCTGGAAGTCGAGACCCCGATCGTCTCAAGCGACACGGTGGTCGACCGTCATCTCGACCCGTTCTCCGTCGTGGGCCACCGCGAGGACGGCAGGGCCCTCTGGCTTCAGACCTCGCCCGAGTTCTGTATGAAGCGGCTCCTGGCCGCCGGCGCCGAGGCCATCTACCAGGTGGCGCGGGTTTTTCGCCAGGGCGAGCGGGGCCCCCTGCACAATCCCGAATTCACCATGGTCGAGTGGTACCGGTCGGGCCACGGCATGGACGAGGGAATCGCGCTGTTGAGCGATCTGGCCGAGGAGCTTCTGGGACGGGGCCCGGCCGGGCGGATGAGCTACCGCGAGGCGTTCGAGCGTCACGTGGGTCTCGATCCCCACACCGCCGATGTCCGCGACTTGGCCGCCGCGGTCGATCGGCTCGACGTGGTGGCCCCGGCAAGCCTCGGGGAGGACGACCGCGACGGGTGGCTCGACCTGTTGCTGGCCGAGCGCGTGCAGCCCCACCTGGGGGTCGACCGGCCCGTGGTCGTGTACGACTATCCGCCCAGCCAGGCGGCCCTGGCCCGCGTGCGCGACGACGACCCGCCCGTGGCCGAGCGGTTCGAGCTGTTCGCCTCGGGCATCGAGCTGGCCAACGGCTACCACGAGCTGCTCGACCCGGCCGTGCTGCGGGAGCGGAACGCCCGCAACAACGCCCTGCGCCGGGCCGACGGCAAGCGCCCCCTGCCCGAGGAAAGCCGCCTGCTGGCCGCGATGGAAGCCGGGCTTCCCGACGCCACCGGGGTCGCCCTGGGATTCGATCGTCTCGTCATGCTGGCCCTGGGGGCAAGCTGCGTCGACGAGGTGATGGCATTCCCCTTCGATCGGGCGTGATGCAGGAATACCCCGCTCAGGACGTCGGCCCGTGCGAATGCGGGCATCCGACGGGTCCTTCCGTAGCGGAACTCGTCCGCTACCATGCGGTGACGGGCGCGGAGCGTCGCCCAATGCCGATCGGCTGCACGATTGCGATGGTTGTCGTGCTCGCCCTTGTCGTGTTGGCCGTGGTCGGCCTTGTGGTCTGCCTGCGCTGACGTGCTACCGTCTTGGTCTGTGGCCTCTGGGCGCGGTGCGCGCATGTTGTGGAGTGTTGGAGCAATGGAGCGATGGGCCCCGCCCGTGCCGAATCCCATTATTCCAACACTCCATCATTCGCAGCGTTCCATCATGGCCTATCCCCTGCTTGGTTGCAGCCACGGGCCGCGTCAGGCTTTCCCTTTCACCCGCTTGCTTAGCCGCTTGCCGAGACGTTCGAGGGCGGGTGAGGTATCGAGTTGGTCGAGCTCGACCTCGATGATGCTGAACGCGTCGGTGTTGGCGAGCGATGCCCGGAACGCCTTGTCGAATTCGGCGACCGTGCGGGCCACGAATCCCGAGCCGGCGCCGAGCAGCTCGGGAACCTTGCTGTAGGCCCAGCAGGTCACGTCGTTGAAGGGCCCGTCCTTGATCTGGCGTTCCGTCCCGTACCCGTGGTTGTTGAGCACGACGACGATCGGATTCAGCCCGAGCCGCGCCGTGGTCGAGAGTTCCATGCCCGTCATCTGAAACGCGCCGTCGCCCACCAGCACCAGGGGTCGGAGCGACGGGTTGGCCAGTTGGGCGCCGATCGACGCGGGCACGCCGAAGCCCATCGACGTGTAGTAGGCGGGGCTGAGGAACTCGGTGCGGCGCCGGATCGTCAGGTCGGCCGCGCCGAACAGCGAGTCGCCGATGTCGGCGATCACCACCATGTCGCAGTGGATCGACTCGTTCAGCCTTTGAAACAGGGCGCGGACCGTGATGGGGGCGTCGCCTGGAATCGGATCGCCCCACGGAGCGTCGCGCCGGGGCATCTCCGGTTTGGGACGCCGGCGCACGGGGGCGTCGGCGAGCTTCCGGAAGAAGCTGCGGAACGGCACGCCGTCGAAGGCGTGGCGGCGCACCGACACCCGCTCCGAGGTCGCCGAGATCGTGCGCGCCGGATCGAGGCGGGCCGTGTACACGCCGAGGTTGATGTCGGTCATGAAGCAGCCGAGCATGAGCACACAGTCGGCCGACTCGACGTACTTCTGCACCTCGGCCCGTCCCATCGCCCCTTCATACACGCCCAGATAGAGCGGATGCTCTTCGCCGATCACCGACTTGCCCAGCAGGGTGGCCGCCACGGGAATCCGCGTGCGATCGACGAGCTCGACCAGGGCGTCCTGAAGGCCGAAGCGGTGCACCTCGACTCCCGCGAGGATGACGGGACACTTGCTCGCGTTGAGCATCTCGGCGGCCTCGTCGATGCACTCGGCCAGCGCCGCCTCGTCGGTCAGCTCCTGAATCGAGGGCACCCGGGCGCGATGGGGCTGGGCCACGTCGACCATGTCGCGGGGAATCTCGATGTAGCCGGGGCGCTTGTAGCGATCGACGGCGTGAAGCACGCGATCGATCTCGTGGTAGGCGGTGAGCGTGTCCTCGAGCGACGTGCTGGCCACGGTAATCCGCCCGAACACTTCCCGCTGCGTCGAGAAGTCGCGGACGCGGTGGTGCAAGAGCGGATCGCGCTGGCGCTCCTTGAGCCCCGGCGCGCCGCTGATGACCACGACGGGCGATTTCTCCGCGTAGGCGCCGGCCACGGGATTCGTGAGGCTCAAGCCCCCGACGCAATAGGTCACGCACGCGGCCCCCAGCCCGCGCACGCGCGCGTAAGCGTCGGCGGCGAAGCCCGCGCCGTCCTCGCGCGTCGTGCCGATCATCTCGACGGGGCTGGCTTCGACGAGCCCGTAGAACCCGAGCACGTAGTCGCCCGGCACGCCGAAGATGTGCCCGACGCCCCGGTTCCTGAGCTGCGCGAGCAGGTATTCGCCGATCGACGCGGGTTTCGCCACGGGCCGTCTCCTTTCCGTTCGGAATCGGCCGGCCGGGAGAGGTCGACCCTCGAAATGCTACGGAAAGAGGCCGACCGGAACAAGCCCCTCCAGGCACCGGGTTTCTGGAACCCATCGCGACCTCGCTGCGATCGACCGCAACCAAACCCAAATGCGCCCATTGCCGCTTTCCGGTGGCCGCAAAGCGATCGGGGATGGGACGCTCACATTCTCTGAGATACTTCAGACCAAATGGATGGGGTCCCCGCAAAGCCCGGTTCGTCGCTCGGGACGTGCCATCCAACTGGACGTGCAACTCCACCGAAACTACAATCGACGCATTCGAGCAGTGAGGTTGCGGCGCGATCATGCCTTCCCAGCCCAGCCGAAATCCCGACGCCGTTTCGCCGCGCACCCACGATGCCGAACGTCTGCTGCTCAGCGGCAATGAGGCCGTCGCCCGGGCCGCCTTCGACGCGGGCGTCCTCTTGGGCACGGGCTACCCCGGCACCCCGTCGACCGAGATCCTCGAGCGGTTCTCCGAAATGGGCGGCCGAGCCCAGTGGGCGCCGAACGAGAAGGTGGCCATCGAGGTCGCCTTGGGCGCGGCGTTCGCCGGCGCCTCGGTCCTGGTCGCCATGAAACACGTCGGCCTCAACGTGGCGGCCGATCCCCTGTTCACGGCCGCTTACGCCGGAGTGCAGGCGCCATTGGTGCTGGTGTCGGCCGATGATCCGGGCATGGCCTCCAGCCAGAACGAGCAAGACAACCGGCGATTCGCCGTGGCGGCGGGTCTGCCCATGCTCGAGCCGGCCGACTCGCAGGAGTCGTATGCGTTCACCCTGGCCGCGATCGAGCTGTCGCGGCGGTGGCAGATCCCCATCCTGCTGCGCATGACCATGCGCGTCTGCCACTCGAAGTCGGTCGTCCGCCCCGACGGCAACACGCCGCCGCCCCCTGCGCCGCGATTCGAACGCGACATTCCCGCGCGGGTGATGATACCGGTCTACGCGCGTCCGGCCCACCGCCGCCTGCGCGACAAGCTGGTCGGGATCGCCGCGTGGAACGAATCGTGCGCGCTGAATCGTGCCGTTCCCGGCGACCGCGCGCTGGGCATCGTGACCTCGGGCATCGCCTACGTGCACGTGCGCGAGGCGGCGCCCGAGGCAAGCGTGCTCAAGCTCGGCCTGACCCACCCGTTGCCGATCGAGTCGGTCCGGCGGTTTGCCGAGGGCGTCGAGCGTTGCGTGGTCATCGAGGAAGGCGACCCTTACCTGGTCGAGCAGCTCCGCGCGGCGGGCATTCGAGTCGAGGCGAAACCCGAGATCTATCGCTTCGGCGAATTCGACGTGGCCCGGGTCCGCCGCATCCTGGCGGGCGACGCGACCCCCGAGCCGAAACCGGTGGCGGCCAGACCGCCCGCGCTGTGCGACCGCTGTCCCCACCGAGCCGCATTCGAGGCGCTTCGCGACCTCGATTGCATCGTGTCGGGCGACATCGGCTGCTACTCGCTCGGGGTGCTGCCCCCGTTCGAAGCCATGGACGCCTTGATCTGCATGGGGGCCAGCATCGGTATGGGCCTGGGCATGCGCCACGTCTTGCCCGACGACCAGGCGCGACGCGTGGTCAGCGTGATCGGCGACGGCACGTTCGTCCATAGCGGCATCACCGGCCTGGTCGAGATGGTCTACAACCCCCCGCCCACCGGGCACGTCGTCCTGATCCTCGACAACGGCACCACGGCGATGACCGGGTTCCAGGAGCACCCCGGCACCGGCCGCACGCTCGACCATCGGCCGACCGGCAGGATCATCTTCGAAGACCTGGCCCGGTCGATGGGCATCGCCGCCGTTCACGTGGTCGATCCGGTGGCCGAGCCCGGCCGTCTCAAGCCCCTGCTCGCGCAGTGCCTCGACCGCCGCGAGCTCGCGGTCATCGTCGTGCGCCGGCCGTGTCTCCTGGCGGCGGGCAGAATCCGGCAATACGAGCGGCTCGCCCGCGAGGCCGCCCCGCGCGCCGCCGCCGACAGACTCTCCCGCGCGCCCAACCCCAGCGCCCAGGGCCGCCGGGTCACCAACGTCGTGGTCGCCGGCCTCGGAGGCCAGGGCGCACTGACGGCGTCGAACATCCTGGCCGAGGCCGCCTTCCTGGCCGGATACAACGTCAAAAAGGCCGAGGTGCACGGAATGGGCCGCCGGGGCGGCTCCGTGACGACCGACGTTCGGTTCGGCAACGAGGTCTTCAGCCCCACGGTCGCGCCCGGCGAGGCCGACTTCCTCGTTGTGCTGGCCGCCGATCAGGTCGTGAACCATCGCCCGATGCTCCGTTCGGGCGGAACGCTCATCGGCCCCGAGGCCGTCGACCAATCGGCCCTGCCCCGCCCGCGCAGCCTCAACGTCGCCCTGCTCGGCGCCCTGAGCCGGCACCTGGCGATCGAGCCGTCGGCGTGGCGCGAAGCCATCGGCCGGTACCTTCCCCCGAAGCTGCACGAGGCCAACTTCCAGGCCTTCGCCTTGGGCCGTCAAGATAAAGGGGGCGGGAGTCTTTAATCTTGACCGCGCGCGAACCTGGTGGAAGAGGTCGAAGCCCGGCAGTGCTCGAGTCTTTCGGCACCGTGGTACAATGCAGGCATAAGGAGACCATTCCGTGACGAAACTTCTTCAAGAGGCGTTTACCAAGGCCGCAGCGCTGCCGCCCGAGGAGCAGGACGTCTTGGCTTCGCGCCTGTTGGCCGAGTTGTCCAAAGAGGGCGAGTTCGATCGTGCGATTGCAGCCTCTGGCGACAAGCTGGCCCGGCTGGCTCGCGAAGCTCCGGCAGAGTACCGCGCCGGCGATACCGAGGAGCTGGATCCGGACCGCTTATGAACTCTCGTACCACACGGCGGTTTCGGGAACTCTTCGGGGCGTTGCCCGCGCACGTTGCGCGCCAAGCGCGGGAAGCCTATCGGTTGTTTCGCGAGAACCCTGGCCACCCGGGGCGACATTTCCAGCAGGTGCATTCGGATCCGCCCACTTACTATGCCCGGGTCGGGATCAGCTACCGCGCGGTCGGAGTCGTGGAAGGTGACACCGTGATTTGGTTTTGGATCGGAACACACGCCAGCACCGGCATGGGCACCCCGTCTTTCGCCCCTTGGAGCATCCCCTCGAAGTCTCGCCGTCGGCCGAAGATGCGCATTCTGCCCGCGGCCCGGCTCGACACGTGGTAGGTGTATCCGCCGCCTTAAACGTCCTCCCGGGATTCCGGCTTCGCCCGACGGCGGATCTCCTCGAGGCGCCGCGCCAGCCGGCCGGTTCGCACGGCGGCCTCGAAGTGGTCGACGTCGGGGTAGATCGCGTGGCTGAGGAATCGGACGGCCCAGTTGTGCTCCATCGGGCTGATCGTCACCACGGCCGCCCCGTGCCGGTAGGCTTCCCACATCTCGATGGCCGTACCCATCGACGCCTCGGGCACGAAGGCCAGCAGCACGTCGATCTGGCGGCACATGGCGTTGTGCCGGAAGAACACGCGGCGCCCGGTCGCTTCGTCGTAGTCGATCGAGTTCGAGTGATCGGCGCGGGGATCATAGACCCGGGCCTCGGGAAAATGGGCCTCGATGAGCCGCCGAATGCGCTCGCGGTAGTCCTGGTCGTGCAAGACGGGCCCGGTGTGGGAGCCTTGCATGATGCCGGCTAGAAAGAATCGCACGGCCGGTCAACCTACCAGCGCTTGGCCACCTCGGCCTGCATGAAGGCCAGGGCGTCGGTGGCCAACTGCTTTTCGCTCTGGTACATCCGGCGCCAGATCTTCGTGGCGGGGATGAGCTTCTCGAGGGCCAGGCCGAATGCCTCGACGACCATGGTGCCGTCGTAGCCGATCTCCTTGAGGGTGTCGAAGTTCTCCTTCCAGCGGACGTTGCCCTGCCCGGGCGTGCTGCGGTCGTTCTCCGAAATGTGCACGTGGGCCAGGCATCCCTTGAGGGCCCGAATCGCCTCGGGGATGCTCTTTTCTTCGATGTGGGCGTGGAAGGTGTCGTACATCATCTGGCAGAAGGGGTGGTTCACGTCGCGGCAGAAGCGGACCCCGTCGGCGGCCGTGTTGAGAAAGTAGCACTCGAAGCGATTGACGTACTCGATGCCCAGCTTGACGCCCACCTTCTCGGCGTGTTCGGCCACCTCCCGCATGCTCTCGACGCCCCACTTCCATTCGTCTTCGGTGGGCCCCTGGCCCGAGAACACGCCCAGGGCCGAATGGAAGGGCCCGGCCATCACCTCGCAGCCCGCGGCCGCGCAGCAGTCGAGATTGCGCTTGTTCGCCTCGATCCCGGCGCGGCGCACGGCCGGGTCGGCGCTGATGGGGTTCTCGGCGGGCCCTCGGATCGCCGTGCCCGTGCGCCCCAACCCCAACTCGTCGAACCGCTTGCCCCACCTGGCGTAGTTGTCGAGGTCGTCCAGGTCGAACGCCGGGATCTCCACCACGTCGAAGCCGATGGCTTTCATGTCGTCCAACAGCGGGAGCATCGCGTCGGAGAGCGTGTCGGTCCACATCAGCAGGTTCATTCCGAATCGCATAACCGTCTCCTTAATCTGGGGGGTAGCATCCTTCGGTCTCTCGGCCAGGCGTCCGCAAGATCGCGACCGGCTCCGCGGCGCGGCGCCTATCGCGGTCTGGTGGCCGATGGACCCTACAGCGCGGGTATCCCGCCGAGCAACACGTCTTTGCGCCCGTCGACGATTTCGCGTGCGGGCGGCAACAGGTCGCGGAACTCGTCGGGCAACGGGGCGAACCGCACCCGGCGCATCACCTGGTTCAGCCGCGTAAGTAGTTTCGCATCGTCCAGATAATCCCACAAGATCCGCTCCCGGCGAAAGCGCTCGATCATCAGGGCCAGCCGAACGCACGGCCGGGGAGCGATCCGCGAGATCGCCGCCTCGACCCATGCGGCATCGACCGCGTCCAAGACGCCGTAGTAGGCGTCGAGCCGGGCCGGATCGTCGCCGATCAGCGAGGCGTCCAACAGCACCTCGACCAGCAGGTGCCCCAGAAGGCTCGGCCGAAACCCCGTCTCGCGGCCCAGCGCGTCGCGGGCCCGACCGGTCAGCTCGAGCGAGGTCTCGGCAAAGGCCCGGGTCTCATGAAAGTGGGCGTCGTCGCGGATGTGCTGGAGCACCCCGCCCGCCAGCGAGGCCAGCCGATGGTCCGGTCCGCCCACGAACGGCTCGGCATGCTTCGCCCGAACGCGAACGCGGCGGTCGACCACGCTGAGCCAGTCGGGCACGGCTGTGCCGGCCACAAAGTAAGGATCGTTCAAAAAGGGAATCGCGTGGGCGAAATAGTTCATGATAGCGCAGGAGGCAAGGCCGGAGCGGCTTGGGCAACGTCGGGGTAGTAACGCGCCAGCGGGAAGTCGGTTCCGCGCAGCTCCGACCTGCACCACGCGACGATCCGCCGAGCGACCGCTTCGGGAACGTCGCGGTGCCGGTCGGCTTTTCCGCTGACGAAAAACGCCCCCCGGCTCTGAAGCACGTGGGGCGGATACATCTCGAATGCCTCGGCGTGCTCCCGCATGTAGTCGAAGCTGCACTTCCGCACGATCGCGTCGATTTCGCGCTGCTCGAGGTCGCCCATTTCGAGAAACCCGGCCACCTGCCGCACCGTCGCCGCCAGGTCGCTCTTCATCTGCTCGAACGTGACGAAAAGCACGTTGCGATGCCGCTGCGAGCGCTCCCACCATCCCCGCACGTGCGACGGCCACGTGCCCCACCACATGAGGTCGCCGGAGCGGAACCATGCTTCCAACGTCTCCATGGGCGGAACGAACGTGCCCAGGTTCGTGGCAATGAAATCGGCACAGCTTGCAAAGCACGAAAGGGGATGCCTGGCGACGTAGACGTACTTGGCTTCGGGGCTGTACGGGCAGAGCTGCGCGGGCAGGTGCGTTTTGATGACGCGCGAGGGCTTTTCGGCGCCCCACCGAGGCGCGTCGTCGATCGACACGCTTCGCAGCGACTCGATCCAGGGCGACACCGCGTACAGGGTCGTTCCCGAGGCGACCAGATCGCCTGCGCCCCGCGTAAGCACCTGATAGACGACGTGCTGCATCCAGGTCGTGCCGCATTTCATCGGGGTCGCGACGAACACGTCGTCGCTCCGCGGCCGGTATTCGACCGCGCGGCGAAAGCTCTCGGGGCTGCACGTCCCCTTCAGCCCGGGGACGCCTTGATACAAGAAGCACACCTTCGAGAAGTCGACGCGCGCGGTTCGGCCAAGCAGCCAGATGGTGGGGGACAAGATCAACCCGTGGACGTAGAGCATTCGCTTGAACCGGCTCCGCTCGGCCGACGGACGGCCGTAGTAGTTCAGGCCCCTCGTTTTGTGGTCGCCCCAAGCCACGACCGCCGCCAGATGCACGAATTGCACCACGACGAAAACGGCAAGGGCCGACGCGACCACGCCGGTCAGCTTGAGGGCATACCAGCCCGAGACAGCGAGCACCGTAGTATAGTCCCCGGGTCGGACGATGTCGGACGATCGTGGCCGAGTCGGCCGCGGGCGGCGGGTTCGCCGCCGCGCCTGAGGTAGTGTAACCCTCCGACCCACGCCGCGCCGAGATGCCGCCCGGGTCGCGCCCGGCGGGCCCGCGGCCTCAAGGATCGCAGAAGGCGGTCGCCCAACGCCCCCCGCGATGCCGCAACGAGGTCAATCTCGCAGCAGACGCCTCATGAGCCGCCTGACCGTTGCGGCCGCGGCGGCCCCCCCGCTTCGTCCCAGCGCCAGCAAGATTCCCACGCCTCCGGCAACGACCGACAGGAAGGGCACGAAAGTTTCAGGCCCCAAGTAGGCCAAGATCAACGCCTCATGGCTGGGCACGACGGCTCCCCTTGCTCGAGTTCCGATTCCGCTCGCCTGATGGTTCCGGCATCAGGCGAGGAGGTTCCGACAGAAGGCGGTCGCCCTCGGTGCTTTCCAGTGAGCCGGAAAGGTCCCCCCCGTGGGACGCTGGAAAGCGCGAGTGTCCGCCAACCGAGCTCAGGCGATGCGCATTCGCTCGGGGTGGTTCGCGCATCGCCGAGACGCAATTCGGATACCGCTCCGTTGGTAGAACACCGTTCGTCGGCTTGGGTATCGCGCGAACGAGGTTTTTCCGACGATGCCGGCGTTGTGCGCCCCCTGCCGCGCCCGCGCCGCAATCGTAAGTCTCTACGGCAAAACACGAAACGCCGAGGGCGCGAATCGCCTCGCCAGCTTTGCGGTCCTTCGGATCCCCCAGGGCGCCATTCGGAACCGAGTGCGCGGGGTGCCGGGCGCGGGAAGACGGCGAGCTGTCAATCCCACCCCACCGTCACCAGCCAATCCAGGGCCTTGGGGTCGACCTGTTTGGTGTCGCCGTCGTTGCTCGAACGGGCTTTGACCGAGCCGAAGCCGGTGGCTTCAAGCGAAAAGGCAAGCTGGCCGTCGCGATTCGACAGCCGAACCCAGTTGAGCCCCGCTTCGAGATGGTCCTCGAGCGCCGAGTCGTACAGCCGGGCCACGTCGGCGCCGTCGGAGCTGTGGGCCTCGACGCGGCGAAAGCCGATCGCCCGGTTGCAGAAGTCGGGGCCGTAGAACTTCGCGTAGTCGGGCGTCGACGCGAAGACATCCTGCGTGCCGGGACGGTCGTAGAGCATGGCCAGGTCGTTTCCGCCCAAGCCGTGGCCGTAGACGCGGGCGAAGCCTTCGGCGCGCAAGGTGAACTGGGTCGACGAGAGTTCGCCGTACGCGGGGGTGGCGACGAACGTGTCGGCGGTCGTCGCGCTGCCGTAAAGCATGGCCGCGTCGCTTCCGCCCGAGCCGAAGGCCGATACGGTCTGAAAGCCGGTGCCGCGGGCAATCCACCCGGCGCCGCGGAGCCGGGCGTAGTCGGGAGTCGCGGTGAAGACGTCGCGCGCGTTCGGGTCGCCGCGGAACGTCGCCGCATCCTCGCCTCCCGATCCGTCGGCGTAGACCGTGCGAAAGCCGACCACGCGGATCCAGCCGTCGGCGTGGGTGAGCGTGGCCTGGAAGGGCTCGTACTCGAACGCGTCGTCGCCGCCGGAGCCGATGAGCCGCGCCGCGTCGTTTTGTGCGGGCGTGGCGTAGGCTTCGACGCGGCGGAAGCCGATGGCCCGGTTGCAGTAGTCGGTTGCGTACATGGTGGCGTAGTCGGGCCGAGCGCCCAGGCGGTCGGCGCCCGCCGAATCGTGAAGCACCACCAGGTCGTCGCCGCCGGCCGCCTGCACCCAGATCGACTCGACGTCGTCGACGCTGACGGTGAACCCGTCGCCGGCGAAGGTGGCGCGGCGCGGCCACAGCTCGGCCTGCTCGTTGCCGTCGGTCCCCACGAGGATCGCCTTGTCGTTGCCCCCCTTGCCGTCGAACGTGACGGCGACCGACGTGCCGGCGAGTTCCCGGCGAACGCCGTTGAGCGTCACGACCCACGTGCCGGGCGTCGCTCCGGGCTCGAACCGAAACATGTCGTCGCCCGGCGTGCCCGCCAACTCGACCGGCGCGGGCGTCGATACGTCGTCGGGGTCGTCGATCGGGTCGACGTTGCCCGACGAGACGACGGGCGGGTCGAAATTGCCCACGACCGGCACGCCGTAGTCGTCGCCGAACTGGGCGAACAGATCGTTGCCGAAGGGAGCCGGACGAAACGGGACGGATTGCAGCGCCGAACTCGCGAAGTCGGGAAGCCGCGCCGAGATCGGCTGCCCGCCCGACACGAGGAAGTACCACTCGGCCGTCTCGCGGGGCGTCATGCCGCCGCGGTCGGGCACCCACAGGCCGACGTCGTCGAAGCCGTCGCCGTCCATGTCGGCGGCCACGGGCCGCTCGCGCACGCCGATGAACTGGAAGGCGTTGTCGAGGCTGAACGTGTGGGTCGCGTCGATCCGCGTGAGGTTGAAGCCGCCGCCCGCCGTGCTGAGGCTGAGCTGGAACGTGTTCGATCGGACGTCCCAGGTGGCGAGATCGACGACGTCGTCTTCGTCGATCCGCCCGTCGCCGTTGTCGTCGTCGAAATGGCCCACGATGGGATATCCCCGCATGTTGCCCGGCACGGGGGTCGAGTCGGCGAGCAGAAAGTCGTGGTTCGTATCGAACAGCCAGTGGGTGCCGGTGAACAGGCCGACCTCGTCGCCGTTGGCGAAGTTGCCGTCGAAGTTGCCGGCGATGGGAATGCCGATGCCGTTGAACCCGGCCGGTTCGACGAAGGGCGACGGGGCGTCGGGCACGCCGTCGTTGTCGAAGTCGATCAGCCAGCGGAAGCGACCGTTCTCCTTCCCATAGGCGGCCAGCTTGTCGAAGCCGTCGGCCGCGTGTTCCGCCCCAGGCGCGAAGTTGCCCGCGAACACGTAGTCGCTCGCGTATCCCAGCAGGTGGACGACGTCGCGGCTGGCCGGGTCGGGGTTGTCGGGATCGAAGCGGAAGTTGCCGTTCAGGTCGAGGTAGACGCTTCCGCCGGCCCAGACGCCGATCTCCGCCCGGCTGTCGACGGTGAATCGGGCGACGAAGTCGCCGCCGGGCTGCCCATCGCCGCTGGGAAAGGTCGGAGGATCGTGCGGTTCGACCGCGTTGCTCTCGCCATCGAGGGCGTTGCCCGCCGGGTCGACCAGCGCGTCGGAAACGGTCAGGGTGTAGCGGTCGTCGGGCAGGGGCCGGGCGAACGTGAGCACGATCGTGCCCGTCGCCGGTTCGCCCGCGATCCAGGGCCCGGGCTCGAAAGCGACGCTTGCGATGGCGATGCGGCCGTTCGCGTCGCCTTCGAGCCGGTAATGGCCCGGGTGGGTGGCGGGATGACCAGGAAACACCCCGGGCGCCAGCGCCTCGTAGAGGAATCCGGCCGCGCGCCCGGGCAGATCCTCGATGTCGATCGACAGGCTGCGCACAAGGGGCGTGGGCCCGTCGGAGGGCTTGGGAGCGAACAGGTTGTACGCCGATTCGTCGACCGCCGTGGCCGGATCGTCGGTGATGCGGACCGCGGTCACCCGGGGTCCCTGGGTGTCGACGAACAGGTTGAAGACGGCGGCTTCTTCCGAGACGTTGCCCGCCAAATCCTCGGCCGTGACGGCGATCTGGCGCAGGCCGTCGAGCGGAAAGCCCCGATCGGGGTCGTTCAGGTCGTAGCGTCCGGCGAGGCGCCACTGGCCGTCGGAAAAGGCCCCGCCGCCGTCGAGCGGCACGGCCACGGTCAACCCCTGGTACACGTCGCTGGCGTCGATCACCCCGTCGGAGACCGGCCCGCCGTCGGCCCACATGCGCACGACGGCCCCGGCCTCGGTTTCGCCGAAGAACCCCGTCGCCGTGTCGTTGGTGATCCGGTCGGACCAGGTGGCCGGCACGCCGGCCACGCCGCTGTCGGTGCTTGCCGGGTCGATCCCCAGGATGCTCACGGCCGGGGCCACCGTGTCGATGGTCACTTGCAGCAGGAAGTCGGCGCTGCGATTGCCCGCCCGGTCTTCGACCTCGATGCGCAGGTTGTGCACGCCATCGGCCAGTTCGGGAAGCGTGTCGGAGAAGAACCCACCCGCGGTGAAACCACCCAGGGTGGCGAACGAATCGACCCGCAGCACCTCGCCACCGGCCGCGGGCCGATCGTAGATGCGATAGACGAGGTCGTTGGGGAACGGGTTGCCGTCGCCGGCCGGCGTGTCGCCGATCGTCGAAGTGACGGTCGGCGTGGCGTCGTTGGTCACGTTGTCGTGGTCGCTGCGGCCCGAGTCGCTTTCGGGCGCAAGATCGAGGTACGGCGTGCTCGGCGCCGAACGATCGATCCAGATTTGCAGGCTCTCGGATCGGGCGACGTTGCCGGCCAGGTCCTGGGCTTCGGCGACGATCCGGTACGTGGCGTAACGGGTGGGATTCGTGCCGTCGTGGCTGCGGTCGGCGAGCGGCTCGATCGTGACCTCCCACGAGCCGAGCGGGTCGGCGCCGTTGCCCACGACGTCGGGCTCGACGTCGGCCCGTCCGACCAATTCCCACGGCCCCACGTTGCCCGCGTCGGTCACGTCGCGGGCCAGGATGCGCAGCCGGGCGTTGCGCTCGGCCGTGCCGGCGAAGGCGGGCGTGACCACGCTCGTTACGTCGTCGTCGCTGAGTCGTCCGCTGTCGCTCGACGCAAGCATGTCGGGCAGGGAGACGGCCGGCGGCGTGGTATCGACGGTCAGCAGCAGGGGCGTCGAGAGCCGGGTGCGACCACTGGCCGCCTCGGGATTGCCCTGGGCGTCACGCCGTCCGTCGAAGATGCGCACCGCGGCCTTCACGTAGTGGAGCCATCCGCCGCTTTCCGCCGGAAACACCTCGATCGGCAACGCGCCCTCGGCGAAAGCAAAGCGAAACAGCGTGTCGCCCGTGTTGGCGATCGGCTCGGCATAGCCCGCCGAGTTGCCGTTGACGAACACCTCGACGGCCGCCCCGGGCACGTCGCCGGCTTCGGCCTGGGCCGCGGTGAGCAGCGCAATTCCCTCGTCGACGAAATCGCGGAGGTCGGCCTCGATGATGATCTCCGGGTCGGTCCGGTTCGTGATGTCGTCGAAGGCGCTGGCCCCCGTGTCGTTCAGCGCGCCGAACTGGTCCCGGGCCGGCAAATCGACTTCGTCGGGCACGGGCGCGGCGAACGTCTCGATCTCGAGATCGTACGCGTTCACGGCGCCGCCCACGCCGAAGACCACGACGTAATAGGTCTCCCTCGCGACCACGGGAACGACCAGGTTCTCGTGGTCGTCGGCCGAGTCGGCCAGGGCGATCTGGTTGCCTCGGGCGTCCTCGACTCGCACGTGGAGATCGCCGTTCGGATGCAGGAAGAAAGCGTTGACCACCATCTTGCCCGTCTCGGCGCCGGTTACGCGGAAGAAGTCGACGTCGCCCGCGTTGTGGATCGTCAGGTCGCGGAGCGTGATCCGCTCTTCGGACCCGAGCACGGTCGCCGTGGCGGGCGTGTCGTTGTACTCGAATCGATCGGGCTCTTCTTCGGCGGCCGCGCTGATCAGCAGCGAGTAGTCTTGCGCCAGGCCGTCCTGCAGCGCGCCGGAGTGGCTCACGCGAATCGTGTAGGTGCCGGTCGCCGGTGCGTCGATCAAGACCTGCTCGACGTTATCGACGTGGTTGGCCTGGGTGCGGACCGCGTCGGCCGCCGGATTGGCGGGATTGAGCGTCCAGGGCAGATGCGTGGTGCCGCCGGGCCCCGTCACGGTGAGATCGAGGTCGTTGACCAGCGCGCGGGCGGGGTTGTCGAGGTTCGCCAGCCCCGTCCGGGCGGTGCCGGCCGGGTCGGTCCAGACCAGGGTGACCTTGAGCGGCTCGCCGGCCTGCACGTCGACGGTCCGGGAGTCCACGGCCCCATCTTCCAGCGTGCCTTCGACCAACTGGTTGATCTCGCTGAGCGACGACGCGACATCGCGGCTGAGGAAGCGGACCGCGGCCGCCGCGTCGACGACGCCCCAGCCGAACGAGTAGTCGGGGCCGGGGTTGCCCGCGTCGACGGCCGTGTGGATCATCAGGCCCTTCGTGGTCGCGCTTCGGGGCAGCCGGCCGTGGAGATTCTCGAAGTGCTCGATCAAGAGCACGGCGGCGCCGGTGACTCCGGCGGCGGCCATCGAGGTGCCGCTCCATCCCGATTCATAGGCGTCGTCGGCGCCGGCGGTCGTCGAGAACAGGTCGACCCCGCCCGCAACCACGTCGGGTTTGATGCGGCCGTCGTCGGTGGGCCCCCAGGAAGAGAACGGCGCCATATCGTCGATCGTCACGGCACCCAGCGGATCGTCGGTCAGGTCGTTGACAGCCCCGACGGTGAGCGAGTTCTTGGCCGTGGCGCCGCCGGAGGGAATGCTGTCGAAGCCGGTGCCCAGGTTCCCGTCGTCGGTGGGAGCCGCGTACAGCGCGTCGGAGACCAGCCACCAGGCGGGCAAACCGGCAAGAAAGCCTCCAACCGGCGGCGAGGCGAACCACGCCACGTATTGGCCTCCGAGCAGGTCGGTGTAATGCGCTGCCCCGCTCCCCGCCCCCGCGGGACGCGCGCCGTCGTTGCCGGCCGAAAACACCGCCAGATGGCCGGGATTGTCGTGGAGCACTTCATCGAGGCCGCGCGAGTCGTCGCCGTACTGTCCGAACAAGGGATCCTCGCCGGCGAAGTTGGCCGGAAGTCGATCGCTGAACCAGGTGTTGGCGGCCTGCCCTCCCAGGGCGGCGAACGCGCGCACGTCCCATCCGGCGGCATAGGCCCACGAGTGGTTCGAGGCCACGAGCTGGTCGCCTTGGATCGCCGTCGGAAGCTCGGCAAGGTAATCGGTCACGTCGAAGCTGAACAGTTGGGCCCGATACGCCATGCCCTGGACCGCCAGGTCGTCGTCGGTGCCGGCGATGCCGTCGAGGCCGAGTCCCGTCGCGCCCAGGGTGCCCGCCACGTGGGTCGCGTGGTCGGAGAACAGGGGCGATCCGCTGTCGCCGATGGTCACGCGCCCGGCAAGCTCCCGGTGGGTCGAGCGCACGTGCGCTCCTCCGGCCGCCTCGCGAGCCTCCCAGATGCCGACGTGCAATCCGTCGCCGCTGAGATCGAGCCCGAGCCCTCCGCCCGACCGGAGCTGATCGGCATGAATCGTGTCGGCGGCGTCGCCGTTGGTCGGTTGGGCAATGGGGAATGCGTCGGGATCGGTTCCGCTGCCCAAGAGAGACAGGCCGGGCTGCACGTCGACGATCTGGCCGGCGAGCCCCAGGTCGTCGAGACTCGTTCCGTGCCGGAACTCGAACACGTAGCGGCCCGGCTCGTCGCTGTTGAGGTGGTGGTTCACCAGGCCGAGCAGCGACGAGCCGTCGACCAGCGTGCCCACGTATCCCGAGCCGATCAACTCGTAGTGCGTGGCGGGTTCGCCCGTTCCGGCCGAGAAGCCTGCCCGGGCAATGGGCGTGCCCCCGCCGGCCTTCGGGGTCGAGGTGTCCCAGGTGATTCGATCGTAGTTGAATTCGGCGTCGAACGCGCCGGGCGCGACGTCGGAACGATCGATGAGCACGAGTTGAAAGCGGTTCGTCGCGCCGGCCTGCGCGTCGAAATAGCCCACGTCGATCCAATTGACTCCGAAGGCCGAGCGGCCGTCGACCTCATCGCTGCCGTAGGTCACCACGCCCGACAGCTCGTTCGTCGTGTCGACGTCGGCCCAGAAGGGCGCGAGAATCGCGCCCTCCAAGTCGCGCAGGGCGAGATCGCGGTACTCGTTCAGCGGGGCGTCGAACGTCACGTTGCCGTTCGTGTTCACGTACAGCGAATCGTGCGTCCGGCCGAACAGATTCACCTCGAACCCGAGTTCGACGGCGCCGGTCGACGGGTCGTCGCCCCGCGCAAGCGAGTTCGCCTCGAAACCGTCGAGCGCGCGAACGGCCGACAGCAGCGCGCGCTGTTCGAGCGGCTCGACTAGCGACCGGCGGAAACGGACGGCCGCCAAACACCATCGCTCCGACGACTTGCGCGCGATGCGACCCACGAGGCTGCCGAGGTGCTTGCGTCGACCCATGATGCCGTCCTTTGAATCGGGGGGATGCCTGTCCACAAAAGGCCGGAAACGCGCGTCCGCTTCGCAAACCCACGACGCTTCGGCGTCGACCGCGACAGGGCGGCCGCGACGCACACCGTCCAGACAAGCGAAGTCATGGTAGAGTGGAGAAACAGGGCTGTCAACGGACCGAGGGCGGACATTGCAGGCTGGGCTGCCACGGAGGATTGCCGCAAGCAGGAGGGGCGCGTTTGCAGATCTCTGCGTCTTGGGTAGGATGGAGCGTCGGACCGCGACGAGCGGCTCCGACGCATGCGTGCTCCCTCGCTGCATCCGCAATTGCGCACCCCGTTTCGAGGCAATGGATGAATCCGCTGACCCCACCCCCAATTGCGCCGGACGCCTGCCGTGCCTCTCCTCCGTGGCACGATCTGGCCGAGCGAGTCCTCGACGGGCACCGGCTCACGGCCGAT
>Ga0334885_1001655_pt1 | contig 26281 bp, 26 predicted proteins | sample GraSluR1_MG_8_FD_207233 | JGI IMG/M metagenome (GOLD analysis project Ga0334885, IMG submission 207233) | Sludge microbial communities from methane-producing bioreactor in Wageningen University, Netherlands - Granular Sludge_31_05-R1 | ecosystem: Engineered > Bioreactor > Anaerobic >...
GCTCGCCGATGAAGGCCTCGATGAAGCCGTAGTGGACCACGTTGCCTTCGGTGGTCTGTACGTGGCCGGTTCGTTCCCATACGTCGTAGGGCACATGATCACGCCTCACACGCAGGCCCAGGCTGTCCTCGGGTATCCAGAACCAGGGGAGGATCACGAACTTGTCATTTTCATTCCTGGGTGGGAATACGAGCACGAACGCAGTGATATCGGTGGTGCTTGAGAGGTCCAGTCCCCCGTAACAGACCCTGCCCTCGAGCTCCTCGGCATCGACGGGGAAGTTGCACAGGTCCCATTTCTCCATCGGCATCCAGCGAACAGCCTGCTTGACCCATTGGTTGAGCCTGAGCTGACGGAACACATTCTCCTCGCCTGGGTTCTGCCTTGCGCTGTCACAGGCCGCCTTCACCTTCTCGAGGGTGATGGTATGCCCAAGCGACGGGTTTGCTTTCTTCCATGTCTTTGCATCGGTCCAGTCGTCGTCCTCCTCCGAGCCGTAGATCACCGGGTAGAAGGTCTTGTCGTGTTTGCGACCTTCGATGATGTCCTTGGCCTTCTGGTGCTGCTCGTAGCAGATGGAGTGCTGGTCGGTGCCTGCGGTGGTGATCAGAAAGAACAGCGGCTGGGCACGCGCATCGCCCGAGCCCTTGGTCATGACATCGAAGAGCTTGCGGTTGGGCTGGGTGTGCAGTTCGTCGAAGACCACCCCATGGATATTGAATCCGTGCTTGGAGTAGGCCTCTGCGCTCAGCACCTGGTAGAAGCTGTTGGTCGGCAGGTACACGATGCGCTTGGTCGCGGCGAGGATCTTGACGCGCCGATTCAGCGAGGGACACATGCGCACCATGTCCGCTGCCACTTCGAATACGATCGATGCCTGCTGCCGGTCGGCAGCGCATCCATAGACCTCGGCGCGTTCCTCGAAGTCCCCGCAGGTGAGCAGCAGTGCCACCGCGGCTGCAAGTTCGCTCTTTCCGTTCTTCTTGGGAATCTCGATGTAGGCGGTGTTGAACTGCCGATATCCACCGGTCTTGACGATACCGAACAGGTCGCGGATGATTCTCTCCTGCCAGGAAAGCAGCTTGAAGGGCTTTCCCGCCCAAACCCCCTTGGTGTGGCAGAGGCATTCGATGAACCCAACTGCACGGTCGGCCAGGGTCTTGTCGTAGGTCGATTCCTTTGCCATGAAGGGTGTAGGAGTGTATTTCTTCGGTTTCGGCATAACTTATTTCATTCCTCAGGGCAAACAAAAAGGACCCGGCGTGGGTCCCTTCAAGTGGTGGGTGCTTGTTGTCAGTTGTATGTTTTCTTCAGGCTCTCAAGGGCCTGCCTGGTATCAGTGTCACGTGGCCTGATGTCCCAGCCGCGGTCATAGTTGCATACGACGTTGCCATTCCTCTTGAGCATCAGCTTGGAGATCCTTCCCTCGTCGATCCCGTATTCCGAACCCTCCCCGTACACCTTGATACAGTAGGTGAAAACGCTCTTCCCGATCTCCAAAGTTCCTTCTCTCCACATGCTCTTGCCTCCGTGTCCGTTTTGTTGGTGTATATATCCCTCAAATCGGAAACTATAGCAACCTGTTACAGAGCAATAATTTGAAGAAACACACTACTGGTGCAGAGTCGGGTATGACACCTTGTGAAGGCTCCTGTCATCCTTCGCCTGTGAGTATGAAGTGAGCGTATTCCCTTGTGTTGTCCCCATCAAGGTAGTCGACAAGTTCCGTAAGTCCCATCTGGGAGGCGATCCACTGGACCGCCCCCGTGTTGAACATGTTCGTCAGACCGCTGTCACGTACCTTGAGGATCTGATCCCTTATCTGCTCAGTCATTGGCGGCCTCCATCGATTCCATAACCGCCTGCTTGAGGATACCTTCATCGAAGCCGCAGTCGTAGTAACCGTCAAGGATGGTCGAGTAATAGTATGCATCCGGCATCGCCAGAGGCGGTCCTTCGTTCATGACGTAGGCCATCGCCACCAACTCATCACCGTCCATATTCACTATCAGCTTCTTCTTTCGATACAGGTGGGGGTGCCCTTCGTAGCGGTCCAAGGCCTTCTCGCACTTCTCGGTGATCTGCCAAAGCAGCACCGGAACCCTTGCTCCTCGTTTCATTTCGATGGTGGCCACGCCAGTATGTCGGCCTCCCCGAAACAACAGCTGATAATCGTGCAGTATCGTTGTTCCGATGACTGCGGCATCGGGGCATCGCTCTCCCATCTGTTCGAGGTTCAGGTTGCTTCCATAGGCCAGATAGACTTTCTTCATCGTTGTTACACTCCTTCACTTGGTCTTCTACCACCCCAAGGGCGGTTGTACCGCCCTCAGAGCCTTGTCAGGTTGCCCCTTCAGGCGGCAACACGCCTCCGCCATGCGGCTGATCCGGTGAGGCGCTTGGTCAGGTGCTCCCGGCAGGCTTTGAACTCGTCGCCGATGAAACCGATGCGGTTGAGGTATGTGCGCATCGCAAACTTCTCGTTCTCGGCTTGGGGCTTCCTGGTGCTCGCCGAGCTTTGTGAGAGTGCTTGGCTGTTCAGCGCAAGGGCAAGGACGATGTAGCTTCTGACCTCTCCGGCATGGAGGGTGCTGTTGAAACCGCGTAGCTCGACAGTTTTGTGGCCGTGGAAGAAAGAGTGCAGGTTCAAGAAATGGTAGCGGCTTTCGTGGTAGTGTGCGTCCCGGTTTCCCCGGTAGCCTTCGTACCAGATGCTCTCGATCTTGGCGAAGGTGGTCGGCTTGGCTCGGTTCATGGTCGCCACAAGGTGCTCGTCCATCCTCTTGCAGTACCGTGCCCGTGAAGCCTCTATGCCGAGGGCCTTGTAGAACAGGTCGTTTCGGGCGTAGATGATGTTCACAAAGTTTCTGATCGAGCGTGGTGTGTGCGGCTGGCCATCAAGGTGGATGTGGATGCCGCAGGAGCTGTTGGTGAAGGCCCCGGCCTTGCGCAGTGCCCTGATGACCTCCTGCAGGTTCTCGATGTCAGCTTCGTAGGTGAGGATCGGGCTGACCAACTCGACGCTATACAGGCGTGATGCACTCTCTTTGATCCCTCGAGTCTTGGTTTCGCATCGAATGGATCCGTCATAGGTGAACTTCCATGTGCGGCCATCGAAGGTCTTCAGTTCGTAGGTGTCGTAGTAGGAGCCACCGTAGAGCAGCTCTCCACAGAGGACCGTCTGGGCAGCCAGGGCTGCGTCCTTGCGGGTGATGCCTGTCATCTCTATCTCGATTCCGAATCGTGTTGTCTTTTCCATGCCGTCTACCTCTCTTTGGTGTGTTTTTCTTCGTACTGTAGTAATCACTCAAAGAGGGATATATAGCAAGTGTATATATGCAAATAAGATACACTATTTTGCAGGTATTTCTTCGTCCAGGCGTCTCACCATATCGACCCCCGGGACCACTCCCAAAGTCGAGCCGGTTTCCCATGCAATGTGGATGGTTCCAATGTCGTCCACATGGGCCACTGTCCCCTTGGTGCCCGCCGGCGGTGCGTACTCATCATCCATGCTCACCAGCTCGACGGTACACCCGCTTGGGTATTGCTTTTTGAGGACCTCGACTCTCTTACGGTTCATCTCATCCATATGTATCCTCCATGTCAGTGTGCATTGATCGCTCAGCTTTGCATGAATAGCAAGTCCTTTGTCCTAGGGTCTTGCCAATGCATCTAGGATGAGGCGCATCTGGCGCACGTACTGACCATAGCGGTGGGCAAACAGCGGAAGTTCGTTCTCCCCGTAGTTCAGAAGCGCATCCGCATCCGCCTCTACAATGCAGTAGAGGCCATTTTGGTATGTCCAATTCAGCGTGGGGAAGACTGGGATCGTCGGTGCTTCGGGAGCCATCGAGACCAGGACCTGACGATACGGGTCATTCTCCTTTACCGTTGGCACGCTTGTGCAGCTGGTTGAGACGATCAAGACGGCCAGCAGTATCACCGCTTTCAGGAGGTTGGATCGTTTCAGGAGGTTTTTCTTGGGCGATGGTGGTGATCTTCTGTTGTACTTCATCGATCTTCTCCAATTGCTGTTCTCGTTTCTTCACCGTAAATTGGGCTTGCTGGATATCCTTTTTCAGGTCCTTGGTCTTGTGTGCCTGCAATCGTGTGATCCCCAGCAACCCCAGGATGATGAGGATGAGCATCTGCATGATTTCATTCATCGGCTTTTTTCTCCATGAACTTTTTGACCAGTGGTTTCCAGAACGCCATGCAGGCAGGAAGCTGCAGCAGGTAGATCGCAATGGTGTACAGGACCACCAGGTATGGCGTGGGGTTCAGGCCGCCGTCCATGCCGGTCCCCGCAACGATGCGGAATGTCACATATCCCAGGAGCGCCGAGCAGGCGAGGGCGATCAGCTTGATCTCGTTCTCGCTTGCCCCATCACGGCGAAGGCCTTTCTTGTACAGTTCCATCACCAGTCCCAGGAATGCGGCGAAGGCGAGCAATATTGCACTCAGAGTCATCCCTGCTCCCCCTTGCTACCAAGCAGCGACAGAAAGTAATCGTCCATCTTCTTCTCCTGCTCCTCGGATTCTCCATTGATCTCATGGGTCCTCAGCGACTTGAAGATGACCTTGTCATTCTCCAGTGCCATGACCAGACCCATCTGGATCCTGGTGATGGTGGTCTTGATTTCCCTGAGGTCCTTCGCATAGGCAAGCCTGTCGTCGCTTTTCTTTGCAAGCCGGTTGAGCAGCCACAGGACGATGCCCCCCGAGCCGAACAGGCATACCGAAAGGGTGGTGATCAGGGTAATCTCATCCATCCTGGGCCTCCTCGGTAGCGACTTCCTCGTAGGTGTAATCCAATCCGTCGCGCTGCACGATGACATCGGAGGAGGAACCGGTGAGCTCGATATAGCGCTTGACGATGACGTCGCAGTACTTCTCATCCAGCTCGATGGTGGCACAGCTGCGCTCGGTCTGCTCGCAGGCGACCAGGGTGCTGCCGCTGCCGCCGAACGGGTCGAGCACCAGCGTGTTGCTCATCGAGGAGTTCATGATCGGGTAGGCAAGCAGGGCCACCGGCTTCATGGTGGGATGCTCGCCGTTCTTCTTGGGCTTGTCGAATTCCCAGATGGTCGATTCCTTGCGCCCGGTGTACCACAGGTGCTTGCCTTTCTTCTTCCATCCGAAGAGCACCGGCTCGTGCTGCCACTGGTAGGGCGAGCGGCCGAGTACCAGCGACTGCTTTTTCCAGATGCAGGTGCCCGAGAGGTAGAAACCCGCCTCGCTGAATGCCTTTCTGAAGTTCAACCCCTCGGTATCGGCATGGAATACGTAGATGGAGGCATCGTCGGCCATGTGCTCTGCGGTGTTCGTGAAGGCATCGAGCAGGAACTGCAGGAAAGCATCGCCAGCCATATTGTCGTTCTTGATCTTGCCGGCCGAGCCCTCGTAGTTGACGTTGTAGGGTGGGTCGGTGACCACCAGGTTCGCCTTGGACCCTGCCATGAGCAGCTCAAATGTCTCGGCCTTGGTGCTGTCCCCGCATACCAGGCGGTGTCTTCCCAGTTTCCACAGGTCCCCGCTCTTGGTGAGCGCGGGCTTTTCCAGTTCTGCTTCCACGTCGAAGTCGTCGTCGTGCACGCCCTCGGCTAGCGAGTCCTTGAACAGGTCGTCGATCTCGGCTGGGTCGAAGCCGGTGAGCGATACGTCGAAGTCCAGACCCTGCAGATCGGTTATGAGCAAGGCCAGCTTGTCCTTGTCCCACTCGCCGCTGATCTTGTTCAGTGCAATGTTGAGGGCCTTCTCCTTGTCCTCGGAGAGATCCACGACCACGCACTCAAGTTCGGTATGACCCGCGTCCCTGAGGATTTTCAACCTCTGGTGGCCCCCTACGACCCGGCCGGTGGTCCTGTTCCAGATCACCGGCTCCACATAGCCGAACTGCTCGATGGAGCGCTTGAGCTTCTCATACTCGGCATCGCCGCTCTTGAGGTCCTTGCGCGGGTTGTAGTCAGCAGGCAGCAACTCATCGATGTGTTTCTGTTCAATGGTCATGATCAAGTTCTCCCTTGAGCGCCTCTATATACCGTTCGCTCACCTGTTCCCATGCAAAGAGGGAGTTGCCGAAATGGCCGTAGCAGGAGGTAAGGTTGTATATGGGACTGCGCAGCCCCAACTCCTCGATGATGTCCTTCGGCTTGAGGCTGAAGATTGTGCGAACCACCTCGGCGAGCTTTTCATCGTCCACCTTGCCGGTAGCGAAAGTGTGTACATTTACAGCGACAGGTTCGGCCTTTCCGATTGCATACGAGATTGCTACCCCGCAGCGTTTGGCAAGGCCGGCTGAGACGATGTTCTTGGCGATCATGCGCGCCATGTAAGCCCCGCTTCGGTCCACCTTGGTCGCATCCTTGCCGCTGAAGGCGCCACCTCCGTGGAGTGCCAGGCCCCCGTAGGTGTCCACCATGATCTTGCGACCTGTCAGGCCGGTGTCGGCGGCAGGTCCGCCCTCAACGAAACGGCCGGATGGGTTGATGAGGATACGGGTGTGTGCATCGATGGGGAAGTGAATGAAGGCAGGCTCGAGCACCTTTTCGATGAGCTCGCCCTTGAGGGTGTCCAGATTCTTGTCACGCTCATGCTGGACCGAGACGATGACGGCGGACACCCTGACGGGCTTGTCATTCTCGTACTCCACCGATACCTGTGCCTTGCCGTCGCTGCGGATTCCCATGATGGTTCCGTTCTTCCTGCACGTGTCCAGGATGCTGCAGATGCGGTGGGAGAGTTCAAGAGGCAAGGGGATGCAGGTGGGTGTCTCGTCGGTTGCATATCCGTACACCGTACCCTGGTCCCCGGCTCCCAATTCATCCACTTTACCCTCGGCATCCCTGATCTCCAGGGCTGTATCGACGCCGCCTGCAATATCCGAACTCTGGTTGTGGAGGAATACGCTGATGGTGAATTCCTTGGGGTTGTAGCCACACTCTGCAAGGGCGGTCCGTACGGTTTGGCGTATGTTGACCTTGGTGCGGCTGGTGATCTCACCGGCGACGATGATCCGGCCCTTGGTCGCCATGACCTCGCAGGCCACACGTGAATATGCATCGCTGCTGAGGCAGGCATCGAGTATAGAGTCAGCGATGTAGTCGCACAGCTTGTCGGGATGTCCTTGGCAGACACTCTCGGATGTGAGGTAGTTCTTCATGTTTGAATTCCTTTGGTTGTTTGATTGTTTGGCGTTACCGGCGTGCGGTGAGCAGTCGTTCCATCAGGTCATCCTGAGGGTTCGCTCCTTGGTAGGAGGTGGCGTTGTTCTCCTTCACAATCTGGAAGATCTGGTACCAGATCTGGTTTACCTGTTTCATGTATTCACGGCTCATCGCCACGTACGGAGAAGCGATCGCAGCACCGGTGGTAGGGTGCTTTGCGAGGAATCCGTATTCGCTGACGGCCATCTCGCACTGGATCCACCTGGCCACTGCCATCGCGTACTGGTGTATGATCTGGCTGCTGACTAAATTCTCACAGCGTCTGGTCTTGAGCCAATCCCATGTCTCCTGGAAGACCTCTGCAGCATCGAGCTCGATGCCACTCTTCTGGGTGACCGTCATGTAATATTTGACCTCAGGCATGTCCGCGCCCTCGAGCTCGGGAGCCTCGGGCAATTGCACCACGCGGGCCTCTCTGCCTTCGTGGATTTTCTCTGAGAGAGCCTTGGGTTTCCTCCCTGCACCGACGCGGGCACCGCCACGGTTGGTACCGTCTTTTGCCATGTCGCACCGCCTTCGTATGATGAGGGGGTCAATCCCCCGTTTGAATTCCAATTTTTCCGCGTGATTGCCCCTGCCCGTTGTAACCCTATATGCTGTAGAGATTTGCAAGCCCCCTCCAAAGTGCTACGAAAAGTTAACTGTGCAACCCATCATTTTTTTGTCGCCCGTGGAGGGAGGAATGGCAGCTTGCACACAGGGCCATGAGGTTCTCCTCGTCATCGGTACCACCCTCTCTGGCGGCATTGATGTGGTGGACGACCGTCGCCTGGGTAAGTCGTCCCTGCCTCCGACACAGCTCGCAGAAGGGATGTTCGTCAAGAAACTTCTTGCGGGCTTTCCTCCATGAGGAGCCGTAGCGCTTGTGGGTAAGCGGATCCCGTTGATGGCGTTCATAGGTCCTCGCAGCCTCTTTCGCATGCTCCTCGCAGTACCGTCCTTCGGTGAGATTGGGACAGCCTGGATGGCTGCACGGTCGCTTGGGCTTGTAGGGCATCGAGGGATCTCCTTGGGGCAAAAAGAAAGCCCGGGAGGATTCCCGAGCTCTGTATGGACTTGTCTGAGTGTACTGTATCGCGAAAGGTGAACTGAGCACAACTGTTATTTTCTGATAAATAAACGATGGGTTGCAAAGGATTATTGTTCGATCGACTCTTGCTGCTTCCTTGCAAAGAACAACGTCCCCATATCCTTGTCATTCATTGTCAGGAACAGTTCATTCTCGTAGAAAAGGGTATAGCTTTCGGCGGTATTGTCCTGCATGACAGCATAAACGCGCTTATCAAATAATGTATCGATGTACCAGATGAAATCTTGTTTCTCTTCAGTTTCGCTACCGTAGGCCGAGGTGATTTTGGACAAAGTGCCCTTACTATCTAATCCGAACGAAAAGGCGAGTTCAAATCTTGAATCAGAAGGCCAACCCTTTATCCCAAGCTTTTTTGCAGTTTCTCCGAAGTTTTTGTCCGTATACACCCAAGTGCCTATGAACTTGGATTCGAGTTTTTCCTTCTGTTTCACTGAATATCCGCTGGTACCGGTCGACGATTCACCGCCTTCAAGGGCTAAGGTTTCGCAAGAAACAAGCATGGCAACAAACAGGACGAGGAAAATTATCCGGATGTAAGGTTTTTTCATTTCCACCTCTTATGAAAGCCAACGTATCACACCCAGTTTATGGTTGCAAGAATTTAATCCATCAAATCTTCCTACCGGTGAGCCGGGGACAACCTCCATGGCTGTACGATCGCTTGGGCTTGTAGGGCATACGATGTTCTCCTTGGGGCAAAAAGAAAGCCTGGGAGGAATTCCCGAGCTCTGTATGGACTTGTCTGAGTGTACAGTAGCGTGAAACGCGAACTGAGCACAACTGTTATTTTCTGATAATTCAACGATTGGTTTCAACGGTACAAGGAGCTCTACGGAGCAGTCCAGACTCCTGTTCCCGATTGCGTTCTCAAGCACTCAAAAACCCATATACGCGTATATATGTGTATATACGGGTATGCCGCGCTGGTATTCTCCCCCTATATTATCAGTATTCATACTAAATAATATTTCAGGAACATAGGAACAGATACAGGGTAATTGCTGATAAGCTAATGATTCATGGCTCGTAACCACATTTGTACCTGTTGCCTTGATGGGAACTCAGGAACAGGGGGTGTTCTGTTCCTAGAATCCGGGTTTGGGATGTTGGAACATCCGCGGCTGCTATTGGAACGGGTATGGATGGTGTGCAATCGCTGCATGATCGTTTTGGCTTGTAGGGTATGGGCTTTCCTTGCGTGGGTTGTAAACGCATAGTAGAATGAACGTGCCAACGGTTGAATCTGGGGAATTGCGGAAGGACTCGCGGCAGAGGCTCGGTCAATACCGCCGGGCCTCACTCCTTGACAGTCTACACAAGGACAATCAAAAAGCCCGGGAGGATTTCCCGAGCTCTATATAGACTTGTCTGAGTGTACTTCCGTGTGGACCGACTGAGCATAAGCGTTGTTTTCTGATATCTCAACGATTGGTTGCAAGAGCGTCGGTGCACCCCATCAATTTGTTCCCCGTTCTGTACCCAAGAACCAAAAACCCCTATACGCGTGAATATGTGTATATACGGGCATGCCGCGCTGGTATTCTCCCCCTATATTATCAGTATTCATATCAAATGATATTTCAGGAACATAAGAACAGATACAGGGTAATTGCTGATAAGCCAATGATTCGTAGCTTGTAACTGTATTTGTACCTGTGGTTGTATCAGGAACCCGGGAACCGAGGGTGTTCTGTTCCGAGTATCCGGGTTTGGGATGTGGGAATATTTTTGGCGGCTGTTAGAATGATCACGGACTGCGAAGTGAACCGGAGTAACCGGAGTTTGTCCACGGAATTGAATTTATGTAAGGCTTAGGTTGGCAATGGCTGCAGCATGCGCAGATCTGACCGGTATGGAAGGTGCAAACGTTTTGCATCGTGTTTCGCTTCCTGCCCAACTAAATTATCGTGGCTTCTGATAAATGGTATCTTTTTTTAAACTGGAGCTTGCTTCCATTGACGTATCAAATTTTCACGGGTATAATTATTCAACATATCGATTTGTTTCGGCACCTCATATCTTCTGAGTGCTCATTTGGCATATTATTATTAACAACTTGGTTTGTAGCACACTACGTAATTCTTCATCGAGAGGCCGAAAAGGAGCTGTGATGAAGATCAATAATCTGCTTATAGTATTAGTAGTTACATGCTATCTCCTGATTGCTACCGGCTGTGATAACGAAACACCACTCGAATATGGGAGTCTGACCATCTCCTTCGCCGATAATGTCAGGCCAGGGGTTTCGCGTGGTCTATCTGTAGTTGACATCGCGACAGAGATATCGTACGTAGTGATTCAAGGCATACATGAGGACGGTCCTACATTCGACAAGACCGTTGATTTTTCTGTCACCACTACCATCAATGCCCTGCTCGCCGGGTCATGGGATTTCACCATCTCGGCTTACAACGAAAGCAACCAACTTATAGGGAAAGGGACTGGAAGCACAACCATCCTCGCAAAAGACCGTACCACACTTGCAGTCACCCTCTATCCGCTGGTTGGCGATGGTGCTGTTGAATTCACAACCTCGTGGCCGGCCAGCCTGGTCACGGCTCCGCAGATTGTCGCATCATTGACCAAGGTAGGGGATGAGGATGCCCCGATACCGCTTGAAGTCACTATCACAGGCTCGACTGCTACAGCAAGTGCAGTTGTCGAAGCAGGCACCTATACTATCGCCTATGCCCTGTACGAGGGCGGGGGGAGACTCGATACTGACCGTGTATTTGGTACCGCGGGATCTCTATTCCTTGTGGCGGACCAGACGGTAACCGTTGCTTGCCCATTGGTACAAAGTGAGATGCGCCTCAGTGGTAGCCTCGATGTGAGTATCGATATCGATTTGAGGCCTGCATATGCGGTCACTGTGAACCCGAAAGAACAAACGGTGTTCTATAGCAAACCTGCAAAGCTCTCAGTTACCGCCAGCCCTCCTTCACCAACTGGCAGTTATACCTATCGGTGGTACCTCGATGGGGCCCTTGTGGATGGAGAGAATGAAGCTGCCATCACATTCACAAGCTTGACGATTGGTCCTCATAATGTGGTTGCCTTTGTCTCCTCGGGAGGGACAGATGTTTCCGATACTTCCACGATTGATGTGGTTCTTCCCGAGACTCACAGGGTTACCTATGATGGTAACGGAAACACCTCGGGTACAGTTCCATCCGACTCATACGATTATATCGAAGGTGAGACCATAGTGGTCCAGCCCGTGGGAAATCTGGCAAAGGATGGCCACTATTTCTATTCTTGGAATACCAAGGCTGACGGGACCGGTGCCCATTACCGAAGCGGAGACTCCCTTCCCATGGGGGCGGAGACACTTACCCTGTATGCCTACTGGAAAGCTGTAGGCATACCCCAGATTTCAGATTCAGGTTCTCATGTTCTGCTGCTTAAGAGAGATCGTACTCTCTGGGCAACAGGGAATGATTCATATGGTCAGCTAATGGACGGATTCTCTGGTATCACCGTAACCACACCGAGACAAGTGATGGGGCTCTATGATGAATTTTTAAAAATGTCCACAGGGAGTCAATTCTCCATGGTGATCAAAGCAGATGGATCATTGTGGGCTGCTGGATTGAATGACTCTGGACAACTCGGTGACGGTACGAAGACCAATAGACGAGTTCCCGTATTTGTCATGGAGGGGGTATTGGATGTTGCTGCGGGTGCTAACCATACGATCGCCCTAAAAGAAGATGGAACGTTGTGGGGGTGGGGGCTCAATGACACTGGAGTATTGGGATTGCCAATGGTGACACAAACATTGGTGCCTGTATTTATCATGGATAATGTAAAATCAATTTATAATGGGAGTCTTTATTCCTATGTAATCAAAAATGATGGAACCTTATGGGCCACCGGTTTAAATTCCTGTGGAAATCTGGGTACGGGTGATACAACCGATAGATATGAGTTCACCAAGGTCATGGATGATGTAAAAATGATTTCCCCTGGTGGGGGGTACTCACTGATTCTTAGGTCTAATGGTGATTTGTATGCGACCGGTATAAATAATTTTGGTCAACTTGGTGATGGTACGAAGACCAACAAATCGACGCCAACCTTCATCACAGGAAATGTTGCGAACGTATCAGCAGGAGCTTTCCATTCTATGATTGTTAAAACCGATGGAACACTCTGGGCAACTGGACGTAATGTGGATTACGAATTAGGGGATGGCAGTAATCCGTCAGTCGATAGGACGGAGTTCCATCAAATTGATAGTAATGTGCAATTTGTTGAATCTGGAGGTTATAGATCGATCTATATGAAGACGGACGGCTCCGTGTGGGCCACAGGGAAGAATGGGTATGAGCACTTCGGTTATGGTAGTCTTTTAAATCAACGATCTCCAATTAAAGTGTTCGAAATGTGGTAAGACTTTGTAAGCATGGCGATGGTGACACTGGACGGTCACCATCGTACGGAATGTGTAGAATATTGAAAAGCAAAAGACTGATATGATGTGACCGTTGTCAAGCATAATCTTTGTTTTCTTTTTCCTCCAGTTTATTCGAATACATGAAAAGGATTGATAGACAGCAAATCAGTTGTTCGGCACTTGACCATTCTGATATGCGTGGATTGGTTACCACAGGCCAATGGTCCGCCTACAGCCCTTTCTGTCTAAAAACGTGAATCACCACAGGGGTTTCAACATAGAATTTTCGAAGATGGCAGGATCGTTGCCCGATTTGCCTGTCTATCAATCCCTCTCATCCCACGGTCCCTTCTTTTTCCTGGTGTTCAGTCAATTCTGTTGTTCATCATGCCCCAGATGAAGCAGGAAAGTTCCCTTGCTACGGCAACCGTCGCCTTGTTCTTGATTACACCGCGGTTGGTGAGATTGTTGTATACCCGGTGCAGCCTCCGGTTCGCCTTGTCCGCATAGGCGATGACATCCGCCTCGTTTCCTTCCTGCCTAGCTTTCAGTCTCTTTGACTTCTGTCCATACAGGCTGCTTCGCAGCGTTGCGTTCGCTCCTTCAATGAGCAGCAGCCTCAATCGGGTGTTCCCGGCTTTTGTGATGCCTCCCCGTTTCTCCCGCTGCCCGCTTGAGTCCTCCCCAGGCACCAGGCCCAGATAGGCAGAGAACTGCTGGGCATTGGCGAACCGGGAGAAATCCCCGATTTCTGACACCAGCGACAGTGCCGTGTGGGTCTCGATGCCCCGGAAGCAACGCAGCTTTGCTACCTTTTCCCGATACGCATCCAATTGAGAGAGTTCCTCTATCCTTTGGTTGTACCGGTCGACCTTGTCCTGCTGGTCGTGCACCTCCTGCAGGTACTCATTGAAGGTCTCCTGGTCCACCGGGTCGGTGAACTGCTGCCGTTTCAGCCAGGTATAGTGGATCTGGGTCCAGTAGTTCTTTCCTTCCGAAAAAACCCTGCCGTAACGCAAGAGGAACGAGAGCAAATTCTGCTTTGCCTTCTTCAATGCATCCACCCGGGTGTTTCGCAGGCGGGTGTAGTTCTTGACCGCCTCATCCTCGGATGTGGGAACGTGCACCGCGCTGTAGGTGCCGAAGGCAAGGTGCTTGGACAACTCCATCGCATCAAGCTTTTGACAAGAATTACATAAGCTTGATTATGACCAGACTTTCTTTTCGTAAAGAAATGGCCGAAAACATGGCCGGAATTACACTAAACCCAGCACCTATCTTTACATAACCATACTCCTGTTGTCTCTGTAATCATACAAGGAGGGAATCATGATTACAGATTCCAACGAACTGGTCTCCATTTGCAAAAGGCAAATGAATGAAATGGGATATGCACCTAGATACAAGGAACGCATATTCTCGAAACTTGACGTTTTGCTTTCTTGGGTCCTGAAGGAAAACCTGTGCGACTATTCTCCAGGAGTAGGGAAAAGATGCATTGACACCGAATTGGGTAGCAGATATCAACAAAGGAGGTTGTCATATGAGGAAAGCCTGCTGCCAATTGCCATCAATAAAATCAACGCACTGCAGAAAACAGGTTCAATCGTGCCGATCAAGGAGAAAAAGAGACATAGCCTTCCAGAAGAGTACTCGAGCCTTGTAGACAGCTACAGGACCATGATGCAGATCGAAAGATGCAACAAACAGGCATCAGTAGAGAGGAAAATACCCATCATTGCCCGCTTTCTTCGCTTCATCTCCGACAACGGAATTCCTCTTGAAGATGTGAAACGCAAGGATATTCTTGCGTTTATGGCGTTGAAGGACTGCTCAGATCGATACAGGTACGATGCCGGCAACATCATACGAGACTTTATAGGTTATATATCGGATATCGATTATTGCAGTGACGAAGTTCTAAAACAGATTCCGCATTTTACATACAGGTACACGAGGTCGCTTCCAACTGTCTATACGCATGAGGAAATCAGGCAGTTGCTTGCATCGTTTGACAGGGCCTCCGGAATCGGCAAGCGGGACTATCTTGTGACTCTGCTCGCAGCAGTCTACGGGTGGAGGGCTGCAGACATTGCCAACCTTGAATTTTCAGCAATACATTGGGATGAGAACATCATAGAGTTCAACCAGCAGAAGTCGGGGAACCATGTCTGCTTCCCTCTTCTGCCGGAAGTCGGGAATGCAATCATCGATTATCTCAGAAACGGCCGTCCGAAAACCGAACAGAAGTGCATAATTGTCTCTCACGTTACCAGTTACAAGGGAGCCGCGATGGATGTTTCGAATATGCACTCCATAATAACCATTCACATGAAGAAGGCTGGGATCAAGGGTTGGGAGAAAAGGAGACACGGCCCGCATTCCCTCAGGCACAGCATTGCAAGCAATATGCTTGTAGATGATGTTTCTCTTCCGATTATCCAGCAGGTGTTGGGCCATAAGAACCCTGAAACTACACAGATATATCTGTCAATGGACATCCAGAGTCTCAGAAAATGCACTTCTCCGGTTCCAGGATTCAAGAACCATCCGATTTATGGAGGTGCAGAATGAACAAACGAAAACCCTATTCGAGTGGTTTCAGAGACAGCATCAACACTTTCATCGCCAGACGTGCGGACGAAGGCAAAACGACAAGAACCTGTACAGGGGCATTCAGTACGTTCGACGAATTCTGCCTCGATCAAGAACTATTTATTCCCGTATTCACACAGCAAATGGGGTATGTATGGATGCAGGCAAGACCCAACGAATCCAATCGCACAAGGGAAGACCGCATCTATTGGGTCAACAGGCTTCTCCTTCAGATGAGAGAAGACGGCTTTGAAGTTCATCCGACAGGGACTGTCAGGGTTGTGGATAACTTTGCCCCCCATATCTACTCTATGGAAGAAACCGAACGGTATTTCCATGCAGTAGACTCTTACGAGGTATGGAGAAAGCCATATTTCAGGCTGGTGCTTCCCATCCTCTTCAGGGTGCTACAAGGGTGTGGCACCAGACTCCATGAAACCCTGATGCTCAGGAAAGAAGATGTAAATCTGAACGCTGGCACGTTGCTACTCAGGGAGACAAAGACAGCAAAGGAGAGGATTGTTGCAATGCCAAACAACCTCACCGATATGATGAAGCAATATGCTGACAAATGCTTCTTCATGAAAGATGACCAATCGTTTCTTTTCTCAAGCCAGAACGGTGATTCCCTTAGGGATAGATTCATCTATGGTGTACACAGGAACATACTTCAAATGGCAGGCATCCCATTCGTTGGAGGCGGAAAAGGACCAAGGGTGCACGATTGGCGTCATACCTTCTCAGTTAGCGCCTACAAGCATATGCATGACTCGGGTATGGATCTATACGTCTCCCTGCCAATCCTATCCGCCTATCTCGGGCATTCTGACATCACCGCAACAGAACGTTATGTAAGGATAGCTGTCGACGCTTACCCGTACATCGACGACACGATTGGCAAACACCTGCAGGCGATAATGAAGGAGGCTGGGAAATGACGACCAATTTTGCCGTAGGCCTCCATAAGTTTCTTGTAAACTACCTCCCATCGCAAAAAGGGTGCTCGCCAAACACCATCGAAACCTACCGTTACTCCTTCATGTTCTTCTTGAGATTCCTTTCGGATGTGAAAGGGGTGAAGCCAGATTCGGTTTCCATTGCAGAGCTCACCAGAAAGAACGTCTTGGAGTTTCTTGAATGGCTGGAGACCGAGAGAGGCATCTGTGCGTCTACCAGAAACCAAAGGCTTGCGGCCATCTTCAGTTTCTGCAGATTCCTTCTTTCTGAATTTCCAGAGTACATCGTTGAGTACCAGAGCATCCTCTCCATCCCGTTCAAGCGTCATGAAGAGCCACCAATATCCTACCTGACAAAAGACGGCATGAGGCTTCTGCTCTCCACAGTTGACACTCACGATGCAGCAGGAGAAAGGGATTTTCTCATACTGTCATTTTTTCTCAGCATGGGACTGAGGGTCTCAGAGATAACCGTCATGATTGCCAATGATGTATTCCTAGGCAAGCCCAGCAAGGTATTAATCCATGGGAAAGGTAGCAAACTTCGCTATGTTACGCTGGCAGCAGAACTTGTTCCTTTTGTCCGTGGGTACATGGCTCGTAGAAAACTCGATCGACCTGAGAATCTGACAAATCCTTTGTTCATCAACCATATGGGGATGTCGTTCTCAAGGCAAGGAATTGACTACATTGTCAGAAAGTATGCTGAGAAAGCAAGGCAGATTGATCCTTCACTGATGCCTGACGACCTCAGCTGCCATAAGCTGAGGCATTCCCTTGCTATGAGCTTGTTGGATGATGGTGTACCTCTTATCTACATAAGAGATATTCTGGGTCATGCAAGTGTTCAGACCACTGAAATTTATGCAAAAGCCTCATCTCAAAAAAAACGACAAGCGATTGAGGCGAATGCATCAGCTATCATTTCAGAAGAAGAGCCTGTTTGGGTTGGTAACGACAATTTGCTCGATTGGTTGAGAAAGTTGTAGTCTTGGTTATGTAAAGTTCAAAGCCGGATCCTGCTTGATTCCGGCTTTTCTTTCCACCTTTCTTTACGAAAAGAAAGTCTGGTCATAATCAAGCCGATCATTCTTCACATAATTCCCGGATGCCTTCGGCAGCGTGGTGGGCGCCATGATCACGCATCCAATACCCGCTTTCTCCAGGTCGCGGTACAGGCCGTAGCCTGTCGGACCCGCCTCATAGCCGCATAGGACCTCGACATTCGGTTGCGCTTCCTGTAGTTTTCGAACGTACTTGATTACCAGATTGCTGTTGCTTGCTATCCTGGTCTGGCCGAAAGCCTGCTTCGTTGCAAACGAATAGGAGCAGAGTGAGTAGGAATCCTTGTGGACATCGATGCCAATGTTGATTACAGTATACATGTGGTGACCTCCATTTGCATGCGGTAGCCGCATACAGTTTAATTGATATTCCCAGTATGCAAGGTGAATCCACGATTTGCAAACTGGGAGGTCACTTCATATTGTCTAATTGGGTGTGAATGCCTGCTTTAGTTTGAAACCTAATCTCCCGGAACCCTCACCAACCCCAGCGCCTTCCGGTGCAGGTGATAGATGTAGTCCTGGCTGTAATCCAGCTGGGATGCAATCTGCTCCCAGCTCAGGAAGGTGAGGTAGCGCATCTCAAGCAGCGTCTCGCACTCCATGTTGTTGACGCCCCTGATCGCTTTCCCGATCTCGGCCTTCAGCTGCATCAGATTCGCGATGCCGGTGTTGATCTCTGTCTCAAGCTCCACAATACGCACCACCGCCTCCTCAACCGGAGACCGTTTTTCTGAGGCAGAAACCTTGGGCTAATACTTAATCATGGGAGACTTAAAAAATCCTAGAGCTAACTTATAAAATTTGAATTGTAAATAAGTCTAGATGGTTGTACCATTAGCATGGTTGGATAATCAATAGGAGGTGTATATGGCAACAAAAAAATTTGGGGCGAGAATTACAGTTAAAGGAGTGATGTCTTCCCCTACTAACATTGAAGTATTTGCAAACAATCCCTTCGATGCTAAAAAACTAATCATCGCGCAATATGCAAACGGAGATGATAAAAAAATTAGTTGGTTTAAATCGCCGTACGAAATCAAATAGAATTCTCACTGAAGCTCGGAGAAAATCTGAGCTTCAGTATCATTTCCTGTATCGTCTTGATATTACCAAACTTCTGTTGGATAAAATGCAAAGATTATTCGCTTGATACTTTTACCAACCCCAACGCCTTCCTATGCAGGTGATAGATGTAGTCCTGGCTGTAATCCAGCTGGGACGCTATCTGGTCCCATCCTAGGAAAGTGAGATACCGCATCTCAAGCAGCGTCTCGCATTCCATGTTGTTGACGCCCCTGATCGCTTTCCCGATCTCGGCCTTCATCTGCATCAGGTTCGCGATGCCGGTGTTGATCTCGGTCTCAAGCTCAACGATGCGCACCACCGCCTCCTCAACCGGCGACCGCCTGTCCGAAACAGGAACCTTGGGCTCGTCCGAGATCTTGGGGGAGACGTAGGCGGCATGGCTTCTAAGCCAGTCGAGCTGGCGCTCCTTGGTCTTGATGCGCTTGTCCAGGTACCATGCCTGGGACAGATATTCCTTTGCGTTCATGCTCTCATCTCCTGTAGGTGAATCTTGGTGAAGTCGGGGTTGATGTCGCACAGGAAACCAAACCACTCGCTCTCGAAGAACCGCTCGATCTCATCCTTTGCCGCCCATGCATGCTGGTAGTCGGGATTGTTCTCCAGCTGGGATACCGCCTTCTGCCAGTCCATCACCGCCCGTTCCACAATCGCTGCCGCCAGCTGCCTCATGCCTGCCTCGGTCATCGTCCGCCTCCTGCAAGTTCGGCCTTCACCGCCTCGAGCAGTGCATCCTGGGTTTGGGCCTTGCCTGAGAGGACCTTCATGATCCGCTCGTCGATGGTCTTGTCTGTGATGATGTGCTGGACCACCACGGTCTGGGACTTCTGCCCCTGGCGCCAGAGGCGCGCAACCGTCTGCTGGTAGAGCTCAAGGCTCCACGTCAGGCCGAACCAGACCAGGGCGCTCCCCCCGCCTTGGAGGTTCAATCCGTGCCCGGCGGATGCCGGGTGAATCAGGGCGACCTGCAGTTCCCCCTTATTCCATTTCTGCAGGCTTTCGCTCGTATCCAGGGTTGAAAACGACACGCCAAGTTTCTCCAATCTCGCTGTGATCCGCGCCAGGTCATGCTTGAACCAGTAGGCCACCAATACGCTCTGTCCGTTTGCTGCTTCGATGAGATCCTCCAGTGCATCAAGCTTGCGCTCATGGATGCCGATCGTCTTCCCGTCATCGGTGTACACAGCCCCGTTCGCCAGCTGCAGCAGCTTGCCCGAGAGGCTTGCTGCATTGGCAGCCGTCACCTGTCCCCCTGCGGCATCCAGGACCAGCTCCTTGCGAAGCCTCTCGTAGGCAGAGCGCTCCCCATCGCTGAGGTAAACCTTATACTCGTTGGTGATCAGCTCAGGCATCCTGATATGGTCCTGGGCCTTCATCGAGATGGTGATGTCCTCGATTGCCTGGTAGATCCTCTCCTCGGCTCCGGGGGCGGGCTTGTAGCTGAACACCATCTGGCCGCTACGCTTGTCTGCCCTGAAGTACGCATCCCGATAAGCTCCAATGAACCTTCCCAGTCTCACTCCCTTGTCCAGGAGCTTGAACTGAGCCCACAGGTCGATCAGGCCGTTGCTGGCCGGGGTGCCGGTCAGGCCCACGATGCGCCTGATCTCAGGACGTCGTTTCATCAACGCCCTGAAGCGCTTGGAGCGGTGGTTCTTGAACGATGAGAGCTCGTCGATGACCACCATGTCGAAGTCGAAGGGCAGGGCGGACTCCTCGATGAGCCACTGCACGTTCTCGCGGTTGATGATGTACAGATCCGCCTTTCTTCCCAACGCCTCAATCCTCTCGGTTGTGCTCCCCACCGCCACTGATGAAATCAAATCATCCAGGTAATCCCACTTGGCGATCTCTGCAGGCCACGTGTCCCTTGCAACCCTCAGAGGCGCGATGATCAGGACTCTGTGTACCTCGAAGGAATCGAAGAGGAGGTTGTGCAACGCCGTCAGGGTGATGATTGTTTTCCCAAGTCCACATGCGAGGAATATTGCTGAGACGGAATGTTCCTCTATGAAGTCGCTCGCATACCGTTGGTAGTCATGCGGTGTATATGTCATTGATGATCTCCTCTATCTGCTCTTTTGCATCCAGCACGTATGCCTTGAAGCCCAGAGCCTTGAGCATTTCATGCCTTACCCGTTGGAGCGCCCTCGGTTTTTTGCCCGGGGCCTTCACTTCCACGAATCCGCACCTGCCACCGGGCAGCAGCACCAGGCGGTCGGGCATCCCGTCAAAGCCGGGACTGGTGAACTTCACAGCCCGGCCTCCCATCCTTTTCACAGCCCTCACCAGCTGCAGTTCGATCTCCTTCTCAATCATCCTTTCTCCGGTTGGGACAAGGGGACAGCCGGGACGTGAATTCCCTATATATGTATACGCGTGTATTCAGGTGCATATTCTGTCTTGTCCCCTCTCCTGTCCCAATAAAACTCTATTCATATACATCCTGTCCCACTGTCCAGAAACCTTTCTTACCGCTTGCACCGGCTTGAATTGCATCATGGGACAATGGGGGGACAGTCCTCATCGCAGGCTGTCCCAAAGGCTGGGCTGTCCCGCTTGTAACCGCGCTGGCGTCCATAGATGGGAAAATAGGACCGGGGGGACCTGTCCCACCCCTCGATCCGCTGCATGATGGCTGTGATCAGATAAGAATCGTTCTTGCTCAGGAGGGCCGGATCCTTGCCGAAGCACTCGCACCAGATCTCCATGTTGCAGACCGTCGTTCGCCTGACCGTCCCCTTCACCGTCATGCCGCTGCTTCTTTCGGAGAAGAATGCGCGCCGTTCATACATGTCCATCGCATCCCAGTTGTCAGGGAGCAATGTGTCGAGGTAGTTCCTGATGAGGCCTTCACGGTCATCCTGTTCCATGGCCTGCGTCTGCACTTCCTCGGCCTCCGAGAGAAGATCCCCTTCGAGATACAGTTTCTCCCCGCCTTCCCAGATTGCCTTCGCCTCGGCCCAGAACTGCGAGCGGAATTCCTCGGTGCACCGCCAGGTCATCCGGTGGCGCGGCTGGTTGGACTTGACGATCCAGTACCGCCGGTTGCCGGTGACATCGCGTAGATACCCGTGCTCCCCGTTGACCGTTGCGATGATCACGCACTGGCGCGGATGGCTTTCTACGGTCTTGCCGTAGCTGGGACGGTATTGGTCGTCCGAGGTCGAGAAGAACGCTTTGACTTTCTCGATGTCAGCCTTCTTCATCCCCGCAAGCTCGCCGATCTCCACAACCCAGAACCCCTGCAGCTTCTCTGCAGCGGACTTGTCATTCACATCGGTCAGGGAGAGGGATTCCGAATAGTAACTGCTGCCCACCAGGTCCTTGACGATGGTGCTCTTGCCGATGCCCTGCTCGCCGTCCAGCACCAGGACGCTGTCGAACTTGATCCCCGGCCGATAGACGCGGGCGACCGCTGCAGCAAAGGTTTTTCTGGTAACGGCTCGGATGTATGGCGTATCGTCGGCTTTCAGGGAGTGTATGAACAGGTTCTCAACCCGCGTGACCCCATCCCATTGCGGCAGGGCGTCCAGGTAGTCGCGAATGGGGTGGAAGCGCCGGTCGTCGGCGGTCTTTGTGAACGAGATGTCGTGGATGCGGCTTGAGAAGCTTCCATAGCGGATGTCAATCAGGGAGATAAGCTGGGCCGTATCGGCATCGCGCCAGAAGTTGTTTCCCACCGGCCGGTCCCAGGGCAGCTTGGATGTGACTTGGATGCGTCCCGCCATCTCGTTGAACGCGAAGCCCGTAAAATCGGGATCGTTGTCGAGGATCAGGTTCAGGTTCCATACACTGTTCTCCAACAGGCTGCTTCGGGGCATGTACCGCAATTGTTTTTCCCAATCCCCCTCTGGTGCAAAGTCGGCATCAGCCTCCGCACGGCGCTCCTGGGTAATCAGCAATTTAACCCTTTCATCCTTGCTGGCATGCTCGGCCATTGCGTTGAAGGATTTCTTCGGATCGTCATCCCCAAAGCGATGGATCCTCACCAGATCAAACGCATTGAGGAGTTTGCCTGAGGCGGGGTCGGTAGCATGATGTGAGTAGGCGAATTTCTCATCATAGATCACCACGCCGGCACTGGAATCGGCAGGGATATAGTCATATCGGCCAGGGGTAATTGAGGGTTCATAGATATCTGAAAGAAATTGTTCAATTGCTCCCTGGATGGTGTATGTCCGACAAAAAGCTCCAATCACCCCCGGTTTTTTCAGAGGGTCTTCTGCATTTCTTCCCGTGGCATTATGCACTGTACTTTCCCGGCTGGAAGTAGGCAGAAGTGAGCAGTCGTTCCAATGCGGGTGGTACGCAAGGTAAGTATCTGGATCAAGCCATTGCCCATCGGTCTTAAGGAAAATGAATTCCCCGTTTGATGGGGTGGTTGGCCAATACATCAATTGGTGCGGACGATAGGAACATTCATCGAATTGGTCGATTCCAAGACTATCGGTGAAGTAGCGTGCGATCGCGATATACTCATCGGGTGTGGCATCACGGACCATCGGTACGATGATCCGTGCTCGAGGAGCTTCATGGGTATGCCCGTGCGTGGTATAAAGGCACGCAGCGTATGGGCAAGAGGTCTTGAATGAGGAGATCAGTTCTTGTGTTGCGTGGTCGGCATCGAGAGTGAGCATGGAGCGGCTTGCTACGGTTTCCCGCTTTCTGCGGTTATCCCTTAGCTGTCCTCCGACGAATCCACCTTTGTCCTTGATGCGGTCGCGCTCTGCTTTCAGAAGCTTTGGGTATTCCTCCACTGATTCTGTGGTACGTATGGTTTCCGACAATCGCATGCAGAGTTCATCGAATGTCGTGGTCTTGTTTGTCCAGGTTTTCGCATAGCAGCTGTTGCCATAGGCTATGGGCAGGTTACGCATATCGTATCCTCCTTGGTAGATAGGTAGAGAGTTTTCATGATGATTTGACACTCCTTACCTACCACCGAAAAAGCGTACCCCTTGTAATCATAAAAAATATTTTTTATGGCTTCCCAAGGTTTTGACTGAAAAAATTTGTTAAAAAAATAGTAACTGGTAAGTAATACTTTTAAGCAAATTGAATGCAGATTGGATTGATGTCTCTTACAATGAGAGAGAAATATTAATACATGTTCGATAATTATTTATGCTATACTATTGCAAATATTCCCAACTACAAGTAAGGAGAGGATCCATATGGGCGCACTGTCAAAAAATACAATCGATTTTGATTTTTGTGGAATCGGAACGATTCTTCTGAACAATCAGTTTCAAGTGCCTGTCTTTCAGCGTCCATATTCATGGGAAGAAAAGCAAGTGAAGGAATTGTTCTATGATATTAAGACTGCTGCCTTAACTGATAAATCAGAAGTTTATTTTTTAGGAACAATTGTTACAACCTATAACGAAGACTATCTTGATGTGATAGACGGACAACAACGCTTAGCAACAATAACGATACTATTAGCTGTGATAAGAGACTACTTTTATAAGGTTGAAGACAAAGATAGAGTTGATCATATTACAAGTAAATATTTACAATCAAAAGATTTGGTAACAAAAGAAATCCTTCCAAAACTAAAATTGAATGAAAGTGATAATGACTATTTTTGCAATTATATCTTAAGGAACCCTGACGATACTGCACGAAAAACAGTTGCTACAACTTATTCATCTAATCAAAAAATTGAAAAAGCTTTCATTTTACTCCAAGAAGAAGTTAGGGTGCTGCTTCAAGAATCAGACGATGAAGACCTTATCAAGATTATTCAATTTATCCATAGTAAGTTATCTATTGTACATATATCTGTTTACGACGATTCTAATGCATTTACCATATTTGAAACCCTCAATGATAGGGGACTATCCCTTGCAATCTCTGACCTGCTAAAAAATTATCTTTTTGGTTTAGCAGGGGAAAGACTGAATGAGGTACAGGCGAATTGGATAGCAATGTTCTCAATGCTTGAAACACAGGAAGACAAAAAGATAATCATTGAGTTTTTACGGCATTACTTTTCAGCAAAATACCATTTAGTTAGGGAAAAAGATCTTTATCAAGCAATAAAAAACCAAATTAAATCTAAAGGCCAAGCAGTAAGCTTTGCAAAAGAGCTAAATGATAACTCAAAGAAGTACATTGGGATTCTTCAGAGTGATAATGATCTTTGGAAAGGGTATACATCTGAAACGATAGAATGTATTAGAAATCTTAACAAGTTGGGGTTTGTACAAGTTCGTCCGTTATTACTGGCAGTTGTATCAAATTTTACTATACCAAACGTACAAAAAGCTGTGAAGATGATCTTATCGATCACGGTGCGTTTACTTGTGGTCGGAACCTCCGGTAGTGGAGCAATTGAAGAAAATTACTGTAGGACTGCTCAAAAAATTTACAATAAGGTGATTACGAAAGTGTCTGAATTGAAAACTGAATTGAAACCTATTGTCCCAAGTAATGCGGTTTTTAAAAATGCATTTAAGGTCTCTACTATATCAAAACATTATATAGCGAGATATTATCTGTTGGAAATCGAAAATTTTCTTCGGAAAACTGAAAATGATGAATTATTCCCATCATCTGATGAAGGTAAGCTCAATCTTGAACATATTTTACCCCAGAAAATTGATGAAAAATGGTCTAATTTCACAGAAGATACTCATAAAGCCTTTTATAAAAGATTGGGAAATATGACCCTCCTCGCTACAAAAATTAATAGTGACTTGAAGAGTGAAGCCTATTCAGAGAAGAAAATAGTGTTAGGTAAGTCTAAGCTCATACTGAACGATTATTTTAGAGAAATTGACATTTGGAATGCAAGTCAAATCGAACAGAGACAAGAATACTTGTCAGAACAAGCGATTAGTGTTTGGAAAGTATAGTTGAACTTTCAGGACATGAGATTATACTCCCTGCAATCACTGCCGAAAAATCTCACCTTGTATCCCTTGCAGCGAGCCCTATCAATCTCAATTTGCATTCCTGTACTGATCCGTTCACCAAACACCCAAACTTCCGAACATTTGCTCATGAGCACGATGCCGAAGAACATGCCCAGATCGCGTTCACTCTGAAGCCCATCATCAAGAAACTGTGGGTAGAGCAGGTGAGGGGTTATCGGAAGATAACCTTTCTCGACAGCAAAGCGGCTGTAACGTCGAGCATGGAACACATTCTCTTCGATATTTCCAGCATATGGAGAGCAGATATATACCATGGGGTGATAATCAAAATGTGGTCTTGTTTGTTTCTCAATAGCCTTCATGGCCTCATAAGGGGTCCTATCCATATATCCTTCCTTGTTGCGTATATTCATATTCAGTCCTTCTTGTAAAATTTGGTCTCAAAGCCATCCGCATTGAGCAGCAATCCATCCGCCCATGATGGCGATGCCGCCATGGAAGCCTCGATGTCTTTCAGTTCCACTTCAGCAGGTGCCTCGATGACGATCTCGTCATGGATGTGCATGCAGATCCGATGATCCTTGAGCTGCTGCATCGAGTAGCAGAGAATGTCACGGCTGATTGCCTGTACGATGTTCTCCACCACCTTGGGCCCATATGTTTCGATGCGTTCCCATTTCTTTGTGGCTCCCACACCCTCATAGGTTACGCAATCGCTGCCAAAATCATTGGTACCCATACGGGGCTTCACGTAGGCAAGCCGTCTGCCTGATGGCAAGGTGATGAACAGGAAGCCACTCTCATACGAGAACTTGATGCCATGTGTGTTGGTCGAGATCCTATCCTTGACCGCTTCCTTAACCACCTTGTCCACATCCCACCAAAACTGGACGATGTTCGGATTGGATTGACGCCACACATTTACCAATGGCTTGAGCTCATTCTCTTCAAGGCCCATATCCAGAGCGCCCATCGTCT
>Ga0334885_1001673_pt1 | contig 25974 bp, 25 predicted proteins | sample GraSluR1_MG_8_FD_207233 | JGI IMG/M metagenome (GOLD analysis project Ga0334885, IMG submission 207233) | Sludge microbial communities from methane-producing bioreactor in Wageningen University, Netherlands - Granular Sludge_31_05-R1 | ecosystem: Engineered > Bioreactor > Anaerobic >...
CCGGCGGTGCAAGGGGTTGTAGGATTTCGGGAGGATGCTGGAGCGGCGTACGTCGCGGTGCGGGTGGATTATCCGAATTCTTGCGCTTTGAGTGGTCTTTTATGGTACAATAACGACGATCTGGTCACGTACCCGACCGTCCGCACGGGCACGGGTTACTGGGACGGGCCTGGGGACGTGGGGGACATGACGATTGTGGCGCAAGCGGTCGGCGGCCCCGGCAGCGCGTGGGGCAGCGTGGCGTTCGGCGAGCCGATCGGCGCGGTGCTGGGCGGGGTTTACGCGGTGTTCGAGTTGCCTGGGGCGGCGGCGTTCGAGGGAATCGGCACGGGCGGCGGCCCTGGTTTCGGTTACTGCGACGGGGCCGCCGGGGTCGCGGGATGGATGAGCTGCGACGGTCAACAGTGGGTGCGCTTGCACCGGCGCGCCGGTCTCGCGGTGCGGCCGTTGTTGGTGCCGCTGGCGCCTGGGATGCTGGTCAAGAGCCTCGGTGAAGCAGGCGCGGCAGGCGGCGGCGACCTGCCGGTGGCGCGGCCGTACCTGGACGCGGACCCGAACCCGTTCAACCCGCGGGTGAGCGTGGCGCTGGGCCTGCCGCGGGCGGCGCGGGTCGAGCTGGCGGTCTACGACGTGCGCGGCCGCCGCGTGGCGCGGTTGGTCGATGGAATGCTGGCTGCCGGCCGCCACGAGGTGTCGTGGACGGGGGACGACGACCGGGGCCGGGCGGTGGCGAGCGGCGTCTACATGGTGCGCCTGCGGCTCGGCGGCGAGGAGTTGGTGTGCAAGCTGGCGCTGGTGCGGTAGCGGCGAGGCCGGCGGCAGCGGCGAGGCGGCGGCCTGGATCACCGTGAAGAGGAAGGGCGGTGTTGCCATGAGGCAGGCGGGAGCGAAGCGAGGGGTGGCCTTGGCGCTGGCCTTGGCGCTGGCCGCGGCCGGCGCGGGCGTGGCCGGCGGCCGGACGTGGACCGTGGCGCAGGACGGCAGCGGCGACTTCACGGTGATCCAGGACGCGGTGGACGCGGCCGCGGACGGCGACGTGATCGAGATCGGTCCGGGGCATTACACGGAGTTCCAGTCGGAATGGGGCTGGGGGCAGGATCCGGACGGCATCGGCAAGCTGTACGTGCGGGTGGATGGCGCGAAGAGCCTGACGTTCATCGGCGCGGGCGCCGAGGCGACGGTCATCGGGCCGCTGGAGTTCATCAACGGCCGCGGGCAATTTGGATTCCTATTGACAGCAGGCGAGGGAACGATTCGCATCGAAAATCTCCGGCTGCAAAATCTGAATTACCGCGCGGTCTATGCGCTAAACAGCCGCGTCGAGACAGCCGGCGTCGTGGTCGAGCGGTGCTTGTGGGGCTTTCTCTACACAGGTTCTGTGCAGAGTGTTGACGTCGCGAGTTGCGAGTTCTTGCGCAGCCCACAAGTGTCCGGTTCGGAGTTCGCAATTAGTTGCCGCGCGCCCGTGGCGGAGATCCGCGATTCTATATTTCACGACTACCGTGGCGGCATCATGTTGGATCGCGCGGGTTCGACGAACGTCCGCGTTTCAGCTTGCCGTTTTACTGGTCAGAATTGGGGTAGGAATGGAGTGCAGTTCGTTTTCTCCGCCGGGGGCGTGGTCGAAAACTGCTACTTTTCGAATTTGCTGAGCTACGCGCTAGTCGTCGACGGCGCCGGCATTACGACCTTTCGTAACAATGTCATAGAAACCTGCGGCGGCGGGATAGGAATGGTCGGAGCTCAACATATGACGATGCACGACGTCTCGATATCCGAATGTGCAAATGTCGGATATATCGGCGTGCCTTGTGATATGCAGTCAGTATACAACAACTACTTCTTCCGCCGCCAAACGGACGACAGCTACTACTTCAAGACCTCGGATTGGTTTCCCTACGGACCCTACTACGTCGACCTGAGGAACAACTACTGGGGCACGACCGACCCCGAGGAGATCTCGCGGTGGATCTACGACGGCTACGATAATCCGAACGTCTGGATCTACGTGCTGTTCGAGCCGATGGCGGACAGCCCGGTAAGTACCGAGGCGCGGTCTTGGAGCGAGGTGAAGGAGTTGTTCAGGCAACCGCGGTAGGTTCGTGGGCCGAGTCGTCGTGCGAGGGTAGTCGTCTGTTGCGGCAGCGGCGGCGCGGCGGCGAGCAAGGGCGGTGTTGCCGTGAGGCAAGCGGGAGCGAAGTGCGGCGTGGTTGCGGCGGTGGCGTTGGCGCTGGCCGCGGCCGGCGCGGGCGTGGCCGGCGGCCGGACGTGGACCGTGGCGCAGGACGGCAGCGGCGACTTCACGGTGATCCAGGACGCGGTGGACGCCGCCGCGGACGGCGACGTGATCGAGATCGGTCCGGGGCATTACACGGAGTTCCAGTCGGAATGGGGCTGGGGGCAGGACCCGGACGGCATCGGCAAGCTGTACGTGCGGGTGGATGGCGCGAAGAGCCTGACGTTCATCGGCGCGGGCGCCGAGGCGACGATCATCGGGCCGCTGGAGTTCGTATGGGGCCTCGGCCAGATCGGCTTCGCGTGCACCGCGGGGCCCGGAACGCTCCGCATCGAGAACCTCCGGCTGCAGAACCTCAATTACGTCGGGGTGTCCGCCCGCAATCACCGGTTGGAGTGCGACGGTGTGGTCGTCGAGTATTGTTCCGATGGTGTCCAATGCCGTAACACGGCACAGAGCATGTCGATCGCGAACTGCACTTTTCTGAATGCTCCGCAGTACACCGGCACAGAGAGTGCGGTCTTGTGCCGCGCGCCCGTGGCGGAGGTCAGGGATTCGCGATTCGTAGGATACTACATGGGGATCGACATGTCCCGGGCGGGCTCGACGGATGTGCTGATCACGGGATGCATGTTCGACGGCGCCGGCGTCGGGATCGCGGGCGTGCAGTTTTCTTTTTCGGCCGGCGGGGTGGTCGAGTACTGCCATTTCGTGGATCTACGGAACTATGTATTCTACCTTGGTGGAGCGGGAGTTGTAACGTTTCGGCATAACACGATCGAGGGAGGCGGCGCCGGCATCGGGTTCGATGGCGTGCAGAGCTTGACGATGCACGATAACACGATCGCCGATTGCAGATGGGTCGGATACATCGCGGCCCCCCCGCAAGCGCACTCGATCTACAACAACTACTTCTTCCGCCGCCAAACGGACGACAGCTATTACTTCACGACTTCCGATTGGTTTCCCTACGGACCCTACTACGTCGACCTGAGGAACAACTATTGGGGCACGACCGACCCCGAGGAGATCTCGCGGTGGATCTACGACGGCTACGATAATCCGAATGTCTGGATCTACGTGCTGTTCGAGCCGATGGCGGACAGCCCGGTCAGGACCGAGGCGCGGTCTTGGAGCGAGGTGAAGGGGATCTTCTGTTTTTAATGACAATACCGCAGGTTGCTACCTCGAGCAACCACAGGAGTTTCGCCAAAAAATCCGGGGCCATCTACCCTGTGGGAAATAGCACGATGTATGTTTTGCGGATGTCGCCGACGTCAACCGCCAATACCGTGTCATCGTTCACCGCGAGAGTACCCGCACGGCTCAGCCAGATGTTCATGTGGTTTGTAAGATCGCGCGTTGCCAGGCGTCGGCACAAACGACCCTCGGTCTTGATCAGCGCGGTCGGTTCGTACAAAGCCCTCGCAATGTTCGACACCTTCACGTCGTTGCGGGCCTGGATTCCGTAGAGCATCTCCGCCACGGAACGCCGATTGGGCTTCGTCAGCCCGGCGCCGAGCCGCGCCGCGAAACGCGTGATTTGGCTCTTCACCTTGGCGCTCAGTCTGCTATCTTTCGCCCTGGTGGTCAGGATTTCCACATACACCGTTCGTTATCGTGATGCAAAATATAAACTTACACCACTCTTTCGCGAATTTCTAGGGAAACTCCTGCGAGCAACTATCCGCACGACGATCGGTTCCCGCGCTCGATTCTGCCTTTACCGCTCGCGGTACCTTAGCACCCGCGCCGGCACGCCGGCCACGACCGCGCCCGGCGGCACGTCCTTGGTGACCACGGCGCCCGCGCCGATCATGGCGCCCTTGCCGATGCGCGCGGGCAGGATCGTGGCGTTCGAGCCGATCGAGACCCCGTCCTCGATCACGGTCTCCTTCCACTTGGTGCGCTCGGGCTGCGGCGGTTCGGTGTCGTTGATGAACATCACACCGTGCGCGATGAAGCAGTCGCTGCCGATGGTGACCAGCTCGCAGACGAACGTGTGGCTCTGCACGCGCGTGCGGTCGCCGATCTTCACCCCCGCCTGGATCTCGACGAAGGTGCCGATCATGCAGTCGCGGCCGATCTCGCATTCGTAGAGGTTGACGAAGTTCCAGATCTTCGTGCCTGCACCGATCTTGCAGTCGCGGATCAACTGAGTGGAGTTGGTGGGCGGGGTCATGGGGCTCCTTCGGCTCCTTGTCGGCGGGCCGGCGCCTAGCCGGCGGTTCGCAATGCGGTGTCGCGGAAAGGAAATGCCTGAAGGGCCGGCCGTCAACGCAACAGGCGTCGCGGCGTGCAGTTTCCCGGGGCCGCCGCCGCGGAAGCGGACCTCGACGCCGCCGGGTCCGTCAGCCTTCGGCGCTCCGGGCAGCCAGCTCGACCCCCGGATCCAGGTCGAGCAGCCTGCAGGCGGCGCGCCAGTCGCGGCAGCAACTGATGGGCAGGTCCGGTTGCTCTGCCAGACTCGCGTAGATGCGGCACAAGCCGAAAATCAGATCGGCGGTCGCAACCAGAACGACCCGGCCGCCCCGGCGCAGGTTGCGAATCCAGGTGGCTTGCAGTTCGTGGATCTCATTGAGCGTGCGGAAGCCGAGCTGGGCGTCCGCGGTCACGGTGGCGCGGAAATCGACGAGTTCGCGCATGCCCGGCCGGTAGAGGGGATCGCGGAATGTATCGACCGCGCAGCGGCGGATCTCAGCCAGGGACACCTCAGTTCCGAAGCGGGTATAGACGAGATCGAGATCGGGTCGGAAGGTCTGCTGATACACCATCACCGGACCTCCTGGTTCATATCGTCAGCCGCATTGCGGGAGACTACCACCGAACCCGTCGTCTGGCCAATCCAGGGTTGTCTTTAGATGACTCAATACGATGGACAGCCCCCGCCGCGACAGCGGCGTTCGCGGCGTTCAGTCCCGCCGGTACCGCAGTAGAACATCGCCGTCCAAAGTCCGATAACTGCCGAACTGCTCACACGTCAGGCAGGCGTGAACCGGAGCGACCAGCACCAGATCGCCGGGCTGCAACCCATCGAGCGCCGACCGCGCGGCCGGCGTCTGCGCCGCCAGGCGGCCGTGCTCTTGAGACAGTGCGGTCACCTCCCAGCCGGGCAGTAACTCCGCGAATCCGTCCGCGGTAAGTCCCAACAAGCGACCGAACACCGGCCCCGCCGGCGTCGCCAGACTCTCGCACGACAGATGGACCGCGCCGCCATGGAGCATGGCCTCGGCGCGCGAGGGGTAGACGCCGATCACCGGACACGCGACGGCGCACGCGAGATCGGTCGGACGGCAGGCGCCGGCCGCAAGCTGCATCAGGTCGTAGAAGACGAAATTGCCCGGACGCGCCTCGTCGAGGCCGGACCAGTCGCTGCTCGCGGCGAAACCCGGCGTGTCACCCGCCGACAAGAGATTCGCGGCGATCCCCGCCTGGGTGAGCGTCTTGCGCGACGCTTGCAGCCGGTCGCGCACTTCGGCGAAGACCGCGGCGGCAGCGGCCGGGCCGGCGCCCCGGTAACTCTGACCGCCGTGAGTCAGTAGTCCCGCCAGACGTGGAACCGGACTGTGCGCCGCGACGGCTCGCACCGCCTGCCGCGCGACGTCGATCAACGTGTCCGCGTCGTCCCAGACGATCCCGGTGCGGCCGTGGCCGGTGTCGATCTCGAGCCAGAGCGCGAACGGGTGCCGCATGCCGGCGGCCAGGGCAGCGGCCGCGGCCGCGTTGTCGACGCAGAGCCCCAGGCGTGTGCGACCGGCCAGTTCGTCGTAGGCAGGGATCTCCAGGGGGTTGGCGGGGATGGCGAGCGTGAGGTCGCCCCAGCCGTGGCCAGCGAAGTAGGCGGCCATGCCGGCGCTGCTGACGGTGGCGCGGTCGACACCGGCCGCGCGAAACCACGCGGCCACCCCGGCTGACTGATGGGTCTTGAAGTGCGGCCGCAGTGCGATGCCGGCCGCGGCGGCGCGGCCGGCGAACGCGGCGATGTTGGCTTCGGCGCGGCGCCGGTCGATCAGTAGCTCGGCGCGGCGGACGCCGAGGTCGCGCAAGCGGCGGCCGGTGGCGGCAAGATCGTTCACGTTGAACCCGGCTCAGAAGCGGGCGTTCACCAGCGGCAGCCAACGCGCGGCGGCCGGACCGTCCGCCACGTGGTTGAGCACGCCGATCTGAACACCGCGCAGCGTTCGGACGCTGTTGAACACGCCGAGCATCAATCCCTCGGCCCGGTCGGCGCGATTGTAGACGCCGGTGGCGACGCCGTAAAGCCGCTCGGTGCGTTGGTAGGCGACCGCAAGGGCGGCGCCGTGGAGTTCGCGGGTGCCAACGGCGGTGGCGATGGCCAGGCCGTGCAGGGATCTGGCGCCGACCCCCAAACCGGCCGCGAACAGACCGCGCAGGCGCTCGCCGCCGACTCCCAGGCCGCCAATGGCCACGCCGGACATCCTCTCGCCGCCGGCCCCCAGGCCGCCGATCGCCACGCCGGACAACTGCTCGCCGCCGGCGCCCAGGCCGCCGATCGCCACGCCTGTGAGCCGCTCGCAGCCGGCACCGAGGCCGCCGATGGCCACTCCGGTCAACGTCTCGCAGCCGGCGCCCAGGCCGCCGACCGCCACGCCGGTCAACGTCTCGCAACCGGCACCCAGGCCACCGACTACGACGCCGGTGACTCGTTCGGCGCCGATTCCCAGGCCGCCGAAACCGAACCCCACCAGTTCACCGGCACCGACGCCGAGCCCACCGATCATGATCCCCGCTGCTCGGCGTTGAGCATCCAGGCCCACCAGTCCCAGATGCACGCCGGCCATTTCTTCGCCTCTGGCGCCGACGAGGTTCAGGCCGAGACCATGGTACGTGCCGTTGGCGACCTCGTGTTGGTCGCCGCGCCGACCGAGGTCCGCGAGAGGTGTCCAGACCGTGACGTTGATGCCCGTCACGCGGCGGACGCCGTCGTCTTGCAGATTCAAGCGCACACCGGCAAACTCGGGAAGGTTGCCGAAACCGACGCCGGCGCGGTTGCTGGGCAGACCGAGCCCACCGGCCCGAGCCGGGGGCGTTCCTGTCAAGGGTAGAACGAGCGAGGCGAACAGAAGGACGACAGCGAGCGGGAGCGGACGAGCGATCATCGGCGGGCCTCCGGTTGACGGCGGGATCGGTCCCTCGTGAGTTATCCGGGACAAAGACGCAGGATCAAGGAATCGGGTTACACAGGTTGCGGTCCGCCTTGTCGGCCGGCGCCGGCTGAGATACCCTCGCGCAGTTCTGGCAGGGTTGCCGGACAGACAGAATTGCGTGGCGCAGGCGGCATTCCCCGGTTACCATCGGCGCGGATCGCGATCTTTGGAGTGCCACATGAACTGCCCCGCCTGTAAAAGCCAAATGTTCGTGATGGAGTACGACGGCCTCGAGCTCGACCACTGTCCAGCGTGCGCGGGGGTGTGGTTCGACGGCGGCGAGTTGGCGCTGCTCTTCGCCGATGCCGAAGACCAGGCACATCCCGAACTGGTACCCGGGGTGCTGGCCGGGTTGCCGCAGGCTGCAAGCGCAGAGCGCAAACGCCGCTGTCCGATGTGCCGCAAATCCATGCGGAAGGTGAATATCGGACCGCGCCAGCGTGTACTCGTCGATGCCTGTGTCCGCGGCCACGGTTTGTTCTTCGACCGCGGGGAGGTGGCCGATCTCGCCTGCGATATGCAGTTCGCAGCGCAGACCCTGCCCGCCCGGGTCATCGCATTTCTGGGCGGTACGCTCGACCGCGGCGACGCGGCGCACCCGACGGAGGAGTCATGAGTGTTCTGATCATTATCCTGATTCTGTTGGCGGTTGTGGTCATGGCGGCGATCGGCATCTACAACTCGCTGGTGCAATTGCGCAACCAGACCAAGGAAGCCTGGGCCCAGGTGGATGTACAGCTCAAGCGCCGTTTCGATTTGATCCCCAACCTGATGGAAACGGTCAAAGGCTACATGAAGCACGAGCGCGAGACGCTCGAGGCGGTGACGCAAGCGCGGGCGGCGGTCCAGGGGGCCGGCTCGCTCGGCGACCGCGCCCAGGCCGAAGGGCAGCTCGGCATGGCGCTGGGCCGTCTGTTCGCTGTCGCCGAGAGCTATCCCGACCTGAAGGCCAGCCAGAACTTCCTGGCCTTGCAGGAAGAGCTGGCCAGCACCGAGAACAAGATCGGGTTCTCGCGGCAGCACTACAACCAGTCGGTGATGAACCTCAACAACAAGATTCAGATGTTCCCGAGCAACATCGTCGCCGGGGTCTTCAACTTCGCGGCCGGCGAATTCTTCGAGCTGAAAGATGAAGCCGCGCGCGAAGCGCCCAAGGTCTCGTTCAACTAGCGGGCGGGAGCATGTTCGAGGCGATTGCGGCCAACCGGCGCAAGAGCGCCGTCCTGGTGATCCTGATGGCTGTCCTGCTGGGCGGCTTGGGCTACGTGCTCGGCGAGTTCTTCAGCCAGGGCGCCGGTCCGTTCGGCGTCGTCCTGGCGGCCGTTGTCTGGTTGATCCTCACGCTGGTCTCTTACAGCCAGGGCGATCAGATCTTTCTCTCGATTTCGGGCGCGCGCAAGGTCGGTCCGGAAGACCTGCCGGTGCTCTGGAACGTGGTCGAAGAGATGACCCTCGCCGCGGGTCTGCCCAAGATGCCCGCCGTCTACGTGATCGACGACCCGGCCCCGAACGCGTTCGCCACCGGCCGTAAGCCCGACACCGCGTCCGTGGCGGTCACGAGCGGTCTGTTGAAGATGCTCAACCGCGACGAGTTGCAGGGCGTGGTCGCGCACGAGCTGGCTCATGTCAAGAACCGCGATATTCTGCTGATGCTCTATGCGGGCGTGCTCGTCGGGGCGATCGTGCTACTAGCCGACATCGGCTTGCGATCGTGGATCTGGGGCGGCGGTCGTTCGCGCCGGTCGTCGGGCGACGGCGGCGGGCAGGCGATCCTGCTGGTGATCGCGATTCTGTTGATGATCCTCGCGCCGCTTCTGGCGCAGCTCATCCAGTTCGCCATTTCGCGCAAGCGCGAATACCTGGCCGACGCCTCGGCCGCGGCGTTCACCCGCTTTCCCGCGGGCCTCGCTTCGGCGCTGGAGAAGATCGCCGGCGTGGCGGCGGGCCAACTCCGCGGCGCCAGTCGGGCCACGGCGTCCATGTATATCGTCAACCCCTTGGCGGCGGCCGCCGAGAAGCGGGACGCGGCGTCGCTCACGGCCACGCATCCGCCCATCGCTGAACGCGTTCGTATCCTGCGAGCGATGCACGGCGCGTCGTTCCTGGACTATGACAAGACGTTTGCCGCGGTCACGGGCAAGAGCGGCGTGCTGCCGAAGTCGGCGCTGGAAGATCCGCACGCCGGGGCCGGCTTGCGGATTCAGGGCGAGAGCTGGCGGCAGGACAGCGCCAGCCGGCCCGGTCCGGCTGCGGCGGCGCCGCCGGTCGGCGCGCGGCCCCTGATGCCGGCCGCCAGCGCTTCCCGCGCCCAGGCCCGCGCCGTCGACGACTGGTTCTACGCCAAGGACGGCTGGGCGCGCGTCGACTGCTCCTGCGGGGCGGCGCTGAAGGTGCCGCCGGGGCTGGTGTCCTCGCGGATCAAGTGTCCGCGTTGCGGGACGGTGCACGACTTGCATCGTGCGTCGCGTTCAGCCTGACCCCGAGCATTCACGAGTCATCAGGGCGAGCCCGCTCGATAGCCTGCTGGATTCGCTCGCGCAGGCGTTCGACGTGCGTTCCTTCCCAGAAGAGCTGTCCACAGTCCGCGCACAACCAGTAGTCATCCAACCAGGCGGCGGTGCGCGGCGGGATCGGCACCGGCACGTCCGCTTTGGGGGTAGCCTGCAACGGGCCGTTGCAAACCGTACAGCGTCCCGGCCGGCTGATCCGGTCGGTCAGTTGATAGCGCCGCAAAACCTCGGCGAGTTGGTGTGCGGCCTGATCGGCGCGGATCAAGAGGGCACCGCTGACGGCGCTGCGCTTGAGCAACGCTCGGTGACGGGACAGCAACGTGCGTTGGTTCCGTACCGCCAGGCGAGCCAAGGTCGGCTCGCGCCAGGTCGGGTTCCAGGCCGTGTCGAAACCGCAGAAACGCAAGAGTCGCGTCAGTTTACCCAGGTGCAAGTCGCAGAGGAAGCGGGGCTGCGCCAGCGGAAACGGCTCGGTCGGCCAGGCGTCGACGCCGGCGCCGTCGCCGATCAGCGTGGCGAGTGTCGCCAGCGCGCCGTCGACTTCGATGCGGCCCACTTCGCCGTGCGGGATGCCCAGCGCCTCGAGCGCGTCCTTGGCCGAGGTGGGTCCGGGCAGGCGGCGCAGGCTGTGCCGCCGGCCGCCGGTCAGCTCGGGCAAGTCTCCGTGCAGGCTGATTCGGCAGGTGACCATACGGCCTCCAGGCGGTACCATAGTCCGCGGTCAGGTTTCGTCAAGAGATGGGGATTGAATCAGCCATGGTCTCGGCGAGCGCCTTTTGTCACGTATTTCGACATCGTGGCCGCCACGTTGTCTACGACGTGCCTACGAATCGGCTGCTGGCGGTCGATCCTGTCCTGGCGGCGGTGCTGCCCTTGTACCGCCCCTTGCGCAGGGCGGAGCTGAACGACCGCCTCGGCAGCCAGTTCTCGCGGGCGGCGATCGACGCGGCTGTCGCCGAGATCGAAGACGGCAGGCGGCGCGAGGGGTTGTTTCGCACCGATAGACCGCAGTCGACACCGCCGGTCTGGACCGCCGCCGACGATCACGCGCTGGCCTGCTGCCGGCGCCAGCTCATCCTTGCAGTCAGCGAGGACTGCAACCTGCGTTGCAGGTACTGCCCGCTTGGCGCGAAACTGGCGACGCGGCGTTCGCGCCGTCCGCTCAGGATGCCGCGGGAGATCGCGCTGGCGGCCGTCGACGATTTCCTCGCCGCGAGCGCGGAGACCGAGGCGCCGATCATCAGTTTTTACGGCGGCGAACCCCTGTTGGCGCTCGATCTCTTGCTCGACCTCGTTACGGAAGTTCGCCGTCGTCCCGGCGGTGAGCGGGTGCGGTTCTGTCTCGATACGAATGGACTCGGGCTCTCGGATCCGCGCGCCGCAGATATGATCCGCCGCGAGCGCATGTTCGTGCAAGTCAGCATCGATGGTCCCGCCGGGCTGCACGACCGCCTCCGGCGAACGGCGCGAGGCGGGCCGAGCCATGCGCGGATCGAAGCGAACCTCGCCGGGTTGCTGCGCGCCGATCCGACGCTCGCCGGCCGGTTGAGTGTGATCGCCACCCTGACTTCGCCGTGCGACTTGGCGGCGGTCGGCGAGTACTTCGCCGATTTCCCGCCGTTCCGCGCGGCGGGGATCGACCAACCGGTGTGCCTGCGGGTCAATCGCGCCCGGCATCTCGAGCGCGCCGCGGCAGCGGATCGAAAAGTGCATTGGGGCGCCGAGCGGAGCCAGGCCGACGATGCCGCGCAATGGCGGAGGCAACTGCTGGCATTGCGCGAGCGGTATCTCGCTTGGCGAACGGACAAGACGCTCGACGCCTGGCATCCCTTCCTGCAGGCACTCTTCGAGGATCCGCTGATCGCCTGGTATCATCGCGATGGCAATCCGCTATCGGCGGCGGCCCGCCTGGGCGGTTGCTGTCTGCCGGGAGTCCGACGACTGTATGTCGGTTCCAACGGAACCTTGGCTGCCTGCGAGCGCATCGGCGGTCAGTGGCCGCTGGGCACGGTCGCCGCCGGCATCGATGTCCGCCGGATCCAGGCGTTGCGCGAGCGCTTCGCGGCGGCTATCGGCGATCGCTGCCGCAATTGTTGGGCAGTCAGATTGTGCAACGTCTGCTACACTTGCCTCGAGCCAGAGTCGGGGGCTCTTCCTGCAGGGGTCTGCGAGGGGGTGCGGCGGGGCTTGGAAGCGACGCTGCGGCTCCTTCTCGACCTGAAAAGCAGAAATTCGCGCTCTCTGCAATGGCTTGTTGAAACGTCAGTTACGTAATTTGCGCCCGGAGAGCGCGGTCCGTGAGCAATTTTTCTCGTCACCAACGGTCAGTCGGGCGCCATGTCCTTGATGGATCGAGCGCCGACGGGGGTTTGCGGCGCCGGAGAAAGCCGCCCTCTCTCCCTCTCGCCGGTCTTGCATCGGCGAGAGGGACAGGAGGCTATCGCTACGCGGACGATGACGACGACCTGAACATCGAACGGGCCTGCCTGCTCCTGGCCCGCATTGATCGCGAACAGTTCGGGCTGGTTTTCGAGAAGTACTATCGGCGGGTTTTCTCCTACGTTCAGCGACGAGTGCTCAATCGGGCCGTGGCGGAGGACCTGGTCTCGGAGACATTCCTCGAGGCGGTGGATGGGCTGTGGAGATTCAGGTTCATGGGCTTGAGCTACGGCGCGTATCTGTATCGGCTGGCCAGGCGGCGCGTCGCGAGGTATTTCGCCGCCGTCCAGCAACGCCGGGAGGAACCGCTCCGTTTGGAAGAACATGACAAAGCCACGGCTTCCGAGGTCGAGGCGAAGGTCGAGGCCGAACAGGACGCGCAACTGTTAGCGATATGTTTACGGGAGCTCGACAACACGGATCAAGACATCGTCGTGTTGTATTACTACGAAGGCTTGCAGCTGGCGCAAATCGGGCTGGTACTCGGTCTCAATGAGGTCAGAGTGAAGGCCCGTTTGCATAGGGCGCGGCAACGACTAGCCAGCCTTCTTGATCGTCCGGCGATCACCGATCGCCTGTCGCGGGAAGGTCGCCGCGCCCTCGCCGAGCTGCACCAGGAACAAGATCGAATACGTTTAGCAGAGGGTGAATCCCGGGGAGGGGGGGAGACGCCATGAGCCAATCTTTTGATCGTTGGTTGCGCCGGCAAGCGCCCCCGGTCGCGGGAGAAGATGGCGCCATGGGTGCCTTGCGGTTGCGCGTCGCCGAGCGGTTCGGCCGCCGGCGGCGCGCGCGGCAACGCTTGGCGGCCATGGGTGTGGCGCTCGCGGGGGTTTTGGTGGTGATCGGGCTACTAGACGTCAACCCGATCGGATCGAACAATCGCGACCTCGTCCCGCACAAGACGCTGCCGGATTACCTGACGAGTCCCTTCGAGGGTGGCGGGTACGCGATCCGAGGCCGCGGGAGCAGCAGCAAAGAGTTCTGGGAAGCCTACCGCGAATTGCGCGCAGCGAAGATGCGGCGGTTCGTCAACGCTGGATTCTTCGAGTTCAACGACCTGATCCTGTGGCACGTCGGTTACGAATATTTTATCGACGGCGAGTGGCAGCCGGTTGCGGATTCTCCGCAGGATGAGTCGATCTCGACCATGGACGTCACGACAGCCCGCGCCATGTTGGGTTATTTTGCTGAGTTCGCCGAGGAGATCGAAAACGGCACGGCGACGGAGGTGACGGCGCGCCGGTACATGATTGAGGGTCGGGATCTCTGGTTTCGGGTATTCGAGAAAACGACTCCTGAGGGGATTCTCCGCTTTGGCCAGAGTGTTCAAAGTGCCGGCGATATCAAGGCCGAATGACCGCATCAGTGATGGATATCAACCCATTTCGCCATATAATCGACAGCCTGTTTGATGGGTAGCGCTTCCTGGTCCTCCGGTCGCTTGACATCGCGGCAATGACACGGACAGCCTCGCGATTCCCCAGCCTGATCCGGCTGCGGCGTATCCAGATCTTCGTACATGACGTACTCCTTGGTTGCGTCGCTCCCTCGTCGCCGGCGAATTGACCAGGATGATACCATATCCCGGATCACCCGTGCATGACCGGCTAAAAGAAGGCCAACTGTCTGCTAGGCAGCGGATTCGCGCCTCGGTGTCATCGCGAGGCAGCACCATAATAGAAATTATATTCATTTCAATTAGATATTTCTGTTCAAAAACGTTCCCGCCTGTGTTATGGTCAGCATGTTAAAGGCACAAGAGTCAATGATTCAGGCGCCGGGATGCGCCAGGCGTCGTGGAGCGGGACTCGCATGAAAGGAGCGTGAGCGTGAAAACCTTGGTAGCGGTCGTAATGGCATCTTTGTGGATCGCCGGTGGTGCTTTGGCGCAGACCCAGGCGTGCTACGGTTGGGAGGACGGCGGCACCGCCCTGGGCGAGTTCGGCAACGTCAACTATTTCGTTGACAGCACTCATGTTTCCGAAGGCAGTTTTGCGCTGGCCATTGAGGAGACCGGCTCCGGCACCGGCCAGATCTACGTGGCCTGGATCACGAATCTGACCGAAGGCGACGAAGTCACCGCCTCGTTCGACGTCTACGACGGATCGCTGCTCGAGGGCGACAGCGTGTATCCGCGGACCCGCATCTGGGCGCATTACAGCTTCGCCGATGATATCGATGGATACGACGGCTCGGCCGGCGGCAACGACACCTATAGCGATGGTTACGGCTGGAACAATCTGTCCTACACCTGGGTCATCCCCGAAGGCAAGGTTGCTCTGGTCATCGAAGCCCGCCCGTACGGCGCCGATCCTTTTGACCAAGGCTACAACTGGCTGGACAATCTGTGCGTCAGCGCGCCCGAGAGCGCCTGGATCTACTTCCCCGGCGGCACAGTCGGGACGCAGAATAGCAGCCTGAGCGCGGTCAAGGCGCTGTTCCGCTGATATAGGAGTGACTCCTGGTCAAGGGCTGCCTTCGCTTTCGCAGGCAGCCCTTTTTGATGGCGTCTTGAACGCGATCGTGTCGCCAAGCAGCGACCAGGTCGGCGCCGTCGGCCGCTGACGCGGCTGCGCCGGCGGCGGCTGTCCCGCGCCTCGTGATCGAGCCAGCGGGCCGCGTTTATGCTAGATTGACACCCAGGATCACAACGCGCCGCCGTTCACCTGTTGGCCCCGCAGGAGGCCGCCATGAGTCAGTTCATCCCGGTCCGCGTCTACAAGAACCGTTTCGAGGCCGAGCAGGCCGAGCAGTATCTGGCCGGCCAAGGCATCGAGGCCTGGGTGCAGGCCGACGACGCCGGCGGTATGTACGCCGGCCTCAGCTTGAGCCGCCGCGGCGTGCGCCTGTGGGTCCGCCCGGAGGACGCTGATCGGGCCAAGGAAGCGCTCGAGCCTGGGGTGATGATCGATCCGCCGATCGTTGACGGCGACGAGTGATTGCGGCGACAGCGCGCAGCCGCTTGCAGCCGCGCGCACCGTCGATCCCGCAGAGTCCTGGCTTCCCGTCCAGCCGTGTCCTATCATGACCGCCAGCCCCGAAAGGACGGCATGACCCAGAGATCCCTGCGGCAGCGCTTCGGCCTGCGCCAGCAGCCACGCACTCCGTTCTATGTCGCCGTGGCCGGCAACATCGGCGTGGGTAAAAGCATGCTTACGCGCCTGTTGGGGCAGAGCCTGGGCTGGCCCATGTACTTCGAGCCGGTCATCAACAATCCGTACCTCGACGACTACTACCGCGACATGGCCCGCTGGAGCTTCCACCTGCAGGTCTATTTCCTGAGCCAGCGTTTCGCCGTGCAGAAAGAGATCCAGACGCACGGCGGCTCGGCGGTGCAAGACCGCACCATCTATGAGGACGTGGAGATCTTCGCGCCCACCCTGCACCGCCGCGGTTGCATGGATCGGCGCGACTACGACAACTATCGCGAGATCTTCCGCAACATGGTGTCGTTCCTGCAGCCGCCCGATCTGATCGTCTACTTGTGGAGCCGCCCGGACGTCACCCTGGAGCGCATCCGCCAGCGCGGGCGCCGCTGCGAGCAGGAGATCCCGCTCGATTTCCTGGTCGACCTGCACGCGGCCTACGAGGACTGGCTCGAGCGCGCGCCGGCGATCTGCCCGGTCGAGATCATCGATACCGAAAAGATCAACCTGCGCGACGACGAAGCCGCGCAGGCGGCGCTGCTGCAGACGATCGCCGACCTGCACCGCGAGAGACACACCCGCCTTGCCGGGGAGGAGCACCCGTGACCTACCGTCCGAGCGACCTCTTGCGCGGGCGCGCCATCCCGAACGCGGTCCTGCGGGCCTTGCCCAAGACCGATCTGCACGTGCACCTGGACGGATCGCTGCGGCCGGCGACGTTCTGCGAGCTGGGGCGCAAGATGCAGCTCGCGGTGCCCGAGGATCCGGCGGCTGTCCGTCCTTCAACGCCGGATCTGCTCGCGTGTCTGCAGACGCCGGTGAACCTGGAGCGCGCCGCGCGCGAGCTGGCCGAGGACGCGGCGGCTCACGGCGTGCGGGTGCTCGAGGTTCGATTCTGTCCTTTGCTGCACACCGAACAGGGACTGGATGCCGACGGCGCCGTCGCCGCGGTGCAGTGGGGTCTCGACCTGGTGGCCAAGCGGACCGGCCTGCGCACAGGCATCATTGTGACCGGCCTGCGCACACTCGACGCCGCGCGCAGCCTCGAGCTGGCCAAACTCGCGGTGCACTGGAAGGGCCGCGGCGTGGTGGCATTCGATCTGTCCGGTGCAGAGACCGAACGACCCGCCGCCAAGCACAGCGAAGCGTTCCACCATGCGATCAACCACAACCTGCCGGTCACGTGCCATGCCGGCGAGAATTGCGGCCCTGAGTCGATCCACGCGGCGATCCATCGCTGCGGCGCCGTGCGCATCGGCCACGGCACCCGGCTGGAGGAGGATCCCGACTTGATGGCCTACGTGGCCGATCATCGCATTCCGCTGGAAATCTGTCTGTCGAGCAACCTGCACTCGGGCGCCGTCGCGGCGTTGGCCGATCATCCGTTGCGCATCTATCACGAGGCGGGTTTGCGGCTCTGTCTGAACACGGACAACACGCTGCTGTTGCGGACGGACATCGTGCGCGAGCTGCGCCTGGCTGTCGACACCTTCGACCTGACCCTGCTGCAGCTCGAGGCCATCCTGCTCGACGGCATCAAGAGCGCATTCCTGCCCGAACAGACGGCCCGGGAGTGCATCGAGTCGGCCCTGCAGGAGTTCGCCCACATCCGCGAGGAGCACCAGCTCGACCAGCTCGTCGTCGGCAGGAAGTCGGCATGAAGCCGTCATCAAGAGGTCGCCCATGCATACACGCCTGACGCTGCTGTCGGATCGCTGGCGCACGCGCGTGGCCGCGGCAGTGGGATTCCTGGCCGGGCGCGGCTTTGGCGGCGAGGTCGGCTTGATCCTGGGCAGCGGCCTCGGCGACTTCGTCGACCGGATCGAAGGCGGCCATGCCATCGCCTACGGCGAGATCCCCGGTTTCCACAAGACCACGGTCGCCGAGCATCGCGGCCGGCTCGTGTGCGGTCTGGCCGCGGGCGTTCCCGTGGTGGTGATGCAGGGGCGTTTGCACCCGTACGAGGGACTGCCAGCGGCGGAGCTGCTGTTGCCGGCCGCGGTCCTGGCGTGCCTCGGCCCGCGCGCGGTGATCGTGACCAACGCCGCCGGCGGTTTGAATCGCCACTACGTGCCCGGCGATCTCATGGTCGTCCGCGACCAGGTCGATTGGCACTGGGACGACCCGTTGCGCGGTCTGCTCGCCGACCCGCTGGGCGAGGCCGGCCGCGCGGTCGGCCGCGTGCCCGGTCCGTTGCATATCTACGACGTCGCGCTCGGGCGCGCGCTCGCCGCCGCGGCCGCCGCGGCGGGCGTTGCCGTGCACCAGGGCGTCTACGCCAGCATGTGGGGACCCGCTTACGAGGCGCGCGCCGAGATCGGCCTGTTGCGCCGCGGCGGCTGCGACGCGGTCGGCATGTCGACGGCGCCCGAAGCCGCCTTGCTGCACGCGCTGGGCGTCGGCGTGGCGGGTCTGAGTTGCATCACCAACCCGGCCCGCGAAACCGGCCAGCCGCAGCTCTCGCACGCAGACGTGGTCGAGGTCGGCGCCCAGGTGCGCCAGCGCGTGGCCGCGGTGCTCCTGCAGGCGCTGCCGGACATGCGCTGAGCGTGATGGACGCGATCCAACTCGAACGCGCGACCAGCCGCCGCTACTACCTGGCCACGGTCTTCCAGGGCATTTGGACGACCGGCCAGTATCTCTTTCCCTTCGTGCTCGCGAAATCGCTTGGCGCCCCCGGCTGGCTGGTGACCCTGTCGGTGGTGTTGGAGACCAGCGGCATGACCCTGGGCCTCTACTGGTCGCAGCTCATGGCGGGCGGCGGGCGCCGGCGCTGGCTGCTGTGGAGCGGGATCGGCGGCCGCCTGGTGCTGATCGCGGCGCTGCTGGTGCACACGGCGAGCGCGTTCGTGGTGCTGCTGGCCGTCGTCTACTTCTTCATCTCGGTGGTCTTTCCGGCGCAGAACAGCATCTTGCAGGACAACATCCGGCCGCATCGGCGCGGGACCGTTTTCGGGCGGGGCGCCCTGGTGCAACATCTGACAGCCGCCGTCGCGAGCGTGGCGGTGGGCGCGGTCCTGCAGCGCGACCCCGACCTGTTCCGCTGGGTGTACCCGGTGATCGGCATCCTGGGCTTCGGCTTTCCGTTGATCCTTTCGCGATTGCCGCGGCCGGAAACCGGGGCGCTGGCGGGATCGGGCGCGGCGGTTGTATCAATCACCCCGGGCGAGCCGGCCGTTGTCGACGCGGCGGCCTGGCGGCGGCTGATCAATGCGCTGACTGCGCCGTTTCGCGAGGCCGGCGAAACGTTTCGGCACGACCGCGCTTTCTTCTGGTACGAGACCAACTTCTCCATCTACGGCGTCGCGTTCATCATGCTGTCGCCGGTCGTCCCGCTCTACTTTACCGAGGTCTGGCGGCTCAGTTACCAGGACATCACCATGGCGCGGGTTTTGATCACGTCGCTGGGCGTGGCGCTCTTGGGTCCGCCGGCCGGACGGCTCATGGACGTGATCCATCCGGCGCGCCTGTGCGCGCTCGCCTTCGGCTGGCTAGCCCTGTTTCCGCTGCTGCTGGCCTTCGGACCGCTGGTCTTGCCGCTGGCGCCGGTCGGCGCGGCCTACCTGGCGTTCGTGGTGTTTTCGGTGGGCATGGCCGGCGTGCACGTGGGCTGGAACGTGGGCTCCATCGCGTTCGCGCCGCCGGGCAAAGGCGGTCACTACCAGGGGATTCACGTGGCCATGGTCGGTATCCGCGGTGTGCTGGCGCCGGTCCTCGGTTACGTCCTCTTGCGCTGGCTCGGCTACCGCGCGGTCTTCCTGACGGCGGCGGTGCTGTTTCTGGCGGCGTCGGCGAGCTCGATGTTGTTGGGCCGGCGGCTGGCGAAAGGGCGCCGGTAAGACCGGCGCCCCTGAACGTGTTGTCGCCTTGCGGCGCTTACTGGGCCAAGACGAGCTTCTGCGTCACCAGACGGCCGCCGGTTGCGAGGCGCGCCAGGTAGACGCCGCTCGGCAGCGCGCGTCCGGTTTGGTCACGCCCGTCCCACACGACATGGCGGACGCCGGCGCCCAGGTCGCCGCTGATCAGCGTGCGCACAAGGCGGCCGGCGAGGTCGTGGATGGCCAGCGTGCCGGTCGCGGATTCCGCCAACCGCAGTTCGACGGTCACCGACGGGTTGAACGGATTGGGGTAGGCCCGCATGGCCAGCGGGACCACCGGCGTCTGGACCGCGGTCGTGCCGCCGTGCATCTGGGCCTGCACCGCGATCACGTTGGAGTTGGTCCCGGGGCCGTCGAAGGTGTCGACCACGGCGGCCGTGGCCAGGTCGATGACGTAGACGGGACCCGCAAAGCCGGTGACCGTGCCGCCGGTGACGTAGGCCAGGCCGGCGGCGTCGAGGATGTCCACGTCGCGCGGATCGGCGGTCGCGGCCAGGAAGACCGCGGTAACAGTGCCGCTGGCGAGGTCGATCAGCCTGACTTCGTGGCTGTCTTCGCAAGCGACCGCGAGCGTGGCGCCGTCGCCGGTGATGTCCAGGCCCCAGGGGTCGTCGCCGACGGCGAACTCGCGCGTGATGGTGAAGGTCGCGGTGTCGATCTCCTTCACCTGGTCGGTCGAACGATCAGTCACATAGACGTGCTCGCCGTCGGGCGCGACGACGACCTGCCAGAGGCTGGTGCCGAAATCGCCCTGGCGCAGGATCGCCGAACCGTCCGCGGCGATCTCGTAGAGGAAATCGTTGTACCAGTCGACGACGTAGAACGTCCCGGTCACGGGGTTCAGGGCGATGTTGCCGGCGCCCTGGTAGTCGCTGGGGATGGCGAGCGAGCCGATCACGGCGTACGTCGCGGTGTCGATGATCTTCACGCAGCGGTCGTCGCGCGAGGTGACCATGGCGCGCGAGCCGTCATTGTTGAAGGCGACGCCGATGGCGTATTCGGCCACGCGGAAGCTCGCGGCCACGGTGTTGGTCGCGCGGTCGATCACGACCACGCCGTCGCCGGAGGCGCCGACGAACCAGACTTGGCTGCCGTCAGGGGTGATGGTGGCGTCGTACGGATAATCGCCGTCGGGCAACAAACTGATGACGTCGCCGGCCACATGCGTTTGCAGGTCGAACGGATAGCAGTTGTCGTAGGTGGAGCAACCGACGAAGCCGTCGGTCAGCAGCCGCGCGGCCGCGGGACCGTTCGCGGTTGCGGTCGCGACAACGGCGAGCGCGACCAACCAGATCCGAGGCCAGCGGACGACAGCTTTGGGCGAGCGTTGCATGAGAAACCTCCTCAGGGGGGTGGAGGCGGAGGCGACGGTGGCGCCGCGGTCCTCCGTCGTGGAAACGTGGAGTGATCGTAGCACATCCTGCCGCCGCGCGGGGGGCCGAATATGGGAGCAAGGTGGACATCTTACGGCGGTAATGTCATATTCACGCACATCGTTGACGCCAACCCTGCCACCCCCGCGAGGAGGCCCGCCATGCGCCGCACCCTGGTCGCCGGAAACTGGAAGTTGAACCTGGGTCCCGGCGCGGGCGCCGATCTGGCCGCCGCGATCCAATCGGCGCTCGCCGGGCGCAAGTTGCGCGGCGAGGTGCTGGTGTGCCCGCCGTACGTCACCATTCCCGCGGTGGCGGCCTTCGCCCAGGGGGCGCCGCTGCTGGTCGGCGCGCAGGATTGCTCGGACCAGGCCAAGGGCGCCTTCACCGGCCAGGTGTCGGCCGTGATGCTGGCCGAAGCCGGCTGCAGCCATGTGATCGTCGCCCACAGCGAACGCCGTCAGTATCAGCGCGAGACCGATCCGCTGTTCATCGCCAAGATCGATCGCGCGCACGAGGCCGGCCTGATCGCCGTCTTCTGCTACGGCGAACTGCTCGCGGAGCGGCGGGCGGGCCGGGCCGAGGCGGTGGTCGCGGCGCAGTTGCAGGGCGTGCTGCCGCAGTTGGCGCAGGCGACGGCGGACAACCTGATCCTGGCCTACGAGCCGGTGTGGGCGATCGGCACCGGCGAAACGGCCACGCCGGCGATCGCCCAGCAAATGCACCAGTACAGCCGCGCGCAGGTGGCCGCGCTGCTTGGCGCCGACGCCGCCGCGCGGATGCGCATCCTCTACGGCGGTAGCTGCAAGCCGTCGAACGCCCGGGAACTTTTCGCGCTGCCGGATGTCGATGGCGGACTGATCGGCGGCGCCAGCCTGGACGCCGAGTCGTTCCTGGGCATCGTCGAGGCGGCCGAGGAGATCGCTTCATGAGGCTGTTGCTCGTTTTTGCGGTGCTGATCGGTGGAATGGCGTGCGCTCAAAGCGATTCGTGGTTGAGCCAGTCGCTCGAGCCGGCCTTCTATCCGGCGCCCGCGGACATCGAGGTCCTGCGGCTGGACAACGGTCTGCAGGTCGTGCTGATGCCCAATCCCGCCCAGCCGATGGTGGGCATCTACTGCGCGGTGAAGGTGGGATCGGCGTGGGAAGATTACGCGACCAGCGGCATGTCGCACATGCTGGAGCACCTGCTCTTTAACGGCACCGAGAAGTACAGCCAGGAAGAGCTGTACGCCGCGGCCGATCGCGCCGGCGCCTACAACAACGCGCACACCACGGACTTCTACACCAACTTCATGTTGGTGGTGCCGAGCGAGGGATTGGCGGTCGGGCTCGAGCTCCAGTCGCAGATGCTCTTTCACTCGCTGTTGCCCGCGGACAAGTTCGCCAAGGAACGCGGCATCGTGTTGGGCGAGATCGCGCAGAGCCTGGACCGCGAAACCTTCGCCGCCGATGCGTTGCACGAACTCGTCTACGGGGGATCCAGCCTGGCGCTGCCGACCTTGGGGACCGCGGCCACCATCGCCGCGATGCAGCGCGACGACGTCGACGCCTTCTATCGGCGCTGGTATGTGCCGAACAACATGGTCCTGACCTTGGCCGGCGGGTTCGCGCGCGACGCCGCGCTGGAACTGGTGCGCCAGTACTACGGGACGCCGCCGCCGCGGTCCTTGCCGCCGATCGCCTTGCGCGGCCTGCCGGCGCTCGAGAGCACGACCACGGTCGTGCGCGCCGGGGGCACCCAGCGCAAACTCGCCCTGGTCTTCGCGGCGCCCGAGTACGGCGACCCCGATCACGCGGCCTTCCAGATGGCCGTCGAGCTGCTGACCGCGCCCGGCAGCGGCATCCTGACCCGCGTGCTGGACGACCTGCCGCCGGCCGAGCGGCCGGAGTTGCGCTGGTGGTGGCAGGCCGCGCCGGGATTCGGCAGGCTGGTCCTGGATTTCGCGCTGCCGGCCGGCCAGGCCGCCGACGGTCTCTACCGGCTCGTCCAGCACTCGATGGTCGGCGCGTTGGAGCTCGGCCTCGGCGCGGACGACCTCGCCGAGGCGGAAGCGATGGCTCGCACCCGCGCGCTGAAAGAGCGCGAGCAGTTACGCATGACCGGCATCTACCTCGCGGAGCCCTTGGTGCTGGGCGGACCCGAGGCCGTCGTTTCTTACCTGCCGCGATTGTCGGCGGTCACCGCCGACGATGTCGCCCGCATGCTGCGGGTGTGGCTGGTGGACCGGCCGTGCCAGGCGCTGTTGGTCGAGCCTGCGCCCGAGGCGGCCGCACCGCGCGCGGAAGCCGAACCGGCGGGCCGGCTCGAGCGCACCGTGCTCGCGAGCGGCCTGAGCCTGGTCAGCCAACAGAACCCGGGCAGCGAGTTGTCGGCGATCCACCTGACGGTGCGCGGCCGCGCCATGCTGGACCAACGCTATGGGCGCCCGGGCGCGTTGAACCTCGTGCACCGCATGCTGCTCAGCGGGGTCAGCGGCTGCGACGAAACGTGCGTGGCGCGGCGCTTGCGGCGTCTCGGCGCTGAAGTCAAGCTCGTCGACGATCCGCGCATCCCGATGGACGATTATTACACCAACGGCCGGTTCAGCTTCGTGCGGGTTGAATGCCCGTCCGCCAATCTGCGCGATGTCTTGGCCCTGTTGTTCCAGCTCTCGCGATTCAGCACGTTCGGCGCCGCCGACCTGCAGCGCGAGCGGGACATCCAGCGCGGCCTGCTGCAGCGCCGCGAGAACACGGCCGGCTGGCAGGCGGCGCGGCTTCTGGCCGAGGGGCTGTACCGGGACCATCCCCTGGCGCTGCCGGTCGAGGGCACCGCGGAGACGCTCGCGGCGGTCACCTACGACGAGCTGCGGAGCCTGTACCGCCTCGCGTTTGCCCCGGAGAACCTGATCCTCGCGATCGTCTCGCCTTACTCGCTGGCTGAATTGCAGCCGATGCTGCCGGACTTGCCAGCGGGCGGGGGCCAGACCGCCGCCGGTTTGCCGCCGCTGCCGGTGACGACCGTGCCGGCGCGATTGACCGCGCAGGTCGGCGGGCCGATGGCGGCGGTGCGCCTGGGTGCGATCCGCGCTGTGCGGCCGCAGGATGCCGCGGCGCTCGAGCTGCTGGTCGCGGTGCTGGCGGACCGCCTGGCCATGGACTTGCGCGAGACCAGAGGCCTGAGTTACAGCGCGGGCGCGTCGGTGCAGGTGCATGACGACCGCGCCGTGTTCTCGGCCTGGTTGAATCCACCGGCCGCGCGGCTCGCCGAAGGCGAGCAGGCGCTGCAGCAGTTTCTGCGCGACTTCGACGCCGGTACCGTCACGCAGCAGGAGCTGGATGCGGCGCGCGGCGCGCGACAGGGTCGGTTGTTGATGCGGCGCCTCGACTCGATCGGTCGCGCCTACCAACTCGCGATGGCCGAACTGGACGGCGATCTGACGGGCTATCTCCGCGCCGTGACGGATCCGGACACGGTGACCCTGGCCGATCTGCGGCGCGCCGCGGCGTTCTTCAGCGAGTTGCCGCTGATCACGGTCGTGGTCGATTGATCCGGATCGCTCGGCAAGGTCCGTCGCGTTGCTCGTTTGATGCGTGATCGGGGGCGGAAGTGCGACCGTTGGCAGGCATCGCCATCGGCATCCTCGCGGGTGCGGCCACGCTGCTCGTCTTGGACCTCTGGTTGCAGGGCGCGGAGATCGCGCAGCCGCTGGAGAACCACAGCGATCCCGACCTCGGTCCTCTCTACCGTCCCAACGTGCGGATCAGCCGGTTCAGCGAGGGTTTTTTTCTGGGCGGCGCCAACGCGTGGGGATTTCTGGGCCGCGGCGTCCCGCCCGAGCGCGACAACGACCAAGTGCGGGTGCTCTTGCTCGGCGATTCCTTCGTGCTCGGGCACACGGTTTTCGAGCGCCACCACTTCAAGGAGCGGCTGGCGCGCGAGCTGAGCGCGGCGCTCGACCGCGAGGTCGCCGTGCTCAATTTCGCCCGTGCCGACTACTCGCTCTGGAACATGCATCAGCACTACGTGGAGCATGCGGCGGCCTGGGACCACGACCTCGCGCTGTTCTTCTTGGCGGACGGCGACCTTGCGCCGGTCTATCCCGCCGATCCGGACATGTACCCGTGGACCGAGCTGGCCGGCGATTCCCTCCGCACGAACCGCGATTTCCGCGACAGCGCCAAGCGGCGCCTCTATTTGCGGCTCGAGCCCGCGCTCACCCGGCTGGCCTTGCCGCGGCTGGGTTTCAACCTGTTGAAGGTGATCGACACGCCGCGGTGGCCGGTGGTGCTGCTGGGCAAGCTGGCGCCAGCGCCGGCCGCCGCTGTGGGCCCGCAGCCGGGCGACGTCCCCGGTCCGCTGCCCGACGAGATCCTGGCGGGACCGGCGCGCCCGCTGCCCGAGACCTCGCGCCGTATCTTGGCGGACCTCGCCGCGCGCGGGCGGTGCGCGGCGGTCATCCAGTGGCGCATCCGGCCTGTCTACGCCGACGGTGTGCTCGCTTCGGGCATCCCGACCGTGAGTCTTGCGCCCCTGTGGGACCAGATGCAGGCCGCCGGTAGTGATCCCTGGCTCTGGCCGATCACCGGCCAGCGCGGTCACTGGAACCACGCCGCACACCAGGAACTGGGCCGGTATCTGGCGGCCGCGTTGTTGGCGCAGGCTCTGATCTAACTTTCCGATACCGCAAATGAGCAAGCATCTCGTGTAATTGTTACCCGCCAGTGGTGGGATCAATGGCGCCAGGTGAAGAGACTGTTTCTGGAGTGGCCGCCTGCCGCCGATCTGCCGCAGCCTGCCCATTGGACGCCGCTCGGCCGCACTGCCCCGCCCGCCGCCGCGGCGGGGCCGACGTACCATATGCGTTAGGGATAAGCGGATACGCAACCGTGCCTCCTGCACGTCCTCGTTGTAAGCTACACTCCCTCGACGCTCGCGGTGTTGACGAATTCTGCTCGGTCCGCATCCTGAGCCAGCCACGCGGCGTCAACTCAGTAACACGCAACTGGGGATACGTACCCGCGCGGCCCAGTACGTTGATGGGATACTCCTGAAAGTTGATGCCCAGCCGGCGCAGGTTTCGATCAGCGAGTAGGTGACCGCCGCGTAATCGCTGGAAGGCGTCAATCCAGTGGTGTATACTTTGCATTACTGACAGCGGGGGACCTGCGGCTGACCAAGCGCATGATCTTGGTTAAATAGGACAGAAGCGAGGGGCTATGGGGCTCATCGGGACAGT
>Ga0334885_1001679_pt1 | contig 25911 bp, 21 predicted proteins | sample GraSluR1_MG_8_FD_207233 | JGI IMG/M metagenome (GOLD analysis project Ga0334885, IMG submission 207233) | Sludge microbial communities from methane-producing bioreactor in Wageningen University, Netherlands - Granular Sludge_31_05-R1 | ecosystem: Engineered > Bioreactor > Anaerobic >...
GACGCCGCGGCCTCCTCTTCACCGATCCGGCCCGAACGATGACCAAAGCCCGAACCCTCGACCAGCGCCGCAAGTCGATCCGGAACATCCGCAAGATCACGCGGACCATGGAGCTGATCTCGACGGCGCGGTTCCGGCGGGCCATGGATCGCGCCGTCGAAGCGGCTCCCTACGCCCAGCACGTCGCCGCCCTGGTGGCCCACGTGGCGCAAAGCGGCGCGGAAATTCGCCACCCCCTGCTCGAAACGCGCGACCCGCCAGGCCACGCGACGCTGCTGGTGCTTTCGGCCAACCGCGGGCTGTGCGGCGGATACAACGCGGCCGTGACGCGCCTGGCCCGCGCGCGCTGGGAGCAGCTTCGGGAGACCGTTCCCTCCACGCGGCTCGAGGTGTCGGGCAAGCGCGGCGCGTCGGCCCTCCGCTTTCGCAAGATCCAACCCGACGAGACCTTCACCCATTTCGAAGACAAGCCGGCCTTCGACGAAGTCGAGGTGCTCGCCGACCGGTACCTCAGCGCCTACCGGGCGGGTGGCCTCGACCGGCTCGAGGTGGTTTACACGCGGTTTGTGAGGCTCGGGCGTCAGGAAGCCACGGTCGAGACGCTGCTCCCGATTCGGCGGGGCGAGAGCCCCAAGGGGCGGCCGAGCCGCGTCGTCCGGACGGAGTACGAGTTCCTCCCCTCACCCGAGAGCATCCTCGACGAAGTGGTGCCCACCTCCTTCAAGGTGAAGCTCTTCCAATGCTTTCTCGACGCGGCGATCAGCGAGCAGATCGCGCGCATGATGGCCATGAAGGCCGCCACCGAAAACGCCGACTCGATGATCGAGCACCTCACCATGACCTACAACCGCGTGCGGCAGAACAACATCACCTCCGAGCTGCTCGAGGTGATCGGAGGAGCCGACGCCCTGGACGCGTGATCGGCGAGCGCCCCCCGCCGCCCCCGCCCTCGGCGCGACGATGCGACAGGAAAGATCGGATACCGAACATGACCATGGCGACAGCGACTTCGAACACTTCCGGCGCGTACGGCGTCGGGTACGTCACCCAGGTGATCGGCTCGGTCTTCGACGCCGAGTTCCCCGAGCACCGGCTCCCCAACCTGTACAGCGCGGTGCGGATCGTCTCCGACCGGCACGGCATCCACATCGATTTGACCGGCGAAGTGCAGCAGCACCTCGGCGGCGGCCGCGTGCGGTGCATCGCCCTGGGTAGCACCGACGGCCTGGTCCGCGCCATGGAGTGCGTCGACACGGGCGCCCCCGTGAGCGTGCCCGTCGGCATGGCCACCCTGGGCCGCGTGTTCAACGTCATCGGCGAGCCGATCGACGGGCGCGGGCCGGTGGCTGCCGACAAGCGATGGCCCATCCACCGCGAGGCGCCCGAGGTGCTCGACCTGTCGACCAAGACCGAGGTTTTCGAGACGGGCATCAAAGTGATCGACCTGCTCACGCCCTTTGTCCGCGGCGGCAAGGCCGGCCTGTTCGGCGGGGCCGGGCTGGGCAAGACGGTCATCCTCACCGAGCTGATCGCCCGAATCGCCAGCGCCCACGGCGGATACTCCGTCTTCGCCGGCGTGGGCGAGCGGACCCGGGAGGGCAACGAACTCTGGCTCGAAATGCGGGAATCGAAGATCGGCCGCACCGGGCGCAGCGTCCTCGAGCAAACCTGCATGGTCTTCGGCCAGATGAACGAGCCGCCGGGAGCCCGCCTGCGCGTGGCCCTGTCGGCCTTGACCATGGCCGAGTACTTCCGCGACACGACCGGCGCCGACGTGCTGCTGTTCATCGACAACATCTTCCGTTTCTCCCAGGCCGGCAGCGAGGTGTCGGCCCTGCTGGGGCGCATGCCCTCGGCCGTGGGCTACCAGCCCACGCTGGCCACCGAGATGGGCGCCCTCCAGGAACGCATCGCCTCGACCAGCAAGGGGGCGATCACCTCGGTGCAGGCCGTCTACGTTCCGGCCGACGACCCCACCGACCCCGCGCCGGCCACCGCCTTCGGGCAACTCGACGCCTTCATCTATCTCGAGCGGGCGATTTCGGAAAAGGGGATCTATCCGGCCGTCGATCCGCTCGCCTCCTCCAGCCGCGTGCTTGATCCCCAGTACGTGGGCGAGCGCCACTACGCCATCGCGCGGCGCGTCCAGAAGACCTTCCAGCGGTATCGCGAGCTGCAAGACATCATCGCCATCCTGGGCGTCGAGGAATTGAGCGACGAAGACAAGCTCGTCGTGCGCCGCGCCCGCCGCATGGAACGCTTCCTGTCGCAGCCCTTTCTCGTGGCCGAAGCGTTCACGGGCAAGCCCGGCCAGATCACGCCGCTGGACGACACGATCCGCAGCTTCGAGGAGATCGCCGACGGCAAGTGGGACCACCTGCCCGAGCAAGCCTTCATGTACGTCGGCGCCGTCGAACAAGCCGCCGAACAAGCCCGGCGGCAAGAAGCCCAAGCCAAGCGCGCCTGAACCACCCAACCGCCCACCACGGATCCCTAGCCCCTGCTCCACCCCATGCCCGGTCTCCAGTGCACCGTCGTCACGCCCGAGAAGACCCTCGTGGACGAGCGGATCGCGTTCGTCGCCCTGCCGTTGGAGGACGGCGAGATGGGCATCGCCCCGGGCCACAGCCCCTTGATCGCCCGGCTCGGGGCGGGCGAGCTGCGCCTGATCCGGTCGGGCAGCGTCCGACGCTATTACGTCGAGGGCGGTTTTGTCGAGGTGCTCGCCGGCGTCGTCTGCCTGATCACCAGCCGTGCCATCCGCGCCGAAGATCTCGATGAACCGGTCGTCGAAGCCCGGCTCGCCGTCGCCCGGGCCCGACCCGCCAACACCCCCGAGTTGCGAGCCGCGCGCGACCGGGCCGTCGCCGCCCTCCGAGAGCAGCTTCGGGTCGCGCGGCGGTTGCGCGAGAGCTCCGTCGCGTCGTCCACGGAGATAGGAGATTTCTGATGAAGCGAATCGAGACCGCCGTATTGATCGCCATCGCGGCCGCCTGCCTCGCCGCGGGGGCGCCCGGCGGCGAGCCCCGGCACCGCCGGCTCGCGCCCGTGCCCTTCACCGACGTGCGAATCGACGACGACTTCTGGGCGCCCCGGCTGAAGACGAACCGCGAAGTCTCCATCCCGCACAACTTCCAGTGGTGCGAGGAGACGGGCCGGTTCAGCAACTTCGCCAAGGCCGCCGGCCTGATGGAGGGCAAATTCGAAGGAATCTACTTCAACGACTCCGACGTGTACAAGGTGCTCGAGGGCGCCTCGTACTCCCTGGCCGATCATCCCGACCCGACGCTCGACGCGATGGTCGACGACGTGATCGCCAAGATCGCCGCCGCCCAGCACGAAAACGGCTATCTGAACACCTACTACACCCTCGTCGAACCCGACAAGAAATGGACCGACTGCCGCGTGCGCCACGAGCTGTACTGCGCGGGCCATCTGTTCGAGGCGGCCGTGGCGCACTACCGCGCCACGGGCAAGCGCACCCTGCTCGACGTGGCCATCCGATTCGCCGACTGCATCGACAAGATCTTCGGCCCGAACCGGCGCTACGACGTGCCCGGCCACGAGGAGATCGAGCTGGCCCTGGTCAAGCTCTTCCAAGGGACCGGCCGGCGGCAATACATGGACCTGGCCGGGTTCTTCCTCGACGTGCGCGGCGACGCGTCGAAACGCGAGATCTACGGCCCCTACTGCCAAGACCATCTGCCCGTGCGCGAGCAGAGCGAGATCGTGGGCCACGCGGTTCGAGCGATGTACCTCTACGCGGGCGTAGCCGACGTGGCCGCCTACACGGGCGATCGGGGTTTCGTCGACGCCATGCATCGCCTGTGGGACGACGTGGTCCATCGCAAGATGTACGTCACCGGCGGCATCGGCGCCCGGCACGCCGGCGAAGCCTTCGGCGACGCCTACGAGCTGCCCAACGAGTCGGCCTACTGCGAGACCTGTGCCGCCATCGGCCTGGCCCTGTGGGCCCACCGCCTCAACTTGATGCACGGCGACGCCCGGTATGCCGACGTGCTCGAGCGGGTGATCTACAACGGCATTCTCTCGGGCATCGGCATGGACGGCGAGCACTTCTTCTACGTCAACCCGCTGGCCTCGGGCGGCGCACACCATCGCCAGCCGTTCTTCCCCTGCGCCTGCTGCCCCACGAACGTGGTGCGATTCCTGCCGTCGCTGCCCGGCTACGTTTACGCCCGCGACGACGACGGCATCGCGGTGAATCTGTACGCCGCCGGCACCGGGTCGATCGCGCTGGGCGACAACCGGGTGCGGATCACGCAGAAGACCCGATACCCGTGGGACGGCCGGGTCGAGCTGACCGTCGATCCCCAGCGCCCCGCCACGTTCGAGCTTCGCCTTCGCCTTCCCTCGTGGTGCCGCGACGCCGAGGCGTCGGAAGAGCGCGCGTCGGCGGCCGGCGGGTACCTCCGTTTTCGCCGCGCGTGGAAGCCGGGCGACGTGATCCGGCTCGATCTGCCCATGCCCATCCGCCGCATCGAGGCCCATCCCCGCGTTGGCGCGAACCGGGGCCGCGTGGCCATCCAGCGGGGCCCGATCGTGTACTGCTTCGAGAAGGTCGACAACCCCGAGGGTGTGCGAAACATCCTGCTCGCCGCCGATGCGAAGCTCACGGCCGAGCATCGGCCCGACCTGCTGGGCGGCGTCACGGTGATCCGGGGCGTCAACCGCGACGGGCGCGAGGTCACGGCCGTGCCCTACTATGCCTGGGACCACCGCGAGCCGGGCGACATGCTCGTCTGGGTCCGCCAGGACGGCAAGTCGCCGGCGCCCGACGTCGACGACCCCAGTTGGAAGGGCACGCTTTACCGCGACCTCGACCCCGCCACGCTCGGCCCGCCGACCAAGCTGACCCCTTCCGAGATGAGCACTCCCTCGGCTTCCCACGGGCACAATGCCGTGGGCGCCTTGAACGACCAGATCGAGCCGAGCGACTCGTGCGACCACGGCATCCCCCGGTTCACCTGGTGGGATCATCGCGGCACCACGGAATGGGTGCAGTACGAGTTCGACGAGCCCTGCCGGGTCTCGGCCGTCGAGGTCTACTGGTTCGACGATGGCCGGGTCAATCGCCACTGCCGCGTGCCCAAGTCGTGGCGGCTCGTGTACCGCGATGGCGACCAGTGGAAGCCGGTCGCCAACGCCTCCGGCTTCGGCACCGAACTCGACCAGTACAACCGCACCACCTTCGACCCCGTCGTGACCGACGCCCTGCGCATCGAAGTGCAGCTTGACCCCGATGGCCCCTGGTCGGCGGGAATTCTCGAGTGGAAGGTCGAGTAGGCCCGAACGTTGCGGGAACTGCCTCGCAGGAGGCACGCACCGCGCGCGGACATCGACACGTTTTCCCCGCGCGCCGGGCCGATGGGGGCCTCGAATCGCGGAACTCCCGGTCGCGCTTCGCCGGCGAAATCACGGGGGTTGCGCCGACGGCCGAGCGCGTGCGGCCCGCGACGGTGGATGCTCGGCGAAAGGCCGTGCTAGAATCGAGTCGCACGTCGCAAACGACCCGTCCGGCCGAATGGGGCACGGAACGCAACCCCGAGCAAGAGGATCTTGCCTGAATGGACCAATCGCTCTCTTCCGAGATCTCGCCGCAACTGGCCGAACCCGAATCGCCCGACCTCGAAGTGACCTCGACGTCGTATGTGGGCCGCTGGAACCGACTGGTCAGCACCACGAACTGGGAGAAGGGGCGGATCATTCTCGAGTGGCGGTGCCGGCTGATGGAGGCCGGCGCCCCGCCCCAGGCATACTCCGACGAGGCATGGAGCCGGCGCGTGGGCCACGTCAGCCCGCAGCACGTGGGCCGGCTGCGGCGCGTCGCCGAACAGTTCGGCGAAGTGTACCGGCAGTACGAAGGGCTCTATTGGAGCCACTTCCACGCGGCGCTCGACTGGAACGACGCCGAGATGTGGCTCGAAGGGGCCGTGCAGAACGGCTGGTCGGTCGCCCAGATGCGAACCACGCGCTGGGAGGCCACGGGCGCCGCGCCCGACCAGAAGCCCGACCCCGACGGCGTGGTGGCCGCCGAGTCCGACGAAGACGTCGACGCGGCTTTGGATGAGCCGGCCGACGCGGTTCCCTTCGACGCGCCGGGAGTGGTTCGCGACGTCGACTCGGGCGCGACGGCCGACGACGAGCCCGACGAACCCGACGAGGGCGACGTCGCCGAGGTGCCTCGGGCCGAGGCCGGTCCGACCGCCGAGCCGGTGCGTCCCTTCGAGGGGCTGGCCGCCCTGCCCGACGATCTGGCCGAGGCATTCGAATCGTTCAAGCTGGCCCTGTTGAACCACAAAGTCGGCGGCTGGAAGGCGATTTCCCGCGACCAGGTGCTCGCCGCCCTCGACGCGCTCAAACAGCTCGCCCTGGCCCCTGCCGATGGCTGACGCCGAAGGATCGCGAAGCGCGCAAGGGTCCCGGCACGGCTTCGTTCGAATCGCGCCCAGCATGATTCACATCCGACGCATGACCCTCGACGACGTGCCGCACGGGATGCGGCTGAAGCGCCAGGCCCGTTTCAACCAGACCGAGGCCGACTGGCGGCGTTTCCTCGAGCTGCAACCCGACGGCTGTTTCGTGGCCGAACTCGAGGGCACGCCGGTCGGCACGGTCACGAACTGCCGCTTCGGCCCGATCGGTTGGATCGCCATGATGCTGGTTGAAGAGTCGCATCGGCGGCGCGGCATCGGCACGCATCTGATGCGGCACGCCTTGGCGTATCTCGACGCGAGCGGCGTGCGCACGGCCCGCCTCGACGCCACGCCCCGAGGCCGGCCCATCTACGAAAAGCTCGGGTTCGTGGCCGAATACGAGTTGGCGCGATGGGAGGGCGCCGCCCCGCGGCGCGACGCGCACGACGCGATCGTGCCGGTCGACCGCGAACTGCTTTCCGAGGTGCTGGCCCTGGACGCTGAAATCACCGCCACCCCGCGCCAGCGACTGATCGAGCGTCTGTACCACGAGCGGCCCGACGCCATGGTCGCCTACCGCGCGCACGGCGAACTCCGGGGATATCTCACCTGGCGCGAGGGCGAGAACGCGAGGCAGATCGGCCCCGGCGTCGCGCTCGGCACCGAGGCGGGGATTGCCCTCGGCGACGCGCTCGTGGGGCACTCGGCGGGAAAGAGGATTTTCGTCGATGTGCCGGTCGACAATGCCCCGGCCACGGCCTGGGCCGAATCGCTCGGCCTGACCGTCCAGCGCCCCTTCACCCGAATGCGCCGAGGCGAGCCCGTCGCCGACCAGCCGGCCCAACTTTGGGCCAGCTCGGGACCCGAGAAGGGATAGGGAAGATCGGAGGAATGAAGATTCGGCGAGGCATCGAGGCACAGGTTCATCTTCCTTTCGCCCATCTTCTTTTCGGCTCTTCAGGGATTCGAGTGGGAAATAGGGGTTCATCCGGAGTTCACGTAGGTGGTTGCTCAGGACGGAGTACCGGTGCCTCTTCTCTGTTGCCAATGCAGTCGCAACCCCTGACAGAGTAAGTGCTTCGGCGCAGTCGTGAACAGAGAAGAGGCACCGGTACTCCCGTGCGGGCCTCGGGACCTACGCTTCCGCGTTCCGTTGACCTGCCGCGAACGACGGTTCCTGGGCTCTGCCCCACACCATTTCCTTGTCCTGCCAAGCCCACAAAAACCTACCGTAACCATCGGGAAAACCGCGTTACCCACTCAAGTCTCGGAATACCCTTCTTTTCTGGGCACGTTGGCAACGTGCCCCACGTTGGTTCCGCGGCACGCGGGGCGCCTGCATTGCGGCGACGGACGTTTTTGTGCATGGCGTCGACCGCGCCGGCTGCGCCGCCTGGGCCGCCGGACATGCGGGCGGGGTCGTTTAGACCCAGCGAGGGGGGTGCCGGGGCTTTTCACATGGCGAAGGGCGGCCTACAATGCGGCCTCGTTGGGGCGGCGAGCAGAACGGTCCCCGCGCCATGAGCCGGGACCTCCGCCAAGTCTTTGGGCCAAGGAGTAAGCGACATGGGTTCCGAGCATCCTCTGATCCGAACGCGGCTTTCCGTGATGATGTTCCTGAATTTTGCCCTGTGGGCCGCGTGGTATGTGCCCGTCGGCGGGTATATGAATACCACGCTCCAGTTCAGCGGGCCGCAAATCGGGTGGATTTACGCCACGACGGCCCTGGGGGCCATGATCTCCCCGCTGTTCGTCGGATTCATCGCCGATCGGCTGTTCGCGACCGAACGCGTGCTGGCGGTGCTTCACTTGATCGGCGCGCTTTGCCTTCTGGCCGCTTCGGCCCAGACGACCTTCCCGCCGCTGATGGCCCTGCTGGTGGTCAACGCCTTGTGTTTCATGCCGACCTTGGCGCTGGTGAACTCCGTGGCGTTTCGCAATATCGACAATCCCGACAAGTTTTCGTGGATCGCGGTCTGGGGCACGATCGGTTGGATCGTGGCGGTCACCTTGGTCGACGTGTTGTTCGGCGGCGCCGAACAAGGGAGATTCTTCTATCTGGCGGGCGGAACCGCGATCGCCATGGCGCTCTACAGCCTGACGCTGCCGCACACGCCACCGAAGGGCAAGGAGGCCGGCGGCGACGTGCTGGGATTGGGGGCGATCAAGCTTCTCAAGGATCCCACGTTCCTGATCTTTGCCTTGTGCGCCTTTTTGATCAGCATTCCCCTTACCTTCTACTTCACCTGGGGTGTCGCCTTCCTCGGAGAATTGGGCAGCAAGAACGCCACCGCGCTCACCTCGATCTGCCAGTACTCCGAAATCTTCGTCATGCTTGTGATGCCGTGGTTCATCGCCCGGATCGGTCTGAAGAACGTGCTGGTCGTGGGGATGGGTGCCTGGGCCGTGCGCTACTTGCTGTTCAGCACGTCGATCTTCCCGCTCGTCATCCTGGGACTCCTGGTGCACGGGTTCTGCTACGTATTCGTGTTCGTGGCCTCGTTCATCTACGTCGACAAGCGCGCTCCGAAAGAGCTGAGCGCCAGCGCCCAGAGTTTCCTGGCGTTCCTGATGTGGGGCGTGGGCATGTTCGTGGGCACCCAATTGGCCGGATTCACCGGCGAGAAGTATTCCGTGTCGGAGCAGCTCCACAATTGGCAGCCCATCTGGCTCTGGCCGGCCGCCGTGGCCGCAGGCGTGACCGTGCTGTTCCTGATCGGCGGGCGCGACGTCAAGTCGGAACAGCAGGAAGCGGCGCCGCAAGAAGCGCCCGCCGCCGAAGGCGGCGACGGTGGCGGCCCCCTTTCCTGATTCCCGACGGATCAGGGCAGCAGGCTTCGGACGGCAATTCGACCGACCTCGCGGCCGTCGATGCACAAAGCGACGTGTTCGTCGCGACCGGCGACGCGATACGTGCCGTAGTCAGAGCCTTCGGTTCGAGCGGACGGATCGGTGAAGACTTCCACGCGCCGGTCGATGAGGTCGACGATCCAGTAGGCGGGAATCTCCGCCTGCGCATAGAGCCGCTTCTTGAAGCTTCGATCGTGCTCCAAGGTCGTGTCGGCCACGTCGGCCACCAGGGCCACGTCGCCCGCTCCGGGGTGACGATCGAGATACCCCCGCGTCTCGCCCCGGACCACCACGCCGTCGGGCTCCGGCTCGCTGGTCGGCAGGGTAATCGGCTCCTGGGAGTCGGCGTACCAACCTTCCGGCAGAATTCGCTCCAGGGCTTCACGAAGCAACCTGGTCGCGGCGCGGTGAGCGGGATTCTTGGGCATTTTCGGCACCAGGTATCCGTCCAGTAGTTCCACCGGGTCGTCGTCGGTCAAAATGCCGCTGCGGATCATTTCGTGGTACTGCTCGACGCTCAGACGCCAGATGCGCACCGGCGGAACGGATGCCCGTTCTGCCGGCGGTCGCGAAATGGAGGTTTCCGACGACATTGGATCCTCCTCGAGCCACGGACCCCATCTTTGGAATTCTACCGCGGGAGAGGGCCTGCTGGAAGTCGCCCGGGTGCCGGCCCGTTTCGGTGGGCGGGAACTTGGAAGGACTCGAGAAAAAGATCCATTCATTTGGGCCCCGGTGGCCTGGGCGCTGGTCGGCTACGGTCTGACCGCCTGGCAATGGCTCTTCAAGACCGAGAAGGCGTTGTCGATGCTCTCGCAGACGAATTTCGTCATCTTCATCACGATCTCGCTGGTCGTGGCCGGCCCCGAGATCCGAAGCTCGATGCAGGCCCTGATCTTCGCGGCGACCGTGGGCGTCGGCCTCTTCCTGGGAACCCAGGCGGCCGGCATCGTGATGGACCAGTTCTACGTCGACGGAAGGTTCCAGTGGCGCAAGATTTGGGTCGTCCCCTGCCTGACCATGGCGGCCGGAGTCGCGGCCCTGATCGTGCTGTTCGCCGAGGGATAGGCGCCCGTCGCCAAGCTACACTTGGGTAGCTCGTACCCGACTCCGACGAACTACCCGAGGTCGGCAATGATTTCCGAAACTCCTTCCAGCGGGTATGCCCGCTTGACCCCCTTTCAGGCGCGGGCCGTACTGGTGGTGCTGGTGGCCGCCACGGTCTTCTGCGTCGGAATCACGCTTTCGCCCCTTCAGAGCACGCGCGTCGGCTGGCAGGGGGGCGGCGAAGGCGACATGGCACTGTATCGCGCCGAGGTCGAGCGGATTCGCGCGGGCGAAGGATACTACCAGGCGGCGGCCGCCGAACTGATCACGCGAGGCTTTCCCACCCGAAGCGTGTTCAACTGGCGAACCCCGCTGCCCATGTGGATCCTGGGCAAGCTGCCCGACCCAATCCTGGGCAAGTGGCTCTTGGGTCTCATGGCGCTGGCCGTGCTGGTTTTGAGCTTTGAGGCGATGGCGCGGGAGCAGGGGCACGGCATCGGAAAGCCCGTCGCGTGCTTGCTGCTGCTGATCGGTCCGTTGATGCCCTGCGTGCTGGGCGACCTGTTCGTCTTGCCCGTGCTCTGGGCGGCGATGTTCATCGCGCTTTCGATCGGCGCGTACGGGCTGAATCGGCCCGGCTGGGGCGTGGCGTTGGGGCTCTCGGCCGTGTTCTTTCGCGAGCTGGCCCTGCCCTACTGCGTGTTGGCCGCGTGTCTGGCTGCATGGCAGGGGCGTCGGAAGGAACTGGCCGCCTGGGTCGTCGGCCTGGCCGCCTGGACGCTGTTTTTTGGCTACCACGCGATGCAGGTCTACGCGCTGGTACCCGCGAACGCCCGGGCCCACGCCGAGGGTTGGGTGCAGTTCGGGGGCGCTGCGTTCGTGATCTCCACGGTGCAGATGACGGCCTACCTGTTGCTCCTGCCGCAATGGGTGACCGCCCTGTACTTCGTGGCCGCCATGTTCGGATTCGCCGGTTGGCGCTCGGCGCTGGGCCAACGAGTCGGACTGACCGGGTGCCTGTTCGTGGCGGCCTTTGCCGTGGCCGGCCAGCCGTTCAACCAATACTGGGGCTCGCTGGTGGCGCCGCTGTTCTGTTTCGGCGCGGCTTGGTTTCCCGCCTCGCTTCGCGACCTGTGGAAGGCCGCGCGGGCGCCGGCCCTTTTCGGTGGGCGGGAACTTGGAGGAATCCCCGAAAAAGATTCAAGTCGGCGATTTGACAGACGGCGAATGTAAACTAGCTTTCAATACGGAGGCCGACGACACGAACCTGACGCGGCCTTCACGACGCGGGAGCCTTTTCCGCCGACGCAATACGAATCGTCTTGTCTTGCCGGCAACGTTCCCGCACCAGAATCAGGCCTGCCGCCTTGCATCCTCGACAAGGGCAAACCGGTCGCAAGGCCGGGACGCAAAGCCCAGGGGCCGATCGACCCAAGTCGATCGGTAGCCCGGCTGCCGAAGGGATGGCGCAACTGCCAGGAACGAGAGGACACGAGGCACCCATGGTGTGAACCGGGATCGGCAGGGTACGACGCAGGCCGACGACGGCCCCCTCCGGGGCCGTCGCGGTGCCCGAACGATCCCAACCAGGTTTTTTTTCCGGTGCGTCCTTGTCCTGAGCCTTGAATCCAACGGCCGGGGACCACCGCTGAAATGGAGGAGTCTGATGAAGACGCTCGCTTCGAAGGTGCAACGTTTCCTCGTTTCGGAAGACGGCCCCACCGCGGTCGAGTACGCCGTGATGCTGGCCCTGATCATCATCGTCTGCTTGACGGCGATCAGCGCGATCGGCACGGCCGCCCGGGACACGTTCCAGAGCGTGGCGGACACCCTGCCCACCGCCAGCCCCTAATGCCTTGGGCCGGTTCGGCGACCGCTTGACGCGGCTCGTCCGAATCCCGTATCTGCGATGACCGGAAAACCGACCCCGCGGTGTCCCCAAGTCGGGCACCGCGGGGTCTTTTCGTGGGGAGGTGTTGTCTTGTCTTTCTTGGCGGCTCGAACGGGCCGAGTTCTCCGGCCGCGCACCGGTTTCTTGACCTAGACTTGAGTGGAAACCGTCGCTTCGCGCCGGCGGAGCGGAAAAGGCGTCCTTCAGGGACCTGTGCCACCGAAAGAGAGTAGTTTCGATGCTGAGCATGCTGCAAGACGTCTCCAGGAGCGAGTCGGGATATGGCGTGGTGATGGGGGTTGCCTGGCTGGTGACCGTCACGCTGATCGTGGCGGCCGTCATCGACGGGTGGAAGCTCAAGGTGCCCAACTGGCTCACCTTTCCCATGGTCATCGCCGGCTGGATCGCCAGCGGCGTGTTCTTCGGCTGGGCGGGGCTCGGAGCCAGCCTGATGGGCACCGCGGTCGGGCTCGGTCTGCTGCTTCCCGCCTATGCGATCGGCGGCATGGGCGCGGGCGACGTGAAGCTGCTGGCGGGAGTGGGGGCCTGGATGGGGGCCGCCAATACCCTGTGGGCATTTGTCGTCTCCGCCCTGGTCGGGGCGGTCATCGCCATCGGCATGGTGCTGCTCCGCCGGCGATGGCGCCATCATCAGGGAATGTTCATGATGATCTTGAGCGAGATCATGATCTTTCGGAGCCCGACGCAGCTCTCGGCCATGGCGGCCGAGCGCAAGGGTTCGATGCTGCTGCTGCCTTACGGGATTCCCATCGCGATCGGGTCCATTGCCTATTTTGCCTGGTTGGGGATGCTGCTATGAGATTGCCCGCTTTGCCTCGACATTGTGCTTCCCGACGCGCCGAATTGCCGCTAGCTGGGGCAATTCGTCCCGAAACGGGTTTCAAACTGGAGAAAGTTTGCCGTCCTTGCCGAAAGTATCGACGAGGTGCGGCTGCCGTCGAGTTCGCCGTGGTGGCGCCTCTGTTTTTCCTCCTCGTGTTGGGGATGATCGAGTTCGGCCGGATGGTCATGGTCCAGCAGGTGATCACCAATGCGTCGCGCGAGGGAGCGAGGATCGGCGTGCTCGACGGCGTGAGCACCGAAGAAGTGACCGATGCCGTCGAGACGTTCCTGCGCAGCGGCGCGGTCGGCAGTGGAGTGGTAACGGTTACGCCCGATCCGCCCAGTACGGCCGGTTATGGCGAAGCGGTCACGGTTTCCGTGTCGGTTCCTTTTGATCAAGTAAGTTGGCTCCCGTCGCCAATGTTCTTAGGCGGAACCACGTTGACCGCCGAGACGGTGATGCGCCGGGAAACCGTCCAGTAGCGGGTCGCGTGGCGGGCCTGGGCGGAACCGTAAGAGGACCTTTGGGGGGACCTTATGCGAACGAAATCACTCTTGCTGCTCATGTTGGCGCTGGGGTGCGGCCTGGTGGCCTCGATCGGCATCACCCAGGTCATGGCCAAAAGAAACGCCGGGGCTCCCGCGGCGGTCGACGACACCGTGACGATCTTCGTCGCCTTGGAAGACATTCCCACGGGCAACCAGGTGACCGCCGAGGCGCTCAAGCTCGAGCCCTGGCCGAAAGACAAGATCCCACCCGGCGCCCTGATGAAGATCGAGGAGGTCGAGGGTCGGCGCGCGAAATCGAAGATCTACGCGGGCTCGCCGCTCCTCGACAATCAGCTCCTCTCGAAGGGAGTCAGTCAAGGGGGCGCGGGCACGCAAGTTCCGCCCGGCTACCGGGTCGTTTCGGTCCGGGTCGACAACGAGAGCGGCGCGAGCAACTTGATCCGGCCCAAGGATCGGGTCGACCTGCTGCTGTACATGCAGCGCAACCCGACCCGTGGCATCATGGATACCTGCACGCGGACCGTTCTGCAAGACATTCAGGTGTTCGCCGTCAACGACGTTTTCAACCTGGAGCACACCGAGGGCGAGCAGTCGATCAACGCCAAGACGGTGTCGTTGCTCGTCACTCCCGGCCAGGCCGAGACCGTGACGCTCGCCAAGGAGTTGGGCAAGATCCAACTGGCCATCCGGAGCCATGAAGACCAGCAGGAGGCCGAGGTCGACGGGGCCTTCCCGCACGAGTTCGACACCTACCTGGTCGGCGACCGCTCGAAGGAAGAGCTTCCGCAAGCGCGGCCCCCGGCCCGCGGCGACAAGCGGGACGGTTTTCTCGACCTGTTGAATTCGCAGGCGGTCGAGCCCGAGCCCGTCCAGATCGCCCAGGCCGCGAACGACTGGACCATGCGGATCATCGCCAGCGACGAGGTGAACGACGTGGTTCTGGCGACGCCGGCGTCGCCGGCGACGCCGGGCGCGTCGTCGGGCTTCAGCTTCTGGAAGCTGGTGACCGGGTCGCGCGGCCGCGGCGCCGAGGCGGCCCCCCAGGCGGCGCCCGACCCCGCGCCGCCGGCAGGCGGCGACGGTTCACAGCCGGAGCCCACCGCCGGCGACTCGCCGGGCGACGGAGCCGGCGCGGACGACTAGTCTCTGCGGTGCAAACACTTCAAAGGGCAAGGCTTTTGTTTCGTTGCGGATAAGCGACACGGACGACTAACCGACACGGACGATCCTCGGCGCGGACCTTTCCGCTCCGGGAATCGCGGACGAGGTAGGGGACTTCAAGGATGATTTCTCAAGCAACTCGGGCGCTTGGCGCCCCCACTTTCATCGGCCTGGCCCTGGCTCTGGTGATCTCCGGCGCGGCGCTCGCGCAGCAGGACGCGCGCCGGCCGCCGTCACCCATTCGCGAAATCAGCGGCGCCAGCGAGCGTCTCGAGATGACGGTCAATACCAGCCGCATCCTCTCGCTGAGCCGACGCCTCACCGAGGCGAACCGGATACCCCAGGCCCAGGTGAACAACCGCGACCTTCTCGAATTGACCCCCTTGTCGCCCACGCAGATCCAGGTCTTCGCCAAGAAGCCCGGGGTCACGCAGGTCAACATGTGGGACGAGAACGAGCAGATCTACACGGTCGACGTGGTGATCTACGCCGACGCCCGGGAACTCGAGATGATCCTGCAGGCGGAGTTCCCCAACGCTTCGCTGCGGGTGAAGCCCGTCTCGAACGCCGTGCTGATCTCCGGCTACGTCGACCAGCCCGAGCACGTCAGCACGATCGTCACGATCGCCGAGGACTTCTATCCCAAGGTCGTGCCGAACATTCGCGTGGGAGGCGTGCACCAGGTGCTGCTGCACGTCAAGGTGATGGAGGTCTCGCGCACCAAGCTGCGCTCGCTCGGGATCGACTGGCTGGCCTTCGGAGGCGACGCAAAGCTCACCGTCACTGGGGCGGGTGTCCTGCAGGGCGCCGAGACCCTGACGCTCGAAGTCCTCAATGGCGGCGATCGCTTCTTCGCGGTGCTCGAAGCGCTGCGCAAGGACCAGCTCGCCAAGGTGCTCTCCGAGCCGACTTTGATCACGGTCAGCGGACGACCGGCCTACTTCAACGTGGGCGGTGAGATCGGTTACGTGGAAAGCGTCGACAACAAGGGGGTCGCCCAGATCGGCTGGAAAGAGTTCGGAACGCGGGTCGATTTCGTCCCCATCACGCTCGGCAACGGCCGCGTGCGCCTCGAAGTGCGGCCTTGCGTCAGCGAAGTCGACCGGACGAACAGCTACGACGACAAGCCGGCCATCAAGAAGCGCGAGGTCGACACGGGCGTGGAGCTGATGGCCGGGCAGACGTTGGCGATCGCCGGTTTGGTGCAAGAGCGCGTGGAAGCCGAGCGCAAGGGCCTCCCGTGGATCAGCGAGGTGCCCTACGTGGGCCCGTTCTTCGGACGGACCGAGGAGCGCATCAACGAGGTGGAGCTTCTCATCCTCGTGACGCCGCAGATCGTCGACGGGGTGAGCCCCGAAGACATGCCGGCCTGCCTGCCCGGCACGCGAACCGCCAGTCCCACGGACTGCGAGCTTTACGTGAAGCGCTACATCGAGGTGCCCCGTTGCTGCCCGCCCGGCTCCCCCGGCACCATGGACGACGGAACCGTGCCCATGATGGCCCCGGAGTTCATCGAGCCGGTCGGGCCCGAGACGCTGGGAGAGCCGGCCCCGCCGGCGACGAGCGGGCGTCTGCCGGGTTTGCTGGGCCCGGTCGGGTACGACGCGAAGAGGTAGAAATAAGCAATACTATTGGGAGAGCTTGCATCGCAGGGCGCTCCGGCCGGGGGAATGGTTCCCCGGCCGGGGCGCCTTGGCGGACGACTCGGCTTCCTCGCATTGACTGCTATGAGCAACGTTCTCCGGCTGGCGATCGTCGATCCGAACGATTCGACGCGCGACGCGCTGAAGGCGATGGTCTTGGGCATGGAGACCATCTGGCTGGAGGCGGAGTGCTCGCGCTACGAGTTCTTCGCCGACGTCGTGGCCCAGACGACCCCCGACATCGGACTGGTGGCGCTGGACGGCAACCACGACAAGGCCCTCGAGCTGGTGGCCCGCCTCAGCGAGAGTTCGCCCGACTGCTCCGTGCTGGTCGTCAGCTCGTCGACCGACGGGAACCTGATTCTGCGGGCGATGCGTGCCGGAGCGAAGGAGTTCCTGCCCTCTCCCCTGAAGCTCGAGGACTTGCTGGCGGCGCTGGGCCGGATCAGCGAGCGGCGTTTCGGCCGCGGCGAGCACCGCGCCCGAGGATGCCAGGTCATCGCGATCGCCGGAGCGATCGGAGGCGTGGGCACGACGAGCATCGCGGTCAATCTCGGCTGCGCCCTGGCGCAAGAGAAGAAGAACTCGGTCGTGCTGGTCGATCTCGACCTTTGCCTGGGCGATGCCGACGTGTTTCTCGACACGATTCCCGACTACACGCTGGTCGACGTGGCCCAGAACGTGACCCGCCTCGATTTCACCCTGCTGAAGCGATCGCTGACCAAGCACGCGTCGGGGCTGTTTCTCCTTCCGCGTCCCGTCCAGCTCGAAGACGTTTCGCTGATCTCGCCGGAGGATCTCCAGCGGGTGATCGGGCTGTTGAAGGCGACGTTCTCGCACCTGGTGCTCGACCTGTCGAAGAGTTTCAGCCCCATCGACATGACGGCCCTGAAGATGGCCAACGACGTTCTGCTGGTCACCCAGTTGGACCTCCCCTGCCTGCGGAACGTCGTCCGGCTGATGATGTCGTTCGGGCAGATGGATGACCTGGCCGAAAAGGTCAAGATCGTGGTCAATCGCGCCGGGCGCGACAACGGCCAGATCACGCTGAAGAAGGCCCGGGAGACGATCGGCAAGGACATCTTCTGGCAGCTCCCCAACGATTACCGGACGATGATCGAGGTGCGCAACAACGGGATTCCGCTCCTCGAGCACGCCCCCAAGGCGGCCATCACCCAATCGATCGCCGGCATCGCCGAGGCCCTCTGCCGCGACGACGACGCTTTGCCGGACGAACGCGGCGCGAAGAAGTCGGGAATCGGCAAGTTGCTGAATCTCTGGGGAAGCAAGAGCGGCAAGTAGCCTCGAAGCCCCCGTTCGCGGGTCTGCGCAGCGGCGTTCCCGTGCCCGGCCGCACTTCCATCCGGCACATTCGTTACATCGAGAAGGCGCCGGCTCGATTGCCTCCGCGCCGCCCGAACCCGGCCTGCGCCTCGCTTCCGTAAGCTATATTCTCTTGGGCACGCTTTTCGGATAAGCAGGATCGCGAGTCGGGGACAAGTTCGACTTTGCCTCGGCGCCGTTCCGCCGGCGCAGGACCCTTCCACCATGATGAAAACCGTCACAACGGCGTCGCGCTCGGGCGACTCCAAAGAGCGCAGTTTCGAGGAGTTGAAGCAGCGGATTCACAGCAAGCTGGTCGACAAGCTCGACCTGTCGCGAATCGGCGAGTTGGAGGGCGACGTCCTGCGCCGCGAGATTCGGCTGGTCGTCGAGCATCTCTGCGACACCGAAGACACGATGCTCAACCGCAGCGAGCGGGAGCGCCTGATCGACGAGGTGCTCGACGAGACGTTCGGCCTGGGCCCGCTCGAAGGGCTGCTGAAGGACCCGACGATCAGCGACATCCTCATCAACGGGCCGACGAACATCTACGTCGAGCGTCGCGGGAAGATGGAGAAGACCTCGGTCGTGTTTCGCGACAACGGCCACTTGTTGCAGATCATCGACCGGATCATCTCGAAGGTGGGACGCCGCGTCGACGAGACGTGCCCCATGGTCGACGCCCGTATGGCCGACGGCTCCCGCTTCAACGCGATCATTCCCCCCCTGGCCCTGGACGGGGCAGCGGTGTCGATTCGCCGTTTCGGCGCCAATCCGCTGAAGCTCGAGGACCTGCTCAACTTCAAGGCGTTCACGCCCGAAATGGTCATGCTGCTGGAGGGCGCGATCAAAGCCCGCTTGAACGTGGTAATCTCGGGCGGCACCGGCTCGGGAAAGACGACCCTGTTGAACACGCTTTCGAGCTTCATTCCCAACACGGACCGCATCGTGACCATCGAAGACGCCGCGGAGCTTCAGCTCCAGCAGGACCACGTGGTGCGCCTGGAGACGCGCCCTCCGAACATCGAGGGGAAGGGGGCGATTACGGCGACCGATCTCGTGCGCAACGCGCTGCGCATGCGTCCCGAGCGGATCATCATCGGCGAGTGCCGCGGCGCCGAGACCCTGGACATGCTCCAGGCCATGAACACGGGCCATGAAGGCTCGATGACGACGTTGCACGCGAACACGCCGCGCGACGCGATCGCCCGCATGGAAACGATGATCATGATGGCGGGGTTCGAGCTTCCCCTCAAGGCCATGCGCACCCAGATCGCCAGCGGGGTGGACGTGATCGTCCAGGCGAACCGCCTGCAAGGCGGGCCGCGCAAGATCACGCACATCACGGAGATCGTCGGCATGGAGCAGGACACCGTGGTGATGCAGGACATCTACAGTTTCGAGCAGGACGGGATCGACGAAGGGGGGCGGGCCTACGGGCGCTTCGTGGCCCACGGGGTGCGCCCCACCTTCATGCCCCGTCTCGAGGCCGCCGGTGTGCGCTTGCCTTCGAGCGCTTTCCGTCAACGAGTCATGATGCAGGACTGATTCCGCCCATGAGCCCTCTGTTGATCGCCATTGCCGCGTTCGTCGGCGTCGCCGCCCTGGTGGGAGGCATCGCCCTGACCCTTCGCGGCGAGACCGCCAACAAGATCGAAGATCGCCTCGATGTCCTCACCGGGGCCGCTTCGCCGTCGTCCGCCAAAGAGGGACTGCTCAACCAGGCGAGCGTCCTGAACCAACCGCTCGACTACGTGCCCAGCCTGTTCGAAACCTGGGCGAGCCGGTTCGGGAACGTGAGCCTTCTGTTCGAGCAGGCCGACACGTCGCTCACGGTTCCCCGTTTGGCGACCATCTCGGGTGTGATGGCCCTGGTCGGGGGGGCCATCGGCGCCGCGCTGCGACTGAACCTCGTGTTGATCCCCGTCGTCGCCGCGGCGATGAGCACCGTCCCGCTCCTCTGGGTCCTCTGGCGGCGGAAGAGGCGTCTGCGCGCGTTCGGCGTCCAGCTTCCCGACGCCCTGGAAATGCTCGCCCGGGCCCTCCGCGCCGGGCAGAGCCTGGGCGCCGGGTTCAACATGGTGTTCCGGGAGATGAGCCCCCCCATCGGCAAGGAATTCGGCCGCGTGGCCGAAGAGCAGAACCTGGGCATCTCGTTGGAAGAGGCCCTGGACAGCCTCACCGAGCGGGTGCCCAACCTGGATCTCAAGTTCTTCGCCACGGCGGTGATTCTGCAACGCCAGACGGGCGGCGATCTGGCCGAGATCCTCGACAAGATCGGCAATCTCATCCGCCAGCGGTTCCAGATCTGGGGCCAGGTGCAGGCGCTGACCGGCGAAGGGCGCCTCTCGGGAATCGTGCTCATGGCGCTTCCCGTGTTGCTCTTCTTCGTCGTCTATTATCTGAATCCCGACTACGTGATGGTGCTGTTCACCGACGACTTGGGCAAGAAGATGCTCGCCGGAGCGATCTTCCTGCAAGTGCTCGGTGCCCTGGTGATCCGAAAAATCGTCAACATCAAGGTGTAACCAAGCCGTGATTCTCGCCGACCTGATCAGTTTCGAGGACCTGCTACCCTTCGCCATTTTCGGCGCGTTCGCCGCCCTGGCGTGGTGGGTGCTGGAGTTCGTCGCCACGGGCAGGTCCCGCGCCGAGGAACGCCTCGATGAATTGAAAAACCCCAATGTCCGCCGCAAGGGCAGCGGCCTCGCCATGAAGAAGGCGGACACGATGACCAAGATGCTGGAGAAGGCGAGCCCCGCCTTGGCGAAACCGCTCCAGCCGAAAGACGAAGCCGAGCGCGGCAAGCTGAAAATCAAGCTCGCCAACGCCGGATTTCGCGGCGAATCGGCGCCGAGCGTCTTCCTGGGCCTCAAGTTCGCCGGCCTGATGGGCGGCTTGTTCCTGGGCGCCGGCACCATCCTGGGACTGGCCGGGGTCAGTCAGAAAACGCTGTTGTCGTCGATTGCGGTCGCCGGGCTCTTCTTCTACCTGCCCGACATCGTCGTCGGCTTGCTCGGGCGCCGACGCAAGCAGGCCATCTTTCTGGGACTGCCCGACGCCTTGGACCTGCTGGTCGTCTGCGTCGAGGCCGGCCTGGGACTCGACCAGGCCATGCGCAAGGTCTCCGAGGAGATGGCCAAGACCTATCGGGTCATCGCCGAGGAGTTCGGCATGGCCAACTTCCAGTTGCAGATGGGAAGGCCCCGCTCCGAGGTGCTCCACGAACTGGGGGTGCGCACGGGGGTGCCCGACCTGCGGAGCCTGGCGGCCGTGTTGATCCAGGCCGACAAATTCGGTTCGAGCGTTGCCCAGGCCCTCCGCGTTCAGAGCGACTCGATGCGGACGCGCCGGCGGCAGTTGGCCGAAGAAAAAGCGGCCAAGACCGCGGTCAAACTGATCTTCCCCCTGGTGATGTTCATTTTTCCCGGCATCTTCGTCGTGTTGGTGGGGCCTGCAGCCATCACGATGGTGCGAGAGCTTTTCCCCATGATGGCGGGTAGCTGAGCCGGCCCTGATCCCATCGACCGCGGACACCGGTCGCGTGAGTTGCCCTCCCCGCCGGGGGCATCCTGCGCGATTCAGCCCGCATGACCGTCCGACGCGAGAACCCCTGGGATCGCGAGGGGGCAACTGCCGATAACAATGCTGGTCGGCCTCCCGGCCGGCGCCGCAGCCCGACTCACCGCGCGGCGACTTCCGGGGACCGCCACGGGCCGCATGTTGTGGGGCACGTCTCCGACGTGCCTTGGGGTTTTGTGGGCGCGTTTCGTGGGGCACCTCTCCGACGTGCCCACCCAGGCACGTTGGAAACGTGCCCCACGTCAGGATCAGGGGGAATCAAGCATGATGCTTTCGCGAATCTCGATCACGGCGATCGCCTTGGCTGGCTTCAGCTACGCGGCTCCGGTGCAGGCCCAGAGCCTCAGCGATCGGTTCCATGCGTTCGTGGACAGTGTGGTTCGCGATACGAAACGCAACAACTGTTGGCCTGAGCCCTTCGTTCGGCCCGATCGGTACGCCGTGCGAGCGCCGTTCGCGGTCATGGTCCACAACGGGTGGCGGCGGCAGAACCTGCTCAGCGATCAGCACTTCGACGAAACCACGTCGCGACTCAACGAATCGGGGGAGATCAAGGTCCGCTGGATCCTGACGCAGGCCCCCGTGCAGCACCGGACGATCTACGTCCGTCGGGCGTTGCGTGACGAATTAACCGACGCCCGCGTCGAGAACGTCCACGAGTACGCCATGCAGGTGGTTCGCGGCGATCAACTTCCCGCGATCGCGGTGACCGACATCGACCCGACGGGCTGGCCCGCGGCCAATGTCGACGCGATCGACCGGAAGTGGAGAGAGTCGGCCCCCGAGCCCCGGCTGCCCGAGCCGCAGAACACGTCGGCGCCGATGTAGCGGATGTTCGGCGACGCGGTAAGGTGGCGGGGACGCGGACTTGGCGTCGTGCGTTTCGGTGCCCTGCAAGCCGGACCATCGGCAAGATTTGTCCAAATGGCCGATTCGGTTGCAGCCCCGCCCGACCGGAGGTCGATGTTAGAGGACGGATTCCAACTATTCTCGCTCGTGAGTTGGCAAGGACGCCGTCCCCGCGCAGGGGGCATGCGTGACTCGCGATACCGGTTCGGACGAGGGAGCGTCGGTCGTGAGAAATCCCTGCTTCAAGTTCTGGGTTGCCGCGTGCGCCGTGGGGGTGGTCGCGGGCTGGTTGGTGGGCGGCGGCTCGTTCGCGTTGTCTGCCCCACAGGAGGCTCGTCCCGGCGGCACGGACTCGTGGAATCTGCTTGCCGGCAAGACCGGCGGCGGGGAGTTTTCGGCCGCGAAAAAGGCGACGCTGACCTCAAGCTCGCCGTGGAAGGCCGTGACGGATGCGTTCCACAAGGGAGTCGACAAGGTTTCGGACGCGTTCACGCCGCCGAGTCGTTCCGAGCGGACCCACGATCCGGTCTCGCTGGCGGCGAAGGGCAAGCCGAGCCCCGACCTTCATCTGGCTGCCGCGCGCATGGCCGAGGAAACCGGGAATTTGCCCGAGGCCGAGGCCCAATACCAGCGCGCCCTCAAGCTCGACTCGAAACATGCCCCCGCCCTGGTCGAGTATGCCCGATTCAAGGACCGGCGGGGCGACCTTGACGAGGCCGTCGAACTGTATCAGCGCGCCGCCCGGGTGAGTCCCCAAGACGCCTCGACGTTCAACGACATGGGGCTCTGCCTGGCCCGGCAGCGCAACTATCCCGATGCGATCGTGGCCCTGAAGCGAGCCACGGTGCTGGACCCGAAGAAGTGGCTTTACCGCAACAACATCGCCATGGTTCTGGTGGAGATGGGGCAGGTCGACGCGGCCGTCTCGCATCTGACGGCGGTGCAGGAACCGGCGGTTGCCTACTACAATGTCGGCTACATCCTGCAGAAGAAGGGCGACCGCGCCGGCGCGGCCGGCATGTTCGCCAAGGCGTTGGGAGAGAAGCCGTCGCTGGCCGAGGCGAGAATCTGGCTCGAGAGGCTTTCGAGGCCCGAGGCACCGACGGGCGGCCCGGCGCCGCGGCTGGCCCGGGATTCCCGCGCTTCGGTCCGGGGCCCCGCGGCCGAAACGCCGTCGCCGCTCGCCCCGGCTTCGCCCGTGGCTCCCGTCCCGAGTGGGAGCCGGCAGTCGGACTTCCCGAGGAATCCGCCGGCCGCTCCGTCCGCGTCGCGCGTGGCGCCGTTGCCCCCGGTGTCGGCGGCGGGCCGACCGTTGTCGAGCCGCGCCGGCCGGGGCGATCCGCCGGTCGTCCACCCCTTGCCGCTGCCGGACGTTCGGCGTTGAGCCGGCCGACCTCGTCCGCCCCCGGCTTGCACCGGCAGGCGAGGTTTTAATCGCCCACGGCGTCGGCCGGATCGACGAGGACCTCTTCGATGCGGATCGCCTTGCGGCCCTTGAGGGCGCCTGGCGAAGCGCGGAACTTGGGAACGCCCTGGACGGTGACCAGCAGGGGGCTGCGCATGTCCTTCTGGGTCGTGACGACGTCGCCCACCCGAAGATTGACCAGTTCGCCCGTGGTGATTCGGGTGCGGGCCAGCCGCACCTTGAGCTCGACGGTGGCGCTTCGCAGGTTTCGGGTGATCGCGGCGACGGTTTCGGGCGTGGCTTGGCGGCGGCCGTAGGCGACCCAACTGTTCGCCGACAGCTTGCCGCTGATCCGTTCGATCGAGTTGTAGGGGATGCAGAGGTTGACCATGCCGCGCATGTCGCCCAAGGCGAGGTCGAAGCTGATGAGCACGACGACTTCGTTGGGCGGCACGATCTGCACGAGTTGCGGATTGCTTTCGACCCGCTCCACCTTCGGGTGCAGCTCGAGCACGTTCTGCCAGGCAACCGCCAGCTCGCGAAGGAACAGGTCGTTGATCCGGGAGACGAGGCGGAGCTCGATTTCCGTGAGGGGGCGGCGCGCCAGCGGCCCCGACTCGCGGCCGCCACCCAGCAGGCGGTCAATGATCGGATAGAGAATCGAAGGATTGATCTCGAGAATCAGGTTCCCCTCGAGCGGTTCCGCGCTGAGCAGGTTGAAACAGGTTGGGTTCTCGAGGCTGAAGATGAACTCGCTGAAGGTAAGCTGGTCGACGCCGGCGAGCTTGACCTCGATCATGCTTCGGAGCATGGCCGACAATCCCGCGGCGAAGTTGCGGCCGAACCCCTCGTGCAGGGTCTGCAAGGCGCGAATCTGCTCCTTGCCCACGCGCTCGGGACGCTTGAAGTCGTAGGCGACGACCTTCTCGCGCGGTCGGGGGGGAAGCACGCCGCCGGACCCACCCGCCGAAAGCTTCGTTACGGGCACGGGAGCCGCGCCCTCCGAGCCCCCGCCGCCCATCGCACTGAGCAGCCCTTCCACTTCCGCCTGGGTCAGTACGTCTCCGCTCATCGCCGCGTCCTTCGCGAAGGGGTCTCCATCCGTGCCGCGGGACGGGCCCGGGACTACTCCCGCACCTGGCCCGCCCCATACACGACGTACTTGTAGCAGGTCAACTCCAGGATTCCGCAGGGTCCGCGGGCGTGGAACTTGTCGGTGCTGATGCCGATCTCGGCGCCCAGACCGAATTGCCCCCCGTCGTTGAACCGCGTGCTCGCGTTGATCATCACCGCCGAGCTGTCGACCCGGGCGGCAAACTGCCGGGCCGCGCCCAGCTCGTTCGTGACGATCGCCTCGGTATGCTGCGAGCTGTAGCGATTGACGTGTTCAATCGCCTCGTCCAGCGAGTCGACCACCTTGACCGAAATGATCGGCCCCAGGTACTCGCGGTAGTAGTCGTCGTCGGTCGCCGGTTCGGCGCCGGGAACGAGCTGCCGGGTCCGCTCGTCGCCCCGGATCTCGATTCCCCGCTCGAGCAGCGCCCGGGCAATCTTCGGCAACAGCGCCGGTGCCGCCTCGGCGTGAACCACCAGCGACTCGGCCGCGTTGCAGACGCCCAACCGCTGGCATTTCGAATTGACCACCAGGCTTTCGGCCATGTCGGCGTCGGCCGACTTGTCGAGGTAGACGTGACAATTGCCCGCGTAGTGCTTGATGACCGGCATTTTCGCCTCGGCCGTCACGCGGCGAATCAGCCCTTCGCCGCCTCGGGGAATGGCGACGTTGATGTACTCGGGCAGGTTGAGGAAATGCCCGACCGCTTCCCGGTCGGCGGTAGCCACCAATTGCACCGCGTCGGCCGGCAGCCCGGCGTCGCCGGCCGCCTCGGCGAGAATGTCGACGATCGCCCGGCTCGAATGGGCCGCCTCTTTCCCCCCCCGCAAGATGACCGCATTGCCGCTCTTGACGCACAGGGCGGCCGCATCGGCCGTCACGTTGGGCCGCGATTCGTAGATGAAAAAGATCACGCCCAAGGGCACGCGGATCTTCTGCACTTCCAGCCCGTTCGGACGAATCGACGAATGCATCACCTCGCCGATCGGATCGGGCAACATGGCCACCTCCTCTAATCCCGCGGCAATCGACTCGATCCGGTCCGGCGTGAGACGCAGGCGGTCGACTTGCGCATCGGTGAGCCCATAGCCGGGTGCGGCCGCCAAATCGGCCCGATTGGCCTCGTCCAACGCCGACGACCGCTCTCGCAGCAACCGAGCGCTCCGGCGAAGCCAGCGCTGCTTCTGGGCCCCCGTGACCACGGCCAGGGCCGCCGCGGCCTTTTGGGCCCTCGTCGCCACGTCGAGGCAATACTG
>Ga0334885_1001684_pt1 | contig 25847 bp, 24 predicted proteins | sample GraSluR1_MG_8_FD_207233 | JGI IMG/M metagenome (GOLD analysis project Ga0334885, IMG submission 207233) | Sludge microbial communities from methane-producing bioreactor in Wageningen University, Netherlands - Granular Sludge_31_05-R1 | ecosystem: Engineered > Bioreactor > Anaerobic >...
AGGGTCGCACCATCTATGAAAATATTAGGAAGTTCATCACCTATATTTTCAGCCATGAAACCGCGGAAATCATCCCCTTTGTTTTAATGGTCGTCCTCGGTATTCCGCTGCCCATCACGGTTATGCAGATACTGGCCATTGATCTGGGAACAGACACGCTCCCGGCACTAGCTCTAGGGGTAGGTCCCTCTGAATCCGATGTTATGGATCGTCCTCCCCGCTCCCGGAAAGAGGGACTGCTTAACCGTTTCGTTATCATCAGGGGATACGTATTTTTGGGGCTTATTGAAGCCGTTCTGGTTATGTCCGGGTATTTCTGGGTTCTTTTCAGTGCTGGCTGGTCTTTTGGAATTGACCTATCCTTCAGCGACCCTCTCTATCTAAAGGCTACCACCATGGTTTTTGCCGGTATCGTTATGGCTCAGATTGGGAATCTGTTAGGATGTCAAACCACCAGAACCTCTGCCTTCAAGGTGGGATTATTTAAAAACAGATGGATCCTCCGAGGAATAATTTTTGAAGTTATCGTACTGTTATCCATTATCTATATTCCATTGTTGCAGAATATTTTCAGCACCACGGCCCTAGGATTGACTGAATGGTTGTATTTACTCCCATTTATCCCCATAATATTCTTTGCAGAGGAATTGAGGAAATATATCAGCAATTAAATCTTAACATCAACCGGTTTTAGTGGTTTTACATCAACCGGTTTTAGTGGTTTTATTTCTAAATATGACCCGTTTAAAATATCTTTTAAAATAATTTCAAAAGAATAGGCAATTATGTCAACCCCTGTTTCCCGGGCAATCTTAAGGACCTTTGAAAACTCGGGATCCATCTCCCAGTTAGGACTGAATTCTACTGCATCATCCCTCATTACAAGGAAAAGAACTGCTGAATTGTAACCTTCCTGTTTAGCCTTGATAAGCTCTTCCACGTGCCTTTTACCCCTGAGGGTGGGTGCGTCTGGGAATTTAGCCAATCCTTCCTCTACCAGGGTGCATCCTTTAACTTCCAGGAGTAACTTTTCATCAGCTCCTGATTCCATCTGAGTAGACAATAAAAAGTCTAACCTACTATTTCCATAGGTGTACTCCCTTTTTTTTACAGAATATCCCTTAAATTCATTTATTATTCCAGATTCTATTAGTTCTTCTGCTATGTCACTGTGGAATCCGGAATTTATCAAAACCCATCTGCCTTCATGTAAAACAGCCAGGACATCGTATTTCGTCTTCCGGTTTGCAGCATTCTGGGCTGGTCTTAGAAGAAGCATAACATTAGGCCGTAAAAGTTCAGTAAGTCTCCCAGGATCTCTTAAATGGGCTAGTTCGGTTTTTTTATCCATATTGAACTTTACAGTGAACCTGTTTGGCCTTTCCCTAAAGAACCCAGTTAGTAAATCTGTGATAATCATCATTTTCTCCAAACTTTTTTCTTATAAATTTATATAAGCAAATCTTTATAATTTCAATCCCCTAGTTTACTAATGAAATAAGATAATTATTTGGAAATGAGGTAGATCATGCATCCCCGACCAAGCCCTATTGCAGCTGCACTTTACACTTTACGCGATTTAAACGCCGATGTAATCATATTACACGGCCCACATGGTTGTTGCTTCCGTACAGGCCGTCTCCTGGAAAATGACGGTGTTCGGGTGGTTACCACTGCCATGTCTGAAAACGACTTCATATTCGGTGCTTCTGAAAAACTAGAGGAAACCCTCCAGAAAGTGGATTCCATGTTCTCACCCAAGTTAGTCGGGATAGTGGGAACCTGTGCCAGTATGATCATCGGAGAAGACCTGAAAGAAGCCGTGGAAAATGTAGATACCAAAGCCCAGGTACTGGCTATTGAATCCCACGGCGGGTTAAGTGAGGGAGACAATACTGAAGGAGCTATAGCTGTTCTCGATGCTGCAGCAGAGGAAGGAATCATATCCGCTGAAGAAAGAGACAGACAGACGAAGATGCTTAAAAAAGCCACAGAAATTGAAAAAACCAGGGGCATGGCCCAGGGAGAGTATATCCAGCCTTCCTATGGAGACCTCAAGGAAAAAGTGGGTAAAATTCTCCTTTCCAGTCTAGAAAGGGGTGATAAAGTTGCCCTGGTTTTAAATGCTAAAAAAGAAACTTCCTACCTATTCGCCGACCTATTAAAATTACCATTTAAAAAATTTAATGAAAATAACCACCCCACGATAATCGCCAACCTCGATGAGAATGTGGGCCTCCCCCGCATAAGACAGCATGCACGAAACATCAGGGAAGAACTGGAAAAAGAAGGTACCTTCTTAGACTATATCACAGGCGGGTTAGATGAATACCCTCAAACTGGAGAAAAAGCAGCTGAGTTATTAAAGGACGGATCCTTTGACTTAGTAGTAGTTGCCGGAGTACCACATGCTCTCCCCATTGAAACCGTTCCCGGGGTTAGTATAGCAGTTACTGACGGTCCACGTCTGGTGGAACCACTTAAAAAATTGGGATACGATTACGTAGTTACCGAGTTAGACGCCCACGCCAAAACCCTGGGCACATCAGAAGTTGTCCCCTCCGATTTTGGACTGGTTTTAAGAGAATTGATGAACCAAGAAATACTAATTTAATAAACGTTTATATTAATCAAAAATCAAGAATTAAATTATAAGGTGATATTATGACCAAAACAGTAGGTTTAATTCTTTGCGGAGGATTTGGAAAGAGATTAAGGCCTCTTACAGAGAAAATTCCCAAACCCTTAGTTGAAATTAAAGATAACTACACCATACTGGACAAGCAGCTTTTCGATTTTAAAAGCGCCGGTGTTGACAAGGCAGTCCTTTTAACCGGATTTCTGGGTGAAAAAATCGAAGAAAGGTACGGAGATAACTATATGGGAGTGGATGTTGAATACATCCAGGAAGACAAACCCCTCGGTACTTTAAACGCCATCAGACTTGGAATGGAAAGTTTAAAAAATAATGAACAATCCGTTATCAGGAACGGGGATGTAGTGGCTGATTTAAACATAAAGAAGATGATCGAACAGGGTGAAAAATCAGACTATCCCTTATCCATATTCATAACCAAAATGGTCTCCCCCTACGGAATAGTGGAAGTAAGCGGAGACAGATTAGTTTCATTTAAAGAAAAACCCGTTCTGGACTACTACATAAACGGAGGAGTATATTTCTCCCAGGGCGAAATAGACTTCGGAGAATTTGAAGTGGGAGATATCGAAAAAACCGTGTTCCCCATGCTTGCCAAGGAAAACAAGCTCGGTTACTATAAGGAAGACGGGTTGTTCTGGATGGCCATCGACACCACCAAGGAACTGGAAGAAATCCGAAAAGAATACAAAAACCGGGAAGACAAACCCTGGGGATACGAAAAAATACTGATCCACACAGACAAATACCTCACCAAGGAACTGTTCCTGAAGGAAGGCTTCCAAACCTCCTTCCACTACCACACTAAAAAGGATGAAACCATGTACATCGTCAGTGGTGCCGGTTACATAGAATTCGAGGACCGGAAGGATTATTTCGGTAAAAATGACACCATACGCATTAAACCCCATGAAAAACACTCCATCGTAGCCATGGAAAACACCGTACTCCATGAAGTCTCCACCCCCCACCTGGACGATACCGAAAGGGTTAAAGATTTCTATGAAACCAGATAGACAGCCCCTATTTACCACCAAAACATCTATTTACATTTTTTATTTTAAAAACAAAAATTTACAGAGAAAATTTAATTATGATAACTATTATAGATTATGGATCCGGAAATCTGAAGAGCATCAAGAATGGCTTCACCAAAATTGGAGTGGAAACCAGGGTAACCAACGATCTAAATGACCTGCGGAAAGCCGAAGCACTGGTTCTACCCGGAGTGGGTGCCTTTGGACACACCATGAACAACCTGCGGAAGTATGGAAACACCATCCACGAACATGTAGACAGTGGAAAGCCATTTTTAGGAATTTGTATGGGTTTACAGGTTTTATTCAGCCGGAGTCAGGAAAGCGAAGGCGTTGAAGGATTGAACATATTCGAAGGGGGGGTAAAAAAATTCCCAGACTCTTTAATTAATGAAGGGTTTAAAATACCCCATATGGGATGGAACAACTTACAGATTAAACGTTCCTGTCCGATTTTAGAGGATATTAAAGACGATTACATGTACTTCGTACACTCATACTATGTGTCGCCTTCTGACGAAAACATAATCGCTGCCACCGTTGATTACGGTGTGGAAGTCCCCGCTGTAATCTGTAAAGACCAGGTATTCGCCACCCAGTTCCACCCGGAAAAAAGCGGGCCGACTGGGCTTAAGATTTTGGAAAATTTTGTAGAACTGATAGAATAATAAAAATTTATATATAAGTATTATCAAATAGGAACTTGCCCAGAAAACATATCTCAAAGAGGGGTTAACCGTGGATATTGAAGGATTCGTAAGGAAATCTATCAAAAAAGAAGACGAAAACACCATTAAAAATAGTTTACAAGAGAAAATACTGGAATACAAAAACATCGACCCCCAAAAAGCAGGTGAAATGGCCCGGGCAGTTATAGAGGAAGTTAAGTACACACTGAAAATCGAGGAACATGAAGATCCTGCTTTAAGAAGCCTGATCAACTACCCCCAGGCCAATGTGAAAATGGGGGAGATTGGAGTGGGTTCCCGGGGTGAAGGGGACTTCTTCGTCCACCAGAAAATCGCGGATATAGTGGCCAGCACCAACAGCAGCGCACTCATCACCCCATCAGCTCAGGACGACGGTGGAGTGGTCAAAACCAACATGGGTTCTGAAGAGCTCTACATAACCACAGCAGTAGACGGTATACACTCTCGACTAAGTGAATATCCCTTTTTAGGTGGTTTTCATGTTGCCAGGGCTTCCCTGCGTGATGTGTGTGTTATGGGCGCCCATCCAGTTGCCATTATAAGCGACCTCCACCTGGCTGATGACGGTGACGTGGGCAAACTCTTCGACTTCACCGCAGGAGTATGCGCAGTATCAGAACTATTAAACGTCCCCTTAGTGGCTGGAAGTACCTTGAGAGTAGGTGGAGACATGGTTCTGGGCGACAGATTAGTCAGCGCCGTGGGCGCCGTGGGCGTATCACCCTATCCACCAACAGCACGCAAAAGAGCCGAAAAAGGAGACGTCATACTACTCACTGAGGGTTCAGGAGGCGGTACCATCACCACCACAGCTCTCTATCATGGACTTTTCGATGTGGTATGGGAGACCATGGACATAAACTTCATAAAGGCCTCAGAAGCTATTTTTAATTCAGGGTTAATCCAAGATGTACATGCTATGACGGATGTAACCAACGGCGGATTAAGAGGTGATGCCCATGAGATATCACGTACCACCGGCCTGGGACTTAAATTCTATGAGGAAAAAATCCGGGAACTTATAAACCCCACCGTTCTGGAGATGCTGGAAAACCTGAACATCGATCCATTGGGTGTATCAGTGGATTCCCTGATGATAATAACCCCTGAAGATAAGGCGGACCAGGTTAAAAAGGCCATATCTGATGTGGGCGTGCGTATAGCAGAAATTGGCGAAGTGGATGATAAGGGTAAATCCCGCCTGGTAAAGAATGGGGAAGAAACCGAGCTGGTACCCCTCTTTAGAGAGGCGGCCTATACTAAGATTAAAAAAATCGTGGGCGATACCCAGCCGGAGGATTTCCAGTCCATGAAGGATAAAACCGCACGTGCTGCCCAGGAAGCTATTAGTAAGAAAGACGATATCGTTAAAATGATAAGGGAGAGGTAATGGTCTTTATAGAGATCATATTACACTATGGATGATAATGGATTTATTTTTACTTTAGATGCGGTTTTAGCCATTATTCCTGTTTTTATAATACTTATTGCAGTTAGTGGTGTAGATCAGGGGAGTTTAATCCTGCCTTCCCAGCAGATACGCCTCTCTCATCAGGCACAGGATGCTTTAGATGCTATGGGCCAGTATCACGCATCTGAAGGTACCTTAATTGAAGAGATGGTAACGGTCCTTAAGGCGAATGGTAACAATGCCACCGGTGTTGCTGGTGCTGGTGAGCTGGCCGGTTCATATCTGGATAATAATCTCCAGGGAATGAATTATAAGCTGGTGGAATTAAACCATCTGGATGGTGAGACCATAATTTCAAAGGGAAAAGTAGAAGATGCTCAGAACGTGGCTGTTGGCACAAAAAATCACGGAGACTACTGTTTCAAGTTGTATGTGTGGGATTTGGGTTAAAAGTATTAATCAGGGCCAAACCGAAAGTCATTATTAAAATAAAACTGGATAGTATGATCAGTGTTGCCATATGAAGAAATACTACTTGCTTTTCGGTGTTTTAGGTGTGATGGTTGTTGCAGCTGCTATAATGGGATGGACGAACAGTAATAGAAGTTTCAGTTTTTCTAATGGATCAGCATCTGATGGATCAGTGAGTTTCAATTATCCGACAAATTTGGAAAATACGGAAAATAGTACCAGCTATCAAACAATCATGATAGGCTCTGAAAATTGGAATGGCGTGGGAATGCTTGGAAACGATAACATTGATATCTATGTTCAAAAAAGTCTAAGTGTAAATCCACGCAATGCCAGAGACGGCAGTAATGCGGCTGTTAGAGAACGTGGGGATCAGATCGTTTCATCAACAGAGGAAACCAACCCTAATGGAGTTGAAGTGTTTAAAAGTATAAAAATACTTAAAGACCCTGACATAAACAGCAAATTAAAATATTATAACATGTTATTCACGGACGGTAAAGGTGTAACTTATGCCATTTCTGTTTATGGGCCTGATTCAGAAGATGCAGAGCTCAGTACAACGGCTAATATGATATTTAACTCTATTAAAACGGGTTAACAATATCTTATTTTTTTAAAATTGCTTTTTTGAAAATTTGATGTTCTTAAAAAATTAATAGTAAGCCATTTTTACTTAGAAGTCTAAATAAAACCGTCGTTAAAAAATTCTTTTCTTGACATCACAGGAGTCTATACATGCCGGGCTGGAACAATTACAAAGCTAAGGATAGAGTGGCAAATATTGTTTCCACCCTCAGTAACGCTCCTTTGATTGCTTTATTCATGTTTCTAGGATTAAACTATTATTTTTTAAATGGTGCTGATTTTATCATGGTCACACTGGTTTCCGTGTGTTTCGCCGTGGTAATTCCAAGCATGATAGCCTATGCCTGGATTAGGAATAAGAAATTAGAATTGGATATGCCGAACAAAGAGGACAGGTTATATCCTCTCTTTTGGATTCTACTATCCTACTTACTGGGAGTTATAGTCCTGTTTACTATTTCCGCCCCGCCTGTAATCACCGTTCTCATGATCTGTTACTTCTCCAATACTCTGGTGGTCCTGCTTATCAGCATGTTTTGGAAGATCAGCATACACTCTGTGGGGATTGCCGGCCCAGTAGCATTCCTTATATACGTATTTAGCTATCCCGGCTTGATTTCCATACTCCTTATACCCCTGGTGATGTGGAGCAGACTATACCTGAAAAGACATACCCGCAACCAGGTTATAGCTGGAGCTTCCCTGGGATTTGCCCTAACAACGGTTCAGATATACTTTTTGATAGGTTTTTAATTCAAATCCAATCATAAGTACTAAGAAATGATTTACAAGTATTTTATTCCATTAAACCTCATCCATTTAAACCTCAATTTTGGGTAGTAAATGAATAGCCTCTACTGGGCAAAAACTTCGGCATACTCCACAACCATGGCACCTCTTGTTTACTGTGGCTTTTCCTTGCTGAAGGTCTACAGCGTTGAACTGGCAGTTATCCTGACAAATTCCACAACCATCACAAACTTCCACATCCACATAAGCAACTTCGTGGCCTTTTTTAATTATATTCTTAGAATTGTATCTCTCCTTAAGATGAAATAAGAGACAATCCGATCTATTACAATTGCAAAGAGCCCCAATATAGGGGGTCTTAAACGTCCAAACAGTGTGCACCTGTCCAGCTTCATCAAGATCTTTAAGAAGTTCTGCAACGTCTTCTGCCCCCATATCCTGTACAGGGGAGAATTCTGGGATGTTATCAACGATTTCAGCAGTAGTTCCAAACAAGATACACTTCTTCTCATTCTCACCAAGAAGATACTTCTTGCAGGGGCAATCTATTACACTAACCCTTCCGGGTATGGTACAGATGCTTACAGCATCTTCCAGTGAAATAACCTGCCCAGAATGTTTATAATTAAAGTAGGAATCGAATTTCTTCATTGCATAATCCCTAACAAATGGTAATCGCCCGGCTATATCCATTTTACGTACGTTTCTATTGTAATTTCTTCTGTAATTTTTAAAAAAATCATGTATAAAGGATTCTCTTTCTTCTGATCTGGCAAGTTCCCGGGCATAGTTTTGAGCGGCCAGATACCATTTTTTACCAGCACCATGCTGGATGCAGTATTCACACATACATATCCCACTTAGATAATAGGGTGGTTTTTAATATAAAATTAAGGATTTATATTAACAATCCCTTCTTGGAATTTAATTCAAATTTTTTTTTTAGAAAAATAAATGAGACATCAGTTACAGATAAATAAACAGCGTAAATAGATGAATTAAAAAAAAAGAACGTCATCAAATAAATGAAGCAAAAAACCAATGTTGATTCTGCCATGGAAATAATGCTGGACTTCGCATCTATCACGGGACTTGACCCACTTTCACATAATCCTAAACGTTACCTATGGACTGACGCCTTCGCAGTATGCAACTACCTGGAACTGTACAGACAGACAAACGATGAAAATTTCCTGAAATTAGCATTGAAACTGATAAACCAGGTACATCATACACTGGGACGTTACCGGGAAGATGACCCCCGGGAAGGCTGGATTAGTGGTTTAAATGATGAGTATGGTGAGATACACCCTACTAAGGGCGGTCTCCGTATTGGTAAAGAGTTAAACGAACGCCTGCCTGGTGAGCCCTTCGATGAACGTCTGGAATGGGACCGTGACGGGCAGTACTACCATTACCTGACCAAGTGGATGCATGCACTAAGCAGGACGAGTGGGGTTACCGGAGATCCAGTATACTCCCGATGGGCAGTGGAACTTGCCCAGGCAGCCCATGCAGGATTCACATATTCTACACAGGGAGGGAAGAGGATGTACTGGAAGATGAGCATCAACCTCCAACGTCCCCAGGTACCTTCCATGGGGCAACATGACCCTCTGGATGGATATATCACCTACAATGAGTTAAAAGCTGCCACCAGGGATTTTAAGCTGTCTTTACCCGATTTAACACCTGAAATTAATGATATGGCCAAAATTTGTAAAGGTATGAGTTTGGTTACAGATGACCCCCTGGGAATAGGTGGACTTTTATCTGACGCGTTACGAGTCGGGCAGTTAATGATTAGATCCGGTGGTTCAATTGATTTGGAAATTCTCCTGCAGGACCTGCTGACCTCTGCCCTGCTCGGTTTAAAATCCTACGCCCAAAATAATCCTCAGGATTTCCCTGCCGTATACCGCCTTGCTTTCCGGGAAATGGGAGTTTCCATTGGGATAAGGGGGATGGAATATTTAAAATCACTGATTGAATCCAACGAAGACAGTTTTAAGGAACATGATTTCCTGTATCAACGAATTGAAGCCCTAAAGGATTACATACCCCTGGCGGATTTCCTGGAAAAATTCTGGCTCAAGGATGAAAACAGAAAATCGAATACTTGGCTAGAGCATAGGGAGATTAATATGGTGATGCTGGCAACCAGTCTGGCGCCGTGTGGTTTTTTGAAGATTTAGGAAAAACTAATCAATTCCATCTATCTAAATTATTTTATAATAGTAACTCACTAATTTATCAACAATCAATATCTGCAGGTGTAACATTGTCAGTTAGCTTAAAAGAACAGAAAAGGGAACAAAGACGTAAATACATACTTGATACGGCTGAAAAGCTGTTTTTTATCTATGGTTATGATGATGTTTCCATGAACGATATTTCCAACGAAATTGGGCTAAATAAAACTGTTATCTATCGTTTTTTTAAAAATAAGGAAACATTATATTTTGCTGTAGTTCTGCGTGGAGTCCTCATTTTCAGTGAAATGCTTAAATCAAAAGTTCAACAGGGCAAAACAGGGATTGAAAAGCTTGAAAACGCAGGTATGGCTTATTTTGAATTTTATAAAAAATACCCGGAATATCATGACGCCTATCTTTATTCTAAATCAAAGAGGTTCAGTTACGAGAATATCGAATATTCCAGTAAAATTAATTCATACGTCACTGATATCATGAAAACCATCTGTGACGCTATCCAAGAAGGCATTAATGATGAAACCATGCGAAAGAATTTGAATCCATTGGAAGTAGCTGTTTTTATAGCGGTAACCGCGGAAAGAATTGTGGAACTGAGCCCTGAAACTGTAAATCTACTAGAAAAGCAGGGAATAAACCACGAAAAATTCATTGACGATGCAATGGACCTTTGGAAACATATGGTTATGAATCCGCTTCAGTAACAATGAAATTCCCATTATCAACTCTCTTACAGTTTAATTTTCACGACTATGATCGAAAAATATAAATATTATTAAAACCAGTGGTTACAGTAAGAATTATTTCATTAAAGAGTTTTAACGACTGAAAGAAGAAGTGTAGGAGATAGCATGATAATTAGTGAGTTTTGTATGTACTGTGGAGAATGTGCAGGAGTGTGTCCTCGTAATTTAATAGAAGTAGGGGAAAACACCTTAAAATTCGACCAAAAACCTTGTAAAAATTGTCAAATTTGCATTCAAGTTTGTCCTGTAAGCGCATTGGAAGTGGAAGGATGAACATGAAACTTGAAACCATTGAAACTGATGTGTTGGTTATTGGAGCTGGTCCAGCTGGTTCAAATGCTGCTAAACACGCTGCCATGGGTGGTGCTGAGGTTCTTTTGGTTGATAAGAAATCAGAGATTGGAACACCCAAAAGATGCGCTGAAGGAGTCTCTAAAAATGGTCTAGAGAAACTGGGTATCAAACCCAGTCACCGTTGGATAGCTGCAGAGATGGACCGGGTTCGTCTGGTATCTCCCAGTGGTATTGATGTTTGGCTCAACCAGGAAAATGTCCATCTACCTGAAACCGGCTATAATCTGGAAAGGAAAGTATTTGATAAACATATGGCCATGGATGCCGCCCGGGCGGGTAGTCAAATCATGGTTAAGACTCTGGCTAAAGAACTTACCTTAAAAGACGATTATGTGCTGGTGAAGGCTGAGAGTATGGGTAACCACGTTGAAATCAAGTCGAAAATCGTTATTGGTGCAGATGGCCCTGAATCAAGGGTTGGAAGATGGGCTGGCCTTAAAAGCACATCGAAACCTAAAAATATGGAATCAGGAGTCCAATTTGAAATGGTCGGAGTGGAATTGGAAGATACTAGGGCAGTCGAGTTTTACTTTGGTAGTGTAGCTCCAGGCGGATATGCCTGGATATTTCCCAAAGGAGATGATATCGCAAATGTGGGATTGGGCATAATCAACTCCATGACCTCTAAAAACGCTTACCATCACTTACTGGACTTTGTTAGAGAATGTAAAGCCACACAAAAGGCAGTGCCAGTTGAGTTCAATGTAGGGGGTATTCCAGTTGGTGGTCCCCTGAACGAATTCGTTACTGATAATGTGATGTTAGTGGGGGATGCTGCTGGTCAGGTTAATCCATTAACAGGCGGTGGGATTATAAGTGGCATGCAGGCCGGGTTAATCGCTGGAGAAGTTGCAGCAAATGCAATCAACGAAGGGAACTGCTCCCTGGAAAACCTTAAAGAATACGAAACTCGTTGGGTGGAAGAGAATAGCCTTAGCTTCCAGAAATATTTGAAGGCCAAAGAATACCTCCTAAGCCTATCTAATGAAGAGTTAGATTCTATAGCCAGAGCATTTCAGGGAAGTGATTTTGAACGTATCGGTCCCATGGAACTATTGGGAAAATTAGTAAAGGTATCTCCAAAAGCTATGGTTAAGTTGGGTAAAATTTTTTAGTTTAAAAACTTAAATAGAGAAAAGATTAATTTACTAAATAACTAAATTTTATTTTTTTATCGCCCTGATAGTGTAGTGGATATCACGTAGGATTGCGGATCCTATTACCCGGGTTCAAGTCCCGGTCAGGGCACTATTTATATCTCCCCATGTCCTTATTGCCTTACCATGAATGTTAATCAATGCATAGCACTCACAATTACGGTAGTCTTGCCTTAAATTACCACAACTTACAAGGAAATGTAATGACTTGAATTATACCGTAGGCGGCTTTCATCGCACCCGGAGCATACAATGACTTATTATTTAGCCTCCAAGATTACAACATGCTATCTGTACTTGGGGGTGATTATGGCAGTTCATTACTGCATAGAAGATAATATTTTTTCTTTAGCCTTTTTAGCATCCTCATAATCGGGATCTAATTCTAAAGCCATATCAAAACATTCAATTGCTTCTCCACCCTTTTCGAGTTTATTAAGAACTAATCCTTTATTGTACCATCCACTTCTATCATTTGGATCAAGCTCCAAAAGTCTGTTAAAGCAACTTAAAGATTTCTCGAATTCTCCAAGTTCTTTAAAGGTAAGACCTTTATTGCCGATTGCTTCAATTTTATTTGGATCCAACTCCAAAACTTTATCCAAACACTCCAAGGCTTCTTCATACCTTTCCAAATTTTTTAGAACAACACCTTTATTATTCAATGCATTTAAATTCGTTTGATCCAATCTTAAATTCCTATTATAAGATTTTAAGGCCTTTTCATATTTTTTTAATTGTTGAAGAGTAACACCGTTATTATACCAAGTATCAGCATCTTCTGGATTTAATTCCAAACTTTTGCCATAACAATTCAATTCCTCTTCATGCTTCCCAAGCTTTCCAAAAATAACACCCTCATTATACCATGCTTCAGCGCAAGTTGGATTCAAATTTAAAGCTTTATCATAAGCTTTTAATGCATCTTGATACTTCCCAAGCTCCCCCAAAACAACGCCCTTACCATACCATGCTTCAGCGCAAGTTGGATTCAAATTTAAAGCTTTATCATAAGCTTTTAATGCATCTTGATACTTCCCAAGCTCCCCCAAAACAACGCCCTTACCATACCATGCTTTAACATAATTTGGATCCATTCCTAAAATCTCATCATAACACTTCAGAGCCTCCTGATATTCACCCCGGGAAAAAAATCCATAAGCATCTTTAATCTTCGAACCTTTTTTAAAACCATCAAATAAACCCATAATTACTCCTCAAAATAATATTTTTAAAAGTAAAATATACAGTTATTATTATTTTTCTTGCTTTTTTTAATTAGCTTTTTGGCCAGACTCCCTCCGGCCAAATTTCATAAAACAGGACTGAACCCCATAAATAGACCCCTCCTGTCCCTAATGTAATTTTAGCTGTTCCCATTACATAATTACCTGCCTTGTAATCACTAATTCCGCTTTCAATCAAATTTTTAGATTTATCATACAAGTTCTGTAAAAAAGCAGCTTTATCTCCCTTTTTAGGGGGTGGAGGCAATAGTTTAGTTCCGATTTTTTCAGCCACCCAATCACTGGTTCGTTGTTGTAATGTTGTTACATCATTTTTTGCAACATTATACAACGATTCGTAATCACTTTCGGTTATTGACATTAAAAAGGAGGCCGCTTGATAGTAAGAATCTTCTAGCCGATCTGGCGTTAAAGGTTCTCCTTGGCCTCTCATTATTGATTGAAGCGAATAGATTGATAGTAATGGCCCTAAACCCGGTAACGCTTTGAGATTGACTGGTACCATTATGTCTGGATATTGTATGGTCAATATTACGTCTAATGCAACCGCCAATCCCACGAGACCACCTAATGATCCCGCAGCTAAAATCTCTGCACTTAACACTCCACCTCCAATAATAGCCTCGCTAGAACCAGCAGCTATAACCCCAGTACCAACCACACCCAGCCACACTGGTTGAACATTGGGGTCGTTGCTGGTTAAGGTTTCACCTAGTTGTATTGTTTGATCTGTTATCAGGTCGTGGTAACAGTACATACCATGTATTCCCAATGCACAATCGGTCACTATTCCGGTTTCAGGATCCAGTAACAGGAAGATGTCATCTTTACCTTGGATTTTATAAACCAAATAACCATTACTGTAATATAATTCAGGTGTTTCTCCATTGAGGATGTGTTCTCCCAATCCCAGAGTCACGGAAAGACCATTCGGGAGTGAACTACCAGTAGAACTAGCTGCCACCATATGTTCAATGGGTGAAAAAGCTGATGAACAGGCGAATCTGAAAGCCCAAACATTAGCCGCATCCCCAGTTACATCCATACCCATACGGTGATCCATCTCACCAGTTATATAAGTGGATGCAGTATCATCACAACAGGAAACCGCTATGGGTGTGGTACGACTCCAAGTCACATTAAATTCACTTGCTGCCTGATCTGCCACCATATCATGACACTTAATAACCAGTAAAGAGGTTAGGAATGTTCCATAGGCTGCTTTCATCGCACCAGGAGCATACAATGACTTCTTATTTAGCCAGTAATTCATTACACTATCTGTTACTTTGGTGGTGGCTATGGCGAAGCTTCGTACTCCTTCATATCCAGCATCTCCATCTTCAGTATAACCATTATAATATATCATGGGACTCGCTCTCAGGATAGGATTTCCCGGTGTAATGAAACTCAAGGTTTCATTGGTATATGGATCGGTGAGCGTTGTGTATTTAGCGATGTCACCAGGGTAGGTCATGAGAGTGTATATGGTGTCTATGAATTTATTTCGGTTATTTTTAATGAAGTTAATCTCACTGTTGGTGAGATTGTATTGTTGCTTGTCCTTTGCTAATATATAATCTTCCAATTGATTTATGGTGTAGTTTTGACATTGTGGATTCTGTGTAATGTAATTTTGTAAATTAATATCAGATTCTAAAATTCCATTTAAATTAAGGATTGTATTGAAAACTTTTACAGAATAAGAAGCTTGATTAGTAAGATATGCTGAATTAACAACAGTTCTACTCAACACCACATTGCCATTAACAATTACATCTACCCTATTTTGGAACAATCCCGTATTCTTCCATAACACACTAACCCAACTTACAGAGTCATTTAAAGGTAACGTATAATTAATATTCAGTTGTTGGTTCGTGGATGAGTCAATAGCGGTGCTAGTGATCCTTATAATAGCATTGGCACTTCTATCTATTTCTGTGTATGCCATTTGATCATCTACTGCTGCGATAACACCAGTAACAGGTTGATTTGGGTCCAGCACCAAAGTAGATGATGCTTTCCCATTTTTAGTATAAAGTGGGTTGGTGATTGTTCCGTATTGGGCATAGAAATACACGGGTATACCGTCAGGCATACAGCCTTGGAGTGAAGTATCTTCCCCATTACTGTTATAGATTAATTCCGCGGTTATAGTTGATTCATAGACTTTTCCCTTTGCAACCTTGTAAGAAGTAGGATCCACAGTGAGTACGATCCAGGGATTGTAAATTACAGTTCCACCATAAATGATGATATCCGCGGGTGTGTCAGTATACTTGACATTTAGAGTGTTATTTCCCCACCAGTTGTTAGTGGCATTAACAGTATGTGAATTCAACTCTGAAAATAACCCATACACGTTTCCGAATATCTGGTTAAAATGCACATGATTTCCTACAGATTCGTAAAAGTAGATACCATAATGATTGTATGTTATGATATTTTCACAGATCAGATCATTTGTGTTTGAGATATACACTCCTACTAGACTATTACTGGACAGTACATTCCCCACAATGGCATTGTTAATGGAATCTAATGAAGCAATACCCTCAAAATTACTAGAAATGTTATTATTGACCAGGGTATTGTTATTCGAACCGGTTTTTAGACCAATACCAATTAAATCATTGTTCTGAATAGAATTATTCAAGATATGGTTTCTACTGGAACTGTCAAGTACTATACCATTTCCGTTCCCAGTTATAGTATTAGAATAAATTGTGCAGTCATTTGCAGAATTTAAATAAATTCCTGTAGAATTAACGGCATTTATTAGTTTAAAGCCTGAAATAACAGTCCCACTACCACCACTATTAACAGTGAAAACTGGTTTTGATGAATTCAGTGCCCTGCACTGTCACATTACCACTAGAAAGTATGGTGAGCTTTTTATTAATCACTACATTTTCAACATATGTCCATTTTCAACCAGAATAACATTACCATTTACTGTTGATGGATCAGTTACAGCTGCTTGAATCGTGTTGAAAGATTTACGGAATGCTTTAGAAAATTGCTGATTATCCAGAGTTGCTTTAACAGTTGTTGCATCAGATGGAGGACTGGAGGTGGGGGTAACTGTTGCTTTACCTCTTCTTGTGGTTGCATTGGAGGTAATGGTTGCTGGTGCGGTGGTGGTGAAATTCACTGGTAATCCGTCAGGTATTGCACCAGAACTGGAAGTATCTTCACCATGATTGTTATGGGTTTATATCAGCAGTTACTTCCGAAGCAGATGTACTGTTGTGTGTGACAACAATCGTGGAACTTGTTAAATTCAACTTAAGGTAGGGATCGTATCTTCCTTCTATCCACCATAAAGGTGTTGGATCATATGGCACTGGATGAGCCACTGGTGCTTCTTTATAATAAATATCAGATGTTGTGCTGGTATTTGTGCTTAAATAAGGATTGTTAGTTCCCCACCAGTTATTTGTAGCATCAACTATAACCTCCTGCAATGAAAATTCCTTTGTTATCATTTCCTGCGATTCTGTTAAAGTGTATGACAGCAGAACTGTGTTGAGTGTAAATACCAATATCATTACCAGTTATATCGTTCTCCAAAACCTGAGTATCATTTGATCCAGGTTCGATGAAATACTCACTTTGTATATGCACCCCAACACTATTTCTGAGGGTATGCTCTGGAAATTTAGCATGGAAAATCTTCTTGCAGTCATAAACCAACTCTCACACAACGAAATAGCTAAATAAGCACTAGGATAACCTAAACCTGTACTTTCCTTTATTTTTGTATCACTGAATGTTTTAAGCAGGAGTAAAATGATCAAAGAGGGATACAGAAAGCCAATCATCGCCCCTAAATAAAAGGGCAAATTATCACGCGCAACGGCAAAAGGATAAAATAAAACTACCATGGCTATTAGAGTAGATGGTAAAAGCCAGAAAACCATTCCTTCATAACTGTAATCATCGTCAGGACGTCTAAATTTAATATTAAACAAATTTTCCATTTTACCCTCAATCTGCCTGATATAAATAGCTATAACAATTCCTATAAGGACAAGAACACCTACAGAAGCCATAACTGTTATTCTTGCTATATCTTCGCTCAATATGTCACTTCAATGGAATTCATGGTAGTGAGGTACAGTTGATGTTGTATTTGGTTGGGTTCATTCTCAAATCAGCTCAACTTTATTTAAATTTCTTTTGAGTTTTTATATTCATGTAGGACTTATATGGGTTTTTTCAGACTTTCACTAAAATTAACACTTTTTAACATCATATTCTTTTGTTTTTTGTTTTATTTCGTCCTTTTTCAATTTTAATATTATAAATTCTCTGATATCACTAATGTCATCCTGGTGTATCATGAAATAATCATTTTTACTAAATTTTCCATGTGTAGATTCTATAATAATCTTGAAAGTTAATTCAATAAGATCAATACATAACTCCTTAACGGGACCTACAGTCACTGCATCAGCAGATACAACATAAATATTTTGAAGATCATTGAAAAAATAGCTCTCATATGCAGAATTTTTCAACTCCAGATCAGATAGCTGGTCAATATCTTCTTCTAAACATTTTAACTGAATTGAATTATTTATTTCAGCTAAATCTTCCATATTCAAAATATAATATTTTGTACTGAAAAATCCACCGGTTGAAACAAGAATATTTTCAACCTTAAATTTATCTAAATCAATGCATATATCAGATACTTTACCTATTTCAACATCCCGATTATCCAAAACCACCATTTTCTTCAATTCCGTAGCCCGCATGCTAAGTTACTCCTGATTATAATACAATTACTGGTTTTTTTTACATATATTGTGACTGAAGGTAAATATGGATTAACCATGTTGCGAAGAATATGACTATAGCCAAAACTACCATAAATTTGTATCCAAATTTACTTCTAATTTCGAATGGTAAAATTTTATTGATGTAATCAGGAAACAAGGGAATGGCCTGAGCAATTAATCCCACAATAATCATACTATATGCAAGACCCACTGGATCCTCAGGGAAATTTAGCATGGAAAACCCAGTTCCAGTGGTAAAACCACCTGCAAAAATAGACAATAGAAAACAATAAGCAGGATGATAACCAATACCTGTTCTCTCTAATATGCTTGAATCACTGAAAATCCTAATCCTAAGAAGCAATATAAGAAAAGGAAATAAAAAGATCGTTATAAATCCCAGGTAAATAGGAAAATTATTTAAAGAAACCACAAATGGATAATAGAAAAAAACAGCCATTGCAAGTATGACTAGAGGTGTTTCCAGTATTATGCCTTCATAAGTCTGATCATCCAGTCCACCTTGATAAACACCTTCCCGTACAGTTTTAATTCCAGTCAACTTTTCCAGACCTTTCCTTATGTTACCCCTATACTTAGCTGAAACAGCTGCAAAAACGAGCACAAAAACAACTGCTTCCATAACTTCAAATCCACCCATTAAATGAAACTCCAATTTTTTTTATCTTCATCTTTCTTATTATTCTGGTTTAATACTTATATCTATATCTCTATTAAAGTTCATGTATGATGTATGAACCTGCGGCCCCTCCAGCTTGATTCATTATATAATGAGTCGTGGAATCAATACCGTTCCTCCCCAGCCATGCTTCTTCAGCGAGAATACGAGACCCACGCTCACCAACACAGTATTTCACAGTTGATCTGTATGAAGTAGATACGGCCGTTTTTAATCCCACAGCTTCAGGCCCTCCGACGAAAGATAGACCTACTGTTGCTACAAAGTCAATTTGGTTACGAGGATCATTTGGATCATCTGCCATACCAGAACCAAACCAGATACATCCAACCCCCGCACCGATAATACATGCTCCTGCTACCCATCCAACAGGTCCCAAAGCAACAAGTCCAAGTGCAATAAGCATACTACCACCCACACTTGCCACAGTATGCCCCGTCGGTGAGTTAAAGAAGTCTGAAAGTCCTTGTGTAAGTCTGTCTGTCCGTGGGCCATGATAACAGTAAGCATCATCTGAAGATGTGGAACCTTTGTACTGAAAATTACCGTCAGAAACTATGTCTTTCACAAGTCCAGTGATCATATCTATTACTATTTTCAAGTTAGGGTCATCAACAAGCGTTATTGTGGCTGTTCCAGCTGCCTCATCGAAAATCACTTGGAAATGTTCTCCATGCATTATACCCAAAAAAATCTGTGAAGCCGTTGAAGTACCATTCAAACCTGCATTACCCAAAGCAGCCTGCTCTAGATCAGACAACATCAACGAAGACATAAACCTAAATGAAAACACATTCTCCACATTACCATTAACACTCATTCCCATCGCAGGATCCTGACAATGAACATAACCAGCGCCACCACTTACACCACTCATCACTATTGTAGGTTTGCTCCTACTCCAGGTCACATTTAAACTGGAAGCCATTTCGTCTGCGAGTTTGTCGCTGAGCCATGATGTGGTGAGGTTATGAATGTTAATTAGTGGTTTTGGTTCTAAATTTAAGTATTACTTGATTTGTTAGTGAATTATTTTTGTTCTATCCCTATACACTGTTTGAAACATCAGATAACCATTAAACAAATTATAATAGTAAAAGTTACCCCAGTCATAAAGTATAATCCTTTTCGGGTCCTTGTATCCACAGGAGAGATCTTATTAAACTTATCAGGGAAAAGAACCACTGTCTGTCCAACCAAACCCATAAAAACCATAACTAGCCCCTCTTGTATGGGTGTATCTGGGAAATTTAGCATGGAAAAACCCCAAATCGTGGATGCGCCTCCAATTGCAAAAGAAAACAACCAATAATATGCAGGATTATATCCTGGACCTCCACTGACTAAATTAGGGCCACTATAAACTGGATTTTGAGCAGAAGGAATACTATTATCACTGAAAGTACTTTTACGGAAGATCATCACCAAAATCGGGTAAACACCAATAAACAATATACCTATATAGCTCGATAGATTGTGAAATCCTATTACTATAGGGTAATAGAGAACAATAGGAAGTATGATTATATACATTAAAAGGACCCATGAAAGTCCTTCATAGGTATAACAACCCATACGTTTGCATTTGAATTTTTTAATTTTTATTCCTAATATCTTTTCCAGTCTTTCAGTTATATAATCCTCAATAAACAACAAAATAGTCCCAATAACTATTCCAAGAAATAATAATACCATAAAAGTTAAACCATTAAACACATTTGTATCCAACTTGTTACCTCCCATTAAAATAAGTGTATTCAGAAATGTGTTGGCACACCCATGTAATCCATTATTCTATCCTCCACATCATTTAAAGTATAGCTCGTAAGACAATCGATAGCAACATTATGAGTTCCTTCTGCAAAAGATCCGCCAACAGTTGCTTTTAAAACATGTTTACTACCCGTACTTATTACTCCTGATTTCATCAATAGCCATGGTGTTTGTGAAAGGTAAATTGTTTCTTTAGCCTCATAACCTCCAGGAATAGCTGCTATACCTATAGATATTGTACCTTTAATCCAGTTTCGTGGATTATCATAATCTTCAAAACATCCTGCAGCATAAAAACATGCTAAAGCCCCCCCAAATATCAGTAATCCTGCCCAACCTGGTGGACCGGATGCTAATAGAATTAAAACACCTGCACTGATAGCAGCTCCACCAGCTATGTCAGCTCCAAGATGTAAAAGGTCATTATCAACCTGATATTGATTATTGGTTAATTGATCATGGTAACAGTAGGCACTGCTCATTGTTTCTGCGCCTTTAAGTGAAAAACCATTGGCATTGAGTATATCTTTAACTACACCCGTAGTTAAGTCAATAATTATTTTATAATTATCGTTACCATCCAACATTAATGTAAGAGTGTTATTGTCATCATCCAATGTCATTTCAAAAGTTGCTCCATTCAAAACCTGCGAAACAATCTTAAAAAGTGTTGAATCTACAGAAATACCCGTAGAACCAAGAGCCATACGTTCCACTTCAGAAAGTAGAAGAGAACAAAGAAATCTGAATGATTTAATATTATCGGCACTACCATTAACACTCATTCCCATCGCAGGATCCTGACAATGAACATAACCAGCGCCACCACTTACACCACTCATCACTATTGTAGGTTTGCTCCTACTCCAGGTCACATTTAAACTGGAAGCCATTTCGTCTGCGAGTTTGTCGCTGAGCCATAGTGTGGTGAGTGCGGTCATGAATGTTCCGTAGGCTGCTTTCATGCCTCCAATAGGGTAGGAAGATTTTTTATTTAGCCATTGTTGAATAGCATCATCTGTCACAACACCCTTAACAGCAGCGAAGCTTTGGACAACCTCAAAACCATTAGAATGATCGTATTGATCTCCCCTGCCGTAGGTTACTGTTTCTTCTCTTTCGATAGTGTAATTGTTCATTGAAAATATAGTTTTTACAAATTCTTTAGAAGGACCTGCCCTTATAGAACCATAATTACCAGCGACGAAAACTGACTCATTGGTATTTGAAAATCTTAGATAATCATCAATGTCATCTCTAAAATATGTATATGGGACATAATTATAATATCCTGTCTGCATTGGAGCGTCATAATAAGTTCCAGTTTCAATAGCTAATGCTTTCCTTAAACCATAATCATTGTATTCTGGAAGTGCCATTGTAAATGAAATAATAGCCTTATTAACACCATTTAAGTTTAAGTAAATACTTTCAGTTTCTGGGATTGCCGTTCCATTAATTCTTGTCTGATCGAAAATAGCACTAAATTGATTAATATTATTGGCAAAGTAACCGTGATAGGTGATTTCAGTTGGCCATCCCATAACATATCCCCCGTAAATGGAATCCCAATTATAACCCAACCGTGAACAATATAAACTTATACCTGGTGAATCAATTTCATCTAGACTATCGATAACTCTCATATTACCATTTTCAGGAATGAAATAAATCGAACCTCCAAACAAATTTGGTCTAGAACTTGTACCATTATAACTAACGTTCCAACCCAATTTAGGATAATTCCAATAGAAGGGGTATGATCGGTTATTCATTGTGATGGTAATCTCCCTATAAGGAAATATTATTGCAGTAGACGATCCCATATTAACTGAAACCCTATTAGGAATTTTCACAGTATAATTAAAAGTATCACAATCTTTAATAATATAGTATTGTTTAATGTTAACAGGTCCCTGATTACCTGCATTATCCATTGCCATAAACTTCAATGTGGTTGTATTAAGAATAGAGATAGGAGTAGTATACTTGGTACTGGAAGTGGTAGGTGTACTCCCGTTAGTGGTGTAATAGATAGAAGGTTTCGTATCAAGATTGTCAGTAGCGGTTAATATCACTGATTTGGCTGTGTTATAAACTCCTGATGCCAGGTTGGTGGTTACAGTAGGTTTAGTAGTGTCTACGGTGAATTTACTGGTGAACGCTGCGGCTAATGTGTTGCCCGCTGTGTCGGTGATGCTGCCCGTGGGTAATGTGATGGTGTAGGTAAGTCCATTTATATAGTTTCCATTGCGTGTTAAGGTTAGAGTTTTACCGTTTATTACCTTGTATAATGGATCTACCGATACTCCATCAGGATTAGTGACTTTGATACTAGTAAATGCACTACCAGCCTTGATCGCCTCACTGAAAGTGATCACCAACGCTTTATTAGCCACATTGATAATCTTGTTATTGGCTGGATCAACACCAGTTACAGTGGGTTTAACGAAATCTACGGTAAATTTACTGATAAACATTGTGATTGGGTTGCCTGCTGTGTCAGTGATGCTACCCGTGGGTAATGTGATAGTGTAGGTTAATCCGTTTATATAGTAACCGTTACGTGTTAGGGTTAGTGTTTTGCCGTTTATTACCTTGTATAATGGGTCTACTTTTACTCCGTCAGGGTTGGTGACTTTGATACTAGTAAATGCGCTTCCAGCCTTGATGTTCTCACTGAAAGTGATTACCAATGCTTTATCGGCCACAGTAATTATCTTATTATTTGCTGGGTCAACACTGGTTACGGTGGGACGGGTGGTGTCTATGTTTACTCCTCCGGTTGTTCCCTGGATGTTTAGTACGTTCATTGTACTGGGTAGTTTGCCATTGGTCTGATAGTAGCGCATTATCTTAGCATAGAAATATACCAGTGATTCGTAGCGTATGTTACCTTTAGAGCTGCTGGCGTAGTTGGGCGCGCGTCCATTAGAGCTGATAAAAGATTTAACATTACCTGCGATGGTGATGTATTCAGATTTACTAAGATTGCCAGTTGCGGAGCCGGAAGGACTGGGAGCAGCACCCACACTACTTATAGTCACCGGAGTCTTTACATTCTGATTCACCTGCACCACAGTCTTGGTTAGGGTGTTTAAAAATGAGGGACTGGTACTGTTTTTACCATTAACCTTCACATAACCAGGTATCTTATAACCATTATCAAGAGTATGATTTACAACCGCACTAGAACCATACCCCACCTCATCCACACTCAAACTAACAGCAGAAACACAACTTAACACGCTTACAACCGTTAAAACCAAAAAAACAAATACAAAAATCCCTTTAAACCTTAACAAACCTTCAAATACCCTAGTAAACATAAAAAACACCCCCAAAGGAAATAAAATTTTTTTAAAATTTTACTTCTTTTGATTCAATTTTACTTTAATTTATTTCAAGGATTCTTTATAATAGTAAGTTATAAACAACCCATATATAAATATTTCTATCTTTGGAAAATTGTTTACTAAACATCAAAATTGAACCAAAAGTAATAATAAAGTAATAGGTATATTCTGTTTTTTCCATGGAATTTTGTGCCTAGAATTTTTATGCGTTTAAAATCAACCACTATGTATTTAAAACACACACAAAGCCCAAAAAACAGTCCTACAAAAACTTTCCAAGATAAATAAAAACCTATAAAACTTTAGAATAAAATATTAAAACAAGCTAAGAACACAAAAATTTCATCTTAAAGCTGTTTATTATGGTTTTAAACCTGAATTAAATTTAACCAAACCTCTTCAAAGCCTGCTCTACCCCTTTGCGGACATAGTCACTGGGATCATTTAAAGCATTTTCCAACGCTGGAACAGCCCGTTCATCTCCAATAACTCCTAAGATCCAAGCAGCATATCTACGCACATGTTCATCTGGATCCTCTAATGCACCTAATAAGTAAGTTACTGCTGGTTCCTCGAATTTTCCTAAATTCCTTGCCACATGGAACCTGACTTCTTCATCCTTGTCTTTTAATGCTTCAGTTAATGGAGGAATCGCTCTCTCATCACCGATGTTTCCTAACATCCACGCAGCGTCCCTGCGCATACTTTCATCCGGGTCTTGGAGGGTTTCTATTAAAAATGGTACGGCTGTCTTACCAAATTTTCCTAAATTCCTCGCCACATGGAATCTGACATCTTCTACGTCTTTAAAGGCATGGGTTAAAGCTTTAATTACTTTTCCTTCCTCAAAATCTCCCAGTGCTTCTGCTGCGTCACTGCGGACCTCGTAGTCTTCGTATTCGGTGGATTCCTTTTTATATTGCAGGGCTTTTATCAAGCCTTCTACATCCCCTTTTTCCTTTAAATCTTCGATATCTGGTTTAGATCCATTATGAGACAAAATTTACACCTTAATATTATTAGTTTACCTTTAATACTGTTAATTTACCTTTAAACAATTAGTTTACCTTAATAACGATTAGTTTAAAATGTGTCTATCTTTCGATATAGCCAATCCCTTTATCCCGGTTTAAAACAATGCTTTTCTTCCATTCATCCCGGGTCTCAGGGTAATCCCCTCGGAAATGGGCTCCCCTGCTTTCTTCCCGGATCAGTGCAGATTCAGCGGTTAAAAGAGCCACTTCCAGAAGCTTTTCAGCTTCCAGGGCGTCCTGGAGATCTTTATTGTATACATCAACAGATGGGACTTTTACTCTAGCGAGCATTTCCTTGAGCTCTTTAATTCTGGCTATGGCGGTTTTTAACCCTTCCTTGTTACGGATGATGGCCACGTTCTTCCACATGACCTCCTGTAACTCTTTCCGGATCTCGAAGGGGTAGTATTCACCGTCTTTAAAGAGGGATTGTATTCTATCCTGTTCGGCAGTGGCTTGCTCCATTATCACATCTTTATATTCTTTATCATGTTTATTTAAGGCATTTTCCGCTGCTGCCTCCCCGGCCCTTCTCCCGAAGACCTGGGTATCGGCTAGGGCATTTCCTCCCAGCCGGTTAGCACCGTGCACTCCACCGGCAACTTCTCCCGCGGCGAATAAATTCTTCACCGTGGTTTCACCGTGTTCATTTATCCGGGCCCCGCCCATGAAGTGGTGGGCTGTGGGTGCAACTTCCATGGGCTCTTCCCGGATGTCTATTCCTATATCCAGGAATTGTTGGAGCATGGTTTCCAGTTTTTCCTCTATGACTTCCCGGGGCAGATGGGTTACGTCCAGGTATACGCCTCCCCTTTTGGTGCCTCGGCCTTCGATTATCTCCTGGTAGATGGCCC
>Ga0334885_1001687_pt1 | contig 25794 bp, 11 predicted proteins | sample GraSluR1_MG_8_FD_207233 | JGI IMG/M metagenome (GOLD analysis project Ga0334885, IMG submission 207233) | Sludge microbial communities from methane-producing bioreactor in Wageningen University, Netherlands - Granular Sludge_31_05-R1 | ecosystem: Engineered > Bioreactor > Anaerobic >...
AGATTGCAGCACTCATGAGCATAAACTCCTTTTATATGGATATTGATTACCCTCAGGGTGGATTGCGAGGGACCTATATGGTTCGAGACAGATTCCCTCAATATCCGGGAGCCTACGGTATGAAAGGAGATCTCTTCTCTGTGTATGACTTCGACGCCCCCCTGCCTGTAGATGCCCTATCGAGCATCTACCACCTTGGATATGCCTTTACCCTCTATAAATGCAGCACCATGATGAAAGCAAGGCTGTCGGATTGAGGAGATCATTCTCGAAATCTAAAAAGGAGTATGTGAACTTCACAATCAAGTTTCCCTAAAATTCTAATAAGCCACAGGATTTTTATCACTTGTTTATATTTAGTGATTTCCTCATAGCTATTGCTGTTCTTGATGAATACATACCTGATTTGTAGTGCTTCGAAGATCTGTTCTACTTACCAATGGACCGAGAGCGCACTTAATTGCTTTTCAGTGTCATAGCAGAAAGTCAGGAATGTAAGGTGCTAATTCTCTCAAGCGGCCCGCCTTTCAACGAAAGGGTCACCTCCTTCATCGATGAAAAGATTGCGGTGGTTGTCATTGTATGCATAGTACAATATGGACAGATGATCAACACAAGCAATCCTAATGAAATATTTGAGCCCTCTCTAATGAAGAGATATATGCATATAAGGCAACCGCAATTTCCTCTCCTAATACCAGCGCTTCTGTTTATAGGGAAATAATAAGAACTTTGGTTGGATCTATAGTTTGAAAAGGAATATTAATCCAAAATCTCGCTCATTGTTTAGCATGATCGCGTAAATTTCGTCCAATTTATTATTTTATAGCAAGTTATCTACTTGCATTATGCTATATAACGTGCTAATATGTTTAGCATGATTGATGACTTCAAATACGTATGGAATAAACAGCGCGGACGCTACAATGTCAACATTGACAACCCGGTCTATGACCCGGTTACCAAGAAGACTTCCCATCGGTATAAACTGGTCGGTACTGCTGCCGAGAAGGGTGGGGAAATCACCTTCGGTCCTTCGTATCGTCTTGCGAGGGGAAAGAAAGAAGTCGTCACAGTTGCTGAAACCATCTCAAGAACAACCCTGATGGGTGAGAACCTCATCATTGACAAAATGATCAAGCATACAGGGATGAGACCTTTTCTCCTGAAAGCCTTCGGCAAGGATGATGCACAGTCCATGCTCGACCTTGCTTCCTACATTCTGTGTACCGGCAATCCTCTCTCCTCTGCTGAGTACTGGCTGGAGAATCATGGGAAGAATATCCTCACTTCGGAGAGAGTGAGCGAACTTCTGGTCCGTCTCAATGAAGATACGGTTGCCACCTTCCTCGGTCCCTGGATGAGCAGAAAAGGAAAAGGGGAAAGTCTTTGCTACGATATCACCAGTGTCAGTTCCCATGCCCGTCACAACCATTATGTCGAATGGGGGCATAACAGAGATAAAGAGAAGATGAAGCAGATCAATCTTGCTCTCCTGTCAGCGAAGAGTACCGCAGTTCCTATCTGGTTTGCTCCTCTTCCCGGATCGATGAATGACTCGAGGACTCTCAGAGAGATGGTCTCAAGGCTTAAGAAACTGGACGTACAGCCCTCTGCCTTCATCATGGACAGAGGATCCTACTCACAGGAGAATCTTGCCTTTGTAACCGAGAACGGCATCAAATTCATCATTCCTGTTCCTCAGAGTGTGAAATGGCCCCATAAACACATCCAGGAGATGCGAAGCCGTATGATGGAGAACATCAGCGGATACATCAGAAAGGAGAGCGGAACGATTATCCAGTCACAGACTGTATATGCTCCGCTTCCTGACGGATCCCGCGGATGGCTGCACATCTATTATGATGATGAAGCGGCTCTCCACCGCAGACAATCGTTCATGGAACATTACAGCAGGTGTTTCGATGAACTCAGCAGTGGCGAGACCGTCGATGAGCATCAGAAGTTCTACAAGGAATTCTTCGAGCTGGGATACAAGACGAAGAATGGGCAGAAGATAAAAGCGAAAAAGAAACCCGAGACCTATTTTGATGAGCATTTCTTCGGTTACTGGTGCATCTATACAAATGCTGAGAAGGATGCGAAGACTGCTCTTGAGAACTACAGGGAACGCAACGGCATTGAAGTTCTCTTTGATGATCTGAAGAATGAACTGGATTGCGAACGTCTGAGAGTACACAGCAGTGCTGCGATGTATGGACGTCTGTTCATTCAGTTTATCGCTCTAATTCTTCTCTCCGCCATACGTCAGGTGATTGAAGAAAAGGGGGCAACTTTCAGCAAGTATGCGAAGAGTTACCGTGATGTGCTGAGGAGAGTCACCTCTTTTTCGAAGGTTGAGTTCAAGGGCCGATACAAGCCGCTCTACTCGACACCAACGAAGGGTGCCCGTCTAATTTTTGAAGCGTTTGAGATCAACCTTCCGGACTGATCAGCTTATGGTGCTAAACGTTGCGCGAGAATTTGGGATATTAAAACATAAGAGGATTTTCAAATTGGAAGTAGCGAGAATATAAAGTATAGAGACTAAGTCTAAAGAAATGACAAATTGATGTTTGGTAGAAATAAAATCGGCCGGAAGGTTATATATAGATTGGATACAAGAACTGATTCTTTATAATAATTGTGAAGGGCAGGATTGCTCTGGTTCATTTATCTTTCGAGATTCATCACAAATTTGTGTATATAATAGAAAACATACTACAATTTCTTGTAATTGTCCAAATAATCATAATTGTGTTTGCATTTTTTTACTCATACTCATAGACTGTTTTTGTATATTAATTGCAACTTTGTAGTTAGTTTTGCTCTATGATTATAGTATATTACAAAGACATTGCTAACTATTTGTGCTCTGGAGTTATAGGTGTGGTGTAGTAACTGTAATAAAGAGACTTCTGATTTGATCTGTAGTACTTGTGGTCAAAAAACACAGGAAGAAGTACCACATACTTGTTTTTGGTGCTCCTCTTGCAATACTCCTTTTATTTCAGTTGAAGTGAATAAAAAACAGGCAAAATGTCCGAAGTGTCAAAATATCAGCAAAAGACGTTTTGAAGATATTAGACCTGTATTTCCTGAAGAGCGATTGCTAGTGGAGCGATTATTGGGAACAAAGGAATTTTCATTTAGGCATTCATCAGTTTGGTCTGTAAGTAATGGATATATAGTAGATGGTGAAATTTTTAAGATTCCCTCCAAATTATATAAGACAATTGATATTGGTTTAATCATTGATTTCCTTGAAAAGAATCAAAATAAAAACTTGGAACTATCTAATAAATACTTTGAAGATAGTTTAAATACTTTTTGTAAGGTAAATGAGAAGTGGTTAAAACAGTTGACCTCTGAAGCTATATCATGGATTAAAAAGATATTAAGTGAACCGAAATATAGAGGAATAAATATGATGGTTTCTTTTTCGGGAGGAAAGGATTCTACCGTTGTATCAGATTTAGTAATAAGAGCGACCGGTAATCCGAAAGTCTTGCATATGTTTGGGGATACTACTTTAGAGTTTCCACTTACTTACGATTATATCAAAAATTTTAGGGAAACCCATCCCTTTACGCCATTAAGAACTATTCGTAATAATGAACAATCGTTTATTGAAGTCTGTGAAGATATCGGACCTCCTGCTCGAATGATGAGATGGTGTTGTTCTATGTTCAAAACAGGACCAATAACTCGTAAGATTAACCAAATTTGTAATAATCAAGTAGATGTTGCAACTTTTAACGAATCAAGGATTCTAACTTTCTATGGAATTAGAAAGAATGAATCAGTCTCACGAAGTAAGTATGAACGAATAGATGGTTCCAGCGAAGCAATTAAGATACAAAAACAAGTTGTGGGATCTCCAATTTTTTTCTGGAAAGATGTAGATATTTGGTTGTACATATTGTCAAATAAGCTAGATTTCAATGTAGCTTATCGACTTGGATATGATAGAGTCGGGTGTTGGTGTTGTCCAAATAATAGCCAGAGGGCACAATTTCTTTCTAGGATTTATATGTCTGAAGAATCCGAGAAATGGCGCAATTTTCTAATAAGCTTTGCAAAGAAGATAGGAAAACCTGATCCCGAAGTATATGTCGACGAGGGTGGATGGAAAGCCAGACAAGGAGGCGAAGGACTTATTGCTGCCTCTGATGTAGAAATTAAATTCAGTAATTGTACTGCTGAAGATAATGCTAGGGTGTTTCAGCTTACCCGCAAAATCAATGACGAGTTTTATTCTCTCTTTGTCCCTTTTGGTTTGGTCAAGCAAGGACGGGTATCTTTAGAAGAATGGTTGGTATTTGACGTAAAGACAAGTATGCCTATAATTTCCATAATACCCTTTTCACAGGCAGAGTATTTATTTTCAGTAAAAATCCGAATTTTTAATGTTAAAAATATTGAAGAAGTATTTCGACAAGTTTCATATCAAATCAGAAAATTTAATGCCTGTAGAAAATGTTTGAAGTGTGAATCTGTGTGCAAGTATGGAGCAATTTCAATTACAGCAGAAACAGGTTATCGAATAGATCCTCAAAAGTGTAAGCATTGTAAGCTATGCGTTAATCAAAAATATCTGAGTGATGGTTGCTTGATGGGAAAATATCTTCGAGTTAGGGAAGGATATAATGAAACTTAAATTTAAAGCACATCAATCGTTTTTTGTTAGAAATGGTTGGTTATATAAGGGCATGACCCAGATAGATGATACGAAAGATGAAGCAGGAGTATCCTGTTTATTTCAAGATCAGAATGAAGCTGTTTTAAAATTGGGTATTGGTGCAAATATGGCTTCATCTCTTCGATATTGGTTGGAAGCGTTTGGTTTAGTGGAGCAAACCTCAAAAAATAGATCTAGCCTCTCTTTTACTGAATTCGGAAAACTAGTATATGAATACGATAAGCATTTTCAATCATTAGGGACTCTGTTGCTCTGTCATTATCAACTCTCAACTAATATTGAATTTGCTTCAACTTGGTACTATTTCTTTAATGAATTTAGACAGAAGGAATTTACAAAACAAGATTTGGCTATGGGAGTTCGTGAATGGATTAATGCAATTAGTCCAGGTACGAAAGTAGCTTCAAGCTCAATCGAAAGTGATGTTGATTGCTTATTGCGAACTTATGTTTATTCCAAAGAAATTGATGATAGATTTGAAGACAATAAAGTATCGCCTTTTGTTTCTTTGAATCTGATTACTAAATCGATAAAGACAAAAAATCAGTATTTTAAGCGCACATTAGAACCCCTACAAATCCCTCCGCTCATCTCGATGTTTATTATACTTCGTCAGATAGAGGAAAAAAAATATGGTCGAGCAACATTGGATTTACATGATTTATTGCAAAAGCCAAAAAGTATTGGGAGGGTATTGAACTTTCAAGTTGAACAATTGATCTCACTAGTTGATTTTCTAGAGTCCCTTGGATTTGTAAGAATTGTCCGAACTGCTGGTTTAGAGCAATTAGTCATTACGAGTGAGATTAAATCGAGTAAAACCTTTTTAGAACTTTACTTCAAGGGGCTTGGTCAGAATGAACAATAGAATAAAAATTAAGGCTCAATACCAACCTTCTACTAGTCTACTGTATGATAGAAGTAACAAATCGCTTCTGGACGGTTATATTCCTACAAGCGGGTCTTTGGATGTAATGGAATTTATTATTAGACCGACTTTGACAACAGGAAAAGGTGCTTTTCGCTCGCATTTGCTCACTGGAGCCTATGGGAAAGGAAAATCATATTCTGTGCTTGTTGCGCTATCTCTATTAAGCGGTCAATGCAATGGGATATTTGATAATTTAGTTGATAAAGTATCAAAAAGACGAAAATATTTAGGCAATTGGATTCAAGAGCTACAATCTTTGAAACCTTTACTGCCTGTCATAGTGAGGGGAGGCTATCCTTCGCTTTCTCTTGCTTTGTCGGCCGCAATGGTTCAGACTCTTGAATTTGAGGGTATTAAAGGAATTTCTCTTCAAAATAATTTTGATAGGGCAATAGAGTATCTTAAACTGTGGGAAGTTGAATTTCCTGAAGCCTATGCAAAGATTATTGCCCAGATAGGTGGAGAAGTCCCTTTTCAATCCTTTTATGCCAAGTTATGCCAATTTGATGAGAAGGCTTTGGATGAGTTTATAGGAATATTTCCGAAAGTAACAAATGGTAGTGAGTTTAGTCGAATTTCAGATTTACATGTGATTGAAGATATCAAGGATATTGCTACTAGAATTTCTTCAGTTGGATTTCGCGGTCTGTATATCGTATATGATGAATTCTCGAAATATCTTGAAAGTCAAAGAGGAAAAATGTCCGAAAGTGATATTAGGCTTCTTCAGGATTTAGCAGAATTGTCTAATGGTAGCTCAATAGATGTACAAGTGCATCTATTGCTAATCTCTCACAAAGTTCCTACAAGTTATTTTTCTGATGAGATTACTGTTCACGAATGGGAAGCAATTTCCGGAAGATTTGATCTAAAAGATCTTCATAATTTGAACGAGCAGGAATATGAAATTCTTGAGAACATGATTGAAATAGATGCTTCATATAAAAGCGAAGTTAAAGAATACATAGAAACTTTTCAAGTTCATGCGTATCGAGCCTTGGAGAAAAGTTGTTTTAATCTCTTTTCAAAAAAGCAATTTGAATCTTTGTTTTTTAATTGCCTGCCATTACACCCAATCACTACATATATTCTACCAAGATTATCTGAAAGAATTGCACAAAACGAAAGGTCGTTGTTTACCTTTATGGTTTCAAGAGAACCCAACAGTCTAACATCATTTTTACAGCATACCCAAGAATTCCATTTTTTAGGGGTATATGTATTGTTTGACTATTTTAGACCACTGTTAAGAAATATAAGTTCTGATAATCCAATGTTTCGTATAGAATTAATGGTTTCTGTTATTGAAGAACGTCTTAAGAACAAAAATGAGTTAGCAATATGGGCAACAAAAACTATTGCAGTTCTCTTAATGCTCAACGATCAACACTTGCGCCCAACCTTTGAGACCTTGACACAATGCTTCGCATTGTTAAGCGATTCAAATGGAAATAGCATTACTTCTTCTGATTTATCGATTGCAGTAGAATCAGTCGTTAACTTTGGGGCATTACGTGTTTCTGTTGGTACTGACGAGTATCTACCTTTTGCTATCAATGTAGCAATGAATAACGAAATTAAAAATCTGACTAGGCTTAAAGAGAAGAAAATTGATATTTTTTTTGATTTGGAAAGATATGGATTCTCGTTTGCTGCTTATCCTATTGAATTCAATGATGAGAAATGCATTACTAGGTATTTACATTATTCCTATTTTGATGCTTCGCATACACAAAATCTCCATAAGCTGAAAACTCACTACCAGAAAATTACAAAGTATGGAGATGGTGTGGTTTTTTGTTATTTGGATGATCCAAGTAATGATGAATCCCTCTTGTCTTTGGTAAAAGAAGTGTCCTCATGGGCTTTGGCAATTGTTCTTCTTCCAAAAAATAAGATGAAGAACTCAATTAAGCATAATATTGCGCAGTTATCAGTTTTGGATGAAAGAATTTTAAAACCACTTTCTTTAGAGGATAAAACCATTCTCGAGGTGCTTAAACAAGATACATATGAAGCGATTGAAACTTTGCTCTCACCTTTCGTTCATCCTGATGATAGCAAAATTTTATGTTTCAATTCTGGGCAACTTCAACCTTGCCGGTCAGAAAAAGAATTTTCGCATATCTGTTCAATAGAATTTTCAAGAGTTTTTTCTCGGACTCCACGGATAAATCGTGAAGATTTAAACTTGAATCACTTATCCAAAGTTTCAATGAATGCTCGTGATATAGTAGTTCAGTGTCTATTGGAAGGTTCAACTCATGGGCTAGATGGGCTAAAAGAGACGAGTCAACCACAAACATTGTTTAAAAGTATTGAAAGTCTGTTTGCAATATCAATTATGGATGATAGTTCTATTTCATTTGATAGAAGTAAATTAGAAGATTGTGTCTCTATTCCTTTGGACTTAATAAGGTCCTTTTTCCTTGAGTCAGCAAAAGGAGATAAAAATTTTGCTGAATTAATAAGTCAATTAGCTTCACCAGATGGTCAAATCGGTTTGAAAAAAGGTCCAACCCCATTATTTTTAGGTGTTGTCTGTAATAGGTTTTCTCGAAGAATTATTTTTAGGCGAAAAGGGAAGGAGTCAACTCTCTGTGCAACTCTTTTGCATAATCTCTGCGAGGAACCTGAGGAATATACTGTATCGATGAGAGATTGGGATAATGAAAAGGAGCAATACTTAGTAACATTATGTGAGTATTTTGAAGTTTATGATTTAGGGCATAATGTATTTGAGGTTTTAGCGGAAAGCATTAAAAGCTGGTGGGAACAGCTTCCTTTAATAATTCGATCGATCAAAGGAAAACTGAGATTGCCAAACTGTGAGGTAAGTGAATTTTCAGGAAATACCAAAAAATTGATAACATTAATTGAGACATATAATGGTAATCCATACTCATTTTTCATGGAGAAAATTCCTTCAAAGATTGGTAAAAAATGTTCTATTGGGAAAAATCTAGCAGATAGTATAATTACATGTTTCAATGAGATATCAGATGCATATAGAGAAAGTCTTTATATAATACAGCAATTTATTGCTAATGAGCTATGTGGAAGTAATGAGCAACTAGATTGGTTGATTAGTTTGCATGCCTGGGTTGATGCTCTACCTATACAGATTGAGCAAAATCTCTCTGCGAGGGCTCGATTGATTATCAAATCATTGCAAGAACCTCAACATGATAGTGAGAAGATCTTTCGAATAATTTGTGAATCTCTGGCTGGGATGCGTTTTACAGATTGGAGTAGGACCACTATAGAATTATTTAAAGTCTCGTTAGGTGAATTTAATAATGATATCAAAGGAATTCAAGATAGTTATTATGATCAAGACAATACAAAGAATATTAAGTTTTCCATTCGTGGAAACCAAGGAGAAATTGATTCATTCATAGTGCCGGTTGATGCGTCTGATGAGAGACTTTCAAGAATGATTGTCAATGAGATAGAAAGTATTTTTAGTGAACTAGGATCCTCTCTCTCAAAAGCAGATAGAAACAAAATTCTTCTACAACTAATAATGGATTAAGGGGATTAGAAATGATTTATTTAGACAATGCTGCAACAAGTTACCCAAAGCCCGCTGTAGTCTATGAAGCTATGGATAATTGTAATCGAACCCTTTCATTCAATGTTGGCAGAGGTCAATATGAATCAGCATCATTAGCTGCAAGTCTTGTAGAGAGAACTAGGAGACAAGTCCTCGACTTTTTTGATTGCCCTACTGGACAGGTTGTTTTTAGCCCGTCTGCGACCATTGCGTTGAATATGGTCATGCAGGGTCAGCAATACCAAGAAGGAGATGTAATCTATATATCCCCATTCGAACACAACGCAATTCGTAGGACTCTAAACCATTTAGCCCAAAAAATTAAACTAGATATTAGAATTCTCTCTGTTTCAAAAAATCCATTTACATTCGATTTGGAAGCAATCGCCAATCAATTTTTAAACAATCCCCCAGCATTCGTATTTATTTCCCAAGCAAGTAATGTATGTGGAACATTAGCACCAATTAAGGAGATATTTTCATTAGCAAAATTGTATCGTGCTATAACCGTAGTTGATACTGCTCAGAGTGCAGGTCATATCCCCATCTCCATGCGAAATATTATGGCTGATTATTTGGTTTTTGCAGGTCATAAGGCTTTATTAGGTCCTCTTGGAATTGGAGGTATAGTCATGTATAGCAAAGATGTTAATCTAATGCCAACATTATTTGGAGGTACTGGATTTGATTCACGAAATCCCCATATGCCTAATGAACTGCCATATCGTTTGGAAGTAGGAAGTTTAAATATTGTTGCAATTGCTGGTTTGTCAGCTTCTTTGCAATGGATAAGTGAAATTGGTCTTGAGATAATTGCTGAACATGAGAAGAAAGTATTGAACAAAATTCAAACAATTCTTGAGGAAAGCGGAAGTTTTTTATGTTTAGGTGTTGATTATCTTGGCGATCGCGTTGGGGTTCTCTCTTGCATTTCAGATGAATATCTTCCTGATGAATTTGGACTTATTCTCAATAAATACTCTATTTGTACTAGGATCGGATTACACTGTTCTCCTGATACTCACAAATTTTTCAATACATTTCCAAGTGGTGCAATTCGATTTAGCGTTGGTTGGTTTACTACTGAAGAAGATATCGATGAATTAGCTTCAGTTATCCAAGAGCTGTAGGAGGAATAATATGGAAAATTTCATTGATTATTTGAATACTCTTCATAGGTGTAATAGCAACAATAAAAACGCTACAGCCGAGGCCAATTATATGTCCGAATTCAGTAAAGACATACTGGTTGAGGATACAGAAGTAATTAATACAATTTGTAAAGGCTTGTATTCAGATAGCAGTAAAGTCTTGCTTACTGGTTTTGCTGGAGACGGTAAGACTACATTAGCACAACAGATTGTAAAGAGAGTAGCTTATGGTGCACAACTAACTAAGCCAATCCAGATATTTGGAGAAACTACATTAAGTAAAGCTTTAGTTGTGATAAAAGACTTGAGTGAGAGCGGAACTTTGGAAGAGAAACAAACAATTACTGAGTATCTTTCAAATCCAGCATTTGCAGTTCTGATAGTCTCAAATACTGGTACAATACTCGATTGTTTAAAAAGTGTTGCCTCAAAATACGGTTTATCAGAAATTGAAACAGAAAGTGCTGTACTGCAAGGGATTGGTGCAGATTCTTCTGCTGGAATTGGGGTGATTACTTTACCAAACATTCGTATTTCGGTCATAAATCTTATCCGGTATGATAATTTAAGAGTTGCAAAGCAAGTGTTATGTAAAATTATCCATCATTCATATTGGACAAGTTCACAAGCTGATAAAGAATCCTATCCAAATATATTTGAGAATATTGCAGCATTGAAGAATACATTAGTATTGGATCGATTGTTTTTAATGTATCAGCGGCTCTATGAATATGGTGAGCGTCTTACAATGCGGAACCTTATTGAACACTTCGCGTATATTATTACTGGGAATAACAAGGGTTTAAATTCTGATATATATTTCTTTGATAATGTTTTTGGTGGATTAGATGACCATGCTAAAGAAATTACTGCAATTTCCTTAATTCGAAGGCAGGGATTCGGAGAACATGTGCCTTCAAGCTGGAAACGTGAGATCTGGATAAATCCCAATTCTTTAGAATCCTTTTTGATAATGAAATCTTTTCAGCATGTATTAGATAAATGCTTACAGGATGGTAAAAGTAAGCTGGAGAAAGGAAATCTTGCAAGATTACGATTGTATAGGATATTGTATTTTCTTTCACCTCTATCAAATGAGGGCTTTGATGGTGAAAAATTTATTTGTAGTTTTCTGAACTCACCAGGGTTGTTGATTTGGCGCAAATTGCAAGACAAGCAAATGCTTGAAAGTAAATTGGAAAGCAACCTTATCAATAGAGTTAGGCATGTAATAAAGGAATATTTTGCTGGAGTAAAGCTTCCCGAGAACGAAAAGGAAGGTCACGAGGATATTTACATTACGATGAGCCGACATTCTAAAGATATTAGACAGAGTGCCCAAGCTGTGATTGCTAGTTTCAAATGGCAGTGGCAAACAACAGTTGCTCTTAGTATTGAGAATGACTATCGAGGTAACAAACAACTTGTATTGCTAAAAGCTTGCAAGGGTAAGACACTCAATGAATGTTGTAATAATCAGGATTGTCTCAAGTTGCTATTGCCTCTTCCTTTTCTTGATTATCTACTTAAGCGCCATATGGGACATGTAGGCCAAATCGAATTTCAAAACTATCAGAAAAGACTTGATGCGTTTAAGATTTCAATATTAAACGATGAAAGAAAAGAATCAAAATTATCTGATGATGAAAGCATTTTGCTTGTTCGATTAAATTCAAGTCGAATGCTAAAAGATATCCGATTTAGGCTTGTACAAGAAAATAGTAAGAATTATTTGGAGGTATTTTGAATGAATACATTCTTTCCCAATAAAGCTTGGAGTGATTCCAAAAAGCAAGCAGAACCAATAACGGCAACCTCCAATCTAAGTCTTCCGGTACAGGAGTTATTTGGCAACCGATTTTATTCTGATCAGACTACGATAGAAATACTAAGTGAATTTCTCTTAATCGCTACTTCTCCTGAGAAAAATATTGTGGATTTTGATAGTACCAGACTAAAATCAAGTTATACTTCAGTTTTTCCTGAGAAAAGATTGATGGACTCATTATCTTTAGGAGCAATAGAATATAAACAAGAATCAAGGATTAATCTTAAACTCTTTGCTATTTTATTGAATAGTGGAAACCCTAATCCTTATCCTGGTCATAAATTGCAATATGATTCGATTTCAGGGAATGTAATGGATTCAACACAAATTCTTGATGAGCAAAAAGCAAGCAACCCTGAGGATGTGATAGCGATTTTATCTAATCTATTTATGGGCTTTCAAGGAATAGGTGCTAATAGAGAGTGGTGTGCGCAAAGCTTTATTCCTGTGACAAAGAACTTGCTTGCTGGAGAAACTATTTGGAAATCCACACAAGCAAAAAAAAAGAATCTGACAGAGTTTAGCGTGGATTCAATTAAGCCATTTTTTGATCGATCTTCACGGAATTTCTATTCGCATGGTGGAGAAGTATTATATTTACAATTACTAATTCTAATGAAACAGACTGAACAATCTATTACAGATTGGCTTAACTCAAAACCCGACTATAGAAAGTTAAAAATCAGTAAGGATGAAAAAAATCCAGAATACTTATTACAGCGCATAGAAGCAGGTATAAACAAAATACTCAATGAAAAAAGTCCTAGGATGCTTGGTAAGCTAGCAGAATTCATTGATAACAGCGGTCCACCCATTGATTTAGCGAAATTTTCTCGAGCTGGATGGATTCCTCAGGCTGTTTGGGAAGAGGGTTATTTCTTTGCGCTTGATCTGGTTCGCATATTTGAAACAGAATTTGATGTAATAGAATGGTTGAAAATGCTTGAGATGGCTTGCGTTATGCAAGTATTTCGAACATTTCTGAGAAACTCGGCACGATATCTTGGAATAGCATCGCCATTGTTGGCTACTGTCTCAACCGATTGTCGAGATCGACGCTTGAAATTAATATCTAAACACTCGTTAAAGCATTGCCAGTTAATGATTCATTCTGCAATAGAAGAGAAAGCAAAAGATATCAAAATGGCCTCAGAAAAAGGTTTACGCAATATGCACCAAAAATATGGTGACAAGGTATTCTTAAAATTGGCAAAAAGTATACAGTTTGTTGTTCCTATGAAAGGGGACACTGAACATTTTGTCATGACAAAGACAATGCTTACATATTTGGTTATCACGACATTGAAGCCAAACGAGAAAATTTCTTATCAAAGTTTTTTAGAAGAAGTTCGGACGAAGCATGGTCTGGTTTTTGACGAGAAAGGGTTCAATGAAATTAATCGAGTAACAAATACGCGACAGGAAATTAGCAATGGAATGATATCTCCTTGGCTTTCAAAAATGTTGGATGAATGCGGGTTCCTTATTCCTCTATCTGATTCTTTATCATTAGTAGTAAATTCAGCTGGCTACAGCGAGGAGGCATCAATATGGCATTAATTGAAGCGACTATGAGTGATTTGATAATAAATAAAATTGAAAGAAACACTTCGAGTACAGATTCTACTGTTCAATTTAAAATCCCAACGGATATTTTTCCTCTTTCTGTCATATATCATGTCTTGGATTCAGTTCAAGAGCGTTATTCACTAGATGCCAATAAGAATATAACTATAAAAATTGCCTCGCAGGCTTTGCAGTATTGGGAAGAATCCTCAAATGATGTAAGTGATATTATTCATAAAATCAATCAGAATAATCCTTCCTGGGTTGATACAAGAGGTAATTTGACATTCTATCGTAATGCTCTAGCAACTACGCAAAATGAAAATATTCAGCAAATTTTGATTTTAGTTGGTGGTGATAAGGTTAATGATCAAGCAAGCCTTGAGCACATTCCATCAATTGGGATTCATGAGATATGGACTCAAGGTATGAATTCCTCATTCAATTCATGGATAAAAGAAATTGCAAAAGGTACCAGTCATGAGGATAGGCTTCAAGATGATAGGTCTCTTTTGCAGGATTGCGATGCCTTATTAAAGATAGTATTATTGTACACAGACCAATTAGTGATAGCAAGATATTTAGAAACGCTACCGATTGAGAGTGATTTAGAGAATGGAAGTACATTGTTTGATTCAATTGCAATACACTTGGATAAGTTGCAGTTGGGCTCCTGCTTAACAGTAGACAGGAAAAAAGCGAGATGGAAAAGTGATTTAAAAAATGTGCTTAATCAAACATATTCGTTTTTTTCTGGTCATATAGCACTTGAAAATGCTAAGTATTCGAGGTGCTTGAAGAGTATTCAGGATATCTATGACAGCCTGACTGCTGAAGATATTGATACTAAAAAACTATCCTTTCTAAATAACCAAGAAAAGGTATACCCAACCTTTGAATCTCCAGAATCCTATATTAAAACTTGTATGTCAGTTCTAAAAAACACCGCTGATGAAATGGAAATTGAAAAGTTGCGGCGATGCGATAGCCTGTCATTAGTTAATAAGGTGCTTAAGTTTAAATTAAGCAAGAAAAAATCTAAGATATCTGATACAGAAGTGTTTGGGAATCCTTTTGAAATGATTCTTTCGGCATTATGGGATTCACTGGCTTTATACACACGGAGTGAGTTTCTAGGGTTCAATGAAGTTTTTTCAATTAAAATAGAACCTGTCAATTTTTTTCACAATATTCCTGCAGCCGAAATCAATAATAACGCAGTCGTTGGAGATCAGTATGAATATATTTTTGAAGAAAAGCTATTAACACTTATTGGTGGTATAGATGAAGTATTGGAAAATCGTGTTATTTCTGAACTAAAAGAGTCTTTCTCTCCTGAATTTAGTTTTAACTCACTGCTAGGTGATAAGAATAGCTATGTAGGAAAAACAACGGCAAAACCATCATCTATTCCAGCTTTACAATTTGTGATATTGGTTAATAATGAGCTTTCTACTAAGTATATTTGGAAGATTCCTGATATTAATGCTTATACGATAAGTGGAAATCTTGTCAAAGTTGTTGATGAACAAATTTCTATTAACCAGTCAACCGCATTTTTACCAACATTCAAAATTCGCGATTTTCAAGAAGTATTTTCAATGCTTGGTGAAGATGAAATGAAAGAATCTTTTCTTTCTTCAATCGGAAGGAGCAAAGATACAATTATTGAGAATCTGCTCGATAATCTGCCAAATGAGAGTTTGAATAGTAATCATTATATAAGATTTTCCTCTTTAGGAGGTGTGGCTGCAAGATTTTACAATACCTATGCCAAACATGGGCTCTATTATGCATTAGAATGTAATATACAGAAAGAATTTGTAAATTCTTATAGTGCATTGCTTGATAGTATTGTCGATGAATCTTTTGACTATGACGATCTCTTTTTTCCATTTCTTACCTATGCCTTTTGGATGATTGATCAACAGCTTCTAAAAAATGATTCTTGGAAATATGATGGATATCTGAAGTCTGGAATAATAACGCTGTTGCATCCTTCGATGATTGAGATGCTTCATAGCCAAACGACTTTTTTAGCTGACTCCTTTATTGACCATTTCAAGAATGCTGAACATCTATTAAATAGTAAGGGTAAAATGACTCTTAGGATGTGGAATCGGAGTATTGAGTTGGCGACATTACAATCTCCTATTCCTTGTTTATTGATTAACCTAAGTAATATCTCTACAAGAGTAAGAGGAGAAGATGTAATATATAGAATTGGAATTCAATCAGGTTCATTGGATGATACAGTGCTACTTACTCGTTTCCGAATGGTAAATGAGGATGATTATGATACAATTTCAGACTCTGCGTTAACTAGGATAGGTGAAGAATCTACATTACTAAAGAGACTGCTCAGTGATTATTTTCATGTGTATGCACTAGCCCAAGATGGAGTTAATATAGCAATATTTAAGAATTATAATATCCAGCCAATAATTGCTTCACTCATTACACTTGTTAAGGAAGTAGTTCCTCAAGGTAGCGATGCTGGTGATAGATGGTACGATGAACATCCATTTACTCTAAATATAACTTTTTATTCGGATACAAGTGATGATAGTGGGATTAGTAATTGGATAAATCGGTGGCAAGATTATTGGGAAATAAAAGCACAAACTGATATAAGATTTCTACGCTGCAAACTCTTTGTAAGTCACCGAATGTTAGAAATTAGCGGGAACTCACAAAATGCCGCATCCTTTGAACTGATGATTGGTGGTGAGTTAGATACTGATATTTCCATCCTATATGAAATGCCGATGGGAGATTCAGGTAATACTAATCTTGTTAAAATACCCAAATTACCTGATAATGAAGTAGCAATTAAATTTCCACTTCTTGAAAAATTAGCACAACGAAGAATTGGATTTAAAACAAATTTTAAGCGATCAAGAATACTCTCAAATCGCCAATTCCGTGTATATAGGGCATTCCTCAGATATCTGTATGCAATGAAATTACATGAGTTTAGGTCCTTTGCTGATAGCGAAATAATTATCAATGAAGAAAGAGATTTTACAAAATGGAAAAAAACACTTGATTGGTGTCATGAGAAATCTGAACGTGTAATTTGCATTGGAGGAGAAATTGATAAAGACTTGATTACAGACTCAGAGTCAGAAGGAATTGAGCCCATCGTTGTTGGATTTGGTTCTGGCGTTGGCTCGCATGCTGAATTAAACTATACAGTATCTTGTAGAGTTGATAAGAATGAGACTCTATTTAAGCAACTATCTGCTTCTTTTCAAAATATTTATACTATGATTCCGAAAAATAAAGCTGATATAATTGTAAAGAATTTGTATCGGCAGAGTAAACGGATGGCGGATCTTTCTTTGGTTCGAACAATTGGAACAACCGATTATTATAAACATGATTATTTTGGTTATACACTTGCTAGGCGAATGCTAAAGATATCTGATGAATCCTTTGATTGCGATGTTGTACTTGCACTAGATTCATATCGGCATTGGTTTCATGATGATTTAAATAATAAACGAGCTGACTTATTATGGTTGCGTGCGAAGCAGGTTCCCAATGGAACCAAAATGAAGTATGAGTTAAACCTTACTATTATTGAAGTAAAGATGGGTTTCAATGTTGAGAATACACATTTGGATAAGGCAATCAAGCAGGTGCAAGCTACTATACCGGTATTAAAGAAGCGCTTCGCAAATGTATCTACATCAATTGCCCCAGACTCAAGATATTGGTGGATGCAATTATATAGAATTATTGCTACCAATCCACGGAAGTACTCAAGTTCATCTAAGAATGGTCTTGAATGTTTGGAAAGTTTAGCGGAAGGGGTATTTGAAATTAGGTGGGATGCAAATATCTTCTGTTTTGATGGGAATGATTTGTCAGATGGAGAAAAAGTGGCATTGAGATATTGTAGGTTTGATGATGCTTCTATTAATGTTTGTGGGGTGCAGGGGTGTGATGCATATATTTTTTCTCCATCATATGTTGAGGAATTTGGTTGTGCATCTGATGCTAGTATTAGCGACTGGGATGAGCAGAAAGAAAGACTTGGAGGAGTCTATGTAAAAAAAGATCATGACTTCGATTTGTTTCAAGCTCAGTCTCAAGAGAAAGAGCAATCAGACTATGAAATAGGACTTGATATTGAAGAGGACTCACTGCAGGTTGATGAGCTATTTGAAGGTGATAATGAAATAGACCAGACAGATAAATTGTATGAAGAAGTAGTAGGTGTTGAAATTGGGAAAATGCAATATACCGCTAATGATTTACCGGTTCCTCAAGCAGCTGAGCAAAAAGGACATTACTACTTCGAGAATCAAACTTCAATAGCTGATTTTCGAGTTCTCATAGGGACGACCAAACAGGGAAAACCAGTATATTGGGATTTTGGATCCCAAGGGAAGATCGTCAATAGACATATGTTTATTCTTGGTGGTTCTGGTAGCGGGAAAACTTATGCAATTCAAGGTATGCTTGCAGAACTGGCTATGGCAAGACAGGCGTCTTTGATAATTGACTACACAAATGGATTCACAATGAATCAAGTAGAGAACGAAGTAAAAGCATATATGAAAAAGCAATGGTATGTTGCTAATAAAAAACTTTCTTTCAATCCATTTCTTGCGTATACTCTGCAAATTGATCCTGACGATCCAGATTCTTTCTATACAGACCAACCTGTGAATATTGCGCAAAGGATAGTGGACGTCTTCATCCGAGTATATGGTTCAATCGGAGAAAACCAAATTTCAATCTTAACTGATACCATTGAGGCCGGAATAAAGATAAACAAAGGGAATTACTCATTAACCAAGCTTTATGATGATTTGCAATCTCGTATTGATGATCAAGCGGTAAAATCCTCAATTATTGGACTTATTAATAAGTTTGGTGTTCTTTTGAAAATGGATCCTTTCAGTACTGAAGAATCTGATATCGGATGGAATGAGATATACGGTTCCGATGGTCAAGAACAGATTACAGTGTTTCAATTAGCCCAAATTGCTCCATATGTACAAAAAATCATTATTGAATTTTCTCTCTGGGATTTATGGAATCATGTTATTGCTATGAAAGCGACACAGAATTGTCCTCGAGTGGTAGTACTTGATGAAATTCAAAATCTCAGTTTATCTGAGAGTTCTCCTGTGCGTAAATATTTACAAGAAGGAAGAAAGCTTGGATTGTCGTTGATAGCAGCTACTCAATCATTTGCAGGTATGAAAGGGATAAGTTCTCCAGAAATGAATAGTCTGATGAATGCAGGGACAAAACTATTTTTCAGGCCAACTGACCAAGAAATTCCAAGTGTTGCTAAGTTAATTTTCAATTTTGATTCTACTCGTTCAGAGGCTGATTGGCGTTCCGAATTGGGTAAGCTTGGAAAGGGGCAATGCATTGTTGTAATTAACAATGGGACTAATCGTAAACAAAATGCAATGATTGTGAATGTTCCTTCCATGAAAGAGAGAGGTATATAAATGTCACTTTTGAGTACCAATTTTCCAATGACATTTTTTTGTGAGAGACAAAGTATTTCACAAATAATAGATTTAGCGGCAACTGGTTACAAAGGTTCGATTCAGGACATAAGTAAGATTACAGGAATCCCTACTGGAAGGAGTTCAGGAAAAGTAAAACCTCATATAGATTATGCGAAAGGAATGGGCTTGATAGAATCCCAACTGGATAAAGGTATTTATGAATTATTATTAACTCCCTTTGGTAAAATAGTTAAAAAATCTGATCCATTCTTGGAAGAATCTATAACTCAGTGGTTGGCACATGCAAACTTGTGTGATCCAATCGATGGGGCAAGCACTTGGACGACAATTTTTACAAACTGGACAACCAACGAATGTCGAAGTGAAAGCCTAATAGCGTCCATCACTAATTTACCAAGGATAAAACTTCGCCCCTTGTTTCAAATGTATGAGAGAAAAGAAAGTTTCGGTAAAATTGGCGCATTGAGGAGAGAACGCGAGGATTTATTCAGAGTACCTGCTACGGTTTCGTATGAATGGAATAAAGGTTTTGCTGCATTGACCCTTTCTTTGCTTGAACGATACTTTCATTCCGATGAAAGAAAGCAGATTAGTATCCCTGAGTTTATTCAAGTTACAAAGCTTCCTTCGCGTTTCCATTGGCAAGTTGATGATTTCACTCGTTTGATTCAGAACCTTGCAAGTCTTGGTTATATAAAAATTTCAAATTTAGTGGATCCCCCTGTGATTCAAAGTTTAATTTCATCAGAGTTAGTTTGGGGAACAATCTACGATGACATCGTATGAGTAGGAGAGGATGATGAATAGAACTCTGCAAGATTTAGTAAATTATCATGGGGATAGACTTTTTGATGGAGCAATTGATCTTGACTGGTATTTGAGGAATCCAGATAAGGCAACTGAAGTTGCCAAAGCATATGTTTTCCACGGAAAGCAATACCATGATATTAACATTCATGATAGGGTCGTGTTGGCAGGTAAGCAACTGATAGATTCAATAACAATGGTAGAAGAGGTTCTGACTTCCCTTGCCAAAGCTACTGATCCTATGAAGTTGGCAATTGCAGGATATGGTGCAGGAAAATCTCACTTTGCACTCATGCTTGCAAATTTACTAGGAAGTCACAATCAAAGTACTAAATCCATAATATTAGAGAATATTAGACAGATTGATAGCGACGGAGCATCGCGTATAAAAAGTATCTTGGAGGAGGATTCTCGGCCTGTTTTAATAATTCCAATTAATGGGATGAGGAATTGTAATCTGCAGCAAGAGTTTTTCACCATCATAAAAAATATTTTGGAAAGAGATGGACAATCATTAGATTGTCTAAATAAGTTTGATGCAAGATTTGAGAATCTTAAGTTCAAAGTACTGGACCATAGAAATCAGCAAAAGATGCTCAATATTCTTAATGTCTCTGGGGTGGATTGTGTAGAGTCTTTTATTGATAAAATGAATTCATTTGATAGGGTATGTTATCAAAGGGTTAAAGAAGAACTTGAACGGCAAGGTGAGAAAGTATTTGAACCACAAGCAGAGGGTGAATTGAAGGATTTAATCTCTTCAGTTGCTGAAAGCCACTGTGGAGCTACTAATTATTATCGTTCAATGCTTATTCTATTTGATGAATTTGGAAAATATATGGCATTTGCAGCTTCTGCTGAGCAACGTGCAGGCAGTGGAATAATGCAACATCTCTACGAAGGCATTCAAGCTGTTAATAGTTCCTTTGATAAATCCGGCAACAAAAAGACTTGTACCTTTATTGGCTTCAGTCAACTCGATCTTAATGAGTATCAACAAACAACGTCAATGGATCAAAATACGCTCAATAACATGAAGCGGTATGTGTCTCGTTTCGACGCTACTAAGAAGTATTATTTGAGTGTAAGTTTTGAAAGTCTTGTTGCGAATTTAATCGAGGTTAAGGACACGCACCCCATTGATTTGAACAACCAAGAACAATTAAAACAACTCTCATTTAGTCACGCCGTTATAGGAGATTTTTTCCAATCATCAAAACAATACCCAATTTGGTCTGATTTTAAGCGATATGTTCAAACTGTAGCTCTTGGTTGCTGGCCTTTATCCCCTTTAGCAACGTGGACTTTGTCTTATATCAGTTCGATTAATACAATTTTGCAGCAACGATCTGCTCTGAATATCTTGGGTAATGCATTCAAGGAGCATCAATTAGTTGATTTGTCGAGCAAAGAACTATTCCATATATATGCTACGGATATATACGATGCAGGTTTAGGGGTAGAATTTTGCGCTTCTGAGGTCAGCTCCACAGGTAATTCACAGCCGGCAATTAAGTATGAAGGTGTTTTAGAAAAATATGGAACACAGTTTTCGGAGGATACTAAGCGTATTTTGAAAGCAATAGTATTGTGTTTCAAGTTAGGAAGCTATAGTAAATCTAGAGAAGGTGCAATCGCAATAATAGGGGCATTGAGTGGTGTCGATAAACAACTAATCGATGGAATTCTTATCAATCTTGAAGATAATTTTAATGTAATTGAATATGATTCACGTATTAAATTGTTTGAAATTAAAGAAGGTGCGCCGTCAATTCATGAGTTTGAAAGAGTACTTAACAAGAAAATTCTTGAATTGCGTAAGGATGGAACTGAATACTCTCAAATAAGATATGTACAAACCGTTATATTATCACAGCTAGTAAATCATCCAGATATTTTCCCAGATATTGAAACTTCATTCTCATCCAATCAAAAAATTCGATCCTCGGAATGGGCATTCAAAGCAAGTATAAAAACATCCATAGACTTTGAAAGAGATCTTTCTGAAGATGATTTTATTCGTCATGGAGGTATCGAACCTGGTTTCTTTGATTTTAGAGGAAGAATTTTCTATTTTATTGTTCCAAGTACTCACGATGTATCATCGGTTAAAAATCGTATATTGAAATGGATTGAGTCTTATCATCAAGAACAAGGATGGCAAGTTCCAATAATGTGTCTGGTTGTCCATGATACTGATGGAATAATTTTTGAGACTTCAGAGAAGATTACTACACTAGATTCTTTAAGCAGTAGCGAGAGGAATTCATTTGGTAGCATGGTCGACAAACATAAGGATAAGCTGATAAAGATACTTGTAGAGGAGTTGTCAAAACAGAAAACTTCACAACACTATGTCAGTATTTCTACTTCCGGGTCAACTTTGAAAAACATTGGGTCAGAGCTTTTTGAGAGAGCATATCCTCAAGTAATTCCCTTTCCTGTTGATGGGTTTACGAGTAGTTCTGGTAATGGCCCTAATACTATCAAGAAAATTATTTCCGCTCTCGTTTCAGGTGATAATAATTGGAAAAGTATAGTTGATAGCTGTAACCTTGTAGACATGAATAGAGCGATAGCTTTACTACAAACCGCATGGGGAGTTGTCGATTCTGCGGGAATGTTCCTTTCTGAGCCAAAATGTATTGAATTAGCTGGATTGTACAAGTCTTTTGACTCTGAATATGAGAATAATAAGATACTGAATTTCGCAAGTATGATGGACATTGCAATTAGACCTCCTTACGGAGCAAACGCCTCATCAGCAAGTCTTATTATCTTTATATACTATGCTTCTTACTCCCTCAAACGAGGTATACAGATTGACGGAACACAGAAACGATTAGCTGATTTTATTGCTCAAAATGGGAAAAATCTTTTTGATTCAAAAACTAAAGGGCTGAAGTATGATATTGCAAGAAAGATTGAAATGTTTCCCATTATTAGAGATGATGAGCGTTGGTCAAATTTGATGAGCCAATGGATGAGGAGCAATACTGCTGATGAGTTGATTAGATATCAGGAAGAGGCAGAAAAGCTTATTGAACAAAAAGTAAAGATTCCGGATGATTTCTATAGTCAATATCTTAACAATGTTATTCGTTCAGCAAATGCGAAACAGTTTTTAAAAGATTGGGATGAGGACTGTAAGGGATTGCTTAAGGATTTGAAAGTTTTTACCGCAGAGCACCAATCAGTTGCAAAGGTGATTCATTCACTAAACAAATTTCAAACCGCATCAAAAAATTTTTTTCGAAAACATGAGAACTTGTTATCTGAAAAGTATAGGGATTCTATAGATGATGTTGTTGCTCAAGCAAAGAATCACATAGCTTTTAACTTGGTTGGCTGGATTGAAGCTCATCCGTTTCCTGAGGATTACGACAAAGAACTTTTTAAGAGAAGAGTTGATGGATATACAAGCTTGATGGATGCTTTAGCTTCTATTGGAATGAACGAGCAAAAAGGTATATTGCAACAGATTTTGCAACAAGGAGAAGAAAAAAATAATCATATCATTAGTTATTACTTAACATTGAAAAATGCTAAAAAAATTTTAGATGAGATTACGTCTCGATTTGAAAACATTGAATCAGCTACTGTTCAAAATTTAGAACAATCGATACGGGAAATGAAAAATGAACAAAATGTGCTTACTACTTTTGATAACGAGCACCGAGATTTTATTACTCTAAATATGAGTAACGTTAACGAGCTTTTCGAGGAGAAAATTAAGCTCTTAGAAAGTCAGTTGTTATCCCGAAAAAATGATTTTAATAGCCTTTTCAATATCTCTATATCCAATATTGATGAGTTGGAGAATGTAGAAAGAAAAGTTAGAAACCTTGTGGCTTTTTATGTTCATGATAAAAATGAAGATGCCTTGCATGATATGCTTAAGGAAATTAAGCTACTTCGAGAATCATATAACAAGCTTGATGAATATAATATTTCAGAGGATCAGATTAAAGAAGTATTAGATTGCCAGAAATCTTACATCTATGAGCAGCTAGAAGGTGATACCTGTTTTGATGATAATTTAATTCTTGACACCTTTTTCTCAGAGATTGAGCAAAAACGATTAACACAGAGTCAGAAATGGCTTGAATGTCTAGAAAAAGAGGCAGAAATGATTAAGGATGTTGAAAGTGCTAATCAGGTTATGTCAAGAATCAACTCAATGCCTTTGTATCTCACAAAAGAGCAAAGAACTCAAGTTTTTGAGATTAAAGAAGGGATTGTAAAATTCTTTGATAATCAGAAGATTGAGTATATTTTATCAATGTATAGGGCATTGAAAGAAGAGCAAAAGCAGATATTATTGAAGCAATTGGTTGCTGAAAGAAAAGCTGAATTAGGAAAAACATGAGATGTATTACAAAACGCAGCAAATCAATAATCTACAACCCCCAGACCTATGCTATTCTGTATCTACCTTATAAAAGGGGAGGATCATCAGATAATGAAGAAAATTGTTTTGCTGTTGCTTGTTTTGTTGGTTGCTACCACCTTGGTTGCTCAGACCACCGGTAGTGGAAGTGTTAAACTGACTGCTGCGTATGGCAGTGGCATTGAAGCGAAGCTTGATACTGCTTATCAGCTTAAGATTCCGATGTTGGTTCAGGATGGACCACTCTTCAGTGGCAATAATCTGAAATTGAAAGCAAACTTGGGAGTTTCTCCCATAGCAGGTACTTTTACCTTTGATGCTGTGTTAACCCCGATTGCAGTAGCTGAAATCAGCCTCGGTGGAAGTATTGGTACCGGTTGGGATTTTAATTTCCTGGGTCTGGAACTCGAGGGGTTGAAGCTAGGGTCTCCGTTAACTTCAAACAAGCTTGAAGGGTTCTACTACATGGGCCGGCTCGGTGCTGCGTTCCAGTTTGATACTGGTGCTGTCTTCAGTGGTGATTGGATGAGCGTTGTCATTCGCACCTACCATGAATTGAACTACAAAGCCTACAGTGAAGCTGGTGCAGATGTCGCATGGGAGTTTGAGAATGCTGGCTCCATGGTCAACGGGTTCAACTACAAAGGCGAGTATATCGTAGGATACCAGATGCCCTTGATGGTGAACTTTGTAGGTGCCCAGTTGGAGACCTATGCATACAATCTCCTTGATGGGCCCACCGGCCTTTTCTATGACGTAGGGGCACTGGTGAACACCCAGATTACTAATCAATTCTCTGTGCTGGCTGTTGTGCAGTTTACCAATTACAAAATGGATGACGATAGGGTGATAAAAAAACAGGATTTCGATTTCAAGAGAGTTGCCGTTATTGCCTCGTATGCCTTTTAGAAATCACTGGTAATAAGATCATGTGTGACACACCCCAAATTCTTAAGAATTTGGGGTGATGCTTTTTCCTTGGCACGAAAAACCACTAATAAGGCTCTTTCGTTCCTATATCAGGAACATAATTTGACTATTGTTCTTAACTCAAGAACGTATGACATGTATCTTTCCACCCTTCATAGATCATCACCATGGCCAACGTATCGAGTTCACAATACTTGAGCAGCGCTTGTTGTATTTCATTTCGTTCGTAGTCAGACATCTCTTCAAACTGCATCCTTGCATAGGCTGTGAGAGCTGCTCCTCCTTCTCGCAGTTCATCTTCAGAGCTTAAGATTGTCATGTCTTTTTCTGAGACATCCTGGAACATTTTTGGCAGAAGCTTGTACGGGTCTATAACGTGTCCGTTTTCAATCTTGACCCATTGCCAGTTGTTAAAATTATGGCTCTTGATAC
>Ga0334885_1001692_pt1 | contig 25737 bp, 13 predicted proteins | sample GraSluR1_MG_8_FD_207233 | JGI IMG/M metagenome (GOLD analysis project Ga0334885, IMG submission 207233) | Sludge microbial communities from methane-producing bioreactor in Wageningen University, Netherlands - Granular Sludge_31_05-R1 | ecosystem: Engineered > Bioreactor > Anaerobic >...
CGGAGGTCAGCAGCACGACTACTTCCTCCACGGTTCGGCCGACGAGCCCCAGACGTTGGCGGTGCAGCTCGCCGGGGTCCGGTCGGCCCTGAAGCCGCTGGATAAGCTGCTACCCGAGGGTGTCGCGTTCTCCCGGCCGCGCAACGAGATGGAGACCTCGCCCATCGCGGAGCCGGGCTTCGCCTACGGGTACCTGGAGGGCCTGGGCGGCCTGGCCGTCACGGCCGACGGGGTGGCACAGGTGACGTATGCCGACAGTGCCGGGACCCCGCAGCTCAGCGCGCACCTCGCGGCGCAGGCGGGAGATACACTGGTCACCGGGCAGAACCCGGCGGTGCGCGGTGCCGGTGAGGATGACGGCAAACTCGACGACCGGCGCCGGCAGTTCTGCATGCTCCGCAGGCAGGGCTCCGATTCGGTGTTCGCGGCGGTGCTGGAGCCGTTGTCGCCCGCTCCGGGCACCGCTGAGGTCCGGGTGCTGTCCATCCCCGGTACCCGAATGGCGCTCGAGGTGCGGATAGGGGAGCGCCGTGACCTGATCTTGCTGGGCGCCGAGGGTGCGGCGGGTACGTGGCTGGACCGGGAGCTGAGGGCCGATGCCGAGCTGGCGTTCATCTCGGCCGGCGGCGCTCCGGCGGCGACGGTTGTGGCCGGGGGGATGCAGTGGGGCGACCTGGCGCTGGCCGTGGCCGCGGAGCCACAGGCGCACGACCTGCTGGCGGTGGATCGCGAGGCGGGAACGCTGCTGTGTTCCGGCGCGCTCCCGGCGGCCGCCGGAGATGTGGTCCTGCTGGATCACGCGGGTCGGCGCATTTCGCCGTACACCGTGGTCTCCTCGATCGCCGAGGGCGACAACACTCGCCTAACGGTGGCCGAGGACCCGGGCTTCTCCTGGGATGCCCGGACGCAGACGGCGGCCTTCGAAACGCTGCCGCGCATGGGCTTCACCGGCGCGCACAGGGTGACGCTGCCGCCGGTGGCGCAGATCAGGGGGCAGTAGCGGCGGCGCCGCGGGCCCGGGAAGGGCGCGGGCGCCTGAGGCCGCCCTCACGCACCCCGCCATCCGCCGGATTGCCGTTGCCGTCCCGGTCGGTACCCACCACACTACACTGTCGGCAGGAGATACCATGTCGGAGCAAAGCGATCGGCTGAAATGGTGGAAAGAGGCACGTTTCGGGCTGTTTGTCCACTGGGGCATCTACTCGGTGCCGGCGGGCATCTGGCAGGGCAAGCCCGTTCCCAGTCTGGGTGAGTGGATCATGTACAACGGCAAGATTCCCATCGCCGAGTATGAGAAGCTGGCGGGGCAGTTCAACCCGGTGAAGTTCTATGCGCGTGAGTGGGTGGATATCGCCAGGCGCGCGGGGATGAAGTACATCGTCATCACCGCCAAGCATCACGACGGGTTTGCCATGTACGACTCCGCGTGCAGCGACTACGACATCGTGGACGCCACGCCGTACGGCCATGACGTGATGGCCGACCTGGCAGATGCCTGTCGCGAGGCGGGGCTGAAGCTGTGCTTCTACTACTCGCAGTCCCAGGATTGGCATGCCCCGGGTGGCGCCGGGCACTGGGAGGAGCAGGAGGGCAGGGGCTGGTGGGACCCGGCCGTGGTTCCGGAGCGCTTTGCCCGGTACCTGGAGGAGAAGGCCAGGCCTCAGGTGCGGGAGCTGCTCACCCAGTACGGCCCCATCGGCCTGATCTGGTTTGACACGCCTGTGTGCATCACCAGGGAGCAGAGCCTGCAGTTGCGCGATCTGGTGCACGAGCTGCAGCCCGACTGCCTGGTCAGCGGCCGCGTGGGGAACGACGTGGGCGACTACGGAAGCCTGGGAGACAACCAGATTCCGCCGGGGCCGCTGGAGGGCCAGTGGGAGACTCCGGCGACGATGAACGACACCTGGGGGTTCAAGAGCGATGACCACAACTGGAAGTCCACCCGCGACCTGCTCTATCTCCTGGTGGACCTGACCAGTAAGGGCGTGAACTACCTGCTCAATGTGGGGCCCACCTCCGAGGGCCTCATCCCTCAGCCCAGCGTGGACAGGCTGCTTGAGATCGGCCGGTGGATGGACGTCAACTCCGAGGCCATCTATGGCACCGAGCCCAACCCCTGGCCGTACGAGTTCGAGTGGGGGCGGGTGACCACCAGGCCGGGGAAGCTCTTCTTGCTGCTCTACGACTGGTTGCCGGAGTTCTCCCTCTGCGGACTACGGAACAGGGTTACCGGCGCGCACCTGCTCGCGGCCCCGGAAGTGGCAGCAGAGGTAACCCAGGAGCACGATGCCGCCGCCGACAGCCATGTGCTGCGCCTGGGGCTCCCGGCGGAGGCGGCCGACCCGCTGGTGTCGGTGGTGGTGGTGGAGTTCGAGGGCGAGCTGGATGTAGACCCCTGCCTCGCCCAGCAGCCCAGCGGGCTTGTCTGTTTGCCGGCGTACCTGGCGGAGATACAGCAGTCGGGGGCCTCGGAGCTGAGCATCGGACGCAGCGGCGTGGTCGCGGGCTGGAAGGAGCCGGGCCCGTCCCTGACCTGGGGGTTCAAGCTGTCGCGGCCCGGGGAGTTTGGGGTGAGGGTGATCCTCGGCTCCGGTGGCCACGGTCAGGCCCCCGCCGCCGGGCACACCGTCAAGGTCACCGTCGCCGGCGAGACTGTGAGTGGGAAGCTGGCAGGGGAGGAGGCGGTCAACACGCCGCGGGCCCAGTACTTCCCGGAGACCGCCAGCGCTCTGGGCACGCTTCGTATCGGCGCCGCCGGAGCCCACGAGCTGAGGCTGGAGGCCGAGGAGGTCAACCCCGAGGCCCCGCAAGGGCTGAGTATCGCCGGCATCGAGCTGGTGCGGGAGGAGTAGGCGAGGCCTGCGCGGCTCCCGCCGTAGTCGGCCGTCCGTACGGCCCGAGGAGAGACCGCGACGTTGGGGCGTGCCGGGGGCCATGTCCCCAGCGTCCGCGCTCTCCGGGCCGTCTTGTCATCCGCTTTCGGTAGCCCCTGCGGTGGCCGGAGGGGGGCGCAGGAGGCGCCTGCCGCGGTCCCTGCGGTTCCGTCTGCGCGCGCCCCCGCGGCGAGTGGCTCGCGGAGTACAAGGCGCGAGGGGGGAGACGCTCGTCCGCAGGGGCATGCCGGGGTCGCGGGGAAGTCCGCGGCCATTGGTCGCCATCACCTCCTTACGGGAGGCGCACCCATGAAGCACGCTGTGTCGGCACTGCTCGCGCTCGCGACCTGCCTGGCGTGGTCTCAGGAGATGCGGCCCACCGAAGGCTACCTGCCCCGGTTCTCCCGCACCGTCGCCCGGTCGGCCCGGGAGCAGCTCCCTCTGACCGTGCAGGTGCCCGACGGTGTGTCGGGCCGGCCGATCCCGGTCACCTTCGGCGTCCCCTTCCCCCGCGGTGCTCTGGCTTCGGCCGACAATGCGCGCGTGCTGGAGGAGGGCCTCGAGCACCCCTGCACGGTGCGGCGCACGGCCACCTGGGAGCGGCCGGACGGCGATGTGAAGTGGCTCCTGGTGGAGTGCGCCGTGGTCCCGGGCAGGCGGTACGCTCTGGAGTACGGGACTGAGGTGACCCGGGCGCCCCTGGCTCGCGGCGTGCGGGTGGTCGATGGCGGGGCTGAGGTCAGCGTCGACACCGGCCCGTTGCGGATATCCATGCGCCGAGACAGCGGGGCCCTGCTGCACGGAGCCTGGCTGGATGTGGATGGCGACGGGCGGTTCGCGCCTGAGGAGGTTGTCATCGCCCCCGGAGCCGGTGGGCCGCTGTACGTGGAGGACGATCGGGGTACCCGCTACCCGCTGGATCCATCCTCGGACTACACCCTCGAGATCGAGCAGGACGGACCGCTGCACGCCATCATCAAGACAGACGGCTGGTATACCTCGGCCGAGGGCACCCGCCTGTGTCGGCACACCGCCCGCCTGCACGCCTATGCCGGGCAGGCGCATCTGCGCCTGGAGCACACCTTCGTCGTTGCCTTCGATACGGAGAAGGTGCGGCTACGGGATGTGGGGATTCCTCTGTCGGTGCAGGCTCTGGGGCCGGAAGCGGCCTGCCTGTTTGGGGTGCCCGGGGTCTCTGCGCAGCGGGCGCCGGCCCGACTGGTGCAGGAGGCGGCAGATCACTTCCTCCTGGCCGACGCGGCGGGGAACACCATTGCCGAGGGGCTTCGTGCGCCGGGCTGGGCGGACTGCTCCGGAGCCGGGCGGGGGGTGACCGTGGGCCTGTACCACATGTGGCAGGAGTTCCCGCGAGAGCTTGAGTTCACCGGCGAGGACATCGTCGCTCACCCGTGGGCCCCTCATCAGGAGCGGCTCCTGGACTTCGACGCCAAGGCGGTGTTGGGCCGGGAGCGTTACGATGCCTGGAACCAGGTCTACTTCGTGAACTGGTACGCGGACGGCCTGGACCAGTACGATCAGGCCTACGGTCTGGCCAAGACCACCGATCTCGTCCTGGCCTTTCACGGCGGCGCCGCACCCGATCCGGAGCCCTGTGCACTCATGGAGGAGCCCGCCATCGTCTCGGCCTCTCCGGAGTGGATGTGCGGCAGCGATGTGATGGGGCCACTTCACCCGCTGGATGAGCGGCGCTTCGCCGTGGACGAGCACAAGATGAGACTGGGGCAGGAACGGTTCGAGCTTCTGCGCAGCATGATGGGGGATTACGGCTTCCTAGACTACGGGGATGTGGGGTACAAGATCGCGTTGCGCGCGGACGGTCAAGGGTGGGAGCCGGAGCCCTGGCGCCGCTGGGCCTCGCGCTTCTACGGCCACCCCGTCATGCCCTGGGTGCAGCTCCTCCGCACCGGAGACCGGCGTTACCTGCAGTGGGGTGTCGACAACGCCCGGCATGTGATGGACATCGACATGGCCCACCTGACCGATGTGAGCTTCCGGTACCCCAAGCACCGCGGCGGCCGCTTCGGCGGCAACGGCGGCATCCTGCACTACGCCGCCGACATCTACGACCTCGGCTGCGACTCCCACATCGACCATCTGCTCCTGCAGTTCTACCTCACCGGCTACCGGCGGGCGTGGGATGTGTTGCAGGAGGAGGCCGAGTTCTACCTGTGGCTGGACTCCGAGAAGCGGGGCGTCCTGCACGCCTGGGGCCACCGCATGACCGGTGGGGCTCTGCGCACCATGACCGCGCTTTACCAGGCCACCTGGGACGAGCGGTACCTGCGGCTCGCCCGGCGCATGGCGGACTTTTGCTACGCGAACCGGGACGAGCAGGGCGTCATCCGCCATGATGACGTGTACATGCTGCCGGGCATGTTCACCTACTATCAGGCCACCGGCGATGAGCGGATGCGGGAGCTCCTGCTGCGCTGCATGCGCTATGCGGCCAAGGTCGGCAGGCTGGAAGGCGACCCGCGCTGGTACAGCCACTACGGCCTGAGCGTGGCGTACTTCCTGACCGGCGACGAGAGCTTCTTGCCCTGGGCGGAGCGCTGGAGGCAGGAGTTCGTGCAGAGGGTGCGGGACACCGAGGACCCGCTGTGGCGCGGTCAACCCAGGGGGGAGTGGGATTACTGCTACCTGACTCTGCATCTGCTGTACATGCCCTACTACCTTGCGGCACTCGCTCAGGCCGAGGGGCCAATCGCGCCGGCTATCAAGGATGATGCGGTCACAGGCGGCCACATCGTGCTGTTGCGCGACACGCAGGAGCCCTTCAGCGTGGCGGCGGAGTGGTCGTGTCTCGATGGGCGCTACACCGGTGGCGTGGCCACGCCGGAACTGAGCCGTTATGTGGCGCGGCACCCCCAGCGCGCACGGGTGGTCCTGCGCGGGCCAAGCGATGATGTCGTCGCGTCCCAGGACATTCACTTCCCACCCGACGGGCGCGCAGGGAAGGTGCTGCTGGACGCTCCGCCCGGCCCCCCCGGGGCCTACCGGCTGGCGGTGGAGGGCGGCGGTGGCCTGCCCTACAAGCTCCGCCCGGCCGCCATGGGTCTGAGCAAGTACGCCTACAGCATGCACGCCGAGAACGGCGAGTTCGTGGCCGGGGCCGACGCGTATCTCTTCTACGTCCCGCCGGAGACGGAACGCTTCGAGCTGGGGTTCAAGACACTTGCCCTGCGGCGCCCGGTGCGCTTCTGCGTGCTGGACCCCGACGGTGAGACGGTTCGAGAGGAGGAGATCGGCTACGCCGCCACGCCTCAGGCCGACTATGTCACCTGGGCCCTCGAGGCCCCGCCGCAGCACCGCGGCAGGCTCTGGAGATTCGTGGTCGACCCGGCGGACCCCCACGTGGAGCAGACCTACGTGCGTTTCATGGGCGTGCCGCCGCTGCTGTGGACGCAACCCGACGCGTTCTTCGTCCCCGACGAGAGGGCCATCGCGGCACCCGAGCCGGAGCCCGGCCCGGTGGAACCCTACTCGGGCGCCGGTGTGGCCCTCGAGCTGCCGGAGGGTGAGACGCACGTCATCCCACGCGGAGAGAGGGCGGGTGATGGCGGCTACGCCAACCTCGATCCGCGGCGGGGGACTCTTGAGTTCTGGTTCCGTCACTCCATCGAACCCGACGACATCTCGGACAGGACGCTGGTATCGTGTGGAAACGCCAGGCTCTACCGGCGCAGCCGTATCGGGCTCTATCTCAATCTCGCCGGCACGCGTCAGTCGGGGTTCGTGCCGGTCGCGGGACAGTGGTACCACGTGGCCCTTACGTGGGATGGGGGCAGGGAGGGGCGCGAGCCGCAGACACGGCTTTTCATCAACGGGATCGAGACCGGAGGCATCCTGTCCCCGGCCCGAGAGCCCCTGGGCGACTGGACCGCGGAGGGTATCACCATCGGTGGCGCGCCCATGAGCGTCGACGACCTGCGCGTGTCGGCGATCGTGCGCTACACGGAGGACTTCGCCCCGCCGGAGGGGCTACGGGAGGATGAGCACACGCTCTGGGCGGAGGGGTTCTGAGGCCGAGTGACGTCACCGCCGCCGTTGGTAAACGGGCGGCAGCATGAGACCGCCTGCGTCTCCCGGTGATCGGGGCGCAGGCGGTCATCCGCATCGTGCATGGGGCCGCGTGTGCGGGGCGAAGGGCCGCCTCCGCCGGACCGGCGCAGCAGCGGCTACCGGTCGGTTCGCTAGAACGGCCCGAGCGGCTCGGGCTTTGTCACCGCGCGGCACATGCGCTCGTACAGGGTGCAGTAGTTGGTGACATTGGTCCCCGGAGCGATGGCCTCGTCCACCGCCTGTCTGTCCTCCTCGGTGATCTCCACGTCGCAGGCCTTCAGAGACGATTGCACGTGTTCGGCGGTGCGGGGACCGCAGATGGGTGAAGTCACCGCCGGCGCCTGCATGAGCCAGGCCAGCGAGAACTCCGCCAGCGTGACGCCCTTGGCCTCGGCCAGGGGGATCAGCTTCTCCACCAGGTCCAGGCTCTCTTCGGTGTAGCGCCGATGACCGTCGCGCTGGCCGACCTCCTTGAACTTGTGGCCCTCCGGAGCCGGCTGACCCTTACGGTAGATGCCACTGAGCACGCCGCCGGCCAGTGGGCCGAAGGGGCACAGCCCGATCTCGTAGGGCCGTCCAGGATAGCTCCAGCTCCACCCGGCGGTCGCTGAGGTTGTATGCCGGCTGCTCGGCGACGATTCGCGGATAACCGTGCTTGTCGGAGAGCCACAGGGCCTCCATGACCAGCGGCACCGGCCACTTGGAGGTGCCCACATAGAGGATCTTGCCCTGCTTCACCAGCGTATCCAGCGTGTCGAAGCTCTCCTCCACCGGTGTGTCGATGTCGGTGATGTGCAGATAGTAAAGGTCGATGCGGTCGGTCTGGAGGCGTTTGAGGCTGCTTTCGACCGCGCGGGTCAGATGGTACCTGCTGGCACCCCGGTCGTTGGGACCCTTGCCCATGTTGGCGACGCCCTTGGTGGCCAGGACGATGTCGTCGCGGTGGCCGTTGGCGGCCAGGGCCTTGCCGGTCATCTCCTCGGACACGCCACGGGCGTAGACGTCCGCGGTATCGATGAAGTTGATGCCGCCTTCGATGCCCACATCGATGATGCGCTGGGCCTCGGCCTCATCGGTGCTGACCCCGAAGTTCATGGTTCCCAGGCAGAGCTGGGATACGCGGACCCCGCTGCGTCCGAGCTGTCGGTACTCCATCAGCGTGCACCCCCGGTGCATGAAGAGTGGCCCCGCGCCGTAGGTCCGCGGCGCGGGGCGCTTGGATCGCGTCTGCCGGCGATCGCGTGCTACCTTTGGCAGCGTGTAGAGGCCGGGCACGCCTGCGACCCAGGGCGTCGCCCGGTGAGCCGGCCGGTAGATGGTCGGGCCGGCGCCTTACCCGTTCAGATGGGCGTCGATGACGTCGCTGAGCGACACGATCCCCTGCACGCCGCCCTCGAAGATGACCGGGGCCCGCGACAGACCCATGTTGGCCATCAGGCGCGCGACGTACTTGACGTCCAAGTCCTTGTTCACCACCACCAGCGGCTTGCTCATGATCTCGTGGACATTGTGCTTCGCCGGGTCTTCACCCTTGGCCAGAACCTTGTAGCAGATGTCCCGCTGGGTGATCATCCCGTAGGCGTCGGAAGCGTCTCTGCGGTTGACCACCAGACAACGCACATCCTCATCTCTCATCTTCTGCATCGCCGCAAGCACCGTCGCGTCCCCCTCGATCATCACCACATCGGTCGTCATGACATCCTGTGCGGTCGGCATTCCACATCATCCCCCTGTCTGAAAGATGCACGCCCTGTAAAAAGGCTTCGCCCTCGGCGGACGAAGCCCTTCACGTTTTCGGAGATTCGGCACGGAGGGCTCAGAATAGCAGTTCCAGTGCCTCCCGGGCCGCCGTGACCATCGCCTCCAGCGCCTCGGGCGCCAGCCTGGACCAGTTGCAGGTGCGGGTCTCGTAGCCGCCCCTCCCAAGCGCGGCGGGCGTGGGGATGTACCCCGCATGCCCATTGCTCATGTGAGACACGAAGGTCCGCTTCGCCGGTGATTGCTGCTTGATCTGCAGTTGCCCCTCGACGAAGGGCTCGCCGGGCACGCCGACGAGGGCCACATCGCCGATACGGATGGCCTGGACCTCCATCGGATAGGTCGGCCGAGACCGACCTGTCCTCTCCAGATCGAGGTTGGAGAGCGCATAGACCCAGTCCCAGGCCACGGAGGTGTGGGCCTCATCCAGCCACATTGGCTCGGGATTGGCCTGCAGGAGCGCCTCGGCAGCGGCGACGTCCTCTCTATCCAGGCGCCGCAGCGGTACCTCAACCACGCGCGAGGCCGTGGCCAATGTGGCCGCGCCGTCGTGTCTGAGGTTCCGGCGCAGGCCCTCCGTTGTCTCCATCAGGCACGAGACCATCACGTCGGTGCCGATGGGATGCGCGGGGTCCAGATGGTTGACGTGGGCGATGTTGCCGCAGCATCCGTTGAGCGTGAGGGCCGAGAACTCGCCGGCTCCGGTCCGCCGGAAGGCCTCGGCCCACAGGCCGGGCCAGTCGGCGGTGACGAAGCGGTGCGGGTAGCCGTGGGTCGGGTGGCAGGTGTGGTGCAGGAGCGCGCCGGCGAGGGTGAGGTCATCGCGGGTGAGGCACAAGAGCCCCACCTCAGGGTCTGTGGGGCCCTCGACATGCAGCACATTGGCCAGGTCCGCGGCGCCCGGATGGGTCTTGGCCGTGCCGTCGCGCATCACGAAGCGTCGGTTGAAGGCCACCCGGCTCTCCACCCCGCCGGCCCAGCCCACGGACACCGGTGTCAGGCGCTCCTTGGCCTGTGAGATCGCCTCCACGGCCCCCCGCAGGGCGAGCTCAATGTAGCCGTCGTCTCCGCCCCGGATCCAGTCGCAACCCTCGGGCACGTGGGGTGTCGGCTCTGTGATGTTCAAGTGACCGAGAGTGGGCGCCGCGTGGGTCTGGGAGCTGTGGACCATCACACAGGGCGCGGGGATGCCGGCCTGAGCTTCGGCCCGGCGTCGCAGTTCGTGGACACAGGTATCGCCCACCGACAGCAGGTCCAGGGCGAGGACGCAGACCTGTGTCTCGCCGCTGCGCAGGTAGAGGGCCCGGGCATAGAGGGGGTCGAGCACCATCTCCGCCGGGCGCCGGCGGCCGATGTCGCCGGCGAGCTGGGTGCCCAGCGGGGGCGTGATGCAGACCTGGGCCGAGCCGGCGAGCAGGCGGTTCTGGGGGGGCATTTGCCATCAACTCCGGTGCCGGGAGAGTGCGCCAACAGGCGGAGGGTTCGCTGCCGGGGGAGAGGGACCTGCCTGCGGCCGTACCGGGGCCACGACGCGCCGCGGGCGGACCGGTGGCCTTGGCCGGGCGCCCTGTCGCGGCACTCACAGCTTGCGCACCTCGGCGCCGGACCCAAGCGCGAACGTCTCAACCCAAGAAGGTGAAAGGCCTGCTCGCGTCGCACATAGGCACCAGTGTATCTACACGAACAGACTCCCGGGCCGGCCTCTCCCCGGCTCGCGAGATGCCTGCACACCCCTCAGAGGAGGAAGCCGGACCATGACCTGCCCAAAGACCACTTTCGCCCTGTTCTTCGGAAATCGCGGGATGTTCCCCGCTTCGTTGATGGCCGAGGCCCGTGAGACGCTGCCCAAGGTGCTCAAGAAGATGGGGCACGACTGCATCATGCTCGATGCCGATGCCACCCGGGCCGGGGCCGTCGAGACCCCCGCCGAGGGCCAGATCTATGCCGACTTTCTGGCCAAGAACAAGGGCAAGTTCGGTGGCGTGATCCTCTGCCTGCCCAATTTCGGTGACGAGAATGGCGCCACCGTCGCCCTGAAGAATGCCGGCGTGCCCATCCTCATCCAGGCCTATCCCGACGAGGCGGACAAGATGGCTCCGGAGCTGCGCCGCGACTCGTTTTGCGGCAAGTTCTCCATCATGGACGTGTTCTGGCAGAACCAGATCAAGTACACCGCCCTCAAGCCCCACACTGTCGGGCTCGAAAGCCCGCGCTTCGCCGAGAACATCGACTACTTCGACCGCCTCTGCCGCGTGGTCAACGGCATGCAGGACATCGTTTTGGGCGCCATCGGTGCGCGCACCACGGCCTTCAAGACCGTGCGCTTCGACGAGCTCACCCTGCAGCGGCACGGGATCCTCGTGGAGGCCCTGGACCTGTCCGAGGTCTTCTCGCGGATGAACGGCATCTGCACCTGCAGCGACGAGTACAAGGCCAAGAAGGAGCGCCTGGCGGGCTATACCTGCTGGAACGGCGTGCCGGACGAGGCGCTGGACAAGATCACCAAGGTCGCGGTCGTCCTGGACCAGCTCATCGACGAGTACAGCATGGACTGCCTGGCGCTGCGCTGCTGGAACGAGTTCCAGGAGCAGGTGGGGATCTCCCCATGCGTGCTACTGAGCGAGCTCAATGACCGCGGCATGCCGGCGGCCTGCGAGCTGGATGCGGGCAATGCCGTGGCGATGCGGGCATTGCAGCTTGCCTCCGGCGAATCGGCGGCCTGTCTGGACTGGAACAACAACTACGGCGATGACGACGACAAGTGCATCCTGTTCCACTGCGGTCCGGTGGCGCAAAACCTCATGGCCGGGCCGGGCCAGATCACCGACCACGCGATCCTGCGCAATGTGGTGGGGGAGGGGCGGGCCTTCGGCTGCAATGTGGGTCGCATCGCTCCCCACGACTTCACGTTCGCCAGTTGTCTGACCGAGAACGGCAACCTGAACACCTACATCGGCCAGGGCGAGTTCACCGCCGACCCGATCGCCGACGACTTCTTCGGCTGCGCCGGGGTGGCCAGGATCGACAAGATGCAGGACGTCCTGCTGCACGTGGGCCTCAACGGCTTCCGGCATCACGTAAGCACCACCAAGGGCCATGTGATGGCGCCTCTTGCCGAGGCTCTCAGCAAGTATCTGGGCTACTGTGTGAGCATGCCGCAGGTGGGCTAGCACTGCAACCGCAGATACTCGTGGGGGGCCCCAACTGTCGTTAGTGGGGCGGGCTTTCCAGCCCGCCAAGCCGATCCGCAGGATCGGCGTCGGTCCTCGGACAGGTGCTGTCTCCGCTCCGAGAGGATAGGGGACGCGGCTCAGAGCCAAGGACCGTTGTAGTAGTAGGAACCTCGCCGGGAGATGGAAGCGGGGGCGCGAGAAGTTCTCGCGCCCCCGCTTTGTGTGTGTCGGTGGTTGCGACGCTCGTCTCTCTCGCGGTCCCGCTCCGCGAGGAAGGAGTCGGGAGCATGTCGTGCGGTCCGGGACTTCAGTCCGGGCACAGGAGGCCACCAATCCCGCTGGGCGGGACCCGTGAGGGCGCTTGACGTGTCGTTGTCACACCCCGTCCGGCCCACGCGGATTCGGCACCGCGAATGCGGCGCGTCTTGGTCCTCAGGGCCCCCCTGGCTCTCTGGAGCGCGTGGTCTACAGGTGCAACCAACAGGGCCGTCGCTTGAGAGCACCGTGGGATCCGGGCCTGGGAGAGGTGGACGGCGAACGGCCGTGGCGCGGAACGGCCAACGGCGCCGCTCCCTGCGGGCCGCGGGCCCGCTTTCCCTCTCCTTCTCTCGCGAACCCCGCAAGTCCCGCGGATCGGATCAGGCTGGGATATCTGAGAGGCGCCGTCGCCGTGCACCCCTCTCCTGAGCGGTCGCACCGCGAAGGCGAGGGGCCGGGGGCGAGGCGAAATGAGTGCCGGGGCCCTCCCCGCATCTTCTGGGGCTTGAGGTGGGCGCACCACCTAATGCCGTTGCCCTCCCACCACGAAGAACTGCGCCATCCTGAAGTCGCCCTCGTCCCACTGCGGGCCCTCGGGCCTGTAGCGGCAGCGGTTGTCCCACGAGATGATGCCCGGCCCGGCATCCGCGGGCACCGTGAAGGTCAGCTCCACCTCCGCCTCGCCTCGCGGCGGTACCGTCACCCGCCCCTCGGCCGCCGCCCTGTGCCACGGATCGCCGCAGCTCACCGTCGCAAGCACGGGACAGTCGAACTCACTGTGCAGCCGCGCTTTCCAGCTTATCACATCGCCCGGCCCACAGCGAACGGTGCTGGGCTCAAGCCGCATGGACAGCACGGGTTGCACCGGCGGCTCGAGGCGCCGTGAGCTCAGCACTCGCAGGGGCCCGGCAGAAAGCACATAGCACACGCTCTCGTCGATGGGCAAGGTGAGCGTGCCCCCATCGGCCCGGGGCAGGGGCAACTCCTCGCCCATCAGGCCCTGCATCCGCCGCACGTCCGCAGTCGCGTCGATGACGACCTCCCCACGCCCACCGCCGTCCCACAATGCCGTCACCCAACCGTCATCAAGCGCGCACTGCACCCCATACGCCGGGGGCTGCAGGTCTTCCACCATACCCTCACAGACCGCGTCGCTCAGCAGCCCGGTCATGGTACGGTACGCGGTGTACGCGGGCTTGGGATCGCCGTTCCAGTCCACGATGCCGAAGTGGTGCTCGGGGTTCCCGGGGTCTGTGCCCTCATCCTGGAAGGCGTACCAGTAGATGCGCCGGATGCCCCGGGCCGCCAGGAGCAGATGGCTGCGCACGATGTACCGCGCCTGCTGCTGGGTGCTACTGGGTGGCATGAACCAGGGACCCTCGTGGGTCGGGTGGCCGGCCTCGCTGACGATGACGGGACGATCGTCGTCGCCGAAGTGGGCCATGACATCCCAGGCTCCCTGCAGGCTGTACAGCACGCCCTCGGGGCCGCCGAGTCTGCCACCGGGCGGAGTGGGGGTGGAGGTCTTGGTGTACGGATGCAGGTCCAGGACGTCGACGGCCTGTTTGAGCCCGGCATCGTAGCAGTCGGCGAGGTAGTCCGCGCCGGGTCCCACCAGCTCGCCGCCCACGGCCGGCCCGGCCAAAGCAATCAGCGGGTCGACGCTCTGGGCCACCGCCCGCGGGCCGACACAACCGGCCACGAAGTCCTCGGCGAGTGTATTGCCGAAGTCGGGCTCATTGCGCGTGGCGGCCAGCCAGACCCCCAGCTCGCCGGTCAACCAGCGGTATCGGTCCGCGGCATCGTAGCAGGCGAAGGGAAACAGGCTCATACCCGCCTCGGAGAACAGCTCGGCTCCCGCCGGAGAGGCGGCGAACCAGCGCACATGCCGCACGCCGGCCTGCCGCATGAGTCGGATCATCGCCAGCGTCGTGGTGGTCTCGTCCTCGTGGCGTTGATGGGCGCCTCCTCCTCCGGGGTAGAAGTTCATCCCCCACAGGTCGCCCATGCGGCGCACCTCCAGCGGGTGGGGCAGTCGCACGCGCCGCGGCGCCGACAGTGGCCCGACACCATCGGGCCCCACGACGCAGGCGTCCAGCTCGTACGCGGTGTCCGGGCGCAGCCATTTCAGCAGGCCGGGGCTCGAGGTGAAACACGTCGTGCTCCAGACTGCGGCGTCCGCCAGCCGGTGTCGTACTCGCAGGTAGCCTCCCGGCGGCAGGAGACCGTCCCACGAGATGCGGATCGAGGAGTAGGTGTTCTCCGCCGCTTGTATGGACACCGTGGGCCCGCCTGCCGCCTCTGTCGCGGCCAGACGCTCCGGCACTCCCCACACGTACAGCTCGCGCAGCAGGCACTGGTGTGCTCCCGGCAGCTTGTCCACCTGCACCTGCAGGGCGTCACAGGCGGCAGCGCCGGGCAGGGCAGCGGCGGCTTTGGCGCCCCAGACGATCGAGCCATCGGTGCCGCACATCAGGGCCGGGTCGGCCTGGAGCGAGGTGGGCTCTGAGGTTTCCACAGCAATGGCATCCCGCAGGGCGGTGACGACCATCTTCTCGGCGGCGTTGTACGAGCGCTCGCGGTCATTGTAGAACACGATCTCCACGCGCGAGATGCGCACCGGCTCGGCGAAGGTGAGCGAGATCGGTTCCGTTCCGGCCCAGCCCAGGGAGAGCCTGTCCAGGTGCGACCCGTCCAGCAGGGCTCCCGCCGAGTCCGGCCCAATGGTGAGCGCGACGGCCAGGTTGCCGCTGCCCCGGGCGTTGCCGGTGAGGCACAGCTCGTCGGCCAGCGCCAATGTTCCGGCCGCAGACAGGAGAAGATGCGCCAAGAGCAGCGCGGCGGCAGTCTGTCGGTGGTGGTCCATGGTGCATCTCCTGTCTGAAGGAGGTGAGTTGTTGCCGTACTCCGCCGTTCTGCGTGTCTCTGTGGTACGCCGCTCACCCGCCTACTTGAGTATCTCCCTCAGCACCGGCGTCAGTACTCCGGCCATCCGCCAGAAGCCAAGGTCCGTGGCGTGCGTGCCGTCCACCGTGGCCTCCGAGTCATCCCCGAGCAGGTCCCCGCCGGGCACATAGTACAGGTTCGCCACTCCGGCGGCCGTCAGGCGCTCGTAGCCGGCCTTGAGGGCCTCGTTCTTGGACACGTAGAAGTCCTTGGTCCCCGGCAGGAGCCACCCGGCCTGATAGCTGATGTTCTCCACAAGGACTATTGGCGTCTGAGGATGGGCGGCGCGGATGGCCTTGACCATGGGCTCGATGCGCTCGGCGGTCATCTCGGCGCTCAGATTGGGGAGGCAGTCGAGCACATATACGGCCGGGTCCAGCTCCGCCAGCAGAGCCGCCATCTCCGGCTCCGCCTGGCCATTGCCGGAGAAGCCCAGGTTGATGGCGGGCCGGTTCAGCCGCCGCCCGATGATGGCCGGATAGGCCATGCCGCAGCGCGAGGCACATCCGCCCTGGGTGATCGAGGTGCCGTAGATCACGATCGGCCTGGCGGACTGCTCGTCCAGCTTCACGACCTCGAGGTTGGCGCCCACGGGGACACCCACCTCCACCTTCGTGACTCCATTGTACAGCGGCAGGTACAGCAGATACTCCCTCGTCCCCTCGGGCAGACCGGTGACGAGCCGCGCCTGATTGCCCTCCTGCTTCTCGGGCCTGCCCAGGCCCACCCAGCGCCAGGCAAGGCGCGGGTCGGTGGCGGTCTCGTCACGGGCGTAGAGGTCCAGGCCGCTCACACCGGTGGAGGGCATGTGGTTCATGTCGAGATTGGCGGAGAGCAAGGACCAGCGGCCGTGGATGGAGCGGGCATCGGTCCTGAACCGCAGACACAGTCCGGCACTGTTGCGGCTCAGATTCCAAACGGGATCGCGGACGACGCCTTTGGCTCTGGCGGGAAGGCGGTCGTAGTACGATTCGGTGTCGGTCCAGCCTTTCCCCTCGACGCCGAGCTCCTGCAGGTCGTACCACTTCAGTTCCTCCTCGGCCTCAAGCGTTGACAGCAAGAGCAGGCCGAGAGCGGCGGCGGCAAGCAGTGCGGGCAATGGCATGGGCAGGCATTCTCCTCTACGTGACTGTGGGCCCGGAGGGCCGCAGGTGTATTCGGCGGGCAGACGGAGGGGGCCTTCCCGGCCCCGCGTGCGCGCGGGGAGTCGTGGGACAAGGACGCCGTCCACGTGCTCGACTGCCCCGGCCCCGCGTGCGCGCGGGGAGTCGGCGAGTCGGCGAGTCACGGGTCACGAGTCAACGTCAACGGCGTCATCGACGGCGGTCCGTACGGTGTGTCTCTCACCCCTCGCCGATACCCCCAACCCCGGGCGAAGACCACCGTGCCCGCGGTCTTCCAAGACCGCAAGGTGCGGCGCAACCCAAACGACGACAGGCACTCAGTGATCGGGGCCCGGGCCCGCGGGTCTCCAGGCCCGCACGGTTGAGCCCGCACGGTGAGTCTCTCGCCTTTTGCCTCTACCCCCAACCCCGGGCGAAGACCACCGTGCCCGCGGTCTTCCAATACCGCATGGTAGGCGCAACCCGTGGCATCGGATTCGTTCTGGAGAGGGGATGACGTGAGACATTGCTGCAGCGGCACGGGGCATCGGCCTTCCGAACGGGCCCCTGAAGGACCGCGCACACCCCGCATGGAACTGTCCACCCGCGTCAACCACCGCTACCCATCTGGAGACCCGTCCCCATGCGGCGCCACCTCCCGCTTCTGATCCTCGTATCCCTGCTTGCGCTCTCTACCGCCCTCGGCGCCCCGGACCGTGTCACCATCTCCCGGGCCGAGTTCTCAGACCGCGTCTTCGCCTGCTTCCTGGGCAAGAGCATCGGCGGCACTCTGGGCATGCCCGACGAGGGGAACCGGTCGACCCACAATTACACCTTCTTTGACCCCGTCCCCACCGAACCCGCGGCCAATGACGACCTGGACCTGCAGCTTCTGTGGCTCAAGGCCCTGCAGGAGCGCGGGCCGCGGATCACGGCTCTCGATCTGGGCGAGTACTGGCTGAAGTACGTGCCCGTCGACTGGAATGAGTACGGGGTGGGCAAGGCCAATATGCGCGCGGGCTTCATGCCGCCGCTGTCGGGGCAAGTCCGCAATGAGCGCTGGCGGGACAGCAATGGCGCCTGGATTCGCTCGGAGATCTGGGCCTGCGTGGCTCCGGGCTGTCCCTGGCTGGCGGCCAAGTATGCCTGGGAAGACGCCTGCGTCGACCACGGCGCCGGAGAGGGGACCTGGGCCGAGGTGTTCACGGCCGCCGTGGAAAGCGCCGCTTTCGTGGAGAGCGACCGGGACAAGCTCATCGACATCGGGCTGTCGTACATCCCCGCTGACTGCAAGGTGGCGGCCAGCATCCGTGCCGCCATCGCCGCGTGGGAAAGCGGGCTGGACCTGATGGCGGCGCGCGAGGCCGTGGTGGAGGCCTCGGCCTCCACGGGCTGGTTCATGGCACCGCAGAATGTGGCCTTCGTCATCCTCGGCTGGCTGTACGGTGAGGGGGACTTCGGCAGGTCCATCTGCGCCGCGGTGAACTGCGGCGACGATACGGACTGCACCGGGGCGACGCTGGGCTCCCTGCTGGGGATCCTCGGCGGCACCGCGGCGATACCGGAAGAGTGGCGTAGGCCGGTGGGGGAGGAGATTCGCAATGTGGCCATCGCCGGCTCCGACCCGCCGAAGACGCTCTCGGACCTCACCGAGCAGGTGGTTGCGATGGCCCCGACGGTGCTGCGCGCGGCGGGGCTGAAGGTGGCGACGCGGCCGGGCGGGGGTGTGGCGGTGGACGTGCGGGGCCCGGAGTTGGTGCAGCAGGACGTGGCTCAGGCCCTCTGGCGGCGGTCACCCTACGTGATCCACTACACCTTCGATGGCTTCGCGGCGGATCTGGACTACGGGCAGGAGCCGATCCTCGGTCTGCGGCAGTCGGCTCGGATGCAGCTTCGGCTGCGGAACACGGTAGACGTGGCGCAGTCGCTCAGCGTGGAGTGGAGTCCGCCCCGGGGCCTGGTGGCTCACCCCAAGGTGCACCGGCTCAGTCTGGAGCCGGGCGGGAGCGAGGCCGTTGCGGCCCATGTGACCCTGTTCGATGACGAGGCGGCGCCCGCGGTGTTCCGCGGGGAGGTGAGCGTTGCGGCCGATGAGCGCGCGCCCGTGACCATGCCCCTGAGCTTCCTGTACCGCCTCACGGTACGTGCGGATGACCTCGCGCTGGGCTCGAGGGGCGCAACGGCGACCTCCGACTCCGAGCTGGACCGCGAGCCGGGCTGCACGGCTCAGGCGATCGACGGTACCATCCCCCCGGCCGACGGCTTCGAGGGCCAGCGCTGGCATTCGGCGCTCACGCCGCATCCGCACTGGATCGCCATCGACCTGCAACAGTCCCGGAGCATCTCGCGAGTCATCATCCACTTCGCCGATCCCGCCGGGCACCCCGTGGACTTCGACGCCGAGGCGAGTCAAGACGAGGTGACGTGGGAGCCCCTGTTCCGGGAGCGCGACTATCAGGACAACCGGCGCTGCGACAGGACTATCGAGCCTGCTACCTTGCGCCACTTCCGCCTCACCATCCATCGCTCCGCCAGCGACATCTACCGCGATGCGGCCCAGGTGGGCGAGATCGAGCTGTGTGGGGAGTAGGGGACGGCGCAACTGCAAACGGCCTAGCGTCCCAGGGCTCTGCCCTGGACCCGCCAGGGGACCCGTCCCCTGGACCCCATCTGTGGCGGGCCATCGGAGGGAAGCCGGCAGGGCGCGGCGCGCGGTTTCCTGCTCCCCATGTCACCGTCGTGGTGATTCTCGAGGCGGGCGTCAGCTTCTGCCCAGCACCACCGCGCGGCTCATGGTCACGCGGGGCGTGTCGACAATGGTGAAGCCTGCCTCCCCGGCGTCCTGCAAGGCCTCCTCGAAGAGCTCCCTGGAGACGTGAATGCCCGGCTCGATCACGTAGAACCGGCCGCCGGGCCTGAGCAGGGAGTACACCTCGGCCAGCAGGCCGGCAGGATCGGGGGCCTCGTGGAGCATCCAGAAGGCCAAAGCGAAGTCAACTTGCTGCTCCAGACCGATGCGGTCGGAGCGGCACTGATGGGTCCTTATCCGGTCCGCCAGGCCCTCCCTCTGCGCCCTCCTGGCCACGCGTTGGAGCATCTCAGGCTGCAGGTCGGCGGAGATCACGGTACCCGTCGGCCCAACCAGGCGCGCCAGGCCCATGGAGGCGAAGCCGCCGCCGCAGCCGATGTCCAGACACGTGTAGCCCGACCTCACGTACGGCCCAAAGAGCTTCCGCGGGCTGTGAATGAGGGGCCGCAGTGCATTGTCGATGAAGGGCAGATGCCCCGCCGAGCAGACGCGCGCCTGCATTGGGCACTTGGTTGCCGGGCTGTTTTGAGCAGTCATTGTGTTCCTCCGTGCATGTGTCCTACGGTCCATGCTGGTGACGACCGCCATCGCCGTCGTGGGCCGGTCGCTGTGGCCGGCCAGCTTCGTCACGCACCGTCCGCCTCTTGCCGTCTCTCGAACTCGTCCATGACCCTGCCGATGTCCTCCATGGCCGCCGTCAGCGCCTCGGTCTTGCCCAGCATCTGCTCACCGTAATACTCGCGGACGATCTGGTACATCGCCATGTGGAATGCCTCGTGCGCCTCGTAGGTCGCCATCCCCGGATCGGTGAGCTCCAGGCAGACCTCCTTGGCATTGCCCTGCTTGTGGACCCGGCGCACCAGCTTCTTGCTCACCAGCTTCCGCACCATCTGGGAGATGGCGCCCTTGGTCACGCCCATATGCTCGGCAAGGCCCGTCACGTTGACGCCGGGCAGTTGTCCGATGGCCTGCACCAGGTGCGCCTCGGCCCGGCAGAGTGGGACGCCGGTGCCGAAGTCATGGTGCGGCCCGTGCATCTGGGCCATGCGCTCCATGACGTCGTGCATGGCGCGCAGAAGTCGTTCGAAGGCGAGCCGCTCGCGTTCCATGGCCGATATTGTATAGTATCTAAACAATAGAGTCAAGGAAATCCCCTTTCAGGCGGCATCCGAGGGCCGGCGCTATCGGACGCTACGCTCGCGGGCGAAGACAGTTGCAGTGCAGCGCTGTCCGGCGCGGGCCGGCGGGTGGACGTGCAAGAGGCGGGCTCCGTGGCAGATAGCATGCCCGGTGGCTCAAGACACGGGGTCTGGGGGCTGTGGCCCCAGCGGGGTTTGGGGCGGAGCCCCAAGGTGTTAGGTCGATCGCCGTTCGCCGTCACCCGCCACGGCCGTCCGCCGTTTGCCGCCCCTACTCCAGCGCCTCCTGCAGCGCCAGTATGCGTTTCACCAGCCGCCACCTGAGCTGCGCGAACTCATCGTGGCTCAGAGTGGCGGCGAAGTCGGTCTGGTTCTGCGTGCTGTCGATGGCCAGGATAGTGGCCAGCTCCTGGCGCGCGGCAGCGGCGACCTGGCGCTGGGCCTCCGTTCCCTGCTCGGCACGGGTGGCCAGCTCCTGCAGCGTCGCGATGGTGCGCAGGTCATCGACGCCCTCGCGGATCGCCTCCCAGTCCATTGTGGGGATCGGGCCGTCCTTGCCCGGGTACACGGCGCACCAGTCTCGCGCGGTGCCGTCGAAGTCGTTGAAGGGGTCGCCGTTGTAGGCCTGGTAGTGCCAGTAGTACATGGCCTCCGCCGGGCGGCGGTAGAAGCCGAAGCCCGAGGTGTTCCGGGCCTGCCGGCAGTCATTGAGGTACGCCGAGCCGTAGCGCATGTATCGCTTGCCCCGCGCCAGTAGACGCCGCTCCTGCTCAGCGGTGTAGGGCACGTTTCCGCACCAGATGTCGAAGGTGTCGCCCCACTTCTCGCCCGAGGCGTAGTTGTTCACCGTGATGTAGCTCACGGCCCCGGGCACTTTGCCGATCAGCCCGCACAGGTGGTTGGCCTCCTGCCCGCGCTTGTCGTCGCCGCCGATCTCGTCCACCGGGTAGAACAGGAGCTGGGGCGTGTCCTCCCTGGCCGAGACCTCCTGTATCTGGCGCACGGTCTCGACGAACATGGTGTCGAAATCGCCTTCGGGGACGGCGCGTTTGACCATGCCCTGCAGGCCGGGGTAGTACGGGAGCGGGCCGCGCACGCCCAGCTTCGTGAGCATCTGCAGGAAGCTCTGCAGCTCCGAGCAGTCGACCGCCGGCTTCCCGTCCACGTTGCTGATGGTGGGCTTGCGGCTGAGAGTCACTGCGCCCATGCCGTGGGCCAGCATGTCGCGCACCTGGGCCTCGGCCAGCTCCGGTGAGAGGTTCTCATCCCGCCAGTACATGCCCACCACGCGCGGTGACTCTGCCAGTCTGTAGGGCAGGACCCGCAGGGCCAGCTCCCCTTCCCAGACCTTGCCCTCCCCGGCCGTGACGCGCAGCGGCGCCCGGTACTCGCCGGGTGCCGCATCCTCGGGCACGTGAAGGGTGAGCCAGAACTCCTGCGTGGTCTCAGCGGGCACATCGAGAGTCTCGAACAGCTCCAGCAGCTCGGGCAGGACGCGGTACTCGGTACCCCAGGAGGAGCCGATGCGCTGCGGCCAGCAGGTGACCTTACGCACCTCCACCCGGTCGCCCCCGATACGGTGGCTATCGCTCACCAGGTCGCCCACCTGCACCCGCACGCCCGAGAGCGTCTGCAGGGCCCGGATGGCCACGGCGACGGGCTCGTGCTCCCCGGGGGTCGCGAAGGCCGTGCAGGGGCGCTTCACGTCCTCATCGGCGGGGACCGAGTTGGGGTAGATCAGCTCCATCCAGTTGGGGGTCCAGGCGATGAAGCCCCGGTCCAGGTCCGCCGCTGTGGGCTCGGCCATCTGCCTCGTCTCGACGTAGGGCACCTCCCTGAACCGCAGCGAGAAGGCCTCCTCGCGCCCGCGGACGACGGCCGCCCGGATCAGGCCGATCTTGCGCTGCGCGAAGGCGCGCTCCTCGTCCGTGTTGGCCGGGAGCACCACCAGTCCATTGATGACGAAACCCTTCTGGGCCGGATCGGGAGCCTCGGCGTCCAGGGTCAGGTCAAGGCGCCCGTCGGCGACATCCACCTCGAACTCCGCGTCCGTGAACAGCGAGGGGGGCAAAGTGATGTCATCGGCCACCACGGCGCCCTCGGCCTCCACCCAGTACACCTGCTTCCCCGCGCGGCCGTACTCGGGATCGCCGTGCATGGTGAGCACGCGGTAGGTGCCGTTGGGCACGTCGAGGGCGAAGGTCTGGCGCACCTGGGTGTGGTAGTACTCGCTGGTCATCAGAAGATCGCGGTACAAAGCGTCGATCGAGGCGCCGCCGCGGTCGCGCTCGCCCAGGCCGGGGATCTGTGCACTTGCGGGCCCGAAGTTGCTCTCGGTCTCCGGCTCTCCGCCCTCGTAGGGGATCCAGCCGAAGCCCGCGTCCCGCGAATACACCGCCTTCGAATCCGTCACATGGAAGCGTGCGAAGGAGGGCGAGTCGGCAGGCCCGAAGTCGAAAGCCCACCAGGTGACGCCCTCCTCCGTGCGCCCGGGGTCCTCTGAGGAGACTGCAGGCGTCGCTGCCTGCGCCTGCAGCGGAGTGCCCCAGACCTCGATCTCCGAGAGAGTGATGTAGGTCTTGCCCGGCGCCTTGTGCAGCAGCAGGCGCAGACCATCGGTATCGCGGTCGACGGCCAGCTCGTTCCAGCCATTGGCCGCGGGTTCGACCGTGCCGACCTTCAGCACATCCTGAAACTCCAGGGGATCGCCTCTGAGGTACACCTCGATCTTCTCGGTTCCATGCGGCCCGGTCTCCGGGCAAAGGAGGCAGATACGCACACGGTCCACATGGCAGAAGCGCTCGAAGCTCACCACAAGCTGCCCGGTGGCGGTGTTGTCCCAGTACGTGTACGGCATGGGCTCGCGCTTGTGGTCGAAGGATGTGTCGCCGTTGGTAAGGACGCCCGTCGAGAACCCGACGGGCTTGCCCTCGGGCGCCTCGCTCAGCGGCGGGTTGGCTTCGTACAGCCCGCCCACATCGGACAGGGGCGCTTGTTTGTACTCGCTATTGGCCGGGTTGCTCGCGCCGTTGCCCGTGAGCAGCACCGGGTCCTGGGCGACACAGAGGTAGGGGAGAGCGAGGCAGACGAGATGCAGCGTGATGCGGTTCATGGGTAGGCTCCGGGAGGGATGTCGTGCCACCTCTCCCCTCGGGCTGGCGGTTACTCACACATAAGACCGTGGGTGTCAGGGGCTGCCCCTGAGGTCTTGCAGACGTGCGGCTGCCAGGCCCAGCAGGAAGCCTTCCACTAGGCCCGGCAACCTGTCCAGGCCGCGCCAGACCACTGTGTTGCCGGGTTGGCTGCCGCGCTTGCGGGCTATGTAGCCGCCCAAACGGGCGATCCAGCCCAGCGCTTCGCCGATAGTGGGCGGCGTGTCACAGTTGGGGTCTTCGCCTGCATAGGCCCGGAGCACCCGCCACTCCAGCTCGTCCAGGTAGCCCTCGCACGAGGCCTGGGGCGTCTCGCGGGCCTGCATGGTCAGCAGGAACACACGCCACGCCACGACAAGGTCGATGGCCAGGCAGTTCTCGATGCCCTCGGCCGTGCTCAGGCGCCGGTCTTCCGTGCGGCAGCCGCTCTTGAGCGTGCGATGGTACGTCTCGATGCCCCAGCGTCGCGCATACCAGCCCAGGCGCTCGCAGGCGGCCTGGAACCCTTCAGTGGGCACGGTGGTGACCAGCATCCACTCCAAAGGCTCTTTGACATCCTTGGGAGCGTCCACCTCCCGGGCGAACACCGCCCACACCTGACACGCCAGGAACTTGCTGGCCTTGGGCGGCTTGAGCTCCACACAGGCCACCCGGACTTCGAGCTTGGCTTCTCGGGGCTCTCTGGTAGCGCGTCGAGGCACATGCAGCGCGATCGTGCCCGCCGGGTCCTCCTTGGCCATGCGCTCCCACAGGGGCAGATACTCTGGCTTGTCTTCGGCACCAGGCTGCGGGATAGCGGCCACTTCCGGTTCGCACTTGACCTGTCGTCCTCGACTCTTCTCGGCCCGTACCAGCAGCTTGGGGCCGTCGGGATCGGCCGCGGCTTCGGCGAACAGGTCATACAGGTCGGACTCGCGGTCGCCCACGCTGACCAGCATCGTGTGGGGACACAGCTCCTGCACGGCCGCCGCCGCCCGGTAGCTACGGAGCCACTTCATGCTCTCTTTCTGCTCGATGGGCAGCTCCTTGCGCTGCTCGCGCTTCCCCGCCGTCTCGGGGTCGCGGGCCCAGCATTGCGCGTCCAGCAGGCCCAGAGGCGTGCCGTCGACGGTGAAAGCCATGGTGTCGTGCAGCACCAGGCCCACCGCCGAATCCCCCTTGGTGTTGATCGGGCCCATGCCCCGGGCTGCGTGCTCGGTGTAGTTCAGCAAACTGGTGTCCTGCACGGCCAGCACCACCGAGTGCTCCCGCACTCGCTCCACCGTGGCTTCCGTATGGGACGCAAGCAGTGTCTGCATGTCCACCCGGTCGTTGTTCAAGAAGCGGTAGGCCCCTTCCGTCTTGGCTCTCGATCCCTCGCAGGCTTCCGGGATCAGCGCCTGGGGGTGAGCAGATATGTCTCGAGCCAGAGTAAGCAGTCGGCTCTTGAGCCGGCCATCGCCCAGTTCGACGCGGCCGAACTCTGCCTCCACCCAGTCCGCCGCTTCTACGAGCCCCGGACGGTCGCGCAGCTTGCGCTCCGGGGGCGTGCACAGCGCCCGGCGCCAATGCCTGCACAATGGCCGCACGTACACATCTTTGGACCCCTGGCAGACCTTGCCATTGGCATGGGGGCTGGTCCGCCCCGCCGTCTGACCCACATGCTCCCAGTTGGCCGCCCGGTAGCAGGTACCCTTGTGCCGCGATGGGTCGACGAACGTCTCCACCAGCACGGGTCGGTAGTTGTAGCGCTCATCCCAGTCATCGGCCAGCCGACCCAATGCTTGGCCCAAAATGTGCGAAGCAAGCAGAGGCACTCGCACCGTGGGCAGGATCAGGAACCGACTGTTGCACACTATCTGGGGCAAGTTGGCTGTGCGAGCCTCCGCACTCCAACCGATCCAGGCGTCTCGCGCCTGCAGCCGCTGGGTGGCTGCACTGAAGGCCAGACCGCCCACCCAGCCGTGGTGCTCACTGCGGATCAGATAGCGAAGCTGAGCGCCGCACAGCGGCCCCTTACCAAGAGGATGGTGGTCCTCCATCATCTGGTTCCATACCCGCGACAGCTTGCTGTACCGGCTGGGGACGGCGACAATCTCCACCTCACCCAGTTCGGCCAAGTCGCAGGAGACTGTCGACCACTGCTCCACCGGACGGGCAGGCTGCGCGGAGGGTCTGTTGAACGCATAGTCCCGCTCGCAAGCGGGCAGATTGATGACGCCGCGGCGGTCCAGCTCCAGCAGCGCCTTCCGGCAGCTCATGTCCTTCAGGCGGCCCGAGGGGGCGCGCCAATTGAGCCACTCACACACTTGGCGCGACAACGCCCGGCGCGAGATGCTCGGCTCACGCGCCACCCGCCGGCGGATGCGTCCGACTATGTCGCTACCGAACCACTGGCCATGGATTTGCATGGCCCCCACCGTAGCCTACAATGGCCGCGGTGTCAAGTGTGTGCCCGTGCCAG
>Ga0334885_1001699_pt1 | contig 25623 bp, 13 predicted proteins | sample GraSluR1_MG_8_FD_207233 | JGI IMG/M metagenome (GOLD analysis project Ga0334885, IMG submission 207233) | Sludge microbial communities from methane-producing bioreactor in Wageningen University, Netherlands - Granular Sludge_31_05-R1 | ecosystem: Engineered > Bioreactor > Anaerobic >...
GACATTGCGCATGTTTTTCAGTACGATGCCGATTGAGCCATTACGGCTGGAGCTGCTGCTGTTGCGCACTCTGATATTGGTGAGCAGGGGAGAGCTTTGGGCGTAGGTTTGCGCCTGTGCGTCCCAATCGATGCCAGTGTCATAGTCATCGATTTCCACGTTACTTACAGCAATTGCGCCACCACCGATGATCTTGATACCGATGCCTGCTGTTCTGCTGGAGCTGCTGCTGTTGCGCACTCTGATATTGGTGAGCAGGGGAGTGGCCAGTTCCAGGTTTTGTCCGCTGGAGTTCCAGTCGATACCGGTGCTAAAGTCATCCAGCTCTGCATCATTAAGCCGCAAAGCTACTGCTCCCATTACCTTGATCCCGCTGCCTTCTGTGCGGCTGGAACTGCTGCTGTTGCGCACGCGGATATTGGTGAGCAAGGGGCTGGATGTAGTACGATCAGGATTGTTAAAGACGATTCCGGGGTTATAGCCATTGATCTCGATATTGGTCATGATCATATTGCAGGCACCCTGGATCATCATGCCGGCTTCCTCTGTATAAGGCAGGTTCTTTACGATCTCCAGGTTATTGATCGAAAAGCTGCTGTTTACGATCTTGAGCCCTAAAACGGCATTTAGTATCTGGCAGTTATTCAAAACTAAGTTATCGGAACGGGAGTCTATAGTCAGACCGCTGAAGTTTAGCATCATGTCAGATTTGAAGGTCACGCCATCGGCGAAGAGGCTGCCATATACTTTGAGTCCAGCTCCGGGCCAAAAGACCATCTGCACGCCTTCATCGATTAACAGGCTTCCACTCTCGGGAACGATGAAATCACTCGCAAAGTAATAGGGAGAATTTGCCAGAGTGAGATGGATTTCGTCCTCAAACAAGGCTTCGATCTGCAGGCTGTAGCTATCGCTGAGCCCGCCTTTGTATATAGTGAGCGTCACCGTGTAGAACCCCGGTTCGTCATAGATATGCACCGGGTTCAGCTCTACGCTGGATTGCCCATCACCAAAGTTCCAGAGCCAGGAATCGGGATTGCCATAGGATAGATTTTGAAATTGAACCTGGGTGTAATCCAAAAAGTTAGTGGTTTCAGCCATGAAAATGGCTTGGATGCTCTGCGTACCGATGCAAATGCCAGTGGGGCTGGGCACGCTCAACTGGCTGACATTGTGCGTGTTCAGGTCTACCATACATAAAGGATTCAGGTTTTCAGAGGCGTAGGAGCTCACAAAGACCTTGCCATTATCTGTGGTGATGGCCACGGTGTCCACGCCAAAGAAGCCGGCAGCGGAACTGCGTGGCAGATAGTAGCCATTCGACCACTGCAGACTGCCATCAGTATTTACCTGATACACGGAGAGCACGTCGCTTTCCCAGCCGTATTCGGCGATGATAGCCAGGCTGCCATCACGAGAATAGATGGCGGATTGAGCACCGGTGAGGTTGATGCTTTGCAGGATGCTGATGCTGTTATCCGGATGAAGCTGCAAGACTTCGATGCTGCCGGTATGCCGGCTGGCAATGGCAAAATTGCCGGATGGATGAATGGCTACATTTAGGCAGTTCGTGATCGGAAGGGAGATTCCGGAATAGCTGAGCACAGCGCTTTGCTGATTGAGGATATACTGATGCACCATACCACTGGTGACGTCATTTACCAAGACTTTGCCATCCGGTCCCAGTTCCACGCCCTGCGCGTAATGCGGAGCAATGTTCAATACCTGCACCGTGGTTCGGGATTGCAGATCTAATACAGCTATCATGGTGGCATTACCGCCATCAGCCACCAAAGCAAAGCGATCATCCCGGCTGAGGCTGATGTCTTCCGCGGCAAAGCCCAGATAGTAGGTGCCACTAACTACGGGGTTCAACGGATCGGAAAGGTCTATCTGGTAGATGCGGTTGTTATAGAAATTAGAAATCAGGGCAAAGCTGCCATCGGAGGAGATCACTACATCATGCAATCCTGTGTCACCCAGTTCACCTTGCAGATAGGGGCCATAGACCTGAGCAGTATTGGCATCCACGAGGTTGATCGCAGAGCTGTTGTAGTCTGCAACCAAAAGAAAGTCTTGCAATTCTCCTGTGATATTTACCGAGATCGTCGCCGTCCGGGATAGCGGAGGATCATTGTCATCGGTCGCGATGATGGTGATCACGTGTTCTCCTCGGTTATCCAGCCTGCCTTCGATCTCAAGTTCGATCTGACAGGGATTTCCAGGAATGACCGTGGCTGTAATCCCACTAGTGAAATCATACTGAACGATGGCGTTCACATAGCCATCCAATTGGGCGGAATGGGCATCGATATTGAGCACGATGCTTTGTCCCACATTCATTTCCACTGTTTGCATCGGCAATCCTGTGAAGAAGGGTGGCAGGCTCATGCCCTGGGCGGAGAAAGTGAAAAGCTGATTGTCCAGATAGCTGATTCCGGAGGGCGCGCCACCGGGGCCATTGTAATCCGATCCCGCATGGTCAAAACGCCCGATCAGAGCGTAATGCAGGCCATCACCTTTGTTCAGGCCCACCGTGGCCGGGATGCCACCAAAGCCATTTGCTCCGCCTGATGCATCACCGGTGGTCCATTGCATATCGGCATAGCTGAAGGCAATGTTGTTGCCAATGCCAATCAAGGGATCAGTGCCATCGCTAAAGATGATCTGGAAGGTATTCAGTTTATCAGTATGGTTGCTGTAATAGCCCACTTGTTGCCAGGTAACGATCACGCGTCCGGGCTCTACCTTGTAATAGACCTTGCCACTGGCAACCGGACGGGTATCCACATCAGCCCAAAAAGCGGCAAACATCGGAAACTCGTTGATCGGAAAACCGGTGGAGCTATAGGTACTATAGGGTTCACCAAAGGAGATATTACCATTGTTGTTGATGTAAAAATCCGTCTGCGGGCTGCCATAGAAATCAAAAGTGAAAGGTAATGGGATCGCGCCGGAGGAGCTGTCGTCATTGCCACTCAGAACCAGAGTGAAGCTGCCATCGAGCGGTACCAGGAGCCCATTGCGGCTTTCCTGCCGGAAATTGAGGGCTTGCAGGATGCCGGATGGAAGTCTTTGCTCTTGCTCGATCACCTTGCCGATCCTGGCGGCCTTGATCGCATTATACTGTTCTGAATCTGCAGGATGGGGGATGGCCCACAGGCTGACCAGCAGCAAGGCCAGACAGCTGATTAATAGTACGCTCTTCTTCATCTCAATCTCCTATAGCGGGTTTACGGGTGCCCAATACCGATGCCGGATTGGCGCGGTTACGCTCAGCTGTGCGGGCAAACACGCGGTAAAACTTACGATTAACGAGGTGGTCAATAAAGCTGTTTTCGGTGATGGTGATAGGTCCCTGCCACTCGGCAGGGAAAGCAGCATGCGCTTGCTCCGCGTAATAAACCAAATAGCTGTCCGCAGTGCGGATAGGCTCCCAGGAAAGCACGGCGGTGCTGGTTCCATCGTCTATCATCAGTTGCACCTGCACTGGTTGTAAGCGGGAAATATTAACGATCTCAGATGGGCGGGATTCACCCAGCGAATACATCGCTGTTACGTAAAACCACGCATCATATACAGCTTCCGTAAGCGCATAATTACTATCTGTTGCAGCTAAGAGAGTGTAGGATTCCAGCACTTCGGGGGTTTCAGAATAATAGAGTTTATAGCTAAGAGGTGGGCCGGTGAGCGGTTCATCCCAGGTGAACTCCATATCCAGCCCGATGTAGTCCCCCGCCAGGTTCGAGGGGGGATACAGGGTGGAAATCGTAACGGCTTCCGAAGTAGCCGAGCCAGTGGCTCGCACTCCCATTAACAGCCCTATCGATGCCAAAATGATCAGCAGGATAAATAGCTTCTTCATGTTTAACTCCTTTTTATATTCAAACATTGTTCATATCTGGGGTGGCAAGCTCCGCTTGCCACAAAGGCCGCAGGCCTTTTGTAGGATTCGACACGTCCTCGTGTCGAAAGCGAGCACAGCTCGCTCCCCAAAGCAAGCAGCCGCACTGCTTCTGCAGACGAAGACAACAGGAGTACCTGCCACACTGCGCACACGTGTCAACCAAGCTCCCTTGCATTGTGATGGGAGTTCTAGGGATTTTGCTAAGCTTATATCTCATTTCTCACCAATCTTTAAGGTAACAAAGTTATGAAACTAAACAGCTTACGGTGCTACTTTGCAGAGCCTAAATCCGAGGTAGCTGTTACTGATGCTTGCGTTAGTGGCGCTGAATCGGCCCACAATACGGCACCCCCAGTCACTACTTGTCCAATCACCGCCACGTATAATACGCCCTGACCCGCTTACAGGTCCTGTGGGATTAATCTGGGGACTACTACTGTAGTACCCATACCAATCCCAACACCATTCCCTGATATTTCCACTCATATCATAGAGGCCTAAACCATTGGGCTCTTTGGTGCCCACAGTTTTGGAGCCTGAGGATGAGGCGTTGCCATAGTACCAAGCCACGGCATTAATATCATCAGAACCGCTATAGAGATAATCTGGTGTGATATCAGCACCGCGAGCTGAATATTCCCACTCCGCTTCGGTGGGTAAACGGTAGCCATTGGCACTCCAATTACTAATAGCAGCATCCCAAGTGGCGTTATCTGAATAAGGCACAGAACCCCAATCATTAGGATTCGTGGAGCCCGAGATACTATACACAGGTGTGAGTCCCTCTGCTATACTTCGCAGATTGCAATACTTCAAAATGGCATACCATGAAACATTGTAAGCTGGAAAATCATCCCCTAGTCCAAAGTCACTTGTCCAACTCGAACTGGGTTGCATATATTGGGCATATTCCGCTTGTGTAATCTCATACTTACCGATGTAAAATGAATTGAGCGATACGCTGTGTGTGGGGAGTTCATAACTATTTCCGCTCCCTTGCGTATCGCCCATAATGAAAGTCCCACCCTCCACAAACACAAAATCATCCGGTGGCAAGGCAGCTATCGTATATTCTGCCGTCACCACATCTGAGTTCAGATAGCCATCCTTATAGGCAATGGCTTTGATGACGGTACTGGCACTCACAGCGATGGGCGCAGTATAAATCATGCCATAGCTTGCGCTGGGCTCACTGCTATCAAGAGTATAGCGGATAACTGCTCCGGCCGTAGCAGTCAGAATTTCCACGCTTTGCGCACTTGAGAAGGAACCTGCGGGGGGTGTGAAGTTTGGAGAAGATACTCGCCATGGAGTGGTAACCCTGACTAAGCGGAAACCATAATTGCTGTTGATTCTGGTTGTATAGTCCCAGAACCGGGCCAAAAGGGTGCAGTAATTAGCATTGGAGTACCAGCTACCGCCACGAAGCACACGGTGAGCCCCGCTTGTTGCTCCATGCGGATCGGTCTGAGCGACACTGGGATAGCTGCTTTCATAAATATCCCACACCCATTCAAACACGTTGCCGCCCATATCAAAGGTGCCAAGCTCATTAGAGTCTTTGATTCCTACGTCTTTAGTTCCATAAGGAGTGTTATTGCCACTGTACCAAGCCACTGCATTGATGTCATTACTCCCACTATAGGTGTAGCCCTGGCTTTGGTTGCCACCCTTGGCGGCAAACATCCATTCCATCTCCGTGGGTAATCTATAACCATTGGCAGCCCAGTTGCAGCTTACATTAGTGTGGTTGGCATCACTTGTATTCCACCCTGTCGGCCAATCATCGGGATTGGTGCCATGTATGCCATAGCTATAGCAAGGCGTAAGCCCTTCCAGCATACTCCTACGATTGCAGTATTCTATGGCATTAAACCAGGATACCTGCTCCACGGGTCGGTTAGGATAGCCTGAAAAGGCTGATGGATTCACACCCATCACGGCCTGATATTCAGCCTGGGTTAGCTCGTATTTATCGATATAGAACGAAGAAAGGGTCACATTGGAAGTGCCATTATGGAAAGTGCCGCCTTCCACAAAGACGAAGTTCTCAGGGATACTCCCTACCCCATCGTCAGCGGTGATTCTAAAGCGGAAATTATTGCCATAAAGCAGGTTGGGGTGTTCCACTGCGGCATCCCAGACGATGTGTTTATCAGTTCCGGAAAGGATACCCGCGCCGATATCGCTGCCCGGAAGGATTTCCAGACAGCTAAGATTCCAGCTAAGGCCATCATCATCAGATACTTCCATAGTGATGCTCATCGCGTCGCCATCGGCGTCATGAACATCGTAGTAGATATCTATCTGCATGCTGTCATCGTCTCTTTGCGTTGCGCGCACATTGGACACGATAGGGGCATTGTTTGTAGCTGGGGGCAAAACCTCGATGCTGATGGGAATCACATAGACCGGTGTCACTGGATCATTAGAGTAAATGGTCAATTCAAAGAGTTCCGTACCCGCTGTGGCACCTGAAGTGTCAATACTCAGCATGCAGATATATTCAGAACCGGCAGGAATCGATCCGGACTCAGGACTGAACAGAATACTGTAAACCCTGGTGCTACCGGAGGCTTTCGAAAGATGTGTTTGCACAGTGCTGTTTCGGTGTCTGTCTGTAAGCGTAGCGTTCCATTCCAGATTGCCGGAGCCAATGTTGCCAATGCTAATCGGCACTTCGGCGAAGCTATTGCTCTCCATCGCCTGTGAAACAGATGAGGGGTTCACGCTGATGATGGGTTCAAAGAACAGCTCTTTATACAGCTCATCCGAGAATTCTGCTATGGACAGCTGATCCGAATACCTGGCTTTTACTGCCCATTTATATGTACCTTCTGGGAGGGACTCCCAATCTGTGTCAAAGAAGATGGTATCGGCTACAGCATCTGCCACCAATGTCCACAAGGCTTCGTCAGACTCCTGACCAGGGATCAATCTGTGAACCTGGTAAGAGCTTGGCAAGCCTACCAATGGTGAATACCACATCACGCGAGCTCCGGGGATGTCCAATCCGGCTTGCACAAAGCGCGGAGGATGATAGTCCGGCGCGGTAGCATACCACCTAAAATATGGATAGCCGCTGTTTGTTTCATGATCCAGATCCGCTGCCCAAATCTCATTGAAATCCCAGTTGTTATAGGTATTCATCGCATAGGGATAAGTCATTTCAGCGGTGCTTCTGCCAAAGCCCAGGACGCTGGTGCTGAGTAGGGAGCTGTCAGTATCCCAATAGCAGTCTTCGGCAGAGCTGGCTGCGGTATTAAAGCCCACCAAGCCGCCTGTGTTGCTATTGCCCTCAACGGTTCCGGTGCTGTAGCATCCGCTCAGAGTAGCGCCATCAGTCTCGCCGATGAGACCGCCCACGTAGGAATTGCCGCTTACTGCTGAGTGGCTGTAGCAGGAAGTGATGCTGATGGTATATGCCGCAGAACCGGTGATCCCACCCACGTAATCTCCGGAGGAGCTTGCGCTACCGGAGCTGTAGGACTCGTAAATCGTAGAATTGGCCAAAGTGTAACCGGCCAATCCTCCCACGATGCTGCCACCGCTTACGTCTGCAATGGCCCAGCAAGCACCGATCTCGGAAGCATCCAATCTGCCGATCAGACCTCCCACCGGAGCACCGGAGCTGGAGACAGTGCCACCGAAACTGCTGTAATACAGGCTGCTATTATCCATCCTTCCCATCAAGCCACCGATACTACCACCGGTTCCTGTCACCGAGCCTTCTGCATGGCAGTTAAAGAAATCGCTGTTATAAGCCCGTCCACTGATGATGCCACACCAATTTATGCCTGTAACATCGGAAGCACTTACATGTAGATTGTGGATCATAGCGCCATCCAGCACTCCAAACAAGCCCAGATTGCTTTCTGAGGGACGGGATATGCTCATCTGGTTTATGCTGTAGTCATTGCCAAAATACACACCGCTGAAGCGTTCTGCATCTGAACCGATGGGCTGCCAGCCATCACCATCATTCCAGGGAGATACTCCCAGATCAATATCAGCTGCTTGGATGAAGTGGGCATCTAAATGGTTGCGCACATTGTTCAGATGCTCCGCAGTGGCAACCTGGTAAGGATCGGACTCGCTGCCATCACCGCCGGCAAATTCGCTGTATGCTCCAGTCGTGAAGCTCCACATTCCGCTCCAGATTTCGCTTGCTCCATCAATGGCCTTCACTCTCCACCAGTATTCGGTGAAGGGCTCAAGGTTGGTAGCATAGCTGTAGGTAGTGCCATTCACCCATGTACCTTCGCCAATGTAAGTCAAAGCATCTGAGCTTGTGCCCAGATAGACTTGATACAGCGCTGTGGAGGAAGAATTGTAGTTGGCTTGCCAGGAGAGTCCGGCATCCGGGGCTACATCCATGGTTTCACGCTGCGGATCAGGATAGCAAGGGGATAAGGGTTCATAAGTGCCTGTACTCCAAGGCAACGACCAGCTTTGGCTGAGTAGCATGGATTCGTAAGAGATTGGGTTGTTTTCAAAATCCAAACTTAGTAAATCTGATAATTGTATTAGTGGTTTGATGTCCGAGATATTGTTGTCATTGATCCTAAGAGAACGTAGGTTACCCAGGTTTGCCAATGGGCGAATATCATGTATGTTATTCCAGCCAATTTCAATGTACTCCGCATTTGCTAGGGAGGCAAGTGGTTCAATATCAGTAATATTATTGAACCACAATCCCACGTTCCTAAGATTTGACATGTTCGATAGTGGATATATATTGCTTATAGAATTATCCGAAAAGTCAATGTACTCGAGGTTCACTAAGGAAGATAAGACACTTATGTCACTTATATAGTTCCCGCTGATTGACAATGCATATAAACCAGTCAAGTTAGATAATGGATATAGATCATCATCACGCAACTGTAGATAGCTCAAACTGAGAGAATATACGTTAACCAAGTGTTGAGCACCCTCGATACTGTAAATCTGTCGCATATCAATATAGAGCCAGCCCGTTAGAGAATTTAAGTCTTCAACTGTGGGTTGATGGCTAGGGGGCTTGCCCAAAGCAGAATTAAGTGATGTTCTAAAAACATTATCTGGGATATATGCCGGAGTGCCTGACACCGTGATGCTGACCGGGATTATGAGTTCCGGTTCATTCACTGCATCGGATGAGATCACTATATTGTACTCATAGGTGCCCGAAAGGCTGCCGCTGCTATCGATATTGAGCCAGCAGAAGATGGAGGATTCTGCTTCCACCATGCCATTATCAGGATCAAGGCTCAGCATGACGGTGCGCGTTCGGAGCAGGCTGCTTTCCCGTTCCGATTCTTCCCGTTTGGGTAACTCGATCCTCTCCATCCCGGGCCTGGAATCTCTTTCCGGGCGCAGTTCTGCGGTCACACGCGGACGGCTTGCGACAGGCGTAGATGCTTCTCTGCGAACTTCGACTACCGTTGCGGCCCAGTTCAGAGCTGCATTTCCAATGTTAGTGATTTCCAGCTCCACCTGGTCTGTGCTGTCTTGCAGCAGGCTATGCTCGATATACTCCGGATACACTTCGATCATTGCCTCTGCAATATTCATTACCTCAAGCTCAACCGGAACAATAATTTGAGCTGAGGATGGATCGTTTGAACTCACTATCAGGTTGCTGTTATGCACACCGGCAGAGATGTTTGAGGCATCAAAGGCAATCTCAATCATTTCGGATGTGCCGGGCTCCACAGTGCCGATGGTGGGGCTAACGCTGAGCCAGGCTTGCTGATAATCACCTAGTAGATACACAATCTGATTTTCCAGAAGCTCCAAAATGTCCAGTTTGCCGTCTTCATCATGATCACCCTTGAAGTTATCGGCCTGGAAAGCATTGAAGATGGAACTGCCGTTTGCACCCAATACTATGGCACTGCTATAGGGATCAACAGAAAACTCCGCAAGGGCAGTGGCGCTTGGTAATACACTTACTACCTGTCCGTCAATATTGGCCTGGTCATTGGTTACGAGTAGCTCCTGGATCTGATTTGGAGTATTGAATATAGGATGCGATGCCAGAGTAGCGGTAAATGGTTTAGGTTGAGTATAGCTGCTGATGAAACCGATGCCCAAATCCTGTAGAAGAGCGTGAGTATAGAGTTCGCCGATGGCCCAATCCGCAAAGATAAGTTGCCCCCCAGCAGCAACAAATGCGGCAAGATCGTCGAGCAGTTGTTGGGTCGGAGGACTACTATATGAATTTACCACAATCAGATCCCAGCTCTGCGTTGAGTCCATTTCTTGTTGCAGCAAATTCCAATTATTAACAAAAGTATGTGGAATCCCTAAGTTATTTAGAGCGAGCGAGTAATATGCATGATCCGCAATCTCTTCCATCACTAAGACATTGAATGTTTCACCTTCCCTATCGGGATACTGAGTGATTTTCTTCCCCAGGCGAGGATTTGGATCAACACCACCGTTGCGTTGCATATTACTGATAGATCCCGAGTCAAGATTGGGGTACAGGGTTTCCTCAGTTCTATAGCTGTAATCTATGCCAATGGAATATTCCAGATTAGCATCACCGGTATTCTCGATGCTAAGATATTGGACGGAGCTCTCTCCGACATCGAGGGTCTCGTAAAATGCGCTTGGAGTAAGCTGGATCTGAGGATTTTGGATTAGATCTCCTGTGGTGAAACTCCACATCCCACTCCAGATTTGGGTGGCTCCATCAATGGCCTTCACTCTCCACCAATATTCGGTGAAGGGCTCAAGGTTGGTAGCATAGCTGTAGGTAGTGCCATTTACCCAGGTTCCATCGCCAATGTAAGTCAAAGCATCTGAGCTTGTGCCCAGATAGACCTGATACAGAGCTGTGGATGAAGAATTATAGTTCGCTTGCCAGGAGAGCCCGGCATCAGGTGCTACACCCATCGCAGCACGCAGCGGATCAGGACAGCAGGGAGAAAGGGGCTCATAAGTGCTGGTAGTATAGGGCAAAGACCAGCTTTGGCTGAGAAGCATGGATTCATGTGATATTGGGTTGTTATTGAGATACAGATAGTCAATACTACTCAGATTAGCCAGGGGGCTGATATCACTGATCTGATTGAAAGAAAGAGACAACTCTTGCAGATTGCTCAGATTAGCCAGGGGGCTGAGATCGCTGATCTGGTTGTTGCCGAGACTCAGTTGTTCCAGATTGCTCAGATTAGCCAGTGGATTGAGATAGCTGATCTGGTTACCGCCAAGATACAGATCATACAGATTGCTCAGATTGGCCAAGGGGCTGATATCGCTGATCTGGTTGTCATTGAGACCCAACACTTGCAAATTAGGCAATCCAGCCAGCGGGCTGAGATCGCTGATCTGGTTTATACCGAGTTTTAGTTCCTGCAAACTGTTCAGATTAGCCAGTGGGCTGATATCGCTGATCTGGTTGCGACCGAGATCCATCACCTGCAGATTGCTCATATAAGCCAGTGGGCTGATATCGCTGATCTGGTTGTTATGGAGATACAGCCCTTGCAGATTGCTCAGATTAGCCAGTGGGCTAAGATCGCTGATCTGGTTGTAAAGGAGATTCAACTCCTGCATATTGCCCAGATACTGCGCACCCTCAATACTTGCAATACTCCTGAATGTGGCATTAAGCCTCCCACTTAAGGACTCCAAATCCTGCACTGTAGGCTGATACTCCGGTTCTTGCCCCAAAGCCTGATTGATCGCCATCCTGAAATTATCATCTGGGATATAGGCAATAGGACTGGTCACAGTAATCGCGATAGGGATGTTGAGTTCGGGATTATCGGGATCATTGGAAGTGATCTGCAGGGTGAATTCATATAGTCCCGGCTCAGTTGCTGCGGAATCAACATGAAGCTCACACAAGAGTGTATCGCCTGCTGCCAATACTCCCTGAGCTGGGCTGAAGATAATCGAGAGATCGCGGAATCCCTCCAGGATTTGACTGTTGAACTCCAGATCACCCGGCCCGATATTAATAATTTCAAAGGTTTCACTGATCAGGCTTTCAGCAGGCAGGCTGAGAATAGCTGAGGCTGGTGTCACAACAATTTCCGGTAAGGCCGGAAGCGCATCCACAAAGGCACCAGGTGTATCGCCCAGAATGGGGCGCACGCGATAGGTGCTTGCAGTAGTGATCGGACTGAGCCAGGCATAGCTGCCGGAGCCATCTTCGCTTTGCAGGCCAATGGGGTTCCAGGTGCTGCCATCGGTGCTATACCATATTTCATAATAATCAGCATCCACTACAGCATTCCAATGGATAGTGCGCTGCGAGCCATCCATGGTATAAAACACTCCACCGAGTTCTGAAGGCGGAGTCTCCACGTAATCCGTAGCCAGATAGTGCGAGATGGCATTGCTTAAGATCTGGATGCCTTCTGGGCCGATCCAGCCTTTAGCACGGGTATCGTTGTTCTGAGTCCAGAAACGTTTAAGATTCAGAATGCGCGAGTTGTTCTTTCTGAACTCCATGGGGCCATCAGGATATTGGTAATCACTAACATCAAATCCGCTATATATGGTATTAAGCCTGAATACAGGGTTCTGAATAAAAGTAGTAAGGCGATAATAATCTCCGATGCCACCACTCATTACTTTCCAAAATACACCTTCTCCAAAGTAGTTGGATAGCATCAAGCCATCCTGCCCAAGATATGATTGATAGTCTGGGATTGGATTCACCCCTGCCGTGATGGCATCGTTGATTGCCAGCTCACTAATTGCCCGGGTGTTGTTCAAAGCCGGTACGAAGTATCCATTCATCGCACCATTAGCCAAGCCCAAGACCACAGGAATAGACACACTTTCCGAACCCACGATAAACTCGGTGCCGGCCTGAGTTGCTGCTTCCAATTGTGCAGCGATACTGTTAAAAGCTGTTGCAGCTGTGGTGCCAAAACCCATGAAGTTTGAGATCACTACTCTGTATGTGCTTAGGTTCTTCTGTCCGGAGCTGATCTCGGCAATATCGATCATCTCATAATCTGTGGTAATGGTATTGAGCACATTGATGAAGCCTGTGTCGTAAGCGTTGAGGTTGTTTTTGTTATAGACCAACAAAGCCACTGCCGTAGGAACAGTATATTCCCATTCCAGATATGGGTAGCCATCATTATATGTGGGATGCGCGTTCCAAATCGAGGCAAAATCCCAGGCAGCGTAGGTATTGCCCTCATAAGGGGGGAGCATTTGCTCTGTATTACGGGCATCTCCACCCGCAGAGCTCGCTTGGCCTGAAGTCTGCGTGTCCCAATAGCTGTCCGTGGTATGAGCTAAAATGCTGCGTCCGATGAGCCCACCTGTGTTCTGATTGCCACTGACCAATCCTGTGCTGTAGCAGCGGTTTACCAGGCCATCAAGATCGTTGATGCCCAAAAGTCCGCCAATGTAACGAGTGCCGGAAACTGCTGCCCGGCTATAGCAATCCGAGATTTCGGAATCTGCCAATATACCCACAAGGCCACCGACAGCAGTGCCTCCGGATACCGCACCACGTGCCACTGATCCTGATACCAGCGAAGAACCTTTGAGATATCCGCAAAGTCCACCTATGGCGTTGGAAGCGCTAAGATTGATCTCCGCGCTGGAGTTGAAAAGTGAACTCATCATTTCCAGCGAGCCCACCAAGCCACCGCTATTTGCAGTTCCATAGATAGTGCCGATTACATGGCAATCCGTGATTTGGCTATTCTCAGCACAGGCCACTAATGCCGCGCTATAGTCTTTTCCGTTTACCATCGCATTGTCAAGGGTGATGCCTTGCAAGCTGGCACCCAGGGCATAGCCAATAAGAGCCTGATAGTCAGCCGCGGGATTGTTGATATACAAACCCATAATGCTGAATCCCGCTCCGTCAAAGCTGCCTGTGAAGGGGTTGCCAACACTTCCGATGGGCTGCCAGCCCGTCCCTTGATTGTAGGGAGCAATGTCCAGATCGAGATCCGCAATCTGGACGAAGTGAGCAGAAAGATGATTTCGAATACTATTCAGCTGGCTTACAGTTGCCACTTGATAGGGAGATGCCGGAGTGCCCGAACCCCCACTGAACTGTGCCCACGCAAAAGAAAAAGTACCTAAAGCCAAGATGCCGGCTAATAAAAAGCGCAGCAATGAACTAGTTCCAATCTTCATTGGATCCTCCTGTAACTTATCAATCTATTATCTGTATGAAACCTGTGGTTTATGGAGAATGTGGAGAGTAAAGAGGATTTGGGGATAGACGCATGGTACCGATTTTGGGACGTACTGTCATTGAGCGAAGAAGGTTTCGCTCCTGGTAAAAACGCCATGCTGGCGCTGAACATCCAAAAACAATAGACTATCAAAAAACCTCAGTAATTCTACGAACTTATATGAATTTCACTTCCGAGTCCTACTCAGCTCGATAGTCACCAACTCGTCAAGCAAAAAAAAGATGGATTATGTCAGCAGGGGCTTTGTCTTGTGGAAGTTTGTCCACTCTGTATATCACAGCCCTTTTACTGAGCGGTAAAGGGCTGTCCTAGCCATTGATATATTTCAACAAAGCAAGCGGAGATTTTCTTTCCGGGGTCTGCTACCAGATGATGTTTTACCGTGGCAAGACCGATGAGCTGGCTCTGAATTTGCTCCACATCACCTTATGATCACCTCATAAGAAAAGGGAAACATAAGATGAAACAGAGCCGGGCATGGCCTGAAAGCTAGTCCGCCAATACCACCTTGCAGGTTTGGACAGCACCCGCTGTGGCGGTGTCAAAACCTCTATGAAGTCCCATCGGGACGACATTTAAGATAGGTAATTGCATACAATATATAGGATTGAGTTCCGTAGGAACGGCATAAGGGATGCATGAGTATTGGCAGAGGTGGCTCAAGTGATTCGTAGATGCCGTCCCTACAGGACTCAAATTGGCATGGTAGTGTACTTGGGCTATCTGAACCCCAATGAAAGGGCTTTCACCACAGTGAATGAAAACCGGGTGAGGATTGCAGACGTCCTCGTCTGCACAAGCAGCGAAGCTGCTTTCTTTTCTCGGCCTGCTGCCTCGCTCGACACGAGACGTGTCGAATCCTCTGGTTTTCATGTATAAACCGGGTGAGGATTGCAGACGTCCTCGTCTGCACAAGCAGCGAAGCTGCTTTCTTTTCTCGGCCTGCTGCCTCGCTCGACACGAGACGTGTCGTATCCTCTGGTTTCATGTAAAATTCCGTGCCGATGGCACTCTGCGGTCATAAAGGCTCCATAGGAGCTCTCATCTGGCTTTTCCGCCCCTTGCCAGTCTCCTGAGATCTTCCTGAGCCGGGTTCAGGAACTATCGGGGAGACTCGCCAAAGGCGTAAGACCACATAAGGTTCCAGGTTTCAGGTTTCAGGTTTCAGGTTTCAGGTGACATAAATCATAAGGCAGGAGAAATTCCGCTTGACAGATTGGCTGCCATATTTTGAAGATTAACTCCAAAGGTAGTATTGATGAGTAAACACAAAACGAAGATTGTCAAAGAGCTTGATCCACAAGAGGTTGAGGGTTATAGCAAGGCTCGTTTGGAGCACTATTTAAGCTTGGGATACCGCCCCTATCTCAATGAGAAAGGTCAGGTGAAATGGTTGACTCCGGCCCAAATGACCATGCGAGGTTCAGCCGGAGGAACGGGGCTTTCATTGAAGAAACTTTTGAAGCCAAAAAACTCATATATATCCAAGAAAAGGCGTAAGCGGCGTCATTGGCGCAGCTTCTTCCGTGAGCATTGGTTGATGATCTTGATAGTGATTGTGGTAGCTTTGGTTACTTTGATTCTTTTACGCTACCCGAATCTGATATTTTAGGAGATAGATTTTGAAAATACTTTTGGTAAACGACGACGGCATCAACGCGCAGGGCTTACGAAAGCTTCAGGCAGCTTTGCAGAACGCAGGTCATGAGACCATCCTGGTGGCTCCGGATAGTGAACGCAGCGCGGCATCGCATTCCATAACATTACGCAAAGACATCCATGCAAGGCGCATCGCGGAAAACGAATGGGCGATCAGTGGCACTCCGGTGGATTGCGTGGTGATCGCCTTGCAGAAGATCGTGAAAGAGCCCATTGATCTGGTGGTTTCCGGGATCAATGCCGGGCAAAACATGGGTGAGGACGTGCTTTATTCGGGCACGGTTGCCGCCGCTGTGGAAGCCTCGCTATTTGGCCTCAAAGCCATCGCGCTCTCCATTAATGCCTACAAGGATCAAGTCTTTGAGACCGGTACCCGCTGGTTCATCAAGCTCCTGGAGTGCGGGATCGATCAATTGGCCAAGCCGCATGAAGTGTTGAACATCAATTTCCCCAATATCCCGTTTGAGGATGTGAAAGGCGTACGGCTGACCCGTACCGGCCATCGTAAATACTATAACTTTATTACCATGATCGAAGAGCAAGAAGATAGCTTTTCTTACCGCATAGGCGGTGAGATGCCGCAATGGGATTTTGAAGCAGGGACAGATTCCGAAGCCATAAGCGAAGGTTATGTCTCGATTACTCCATTGGGCTTTGAGCTCAGCAAGGGTAATGCCTTCCCGGGCGTGCTGTCCTGGCTGGAAGAAAACCACTTATTGGAGACCTGAGCAGATATGCGATACGAGGATCAACGCCGGCTGCTGGTGGAAGAACTGCGCAAACGCGGAATCAAGGATGAAACCGTGCTCAAAGCTTTTACCGCGATACCCAGAGAGGATTATGTGTTGCCCGAGTATCGAGAATACGCCTATCGCAATCAACCTTTGCCGATCAAGAGTGAGCAGACCATTTCTCAACCCACGATGATAGCTTTGATGCTGAGCCATCTTCAGCTTAAGCAAAGCGACAGGGTCTTGGAGATCGGAACCGGTAGCGGATATCAAACCGCGCTTTTGGCCTCCATGGTGGATGAAGTGTGCACGGTGGAGCTTTTGGACAATCTTTCTTTGGGCGCGCAAAAGGTGCTCAAAGCAGCGGGTCTGCGCAATATCCACTTTCGCATCGGTGACGGTTGGCAGGGCTGGGAAAAGGCCTATCCGCCCTACAAGGAATTTGACAAGATCATCGTATCAGCGGGGGCTGATGGCATTCCCCCAAAGCTATGCGCGCAACTCGCAGAAGGAGGGATAATGGCGATTCCCGTGGGCAGCACTACGGCGCAAACCCTGAACATAGTGCGCAGAGTGAATGGCGAAATAATGATTGAGCAGGATGTTCCCTGTGCCTTCGTGCCCTTGGTGCACGCGAAGTGAGGTGTAGAGCATGAAAGCCCTTTATGATTGGCTGTTGAGCCAAATCAACAAACCGGAAGCTTATATTCGGTATCGACGCTTTAGCATTTTCAAGGATTTAAGCAGCTTCGAGCTGTATCTTTTACATAGCATCGTGCATCAGCGCAGTTTCAAAGAGGGTGAAGTGCTGTTTGAAGCCGGTTACCCCATGGAAGTGATCTATTTCATTGAGCAAGGTGATGTGCTGCTGACAAATCCGGATACTGCTGATCGCAGCCATACGATCGGGATCAATCAGGTTCTGGGTATGTGGGATATGTTCTGCGGAGCCAGGCGGCAAAGCACAGCCTCTGCCCACAGTGATGTATCAGCTCTGGCCATCGCCACCGGTGATTTTTGGGATCTCATCGAGAGCAGACCCAGGATGGGGCTCAAGATTCTCAAAGCTACCTGTAAAGAGATCACCAAAGACGCCTTGACTATCCAAGATTCCGGTAAATAGGATGAACTGGTCGAAGCTCGGATTTTATATATTGATGGCCATCGTGCTCATTGCGGGGCTCATCTTTTACCGTTGGATTTTCAGCTATCTGATTGCCTCCGTGATCTTCAGCTATATCCTGAATCCGGCAGTCAGCTTCCTGGAACGCAAACATATCCCGCGCTGGATGGGCGTGCTGTTTCTGTATCTTTCGGTAGCAGGTCTGATCGCCTGGTTTACCAGCCGTTATATCCCCGATCTCATCGCGCAGGGCAACAATCTCTTTGCCTTACTCAGCCACGAGGGTGGCTTTGATGCCGAGACTATCCTGGGGGTGCCCTTCATTCATGGAATTTATGAATATGCCCAACAGCTGGATGCCAATGTCCCGGGTCTGAACGTGAGCGCTCAAATGCTCTCCATCCTGGATAATGCTACAGATTTCCTGGTGGGTCTGCCCAAGTTTTTGCTGGATAACTATCCTTCCATCATCGGCGCGGTGTCCTTCATCTTCACCATTCCTTTGATCAGCTTTTTCCTTTTGAAGGATTGGTACAAGATCCGCAAAGCCTTTTTGGGCATGGCATCAAACCGTTACTTTGAATTGGGCATCATCCTGATGAACAAAATTGATCACACGGTGGGCACCTATCTGCGGGCCATGCTATTGGAGGTGATAGCCGTGGGCATCATGGCTTCGGTGGCGCTCAGCATCGTGGGAGTGAGCAATCCCGTCTTGATCGGGATCACAGCCGGCGTGGCCAATATCATTCCCTATTTTGGGCCCTTCTTTGGTGGGGCCCTGGCCGTATTCACGGTTTTCTTTGAAGGCGGGCCATTTATTTCCATGGTCTATGCTGCTCTGGCGATGTACATTGTTCAGGTAATCGATAATAACATCGTGTACCCGGTAGTGGTTGGCACTACGATAGATATGCATCCGCTGTGGGTTTTGCTCACAGTTCTGGCCGGCGGCTGGTATGGCGGGATTTTGTGGATGCTGATCTCAGTTCCCCTGGTGTTTTTGATCTACCAATTGGTAGTGGTTCTCTATACAAATCTGAAAGAGTTTAGAATAATATAAAGAGGCGATAATGAGCATATTGGACAAATGCTACAATTTCACGGATGCGCGCAAAGCAATGGCTTTGGGCTATTATCCATATTTTCGGGAGATCAGTTCGGAACAGGATACTGAGGTTATTTGCAATGGTAAAAAGATGCTGATGATGGGTTCCAACAGCTATTTGGGGCTCACCACGCATCCCAAAGTGAAGGAAGCCGGCATCAAAGCTATGGAAAAGTATGGCAGCGGTTGTGCCGGATCACGCTTTTTGAATGGCACGCTGGATATTCATCTGGAACTGGAGCGGGAATTGGCACGCTTGGTGGGCAAAGAAGCTGCTTTGGCTTATCCCACGGGATATCAGGCCAATGTGGGTTGCATATCCGCCATCGTAAACAAAAACGAATACATTGTTACCGATAAATATGATCACGCCTCCATCATCGACGGCTGCAAGCTATCAGATGGCACTATGTTGCGTTACAATCACAATGATATGGCATCTCTGGAACGCACTTTGCAGAAGATCGAGGGCAAAGCCGCCTTGATCGCGGTGGATGGTATCTTTTCTATGGAAGGTGATATTGCCGATCTTCCGGAAATCTCCAGATTGGCAGATAAGTATGGCGCAAATCTGATGGTGGATGAAGCGCATTCATTGGGCGTTTTGGGCGACAAAGGAGCCGGTGCTGCAGCGCATTTTGGGCTCACGCACAAGGCAGACTTCATCATGGGCACCTTTAGTAAATCCCTGGCCTCGGTGGGTGGCTTTATTGCCGCGGATGAAGCTTTGATTCACTATTTGAAGCACAAATCCCGCGCTCTGATCTTCAGCGCGTCCTTGCCTCCTGCTTCCACAGCCAGTGTGCTTGCCGCGATCAAGATCATGGAAGAAGAGCCGGAACGCATCGCCAAGCTTTGGGAAAACACCCACTATATGATGAGTGAATTCAAAGCGATGGGTTATGACACCGGTACCAGCTGTACCCCGGTGATTCCTCTACATGTGGGAGATATGATGCATGCCTTCAAGATGTGGGCTCAATTGGGCGAAGAAGGGGTCTTTATCAACCCCGTGATTCCTCCAGCGGTACCGCCAAACGGATGCTTGATCCGCACTTCCTTTATGGCTACGCATACCCGCGATCAGCTCGATATGGCTTTGGATAAATTTCGCACTATCGGCAAGAGATTGGGGATTATCTAAAACAAGCCTTGACAAAACAAAGGGCAGTTTTATAGCAGCCATCTCTGACCTAACATTAAAAAATCTAGCCATAGATGGAGGAATAATGGCAAGCAAGAGCAGTGCTGAGTATTACAGCAATCTCAAGGATATGTCTCCGATCCGCGCAATTGCCGAGACATTGATGAACAATCACCTGGTGCGCAAAGTTGATATCCGTGAAGCTTATGAAATGGCAAAGAATCAGCCGGGAGTTACCATCACAGATCTACCCATGTGCCCGGACTTTGTGAAGCTGCACAACCTTCCTGCCGATGCTAAAGTGATCAACGATTGCCACGGCAACATCATCGGCCGCACCGCCAAAGCCCGTAGGTTTTATCACCGCCTGGATCCCAGCCGCAAAAACAAGCTGGAAAACGACTTCCGTGAGGCAGTGTGGCAAATGCAGCACTACCCGCTGATCAAGGCTGAAGCTGTATTGGGCATGGATTCTGATCTGATGATCAAAGCAACCTTTATCACCACAGAGAGTGACGTGGCAAACCTTTATAACTGGTTGCTCAACTTCGCGCCCTATGAGTCTGTGCAAGATACTTATGAAGCCAGCCCCAAGCTTCCCATCCAGGATATCATATTGATCGGCTTCAATGAATGGACTTGTAACGATGATTTTTACAACAATGTGGGCGCTCCGCAACTGGCCTTGGTGGACGAAAAGCACAACGTGATCGTAAACTTGGGCATGCGCTATTTTGGCGAACGCAAAAAAGGCACTCTCACTCTGGCCTGGACTTCCGGGATCAGGATCGGGATGGCAGCCTGTCATGGCGGCATCAAAGAGATCGATTTTGGCACCTGCGAAGACTCCAAGTACCACAAGTTTGGCAAACGCTCCATCGCCTTCTATGGCCTGTCCGGAACCGGTAAATCCAGCCATACCAATTCGCATGATAATGGCGGAACCTTGCCCAAAGGATTTTCCAAAGTGGTGCTGCACGACGACGCCTTCCAGATTGATCTGGAAAACAAGTGTTGCCGCTGTTGGGAACCCACTCTGTTTGACAAAACCGATAGCCGACCCATTGATCATCCGGATTGGAAATATGCTCTGGCTCTGATGAATCATGCCGTGCTAAACATTGGCGGTAAACGCGTCCCCGTTGGCCAGGATCTCCGCAATCAAAATGGCCGGGCTCTATTGGACAGAGGCCTTTTGGGTGCCTACGTCAACCGTTGCGCTTTTCCCAAAGCTCTGGTCTGGCTGATGAAAGACAGCGTTCTGCCTCCGGCTCTGAAACTGAAGGACAAACACCTCGCCATCGCCATGGGTGCTGCCCTCATGACCCAACGCAACCGGGCAGAGAACGTGACTGAGGATGAATTAAACAAACTTGTCTTCGAGCCTTTTGCCAATCCCTTCCGTGTCTATGAACTCTATCGTGATGTGGAAGCTTTCCTGCACGTGGCTGAAAACGGCGCGGATTTCTATTGCTTCAATTCCCGTGGCTACTGGAAAGAAAGCGACAGCAAACTGGAAGCTATCCCACTGCAAAGCTCACTCACTCTGCAAACTGCCATTCTTACTGATCAGATCGAATGGGAAGATTGGGACGCATTACCCGGAGCGATGATCCCCACCAGGGAATCCATCGAAAAGATTCTGCCAGGGTATTATGAAACATATCATCCCGCGAAACGTGGCAACAAAGAAGACTATCTCAAGCTGCTGGCAGATCGCTTTAATCAACGCAAAAACTTCCTGGCGGACAGTGATCTGAAAGAACGCCCCGAAGTGCAAAATGAGCTGCTAAAGGCACTGGAACTCAATATCTGATTCAGATTGTTAAGAAATATCATGCGGGCAGCCATCGGTTGCCCGCTTTTGCACTGTAGAAACGTCATCCTGAGCTTTGATGGTAGAAGCGTCTTCCAGACGCTTTATGGATTTTGCACCTTTCCAAGTGACAGGAAACATACACAGCAAATACCAACTCCTTTTGCTACCCCACTGTCGGCTTTGCAGAAATATATATAGCGCTTATAGCAATGACTCATAATGATTTATAGCCCCAGCGAGACGACAATTTTGATAGCCAAACAAATACCTAAAAGAGGATTGAGTGCCGTAGGCACGACATTTCAGATAGCCAAATGCATACAGGTGAACGGTTTGAGTGCCGTAGGCATGGCATTTTAGATAGCCCACGGTCCACACCCGCCACCCCGTTTGAGTCCCATCGGGACGACAGTTTAGATACAGTTAATAACAAGGTCTATGCTTTTGGCTCACCTTCCGGATATCGTATCTAAAATGTCGTTCCTACGGAACTCAATCCCTTGTCTGGCAACACTATGCTATCTGAAATGTCGTGCCTACGGCACTCATCATCACGAGTGGTTTAGCTTCGCTCCACGCCCTAGCTATGTCATGTCGTTCTCCGGGCTTCTTGAGTGCCAATGTACTAATCATTTTCTTTTGATCTATTTGAATAACTCCCTTAGCGTACACGCTGAAGTCATAGCTACCCGGAGAGTCAGAGCTATTCGGAACAGAGCTGTAACTTTCAAACTCATCAGCAGGTTTGAGATAAATAGCGGCAATAATTCCAAAGTCTTAAGGTGGAAAACCCTAAAACCCTAAAACTCTATAACTTAATCAGCAAGCTACTGCGCTGCTTTATCACTAAGCTCCACCCAACGCGCAAATAGCTGCTCATGCTCATCATTCAGAGCTTGAATCTCCGTAGCCAGAGCGCTGTATTCCTGCACTTTGAGATCGGGTGTGGCCAAGCGGTCTTCGAGCTCTGCCAGCTCACTTTCCAGCTTTTCGATGTGCTCTTCGATCTGAGCAAACTCGCGCTGTTCGTTGTAGGATAGGCCTTTGTTATCGCGTTTGGGTCGCATGATCACAGGCGCGGCTTTTTCTTCGCGCTCTTCTTTCTCATAGCGTTTGACTAAAAGGTAGTCTGAGTAGTTACCAGCGAACTTGCGGAAGCGGCCATTTTCGTGGATAAAGAGATAATCCACGCAGCGATCGAGGAAGAAGCGATCGTGGGAGACTACCAACAGGCAGCCTTTGAAGGCATCGAGGTAGTCTTCCAGGATCTCCAGGGTGCGGATATCCAGATCGTTGGTGGGTTCGTCCAGGATGATGAAGTTTGCGCCAAACATCAGGGATTTGAGCAGATAGAGCCGTTTCCGTTCTCCTCCGGAGAGAGCGGAGAGCTTCATCTGCTGCATCTTGCCATCGAAGAGGAAGCGATTCAGCATCTCGGTAGCGCTCACCTTGCTGCCATCAGCGGTACGGATGGTTTCGGCATATTGAGTAATGTACTCATAGACGCTAAGCTTGGGGTCAAATGAATCCTCATCTTGCTTGTAGTAAGCGATGTGAGTATTGAGTCCCAGCTTGATGCTGCCCCGATCCGGACTTTCTTCGCCCACCAGCATGCGGAGCAGAGTGGTCTTGCCGCAACCGTTGGGGCCTAGGATGCCGATGCGCTCCAGGGGCTGAAAATTGTGATCCATATCCTCAAAAAGAGGGCCGCGGTCATAGGCCTTGCTGACCTTGTGCAGTTCCAGGATGGTGCGTCCCAGGCGATCGGTCTGAAAGGAGATGTCCAGATCCTGATGCTCGATGAGGTAGCTTTTGCTGATCAGCTCTTTCACTCTGTCCACATGATGTTTGGGCTTGGTGGCACGGGCTTTGGCTCCTCTGGCCAGCCAGGCGAGTTCCTTGCTAAGCTGGGCCTGACGGCGGGTTTCCTTGCGCGCGGAATCCTGTTGACGGATCAGTTTGCCTTTCACGTAGTCGCTGTAATTACCTTCGTAAAAGTAGATATTGCACCGTTCGATCTCCATGATGCGGTTACATATGGCATCCAGAAAATAACGGTCGTGCGTGACGAAGATGAGCGCGATTTTGAGCGAGATCAGATATTCCTGCAGCCATTCGATGGTATCAAGATCCAGATGGTTGGTAGGCTCGTCCATCACCAGCAGTTCGGGCTCTGTAGCCAGAACCTTGGCGATATCTGCCTTGCGGCGTTGGCCTCCGGACAGCAGGCGCATGGGTTTATCATAGCTGTCAATGCCAAGTTTGGTGAGCAGTGCTTCGTAAACATGATCTGCTTTCTGGAGTTTGGGATCATCGGGTAGGACATGCTGCATCACAGTGCTATCGGTGCCATAGGGGGGATCCTGCTCCAGATAGCCAATCTTGAGGTCTTTACGGGTGGTAACAGTTCCGGAATTTGGGGCCAGATTGGCGGAAAGGATCTTCAACAGAGTGGTTTTTCCGCTCCCATTTACGCCCAGTACACCGAGTTTGTCTCCGGCATGAATCCCGAAACTTGCGGCTTCGATGATTGGCCTGTCACCATAGGACAGAGATACGTCTTCAAGGGTGAGGATTACGTTGTTTGCCATAAATGATGGCGTCCCTGAGGCGATTCGAACGCCTGACCTTCACCTTCGGAGGGTGCCACTCTATCCAGCTGAGCTACAGGGACGCAGGAATTGTGTTCAAGAGATTTTAGCATGCTCTTTGTGTCAACTGATTTGCTTAAATTCGCTTTTGCCGCAGAGCATTCGGGCTGCATTGGGAGCGTTTTTTCTGGCAATCCCGGCGATCGCGTCCGAGATTTCACGGATCTCCCATTGAGCGTGAGAATCGCTCCGAAGTCTGACAAAATGATATATCTCGCGAAGGTTCATTTTAGCATATACTTTTACAGGAGTGGCATTTAAGGATAGATAACCCCGCAGATGCTGCACTGAGGATGGGACACTATCCGCGAGCGCGATGCCATCTCGCATCAGTTCTTCCCAGATCTGCTCGCGTCCGATAGCGCGGATGACAGGTGGCAGCACGGCAATCCCGGGACTTCCGGCTTTTTTGATCAAGGTGCACTGACGATGGCGTTTGAACTGAGCCCAGCAGCATTCGCTCATACTGATTTCAAATTCAAATTCTGCCACTTCAAAGCAGCGAGGCAGCTTGTGCCAGCTTTTTAGCCCTTTGAACATCTGTCGCCACAGCTGTTCTTTGGCGATTTTTGGGATTGAGTATGTGGTATCCAGAGTGTCCTTCCAGCCCAGTTCACCATGACTGTAGATGGCTGTGGCCAGGATGCGGTCATCAGCGTTTTTGGGCGTGGAGATTACATTGACCTTGTTTTCCAGATCAAGCGCTGCGAGCCAGGGTAGTTCCTGTTGCAAAAATCCGCTAAAGCCCACGGCATCAGGGTTCACTGTGCCGGTATAGCCATCTGGTTCAAAGTAACGGAGCAAAGAGGGACTGATCTTGGAGACTTCCGCATAGAGCAAATCCTTGAGCTCCAGCGCTTCCGCGATGGGGGAGATGGCCAATCTGCGTAAGAGCGCTTCGATGTTGCGCGCGTTGATGGTGATGCCCATCTGCGTTTTCGTGGCTAGAGGTAGGATGTAACGGGCGTCTTCTTTGGCCATGCATTCGATGTCTTTGGCTTTTAATGATTTGTGGGTCTTTTTATAATGATCGGTTAATAGCTTGCAGCAGGTCTCGTATTCGGCAAATAGAGACTTCATATAAGCCTTATACATTTTCTTCAGCTTGGGTCTGCGGTTAAGTTCTGTTGGAATAATGTAATCTGTGCCGAAGGTCACATAGCGTTGCGATTTTTCGGTGAAAGATACCAGGCGACTGCGCTGGATGGTTTCTGTGAGATAGCGGGAAACGCCGATCAAGTCCAGATTGAACACCGCGTGTTCAGCTACCGAGGCGTGTCCCATCTCGAAGATGATATTGGTATTGGAG
>Ga0334885_1001701_pt1 | contig 25607 bp, 19 predicted proteins | sample GraSluR1_MG_8_FD_207233 | JGI IMG/M metagenome (GOLD analysis project Ga0334885, IMG submission 207233) | Sludge microbial communities from methane-producing bioreactor in Wageningen University, Netherlands - Granular Sludge_31_05-R1 | ecosystem: Engineered > Bioreactor > Anaerobic >...
CCTGAATAATTTGCCGGTAACCAAGCGCCTGGCAATCTATACGCTGTTGATGAGAAATAAAATACTGATACTGGTTGCATGCCTGATTCCCCTGATTGCTACCGCCCAATCATGGAAATCAAAACCCTTCTCCATCAGCCTGTTGAACAATGCAACCCTTTACCCGCCCAAATCACTTACAGCGGTATTTAATCAACCGATACATCCCGGATTTTCAGTGAATTATGAATTCGGGTGGCGCGAAACAATCAAAGATCCGATGTTCAGGAACATCAACACCCACGCGCTTGGCGGGCGTCAGGTCTATACAGGGAAGTGGTTCCAGAACTTCGGCCTCACCTATTATTATCATCGTTATGTTAACCACGCTGTGCTGATCACCACGCAGGCCGGTTACAGGAGATATCTGGGGAAATTTTCAGCAGAAGCATCCTTACATGCTGGGTATATGCATGCTTTTCTGCTAACCGGACAGTTTGTAAAGAATTCAGACGGCACCTGGAACAGTCAGAAACTGCCAACAAGGGCTCAGATTGCGGGTGGCGCCGGTATTGGCATCGGATATGACGCCGGCTACCATTACAATTCAAGACGGATATTCATCAACTACGACTTCAGGCTGCAAGTGCCATTCATCAAAAACTATGTCCCGCTTTTGCCCAATGGCATCCTTTCGGCGGGAATTCAGTTTACCCTTTTCAAAAACCCCGGCAGCCAAAGCAAGCCTGCCCCAAAACAACTTGAATGCCCAAAATCCTGAGCGTCATTGCACTTGCCTTGACAGGCCTTTTAATAACAGGCTGCAGCAGCGATGAAATAAAAAAGCCTGTTGCCCTGGATTGTCCGGTTGAGGAAAACCCAGCATTTCAGTCAAATACAAAAAGTATTGCCTATAAAAAAATCCTTGATGATTATGTCAGGCGCGGACTACCCGGTATCTCGCTGCTGGTGAAGGACAGTACGGGCTTCTTTATCGGTTCCTCCGGCATGGCCGATATCGCCGGCAATATCCCCATGCAGCCCTGCCACATGGCGAAAATTGCCAGCGTCACCAAAATGATGATCGGCGTGACGGTGATGCGGTTGCAGGAAAAAGGGGTCCTCTCCCTCAATGATCCTGTGAATAAATACATTCCGGAGAATACACTAAAAAAAATCGGCAATGGTAATGCACCCGTTACCATCCGCAACCTGATGAACCATACGACCGGATTTTATGATGTAATTGGCGACCGGGGATTTTACCTTCAGATTCTGAATGATCCGACCCGTAAATGGACTGCCGGCGAGTTGCTTGAATATGTTTACAATAAAGAGGCCATGTTCTCGTTCAGGCCTGCAGACACCGTTGGTTATTCAAATACTAACTACCTGCTAATCAGTATGGTAATTGAATCTGCAACCGGGGTTCCGCATGCGGTGGTTTTTCGCGACGAAGTCATCAGCAGGCTGAGCATGAACGACACACGCTACTACTGGCATGACCCTCTGCCTGAAACGGGTGTCGCCCGGGGATATTATGACCTTTATAATAACGGCAGCATCGGAGACATCACGAATTGGAACACCGGCAGCGGCAATGGTTATACAGGTGTCTATTCCACCGTCTGGGATATGTACCTGTTTGCCGATGCCTTATTTGAAAGCAAAACCTTGCTTTCTCAGCCTTCGCTTGACGAAATGCTGACTTTTCATCCCGACATTGAAGAACGCAAACAGATTGGCGTAGCCTGTTTTAAAGACTTTATCGATATCGGCAACCCTGAAAGGGATTTTGCCTGGGGCCACCGCGGAAGGGAGCTTGGCTACAGCGCCGACCTTTACTACTTTCCGGAATATAAGGCCACGATGGCGCTCATCGTGAATTACGGCACCGATGGCAACAGTTCCTTAAGACCGGTATTCCTTGAGATGCGCGATAAAATCGCGAGGACCATCACGCAGAACTGAAAAACCTCCATAAAAAAAAGGCTGCAGTGCGTTGAGCAAGGCAACCTTTCGGACTTTTTCCCGGTTCTGGCTAATTCAGCAGAAAGAGGCCGGAATTACCCGAAATCCTGTCCGGAATTACGGCAAGTGCTTTTGAGTAATTTAAAAGGTTCCGGATAACCGACTCACTCGGCGACGCATTGACCGGGCTTGTCCTGATGTTTTTGAGGTTGTGCCCTGCCGGCTGCAAAAAAGGAACCTGAAAAGAATGATGAAGTGTAAAGTTTTTGGCCATAGGCGATGATTGTTCTGTTTTTGATGGTTTCAATTAAGTAACGGCAAGATAAACCGATTATTATCTGACAAGATTCTTTTTCATCCAAATTAAAAATGCGTCGCTGAAATCACCGTAAAATCAACCGGAATGATTCCCAATCAAAAAAACAGGAGGCAATTACGCCTCCTGTCCCAAACATGAAAACAAGAAAAATTATGCAGACAACGAAATTTCTTTCTTTTCAATCATTTTCCTGAGGTTGATCAGGGCATAACGCATGCGGCCCAGGGCTGTATTGATGCTTACATCGGTCTGTTCGGCGATTTCCTTGAAACTCATATCGGCGTAATGACGCATCATCAGCACATCGCGCTGCTCGGCAGGTAAAAAATCAATCAGGGCCCTGACATCCTGATGAATCTGCTCTGTAATCAGCCTATCTTCTATCGATTCGTCATAAATCCGGAGGTTATCAATAATGTTGAACTCCTCACTCTGACTGTCAACAACGGGGATTCTCCGCGATTTCCTGAAATGGTCAATCACCAGATTGTGCGCGATACGCATCACCCATTGGATAAATTTACCCTCTTCCTTATATGAACCGGATTTCAGCGTATGGATCACCTTGATGAAGGTATCCTGAAAAATATCATCAGCATGTTGCTTATCCTTCACAACCATGATGATGTAAGAAAAAACCTTGTTTTTGTGGCGGTAAATCAACTGTTCAAGGCTTGATTCATTACCGGACAAATACCTGTTAATCAGCTCCTGATCGCTAATTGACTGGGCATACATAACGCCTCCTTCTGTTAGTACGTGAAAGCGTAAATGTTTATCCGATAAGTGCCTCCTATAATTTAATTAATAAACTGAACAGTCAGGGATCAGAAAAATTCACCCTTTGAGCCACAAATATACGGTAATTGAATTCACAAAATCAAGTGTCTGCCCAAATTTTCTCTAATTTTGTTGCCTGAAGTGCTTACGGAAACATGAATTCTGACTATATGGCGGGCAAAACGCCTGAAACCCACATCCTTATCAAAGGAGCTAAAGTACACAATCTCAAGAACATATCGCTGGCCATTCCCCGCAATCGCTTTGTGGTGATAACCGGCCTGTCCGGTTCGGGAAAATCTTCGCTTGCCTTCGACACCTTATACGCCGAAGGGCAACGCCGCTATGTGGAAAGCCTCAGCGCTTATGCCAGGCAATTCCTGGGCAGGATGAGCAAACCTGAAGTAGAATACATCAAAGGCATTGCCCCCGCCATTGCCATAGAGCAGAAGGTAAATACCCGCAACCCAAGGTCCACTGTGGGCACTTCTACCGAAATTTATGAATACATCAAACTGCTGTATGCCCGTATCGGGAAGACCTACTCCCCTGTTTCGGGAAACCTCGTCAGGCGGGATTCGGTAACAGATGTCTGCGATTACATGACCAAGCTGCCTGCAAACAGCAGGGCTACGGTGATGTGCCGCCTGCTGCTCAAGCACAACCGTTCGCTGCAGACACAACTTTCCATCCTGCTGCAGCAGGGATTCAGCAGAATTAAATACAACGGCACCTTTGAGCGGATTGAGGAAGTAATCAAACAGGGCGCCGATGAAAATAAAAACTACTTCCTGGTGGTTGACCGCTTAACCATCAGGCCCGACGATGAAGACCTGCTGCAACGCCTGGCCGACTCGGTGCAGACTGCCTTTTATGAAGGAGATGGGGAATGCATCTGTGAAATTGAACACGGAGACGCCATCAGACAGGAAGTCTTCTCAAACCGCTTCGAAGCTGACGGTATCAGTTTCGAGGAACCTACATCCAACCTGTTCAGCTTTAACAACCCCTATGGTGCCTGCAAAACCTGCGAAGGTTTCGGGAGTATCATCGGGATTGACGAAGACCTGGTAATTCCCAACAAAAGCCTTTCGGTTTATGAGGATGCCATCGCCTGCTGGCGGGGAGAAAAACTCAGCGAATGGAAAGATGAACTGGTAAACAATGCTTACAGATTCAACTTTCCGGTACATAAGCCCTGGTACGACCTCACCGAAGAACAGCGACAACTGGTTTGGGACGGAAACAAATACTTCGGGGGGATCAACGCCTTTTTTAAATTTGTTGAAGAGCAGACCTATAAAATACAATACCGTGTAATTCAATCACGTTACCGCGGAAAAACGGTATGCCCCGAGTGCAGGGGAACCCGGCTCAGGAGCGACGCCAACTATGTTAAAGTCGGCGGAAAAAGCATCAGCGAAATTGTGCTGATGCCGGTTTCGGAAGTGCTCCAGTTTTTTACTTCTCTTGAACTGAGTGAGTTCGACAGGACTGTGGTCAAGCGGCTGCTTCAGGAAATCACCAACAGGCTTCGGTTCCTTTGTGATGTGGGCCTGAGTTACCTGACCCTGAACCGGCTTTCATCCACCCTCTCCGGCGGAGAATCGCAACGGATTAACCTTGCCACCTCCCTCGGCAGCAGTCTGGTAGGTTCCATGTATATCCTGGATGAACCCTCCATCGGTCTTCATCCGCGCGACACCCACCGTTTGATCAGGGTGCTGCAGCAACTCAGGCAACTGGGCAATTCTGTCATTGTGGTTGAACACGACGAAGAGATCATGCACGCCGCCGATCACCTGATCGACATTGGCCCCATGGCGGGGGAGAATGGCGGGCAGATTATGTTTGAGGGGAAATATGAACAACTGGTAAACGAACAGGAAAGCCTTACCGCCCTCTACCTCACCCACCGCATGGGTATCCCGGTGCCGAAAATCCGCCGTAAATGGAGGGATTACATCGCCTTGTCGGGGGTGCGGGAAAACAACCTCAGGGGAATTGATGTAAAATTCCCGCTCAATATCCTTGTAGCCGTTACCGGTGTGAGCGGATCCGGCAAAACATCGCTGGTGAAACGGGTGCTCTACCCCTCGCTGAAAAAGATGTACGGGGGCTATGGTGAGCGTACCGGACGTTTCGACAAAATCACCGGCGACTACATTAAGGTCACCGAAGTGGAAATGGTGGACCAGAATCCGATAGGCCGGTCTTCCAGGTCAAATCCTGCCACATACGTCAAGGCATACGATGATATCAGAAGCCTGTTCGCCGACCAGCCGCTGGCCAGGACCAGAGCCTACAAACCCGGATTTTTCTCCTTTAACATAGAAGGCGGACGCTGCGAAGAATGCGAAGGTGAAGGCGTGGTTCAGATCGGGATGCAGTTTATGGCCGACATCCATCTTACCTGTGAAAGCTGCAAGGGCAAAAGGTTTAAAGAAGAGGTGCTTGAAGTAACCTACCAGGGACTGAACATCGCCGATATCCTTGACCTGACCATCGATCAGGCCATAGAATTTTTCAGCAAACACGCCCAGAGCAACAGCGTCGAAAACCGGATTGTATCGAAACTCAAACCTTTGGCGGAAACCGGGCTCGGCTACCTGCGTATGGGGCAATCGTCTGACACCCTCAGCGGCGGCGAAGCGCAACGCATCAAGCTTGCCAGCTTCCTGGTTAAAGGAGCCTCTGACAAGCCTACCCTGTTTATTTTCGACGAACCTACCACCGGTCTTCACTTCCACGATATCAGCAAGCTGCTGGCATCATTCAATGCACTCATCGCCAAAGGTCACAGCATCATCGTCATTGAGCACAACCTCGACGTGATCAAATGCGCCGACTGGGTCATCGACCTGGGCCCCGAAGGAGGAAATGAAGGCGGGAACATCCTGTTCGAAGGCATTCCCGAAGATCTTGCCAGACAGGAAAACTCCTATACCGGTATGTTCCTGCAAGAAAAACTTTTTCCTTCCGGAGAAAACTGATCTGTTTGAAAGGCCTGCCGCGGATTCAGGGAGAAATATTACACCTGCATCCTGTTACATTTCATAAATTTGTTCATAAACTGTTAAACACTGCTTTTTTTTTGAAAAGGAAGTGTTAACTTTGATTTCTGAAAAGAATTGTTACTATTTTAGTGCATTGCTGCCCAAGAGCATGGCTTTCGGGTTCATGAATGTCATATAATCATACATCTACATGGAAAATAATCCCTTGAAGGACGAATCCGGAATGTCGCTTCAGTTGTTGCGTGACGAGAATAAAAAACTCCTCGAAGCCCTGAAACATCTCGAGTACCTGAAAAAACAGGAACAGGAGCTGATCAAAGCGAAAGAAGATGCCGAACGCGAAAACAGGATGAAATCGGACTTTCTTGCCATGATGAGCCACGAAATCCGCACCCCGATGAACGGGGTTATCGGAATGACCAGCCTGCTGCTCGACACCAACCTGACCGTTGAACAGAAGAATTTTGTGGAAACCCTCAGGGTAAGCGCCGACAACCTGATGACCATCATCAATGACATTCTTGACTTCTCGAAAATCGAATCGGGGAAAATGACGCTCGAAGAAGCGCCTTTTGAACTGAGGAACTGCATTGAAGACGCCCTTGACCTGTTCGCCCAGAAAGCCATCGAACGCGGTATCGACCTGCTCTACCTGATTCAGCCCGACGTCTCCCCTTTCCTGATCGGTGACATCACCCGGCTCAGACAGATACTGATCAACCTGATCAACAATGCCATCAAATTCACCGAAGAGGGAGAAGTATTTATCTCAATAGAAAAAGTAAAGGAAGAGGAAGGTTATCAGGAACTGCAGTTCTCGGTTAGAGACAGCGGTATCGGTATCCCAAAGGAAAAAATAGGAATTCTGTTTGATGCATTTACCCAGGCCGACTCAACCACTACCCGCAGATATGGCGGTACCGGTCTCGGGCTGGCCATCGCCAAGCACCTGGTTGAACTGATGGACGGACGCATCTGGGTGGAAAGCGAAGTGGGTAAAGGCTCAACGTTCTTCTTTACCATCAGGCTCAGAACTTCCGGTATCGGAAAAACCAAGCTGTATGTCCGCGGACAGATCCCCGAACTGAAAAACAGCCGTGTGCTGATCGTAGACGACAACGAAACCAACCGTCATATCTTCACCCTGCAGTTCGAATCGTGGGGCATGGTTCCGTTTACTGCGAAATCAGGTCACGAAGCCCTTGCCATCATCGAAGAAGACGAAGAACCCTTCGACCTTGCGGTGATTGATATGCAGATGCCATCCATGGACGGACTTGAACTCGGACGGGCCATCAAGGCATTGCCTTTTAAAGGCGATGTGCCCATGATCATGCTTACTTCCCTGGGCAAAATCAACAAGCTTCCCACCGATGTCTTCGATGCCCAGTTGTCGAAACCCATCAAGCTGGCCGAGCTTTTCGAGGAAGTATTGCGCGTGATTGCCGAGGCCCGCAACCGCCGGAGCAACCTGGCCGACCATAACATCGACAAAAACCTGGCCGCCAAACTGCCCATGCGCATCCTGCTGGCCGAAGACAATATTACCAATCAGGATCTCGTCATTACCCTGCTGAGTAAGATGGGCTACAAAATCGATGCGGTGGAAAACGGCCGCAAGGTGCTCGAAATGATGGAGCGCAAGAAATATGACATTATCCTTATGGATATCCAGATGCCTGTAATGAATGGCATGGAGGCCACCAAGGTGATCTGCGAAAAATATGCCGAACATGAAAGGCCGAAAATCATCGCCATCACAGCAAATGCCATGCCCGGTGACAAAGAGCGCTACCTGAATGCCGGCATGGTGGATTACCTGCCCAAACCCATAAAATTCAAGGATGTGCAATCAGTCCTGATCAAATGGGGTAAGAAAAAAGTAAATTAGCGGAAGGCCCGGAAAACCGGGCTTTTATTTTTTACAGAACTTTTTTACAGCATACTGCCCATCCCCCTGAATACGAAGCAGATAAATTCCGGAACTTAAAGAAGCCGTGCTGATTGTGTTTGTTTCATCCTGAAACAGCCGGTGCAATACCCTCCGGCCACGAAGATCATATACATCGCAGTTGTATGCTGCTGGATGATTACCGGCCACAATCACGATAAAATCATCATCCGGATTCTCAATAATGCTGAAAACCTCCGGTAAAGAATGCTCATCCACTCCGATAGATTCACACTTGTGCACCACCTCATAATAATCGGCACAACCCGGCCCGTTATGTTCAATCTGGTTCAGCCCACCCACCCCGTATGCAAGCCGGTCGCATACACTTTGTACATGGCATTTTGTCAAGAGCGGATTATTAAAGATTCTCAGGTAACTGATACTGGTTCCGGGAATATTCGCAATACCGTCAAGATTCTCCAACGCAGCATTATCATGAATAAAAACACCGCCTCCAAATTCATTCAATCCGGTCAATGCATCAATATTTACAAGTGATTCGTTAATCCCAATCTTAAGAATGCCAATACATTTTTTAAGATTTTCCAATCCGGTGAAATCAGCAAGGAGATAATTGTTTTCGCAATAAAACCCATTGCGATTAATGTAAGTTAGATTTGAAAGCCCAAGGAAGTTTAGCAAAGAATGATTTCCTGTCACCCATACCCCTCCCTCTATGGTGGTAATTTTTTCAAGACCCGCAAGCGAGGTCAACGAATCATTCATTTCGATTAACAATTGACCAGTCCCCCCGAGGCTTTCAACATTCCCCAATCCTTCAATATTTCTCAGGAATGGGTTATTTTGAAGGGTTATTCCTCCCCCGACATAGGTCAGCCCCTGCAAGCCATTAAGACTTCTCAGGTTGGTCCACCAGAACGGATCACCGATATACAGAGATCCGCCAATGCTTTTTACTCCGCTCAGCCCCCCGAGGCTGTAAATATCTTCCCCGAATATATGCACACTACCTTCAATGTGCGTACACCATGAATAATTTGCCTGAAACCATTCAATTTCATATTGATGGGCAAAGGAAATGCCTTCAGGGAAGCAGCCGGACTGGGATTTTGCAGCAACCCACGAAAACAGAAATAAAATTGCATAAATCAATGTTTTCATACTATTGTTATTTACAGTTATTTATACATTTTATGTAACTATTTATCAAAGATATAAAATATTTTACAAGGATTTCCAAACATACGATACAAAATGTTCCGGAATATTATTCTCCGGACAGAATCGATGCTGTTAAAATACCAAACAAAGAAAGTTTTGTGTGATTTACAGGCGGGCTTTGGCCGGGGTTGATTAAATTTGCATAAAATCTTCAGCAACAGGTATTGATTATTACCTTCCGGCCTGATTATAATATCAATCCTGATTTTCGCCATATGAGCAGAGCATTTGTCAATGAAGACGATCAGCGCGAGGCGCCTTTTGTCCCTCCGCGGGCTGATCTGCCCGAAGGGGTCCCCAATTATGTCACCCCTAATGGGATGGAAGCCCTGCTGCAGGAAAAAGAGGTACTGCTATCCGAACTGAAGCAGCTGGTGGCCGGCGATGACCATGACAAACAAAACGCCATTGCGGTTGTAAACACCCGGCTAAAGATGCTGGAGAACAGGATTGGTTCCGCCCAGGTCATTGAGCCGGAGGAGGACAAACCAGAGGTCGTACGTTTCGGCGCTTATGTTACTTTACAGATCGGAAATACAAAGCAATCCCAGCAGTTTCAGATAGTCGGCGTGGATGAAGCCAATCTGAAAAAAGGAAAAATTGCATTTACCGCTCCCCTTGCCCGCCTGCTGATGAACAGAAAAACCGGGGAAACCATTACCCTGAACCTGGAGCATGGCAGCAGGATTTTCAGCATCATGGATATCCGCTAAGTGAACTCAGGAGCGATGGTTGGGTTATTCTTTATATGATGTGCCGGTTTTATGCCATCGCGATGGCTATCAGGGCTTAAATAACCAAATATTTGTAAGAAAAAATAATCAGTATGGATTTAAGGTTTATCATTCAAAATGTGACTCGTTGTATCTTTAAAAAATAAACAGTTACACATTGCTCACCGAGATATCACGAAGTAACTCAGAGAAGAATACAACCATTTTCAAAGTTCTGTGACTTCTCTGTGAACCTCTGTGAAATTACTTCATTAATTACACTGCATATTACTAAGCACATCTTTAACTCCGGCAGATCAAACAGCAAATTACACCAATAGTCCTTCAGTCATTTTTTTCCGGAAAATTGATCTGCCCCTTGCAATTATTAAATTTATCCCTATTTTTGCACTCCCAAATCAACGGCGGGGTAGCTCATCCCGATAGCTATCGGGAGGTCAGCGCACAGGATTCATATCCGCCAGAGGCAGACAAGGGTTCAAGTCCTGTACGAATTGAAATAAAAGTTCTTTTAATAGTTGATTGCTGTTGCATTCATTGAAACATTACTAAGTAATGGCGGGGTAGCTCAGATGGTTAGAGCGCAGGATTCATAACCCTGAGGTCACGAGTTCAATTCTCGTCCCCGCTACCAGGAGGAAGGTTGTCAGTTCATGGCAACCTTTTTTGTTAAATTCAGGAATGCTGATTCAAATTTGCAGAAAAATTCGACCCCTCCGGGCCGGCAATTATTATCCTGATGGCATTACTATAAACTTTTAACTCCTCCGGAGTCATTGCGCTCAAACAACAATAAGAATTCAAATCCGCCCGGGCCTGGTCATCTGATGTTAAAAACAATAATTCAACACTGATTTACAACCCCGGAAGGGCGCTTATTGAAATTTTAATCTGCTCTTTCTGTTCCCGGTTGGTTCCGTTAATGCCTGACATAAATCAGTTTTCATTCCGCTGGTAAAAAAAAAGCCCCGAATCCGGAGCTTATGAGTTGCTTATCAGCTAATCGGAATAATCTGGTATCCTGCAAATCAGATTCAACATATCTGTTCTTTCTTTTCTCCTAAAATTATCAACCGCCGAAGTAAAAGTCAACGACCTGCCCGTCGACCATACCGCTGGCCCGGCCTCCGCTGCCATCGGCATAGATCAATATGGAAATATTAACGCTGATGGTATGATCGTAATCATTGGGCCCGGTCATTCTTACCGCGCCTCCGATCGACATGGTAGAAGCCGAAGCATAGGTATAACCGGGCATCAGGGTAAAATTTCCCGAAAGTGACAGGTGTGGCGCCCCGTTCATGGTAAAAATTTTATCTTCACTTCTGAAAGTATAATCTATCGCTGTCTCTGTGAGTTCAGCCAGCAAAAAACCTCCATTCATCTGGCTTGTGTTGTCGTCGAACGTAATGTTTCCTGTAATTCCGCCAATTATATGAATGTACCCACCCTCAACACCATAATGATAAACTTCGATATCTCTGTTTACCGGAATAGAAGATCTGGCAGCCCTGACTTCATTATCCCAGGCCATGCCGGCTTTAAAGATTTCTTCCACGATAACCTTAACACCAGGTCCGGCCGGTTGATCATCCTTGTCTTTACTGCATCCGCCCATTAAAACCAGGGCAATCATTCCGCTAATCAATAATAACTGCTTCATGGGTTTTGTGCCGGAGTTTACCGTGCCGGCCTGCACTGTTAGTGTGATTAATACATCGTTCCTGAATTAATATAAACCGGGCCGGAAAGTAACACCCTGACAAATGAATATCTGATAAAAAAAGAAATTGATCAACAGGAGAGATTCTCTCCGGAAAATAAAACAATAAGGGAATGAGAATGAACAGCAATCCCTGACTGAACAAAAGGTAAACGAATGTTTATCCTACGTTTTACGAATTCATCCGGTGAATCATCCGATCACCTGATGATCTTCCCGGTATACCACCCCTCTCCTTCTGAGTCCTTCGAGCAGATAATTGACAAAAACCGGATTCCGGCCGAGAAACTCGGGTGCCGACACTCCTTTTTCATGATAGAGCCCCCCTGCAATCAGCCTGGCGGCCATGGTCGCGGCATATCCGGTAGTCCGGGCCATCGAGTGAATCCCGCTTGCTGTATCGTAGCGGTCATAAAGGTTCCAGGTGTACCGCTGCCTGACCCCGTCCCTGGTGCCTTCGGTGATGACCTGCATCACCGTAAGATCTTCTTCTCCGGGTTCCAGTTTCCATTTCGGGAAGAGCAGCCTGGAAGTAAATTCCAGCGGGCTGATCAGGGTTCCGTTGATATTCAGCGGCTCTTTGCTGAAAAAGCCGGTATCCCGCAGCACGGCCATTTTTTCTATATGCCCCTTATACCTCAGGGTCTTCTCGATCATATATTCTCCCTTCAACGTAGTGGCCAGGGTGCGTAAACCATCGCTGTTAAAGGCTTCAAGGGTGCCGATACCGGGAAAATCAATCAGCTCGGGATCCGACAGCGCCTCGCGTACCACCAACCTGCCACCGTCGATGTAACGTGCAGGCCGGGTATACTCTTCAATTACATCGATGGGCGAAAATACCGCTTTATACTCATAAGGCCAGGTCCTGACCACGGGCAGGCCGCCGACATAAATAATGCCTTTTCCAAGATGGTCGAGCATGGAGGCCCCGTACCCCAGCAGCACATTGCTCATGCCGGGGGCCACGCCCATATCGCAGATAACGGTCACCCCCATGGCTCTGGCTTTCTCATCGAGGCCGAACATATCCTCAGGGAAGAAGGCTATATCCACCACATTCTTCCGGCACTCAATCAGGGTTTCGAGCGTGCGGTAGCCCATATGACCCGGTACCGCGCTCACAACCAGATCAAATCCATTGGCCAGCGCAACAAGTTCAGGCAGATCGCCCAGATCCGCCTTAATGGTTTGAATTCCGGGAAACCCCCGGAGTTTAAGCAAAGCTTCCGCGCTGATATCTGCCGAAGTGACTTCAAATTCACCATCCCTGGCAAGATCCATTGCCATCGGACCTCCAACGAGTCCGGCGCCGAGCACCAATATTTTCATAACTGCGGTTTTGGGGGTTTCAGTTTAACACGGTCTTTAGTGATCAGCTGGCTGATTTCGCGCGATTGCGAAACAACAATACCCATCACAACCAGTATGATTCCGCTGATTTTCTGAATATTGAACACCTCTGATAATACAAAGTAAGAAAAAACGGCCGTAAAAACCGGGATAAGATTGGTAAAAATATTGGCTTTAACCATTCCGAGTTTCGCCACAGCCATAATAAAAAAGATGTAAGCAAGGCAGGAGCCGAATACGGCAAGCTGCAATATCGCCAACACCAGGCTTTGGGTTGGTTTTACAAGGATAAAGGATTCGAAATCGAAGAAAAGAAACAGCGGAAGAAAATAGAGGGCGCCCAGCAGGTTCTGCCGGGCAATAATGGTTAGTGCGTTGTATTTGCCGGTGAGCTTTTTTACAAATGCCGAATAAATTACAGCTGAGAAAACCGCCAGAAACAAAAAGGCAATTCCTTTGGGGGCTGCGTTAAGACTGAGGTCGGGATTAAGGATCATGACCAGGATTCCGGCAAAGGAAACCACAATGCCAAGCCAGGAGAAAATACCGGTTTTTTCACGGGTAAACATAAAAGCCGCAAAAGGGCTGAACAATGGAATGGTGGCTATAATCACAGACGAAACCGTTGATGAAACGTACTTAAGCCCGTAGTTTTCGCCAAGGAAATAAAAGAAAGGCTGTGCAAGCGCCAGCACTAAAAACCATTTGTGATCGGCGCGATCAATCTTTTGCTGTTTGCCCCACAGCTTAACGGTCAGCGCCAGTATGGCCGACGAGATCACCAGCCGGATGAAAATTATGGTTATGGGCTCGTAATAGCCGAGTGCAATTTTTGACCAGACAAAGGTCAGCCCCCAGAAGAGCATGGAGAGCACGGCAAAAATATAGTATTTGAAAATATCTGATTTCAAGAGCGGGGATCAGTTAAATGAGTTTCTTTCCAAAAAAGAAGCAAATTTAAGATAATACCTCAATATGCCCGAAAAATGAATTCCGCAGCCATGAGTTTACAGGAAAGAAAATAAATACCCCGCTTCAGGGATCAGGAAAGTCAATTATCTTATTATCACCAGCTTCCTGGTTACCACAGCATCCCCTGTATCAAATGACACAAAGTAAATTCCGGAATCCAGATCTGAAACATCCAGGTGTCCGTTAAAACTACCGGTAACGGAAAGTACTTCCTGACCGGATGAATTCTGAAGTCTGATCTGTTTTACAAGGTTCAGATTTGAAAAACTGTAATTAAGCTGATCGCTGCAAGGGTTTGGGTAAAAAACTATCGTTTCAGCCACCGGATCATTTCCGGCTTCCAACACTTCGTCGCTGCGGAGTATTGACGTCGGGGTCAGGATATACCCGGTCATGTTGGAGTCCAGCTTAATTTTTAAGTAGTTAAGGGTACCGAAAGAAATATCATTCCATATATCAGAGCCTGATTCACGATTAAGTATAAGTCCGTTGTCACCAACGCAAAAATAGCTTCCATATCGTTCAGTAATATAATTTATTGCATTGACTGTTCCTGATTCCATAGGAGTCCATGAAATGCCGCCATCTGTCGTTTGAAGAATTGTCCCTTCTTTACCGACCAGTACACCTGTATCTTCATTAATGAAAGTAAAGTGGTTTAGGTTATATAAGGTATCCTTATAGATGGTTGTCCAGGTATTTCCGAAATCAGTCGTTTTCAGAAGCATATTGTTCCCGGGAACGGTTGAACCCGGATAATTAAAATCCCGGCATAGAATAAAGGCAGTTGTATCATTCAGCATTTTTACTGAACCATAAGCAAAGTCAACAGAATCTCCCGGAGTTGATGAATATTCTCCATTTTCAACTTTCCCAAGCAGTCCCCAGGGATAATTATTCAGCGCAAAGCCCCTGGAAATATCTATAAAATCGTAACCATTAAAAAATCCGTCAACATTGGACCCAGGTATACCTTCCCAGGTAAGGAAGTCATCAGAAGTAGTCCTGATAGATGAGGTCATCTGATCAGTAACAAAAGTAACCAGTTGAGATGGCGCAACACATTGAATTTTATAAAGTGTAGTTGTTGGTCCAATGCCTGGAAATGTCCAGTTTAAACCGCCATCAGCACTTTTTGCCCTTTTAAAATAGGTGTAATGTATTGAATAACCCGAATATCGGTAAACCACATAAATACTATTATCGGGTGAAACATCAAAGTCAAGATATCCCTCGTAATAATAATCAGGCCCCAGTTGGACGTATCCGGCCAGTGCATTCCATTGAGAAAAGGCTGAATGAAAAGAAAAGATCATCATAGTAATAACCAGCAATTTTTTCATAATAAAATATTTAAATGTCTGTAATGGAATTTTTCTGAAATAATATCCACAAAGATATAATATAGATCAGGAAATTGCAAACAGGATTCTTAAGTATCAGAATCAGAATAAAAAAAAGTCCGTATAAAGTGTAACAAAATTCCGGATCGCTGGTCTTTATATTACCAACAGCTTATTAATGGATCAGGTGGATCAATTGGTAGAAGAATGTAAATCGGGCAACCGCCAGGCCCAGATGGATATATACCGGCAGTATTACAAGCCGATGTATAACACCTGCCTGCGGATGGTCAGTGTAAGCGCGGACGCCGAGGACATTATGCAAAATTCTTTTATTGACGCATTCAGGTCCATTAAGAGTTACAGGGGCAAATCTCCGTTTTACTACTGGCTCAGGCGGATCGTGATCAATAATGCCATGGATCATTTAAAGAGCCGTAATCCGGATATGTTTCTGACCGATACACTGCCGGAGATACCGGAGACCGGAGATAATGCTGAAAATGAGTCTGTTGAATTGCAGGTAAATGCCGTGAAAAATGCCATGGATCAGTTACATGATGATTACCGGGTAATCCTTTCGCTTTATCTGTTCGAAGGGATGGACCAGGAGGAGATCGGGGATATTCTGAAACTGAACCCCGGCAATGTAAGGACAAGGCTTTCAAGGGCCAGACAAGCGCTGATCAGCCGGCTCAGTGATTACTCCCGAAAAACACCGGCAGGCAGAAATTTCTAAAAATTCAGAAAGCAAGATCATGAAAACCATACAGGACTTTATCCGCAATCACAGGCAGGACTTCGATGAGGGGGAACCCCGGAGCGGGCATGAAGAACGTTTTCTGGCAAAACTGAAGCTGGAAGATCAGGTAAAGCGTTCGGCGCAATATACCACCATCGGAAAATGGTTTAAAATAGCGGCTTCGGTGCTGATTGTCGCAAGTTTCGGCGCGGCCGTTTACACCATCATGCTCAGGCCTGATCAGGCTGTGCTGGCCGGAAAAAAAGCCACACCGGAAGAGATCCGCGAAATAGAATACTATTATTCAAATGTTTCTGAGGAAAAACTCAAAACCATTAACGAAATGGCCGGGTCGGGACCGGAGGCAGAGAAAGTCCGGTCCATGATCTCTGAACAGGTCAGGGAACTGAACAAATCAACAGAAGAACTGAAAACCGAATACATTGAAGGGAAAAGAGACGAACGCGTATTGAACGCGATCAGAAACAATTACCGGGTGCTTAACGGCCTGCTCGATCATGTAATCAATCAGATTGATCAACCCCGGCAAAAAATTGAAGAATCATCACAAAACAATTTAAATATCAGGCATTATGAAACCAGGTTTTGCTAAAACGGCATTGCTCATCATTTCCTTTCTGGCTGCATCGTTATTTGGTCTGGCTCAGCAGGAAACAAGAACTAAAAACATCAGTAAACAGTTTAAGGTTAACAGTGATGTTTTACTGAAGGTTGAATCCAGTTTCGGGAAGGTCAGCTGCACCGTGTGGGACAAGAACGAGATCAGCGTGGATGTTGAAATCCGGGTGGATATGCGGAATGAGAAAGACGCCCAGCGCATACTTGACCAGATAAGGCCGGTCATTTCAGGATCTGCTTCACTGGTCGAAATTAAAACAGAAACCGGCAGTATCAGTTCCGGAAACAAATCAACCTCATTCTCGGTTGATTACACCATCAGGATGCCGGAATCGACCAGACTTGACATCGAAAGCCGGTTCGGCAGCCTTTATACCGACGCAACCACAGCGCCTGCGAAGCTTGTGGTTGAATACGGCAGCCTTACCCTGAAAAAGTTCACAAACCCCGACTTTGAGATTATCCTGAAGTTCAGTACCGGAAAGATTGAATCACTTGGCAAAGGCAGATTGGATTTACAATACAGCACTATAAATCTGGGCACCGCCGATTTCATTGATATGGATTCAAAGTTTTCCACCATTAATATTAAAACACTTACAGGGATCAGGATTGATTCACAATATGACAACATCGGCATTGAGAAGATCTCAGGCATGGAGGGATCTGCAAAGTTCACCGCAATAAAGATCGACGCGCTGATCAACCGCCTTGAGCTTGCTTTACAATATGGCGGACTTGATGTGAACAATGTAAATCCGTCATTCTCGAACATAAGCCTGGATGCCTCGTTCAACAATATTAACCTTGGAATCGCTCCATCTGCCTCTTACAGGCTGAATGCCGATATGAGTTTCGGAGGGTGCCGCTATCCGCAGAAATCCGCCGTTACAGTCACTGAGAAATCCATGACTTCAAGCCTCTACAGCGGAACCGTCGGAACTGACAAAAGCCCTTCTGCCAGGGTAAGCATCAAAGGCAGAAACAGCGATGTAAAACTTTACTGATAAATTCAAAACCAACACTGAATCAACTAAAATCACAAAACCATGAAAACCATCACTGCAAAGAAAAATCTGGCCCTTCAGGTCATCATGCTCATTGTTCTTCTGATGACCATTACCCTGACAGTTAAAGCTGAAAAACAGGACCGCAAAGTCGGGAATTTTACGAAAATAGAAGTCAGCGGCGCATTTAATGTAATCCTTACACAGGGAAATTCAGCATCTCTATCCCTGGAAGCCAGTGAAGAATTGCTTGAAAGAGTGATTTCAGAAGTTAAAGGTGACAAGCTTATCCTCAGGTTGGAAAACAACACGAGGATTATAGGAACGGAATCTCCGACGGCTTACGTTTCTTTTATCAATATTGATGAAATAGATCTGAGCGGGGCGGTAAAAATATCCGGCACCAACCCTATGAAATTCAAGCACCTGCTTATAGATGGGTCCGGCGCTACCAAAGTCGATCTGAATCTGTCGGCAATCAAATTGAAATGTAACGCAAGCGGCTCTTCCAAAATAATACTGAAAGGAGATGCAGAAGAATTTGAGGCTGAACTGAGTGGCGCTACTAAAATAGACGCTGAAGACTTTAAAACAACCAATTGCACCCTTGATTGCAGCGGAGCATCCAATTCGAAGGTTTATGTAACCGGATCATTAAAAGTCGACGGAAGCGGAGCCTGTAACATAACATATACAGGCAATCCGCAGCAGGTTGATTCTGACATGAGCGGAGCCAGTAAAATCCGTAAAGGTTAAAATCATCGATCAGTCAGAACATCAAAGGCTTCCCGGTTCAGGGAGGCCTTTCTTTTCTTTTTGCATCAGGCAGTATCAGACTCCGATCATGCCTTTAAACTCATTCTCGGTGATAATTTTTACTCCCAGACTTTCAGCCTTTCTCCGCTTTTCGGGGCCCATATTATCACCGGCAACGACGTAATCGGTTTTCGACGATACGGAACCGCTTAGCTTTCCGCCATTTGCTTCAATGACAGATTTAAGGCCTTCACGGGTAAAAGAAGTAAAAACGCCACTCACAACAAACGTTTTTCCACTAAGCAGATTTGTTTCCGATACAGCCTCATCCGCCGACTGCAGTTGAATACCTGCATCCTTCAACCTTCCGATCAGCGCTGTACCAGACTGATCGGAAAAGAAGTTCAAAACACTGCCGGCAATTTTTTCCCCGATCTCATCTACGGTAATCAACTCATCTGAAGTTGCACAGGCCAGGTTATCAATGGAACGATAGTGTCTGGCAAGTTTTTTGGCCACTGTTTCACCTACAAACCTGATTCCAAGGGCAAAAAGCACCCTTTCGAAAGGTACGGACTTTGAGTTTTCAATACCATTCAGGATATTCTGAACAGTTTTCTCCCTGAAACTGATCTTTTTCGTTTTACCATCCTCTCCGGTAACTACTTTTTCAAGCCCGAGTAGTTTATCATAAGTCAAATCGTATAAATCGGCAATATTCCTAACAAGGCCGCTGTCGAACAGCATTTCAATCTTGCCTTCGCCAAGACTATCGATATTCATAGCCTTTCTGGCGATGAAGTGAACCAGTTTTCCTTTGATCTGCGGCGGACAGCCGGTCTCATTGGGACAGTACCATGCCACCTCCCCTTCCTTGCGTTGCAGAGCTGTTCCGCATTCGGGGCAATGACTGATAAATCCCGCAGGCTTCGATTCAGGGCGACGGGCATTGTAGTCTACCGCTGTAATCTTTGGAATGATTTCCCCGCCTTTTTCAACAATCACAATATCGCCTATTCTGACGTCAAGGGCTGCCATCACGTCGGCATTATGCAATGTGGCACGTTTCACGGTAGTTCCTGAAAGAGTTACGGGCTCAAGGTTCGCCACGGGAGTCACAGCCCCGGTCCTTCCAACCTGGTAATCGATTGACAAAAGCTTCGTACTGGCTTCTTCTGCCTTATATTTGTAAGCAATGGCCCACCTTGGCGATTTGGAAGTAAATCCCAGTTTCTCCTGCTGGGAAATTGAATTTACTTTAATCACAACACCGTCGATGTCAAAATCGAGCTGGCTCCTGCCATCGCCAACCACATCAATAAAACGGATCACCTCTTCAATGCCCTGACACCTGGCTTTGATATCGCATACCTTGAATCCCCATTTGCGCAGTATATTCAGCCTTTCAAAATGCCCATCTCCCGCGATCTTTTCACCCAACAGGTAATAAACAAAGATATCCAGTGGCCGGCGTGCTACCTCTTGAGAGTCCTGGGTTTTCAATGTGCCTGCGGTGGCATTGCGGGGATTGGCAAATGGTTGCTCCCCTTCATCCTCCCGCTGACGGTTCATGCGGTCAAAACCGGCCCGCGGCATAAAAATCTCCCCCCTGACTTCGAAAGAATCAGGATAATCACCCGGCTCAAGCACCAGCGGAACAGATTGTATGGTCTTTACATTAGCTGTTACATCATCTCCCTGAATCCCGTCACCGCGCGTGATGGCCTGTACCAAAGCCCCGTTTTCATAAATAAGGCTGATCGAAACACCGTCGATCTTCAGCTCACACACATACTCATACGGCTCAGTCAGTAACCGGTTTACCCTGTTGTCAAAATCGCGCAATTCGCCTGCCGAATAAGTATTATCCAATGAAAGCATAGGATATTTATGCTTAACACTTAAGAATTCGCGGGTAATTTCCCCGCCAACCCTTTGGGTCGGGCTGTTAGGACTTAGAAATTCGGGAAACTCTTTTTCAAGGGCTTCAAGCTCTTTCAGCAACTGATCAAATTCATAATCGCTTATGACGGGTGAGGCGAGCTGGTAATAACGGTAATTGTGGGCCTGTAATTCTTCGCGTAGCTCCCGGATACGCGCCAGGGCATTCTGCTTTTCCATAAAAATCGTATCCTTTGGATTCGGGGAAAGTTAGAAATAAAATCCGTAGAAATTATGAGTTGATCTTTACAATATTATATTTGCATCCTGAAGTGCAAAGCTGCTCAATTTCCTTCAGGTTCTGCCATTTCCGCTCATTTCTGAGATTGGCTGCAGAGGCTGTAAAATAGGTATGATTCCTGAGAAAGTCCATTTGAATGATATACCATTCACTGAGGTCTATCTTATTGCCTGACAATTCCCATTCAAGCCTGAGTTTTTGTCCGATAACAAAAAAATCAGGCCTGCCAAGATAATCAAGATCCGCATCACAAAGTATCTTTTCGGCCAGGGTGGTTGCAAGTTGTGGCAACTTGGTAGCCATAATCATTGATTTCACTTCACTGATCTCATCTTCATTAAAACCGAACGAAGGCAGATACTCCTGGGCAATGGCGGCTGAGTAATCCTCATGATCCCTGAAACTTACCGTGATTCCGGCATCGTGCAGCAGGGCTGCAGCCCTGATCAGTCTGGTATGATGCTCATCAAGCCCTTCCAGGGCAGCCAGCCTTATGGCGGCGTCATGCACATCGAGTGTATGATCGGGGCTATGATAAACAATGGTCGGGGGCAGTTCCCGCTTCATTTTTTCAATGATGAAGTCAGTAAGGTTAATCAGGTTCATATCAGTTCCGCCGAATTGAGTATTAGGAAGATACAGACAAGTTGCGGGCTTTGTTATTACAAAAAAAGCTCCGGCCGGGGCTGGAGCTTTTTTCGTAATATCCCCTGCTAAAGTCCGAGTATTTCGTAATTAAATTTTCTTGGATTTATGCACATAACAGGAATCTGTGAAGAGTTGAAAATAATATCTTCATCATAACTGCCAAGCAAAAATGTACTGAACCCCTTTTCAGGATTGGTCATAATCATGATCAGGTCAGCATTGGTAGATGTGGCATAGTCAATTACCTGTTTTGAAAAGTTCGAACTCTTCTCAGATATCTTTTCGGTATAAGATACATTGTTCTTTGCAAAATAGCCAGATATCTGTTTCGCCGCATTGTAAACCGAATCATCGGCATCGCCTACCAGATAAACATGTATCGTTGCATTGAATTTTTTTGCAATATAAACCGCCCATCTTGTCTTTTCAAGCGGACCAGCCTCACTGGTGATGGGCAAAACAATATTTTTAAACCCACCTTCAAACTGTCTTTTCTGAACGACAATGGTCGGAGCAGAAGAAGATGTCACGACTTTCAGCGCATAACTGCCTGTAAGGTGTTGTAAACCGACTTTGCCATGGGTGCCAAGATAAACAAGCCCGATTCCCATATCCTTGACTACTTCACCGATCTCAGTAAAAATACTTCCCTCGCGCGTTAATGTGTCAACCTCTACCTGATACTTTGATTTCAGCAGAGATGCAATCTCCTTAAGTTTGTCATCAATTGATTCCGGAGCCAGATTCTCATTTTTCAGATAAGCCCTGGTTTCATTATTGATAACATGAAGCAAGACCACTTTATGGTTTAAGAGCCTGGCCGCATCCGCAGCCTGGTGAGCAGCATTCATGCAAACCTCTGAAAAATCAGTCGGAACCAGGATAATGTCATTCATCATTGTATCCATTTTCTTCGTCGTTTGTTTTTATAAATTAGGGAAAATCCTTCGGAACTATTACCTAATGACAAAAATAAATGATTTTTGTTTAAATCCGCTGTTCTCACCAAATTATTATTGATACGGCATAGAAACCGGGCCAATCTGTTATCGTTAAAGTAAATTTATTTACAGTTACAGACTTCCCGGCAATATTTATACAGGGAGGTTTGCCAAAAATTTGGAATGCAAAAAATACCCGGCACTTCGCAGTAAAACCCGGCTTCCCATAATCAGTAACTATTGCGTGCATCAATCATTATTCATGGTTTGGCGTGAACATTAACAAATTTTCATTTTGCCGGTTACAATGCCGGGATTTTGAGATAAAACCTGTAAGGAAATTTCAATTTTTACGTTTGAAACCAAAAAGTAAAAAAAATTACCACCCGGATTAAAAATGGAACTTAATTTTACAATCATCTCCTGGATACTGCTTGGAACGTTCATCAGCTCCGGAGGAATTGCCATTTATAGTCATCTGAAAGGATATTCCAATCATCAGATCTACTTTACACTTCTGATGCTCATGATTGCCGAATGGTCGCTGATGTCAACCTTGGAGTCTGCATCTGTAACGATAGAGGCGAAGATTTTCTGGTCAAAGCTTGAGTACATTGGTGCAATGACGTCTCCGGTTTTTTTTCTGCGCTATGCCATAGGAATAGCCGAAATAAGAAACCATTGGCTGACCAAAAAGTATTGGTTATTCTGGCTGATCCCGTTTTTCGTGATAATCCTGACAGCGCTCAATGAATTGCATCATCTTACCTGGGTCAGTTTCAAATGGAGTGAAGCCGGAAAGAATATTCTCTCTTACCATCATGGCATGGTGTTCTATGCTGGCATGGCTTACTCACTGACGCTTGTCTTATTTGCTCAGATTCTGATAATCAAGGCCCTTCCGGATTTGCCCGCAACATTTAAAAGACAGGCCTGGTCAATCATCATTGCCTGCATTTTCCCTTTTACAGCAGCTTTGATTTATGTCACCGGTCACACTCCGCTTGAAGGGCTGAATATTACCATTTTAAGCTTCAGCATTTCCGGATTGGTCCTTCTTTTTGGTATTACCAGATACAGAATGTTTGACATTGCCCCGTTTGCAAGAAGACGACTTACTGAAATTCTGAATGATGCGATACTGCTGGTAGATAAGGACCTGAAAATTATATACCATAATCCGGCCGCTTCTAAACTGCTGCAATTAGGTTTAAAATATTTCTACAGCGACCTCAGAAAGGTTGGCTGGCTGCATGACGCTTGCTTTTCTTATCTTGAGAATGACAGAGAGGATAAAGAAATATTAACCAATACAGCAGACAATGAATGGTATAACATCAAGATAATCAGAATCCTGGATGACCGGAATGTTTTCCAGGCAAACCTATTGATTATCACAAATACAAGTGCCAGGAAAAAGCTTGAATTACAAACAAACAGGCTCAATGAAGAATTAACTATTTCACATAAAAGGCTCCTGGCGATTAACAGCCAGAAGGATAAAATTATGTCTATCATAGGCCACGACCTCAAAACCCCCTTTCATCAGATCATAAGCCTTTCACAAATTTTAAAGGAAGAAATTGACGGTTTTTCCAAAAAGGAAATTCTGGCGCTGCTGGATGATATGGCACATGCTTCTGAAAATGGAATGAAAACACTGCAGGATCTGTTAAACTGGGCCAGTGGACAAAGGGAAAACGTGGTGGTAAATTTCCGGAACTTGCATTTATATCCCTTAATAGACAGCATTATCCAAAGCCTGCGCTTATCAGCCGCTGCTAAGCAACTCGGGTTTGTCACCGACATCGCTGAAGATGCCCTGATTTACGCGGATGAAAAAATGGTCACAGTCGCTTTCCGGAATTTATTGTCGAATGCCATTAAATTCTCCCGGCACGGTGGAAAAATAACCATTACCTATGTCAAACGGGATGAAGGGGCGCAAATACTTTTTACCGATGAGGGCATCGGAATTGAAGAAAAAGATTTAAAAAAACTTTTTGCAGGAGGTATAAATGATTCCCGGCCCGGCACTGACGGAGAAACCGGAAGCGGATTGGGGCTGATGCTTTGCAGGGAAATGATTCATAATAACAAGGGAAGCATAGAAGTTAAAAGCCATCCCGGAAAGGGCACTACTTTCACGGTTATTCTGCCAGTGACATCAAATAATGTTACCCTGGAAAGCATTATTAGCAATTAGCCTGCAAAAATAACTGGTTTTTCATGATCATGCTGCATTTCAGCCGATTGTAAACAGACAATCGGGACCCTGTCGCTTTTGTTTTTCCTCTGATAATGAAATTAGTGCTATTTTTGTCCTATTAATATTTCAGAACCTATTCTGAATTAATAAAACTTTCAAAAATGGCGCACTTTAAATCCGGCCTTTGGCTGATCTTATGGATAATTACCTTTTCATTTCCGGCTAACGCACAACTGATCGTTACCACCCCTGCTTTTCCGGCCGATGTCGATGAGGTGGAAGTTATTTTCAATGCTTCTCTTGGCAATGGGGGTCTGGCCGGTTATGCCGGCGAGGTATATGCCCATACGGGGGTAATCACTGATTTGAGTTCAGGCCCTTCGGACTGGAAATATGTAAAAACCGATTGGGGGCAGAACACGCCTGCCTCCCTGCTCGAAAGAATCGGTAACGATCTCTACAAACTCACAATCGGCCCATCTATCAGGCAATATTATAACGTGCCGGCTTCAGAAACCATTCTCCAACTGGCATTTGTTTTCAGAAGTGGCGTCAAGGTAAACAACCAGTGGCTCGAAGGAAAAACGGAAACCGGAGGCGACATTTTTGCAGAAGTCTATCCGGACGGGCTCTTTACGCGGTTCAACTTTCCGGTTGCAAGCGCACTGCTATCCGAACCCGGAGAGGAAATCCTCATTGAATCAATTTCAAATGAGGCCGACTCCATGTTTTTGTTTATCAATGAATCCCTAACAAAATCGGTTGCCGGAAATATCCTGCACGATACCATCACGTCCCCTGAATCGGGTAAAAACTATGTTAAAATAATGGCGAAAAATCAGGCCGAAACCGCTGTCGATTCATTCTATTTTTTTGTGCGGCAACCTGTGATCGTCGAGGAATTACCCGCCGGTATTGCTGACGGGATCAATTATATTAACGATTCAACGGTCACCTTGTGCCTTTACGCGCCTTTTAAAGAGTATGTATTCGTGATAGGGGATTTCAACAATTGGGAATATGAAGACGAAGGTTACCTTTTCCGCACCCCTGATGAAAAAAGATACTGGATCACTTTAAGCAATCTCGAGCCCGGGACAGAATACATTTATCAGTATTTAGTCGACGGGAACATCAGAATCGGTGATCCATACGC
>Ga0334885_1001703_pt1 | contig 25571 bp, 18 predicted proteins | sample GraSluR1_MG_8_FD_207233 | JGI IMG/M metagenome (GOLD analysis project Ga0334885, IMG submission 207233) | Sludge microbial communities from methane-producing bioreactor in Wageningen University, Netherlands - Granular Sludge_31_05-R1 | ecosystem: Engineered > Bioreactor > Anaerobic >...
GTGAATCTGTTTATGTGAATCCGTCTACTCAAACTTTCGGCTTGGAAAACCCAAACTGAAAACCCAAAGTATGTGGATGACGCATTCATGAAATCAAAAAATATTTAAAGAGCTCTAATCTGCTCAAGATATTAATTTTGTGTGAATACCTTGTTTTGTTCCCGATTTAAAGGGCCCTTAGCTCAGTTGGTAGAGCGTTCGGCTCTTAACCGAAAGGTCAGGGGTTCAAATCCCCTAGGGCTCATTTTTTTGCTTTTTTATTCTTAATGTATAACTTCGTTTTGTTTTTTTTAAAATGATTACTTTTGTAGTTATTTAAAAAAACACTTATTAAAAAAAACACTAATAAATCGGAAGGACACAATATAACGCCCTAAAATCACGCAATATGATAAGAACACAATATAAAGATGTAATATAATGATACACTACGATGATATAATATAATGATACACTACGATGATATACTATAATGATACACTACGATGATATACTATAATGATACACTACGATGATATACTATAATGATACACTACGATGATATAATATAGTGATACACTACGATGATATAATGCGATGATATGATATAATGATAAACTACGATGATATGATATAATGATACAATGCGATGATACACTACGATGATATAATGCAATGATATAATATAATTATATAATACTACGATATAATATAATGATACACTACGATGATATAATATAATGATACAATACGATGATATGCTACGATGATATACTATAATGATACACTACGATGATATAATATAATGATACAATACGATGATATGCTACGATGATATGCTACGATGATATACTACGATGATATACTATAATGATACAATACGATGATACACTACGATGATATAATGCAATGATATAATATAATTATATAATACTACGATATAATATAATGATATGCTCTGATGACATAAGATATACTTTAATGAACTTATAACATTATTTTACTTTTAATGATTTAAGGTATTAAAGATATAAAATAAGTATAAAGTATAAGTTTAAAGCAGAAATATTAAACAAGAATATAAGACAAAAATATAAAACAAGGATGTAATAATAGGGGTATAAAATCTGGTTTGGGTGATGATTTTGGAGAATCTAAATATTTTATCTGAAAAAAATAAAGAGGATCATCCTTATGTTGGGGTTGATAATATAATAATCAATTCTGATGGAAAAATCCTTTTGATAAAGCGTTCTTTAAAAAGCAAAAACTATCCTGGATACTGGGGTCTTGTAGGTGGTTGGATGCAATGGGGAGAAACAGTAGAAGATGCACTAAAAAGAGAGGCAAAAGAAGAGATTGGATGTGAGATAGATGTGATAAGATTCACAGGAAGATATTATGATGCAAAAGGGCGTCATCCCACAAAAACATCACTTTGTCTGCCACATCTAACCAAAATAACAAAGGGGATACCTATTGCAAATCAACCCGAAGAGATATTAGATGTAGGTTGGTTTAGTCCAAAAGAAATCAAAACAATGGAACTTGCATATGACCACAAAAAGATGCTTTCAGATGAAGGATTAATCTAAAAAGACTTAATACAAATTCTTTTATACCTTATTACAATTTATCTAACTGTAAAGAAAATAAAAATATATCAATTCATCTATAATTTATTAATTAAAATATCTATAACTTATGTTGTTTAGGGGCTTTATTTTGCTTTACTCTTTATCGCTTTTTCATGTATGATTGCAGAATTTCCTGAAGGATCGATCAATTCAATCTTTATGCTTTCACTTCCCCAAAGCACCCTGTTAAGCTTTTTTAGATGGTTTCTTGCAGTATCTACACTAGAAGGGTCATCATCAGTCTCCTTAATAACTTCGAGTTGGTGCTTAAGTCTATTTAATAGTCCTTCAACATTAGTAACATAGCCATTGGATGCAATCCCTGCTTCGATTGAGCCAATCCTTCCAATCTTTACACTAGCAGTAGAAGACTTAATTACTCTTGCCTTAAGGTCTTCTTCATTTTCAACATTAAAAGAGTATTTGCAGGGTTCACCTGCATTCTCAGACTCAACATCTGCTTTGTGATACTTGCAATTAGAACAGCTCATAGAAAAAAGATAGACCTTCCCAAAATAGGGAATATCCTTTTCAGACTCAATTAATGTAAGTGTATTCTTCTTACACATTGGGCATTCTTGACCCGAAATAATATCAGGCTCCTGTTCGCTTACACCTTCACCATTACTGGCATTATCCATTTTATCATTATCCTGTTTCATTTGAGACCAAAACCTTTTTCTAAAACATTAGTAACAATATTAGATAAAAAAACAATTACTATTTAAGCATTTTGAATTATTCAACTCATTAAAAAATTTAATAATTAAAATATTTATCAACTAAAATCTCTAAGTATTACAAAAACCAATTTCAAAAACTAAAACTACAAAAAACTAAAACTAAAATGCTATAAAAAATCTAAATACTCACAAGTCATGTATTACAACTCATATAATCATAATTTACATATTCACAAGTTATTATCTTAATGCTCTTTTATTCTAAAAAAATCTTTTTTAGCAAACCTTTTTAATATATCTTTTATTAATTAATAGAAAAGCATACCTCGTGTTTCAAAACGAGGACTAGGTACGTTTTTTGTAATCAACAACCTCACTGAATGTAGCGCATGCTTTTATATTACCAACATACCTCGCCCTTTAGGGCGAGGTTGTTGATTAGGTTGTTGATTCTCTTATCAAACCTCTTAGCAAACCAAAAAGCTTAATAATACAAAAAAAGAATGTAAGGTTTGTTCATAGTGAGAAGCTTAATTTAAGAGTAATTAGGTTTGTAAATAAACACGCATTAATCTGGAGGTAAAAATATGCCTTCATTATATGCCTACATTTGAAATTCAAAGTCAGTTGCGGGATTAGGTTGTTCAGTTGTGGGATTAGGTTGTGGGAATAATCTAAGATAATATTTAACGATTACACTTAAGAAAGATTACACTTAAGAAAGATACAGGTAATCGATACTCAAAAAAAGTCCTAAACTGGATATTTAAGTATTATATTTATGAAATTCAAAGAATTATAGAGGTTTTTATTTAAATGAAAAATATGCCCATTGAAATGCCTGGAGAGGTAATGCTTAACTATATTCGTAAAATCCCTGAACAGATTAAAAACGCTCTTGAGAATCAAAAAAATTTCTTAGTCCTTCACGATACTCAAAGGATTGTATTCTCAGGAATGGGAGGTTCAGGAATAGTCGGAGATGTATTTTCAGATATTTTTTTAGGAACTAACAAACAGATTTATTCATTTCATGATTATAGCATTCCCAGTTGGTTTGATGAAAAAACCCTTATCTTTATAATATCTTATTCAGGAAATACCCAAGAAACAATATCTGCATACAACACTGCATTAAAGCAAAAAGCCAAGATAGTAATCTTATGTTCTGGAGGGAACCTTTTAGAAATTGCTAAAAGGGACAATGTTCCTGTTATAATGCTTCCAAAAGGAATTCCGCCAAGAGCATCTTTTCCCTATATGTTCTTTTCAATATTAACCCTTCTTAAGAAAATGGGTTTGATAAAAGGAATGGATGAAGACATTAAAAAAACAATTTCAGTATTAAGTGATAATAGGATTGAAAAAAATGCAGAAATACTAGTGGATAAAATTATTGGAAAAATTCCTTTAATATATTGTTCTAATACAATAAAATCTGTTGGATATAGATGGAAAACACAATTTAATGAAAACGCTAAGATCTTTGCATTCACAAATTATTTTCCTGAGTTAAATCATAATGAGCTTGAGCCGTTTGCTTTGAATAATCCATATTTTCATACAATAATATTAAGTGATGAAGAAGACGAAATAAGAATCAAAAAGACAATAGAAACATCAAAGAAATACATCTCAAAAGGAAATTCAGTAACCCAAATAATGCTTAAAGGAAAATCAAGACTTGCAAAGATATTTTATGCTATTGCACTAGGTGATTTTGCGAGTACAATTTATGCATTAAAAAACAACATAAACCCACTTCCTGTTAACTACATAGAAGAATTCAAAAAGGAACTAAGAAAAAGCAAATAATCTATTTAAATTCGCATATTAAAAGCAGTACAGTTAAAAGCAGTACAGTTTACGTTGAATATAATATGTAAAATAATACGCGAAATAATAATCAGAATAATAATCAGAATTATATGCTAAATTATACATTCGATTAAAAGGGGGATTATAAAAAATGTCAGTTTCAGTATGCATAGATATTGGAGGAACAGATATAAAATTTGGGGTAGTAATGGATTGCAAGGTAATAAAATCCATGTTTTATCCCACACCAAAAGAAAAAGATGGGTTTGAAGAGCTTATCCTTTCAAAAACAAGGGAACTTATAGTTTTTTGTGAAAAAGAATATCCAAGGCATAAAATAAAACACATCGGAATCGCTTGTCCAGGACCTGCAGATTACAAAAAAGGGATAATTAAGGAAACCCCAAACATAATATTTGCAAGAAATTATAATCTAGTAAAACTTGTTTCTATATTCAAATATCCTATTAAAATGGATAATGATGGGAACTGCTTTACTTTGGCAAATGCAATAATGAATAAAGATTGGCAAAACCAAAATCTCTTAGGCATAGTTATCGGAACAGGAATAGGAGGAGGTTTTTGTTCAAATGGAATTCTTTATAGAGGCTTGGGCAATGCCTGTGAAATAGGTCATCTAAGATATAATGATGAGAATGATTATGAAGAGCAATACCATAAGATTGTAGAAAAATACACAAAAGAACTTAATGTAGAATCACTTGCAGGTATTGCAAATCTTTGCCGAAAAAAAAATGATCAAGCAATAGTTGCATTTAAAGAAATAGGCAAACATATTGGTCTTTTATGTAGAGAAATAGTACTTACCTATGACCCTGGAATAATCGTAATTGGTGGAAAAGTTTCTTTATCTTGGAGCTTTATTAAAAAAGACCTCCAAGATACTTTAAAAGAAAAAAAAGGAATAATATATCATCTTCCTCAGATAGCAAGAAATACAATTCCTCATGCAAATCTTATAGGCGCATCCCTTCTAAATGGCGCATAAATCCAATATTAAATTTTTTTAAATATTTTTTTAATAATTTCTATTTTTCTAACTAACCCCATTAATTAACACAATTTAAAAAATACTATTTAAAAAATCACAATATGATTTCCAAGCATTTTTGACCAACTTCTGAATAACGAATATGAATCTGAATTACTTAACACTATTTAAAAAATCACCAACTAAAAAATCTTATTTTATCGCCCCTGAAATTCATTTCAAAAATTGTAACTCTTGAACTCTAACTCTTGAACTCTAACTTTTAGAATCATCTTGTCCAACCCAAATAAATACAAAGTATATCAATACAATCAATACAAAGTAGATCAATACATTGAGAGTAAATCATAAGTAAATAAATAAAAAGCAAATAAATAGAATCAGTTCTGTCCAAAATAAAGTTGATAGGCCTACCAAAACAAGGCGCTAGAAATAATCTCAATAAGTAATCTCAGTTAGTGAACCTATGTGCTTTATCTAGTGTTATATACAAACTTCTTTTACTGTAAAAAGAATGATATAATCAATAGGTTTTAGTACTCTGAATGTCTTATAGTTTTTAGTGCACTATTATAATCCAAAAGCCCCTCTTTTGCTCCTTTAATTTGAATATTCGCTTCAGAATTAGCAAGACCCAGTTTTAGGGACGTAAGAAAATTATTCTTTTTTATCAGGCCCGTAATAAATCCTGAGCAAAACGAGTCGCCTGCACCAGTGGATTCTACAACTTTAACCTTGTGTGCTTTTAGCCTATGATAGTTTAGCTCCTTATCAATTGCATAAATTCCTTTAGGACCATCTGTAATTATACAGGATTTAGCTCCCTTAGAGATAATATTTCTAAGCATCTGAATCTCAGTTCCTTCTTCTCCTAAAATTAATGAAGCTTCCTCTTTATTCAATATAAAAACATCACAGCCTTCAATAATCGTTTTAGTTTTATCAAATCCTTCTTTTGCAAGATATGTAGAAATGTTAAAAGAATATGAAATATTTGCCTTTTTACACCACTGTGCAACCTTATTCAAAGTATCAAGAGAGTTACCAGTTAAGGCCGAAAAATGAAACCATTTAGATTTAATACTTTCAAAATTCTTTTTTGAGAGACTAAAAAATTCGTTACTTCCTCTAAAAGTAAGGATTGTTCTATCATGTTTTATACTATCAAGAATAACAGAATAACCAGAAGGTTTCTTAACAATATTACCTAAAAACTTAACATTGCGTTTTTTTAATGCTTGAATAATAGCCTTTCCATTATCATCATTTCCAACTCCACCTAAAAACCCTGTTTTCAAGCCCATCTTAGAAAAACCACAAGCGCAGTTTGTTCCTCCACCTCCAGTTGAAAAATTAATATTATCAATCTTAATCTTAGCGCCTATTGGATAAGCCATGAGTTTCTCCTTTAAACTTCTTGAATCAATAAAAATAGAACTATATTCAGTATCAACAAAAACATCTATTGTTGCCCCACCAATTGTTACAACATCAAACATTTGCAAAGTCATATAATTTAATAATAACGCTAAGAGGTTTTAAATTTTTCTATTCACCTAAAAGTGTATTTTAAATAAATATTTGTCTCCCCTCTTAAAAATTCTAAATTATATATAACTTTTATATGAATTTTAAGCAAATTCTACAAAAATGTAAATTCTATAAAAATCTCAAACAACTTTTTTAGTTTATTTTTTTAGTTTGTTTCTTTTTTTAGTTTCTAAAAGAGAGCTTTTAAGAAAAGTTTAAATACTGCAAATAAAAAAAGTATGTATTGCTAAAAGAATCAAAAGCTTTTTGTTAATCCATAATACTATTAAGATTACAAAAGGAGTTAATTGAACTGGAATGAAAAACCTCGGAATAATTGCCGAGCTATCTCGTGAATAGTCGAGGTTAATCCTTGCATGAATCCGTATATTTTTACTTTGGCTTAAAAGGCCAAAGTAGGCGAAGTGATGCTGGATTTCATGAAATCAATGGGATTAATAAAGAATCCAAAAAAGAATCCACAGAAAAGAGATTTCTTTTCAAAAAAAAATCTCGCAAAAATAAACAAATGGTGGTTTGATGGTTAAAATCAACAAAATATATAGGAATAATTCATACCTGAAAAAATATGAAAAAAGTTCTAAAAACATTTGCCCATTTGATAGGTCTCCTAAAAAAGCTCAGGTAACACTTTATGTGGTGCTTGCAGTGATAATAGTGTTTTCATTAATTATTGCAATATTCTTTTTCATGAATAATAGCTCTAAAAGTCCTTATAGTGGAACTGAGGTATCTCCTGTAGCGATATATGTGGAGAGTTGTCTTAACGATGCTTCAAAAAGCGCTGTTAAAGAGATTGGTTATCTAGGAGGGTATACGAATTATGATCTAGGAAAGTTTATGATAATACCAAATGAACCAACACTTTCCCAAGGAGTTTACTTTCCAAAAGGAAGTGGTTATTTTGTTCCATATTGGTTACACATGAGTTCTCCAAATGCTTGTAAAAATAGCTGTGAATTTGAATCAAATGTTCCAACACTTTCTATGATTGAAGAGAACATGAATTATATAATTAGGCAAAAGGTCATGGAGTGTGTTGAGGCTTTTTCTCAAGAGACACTTCAAAATGATCAAAGCTTTAAGATAACCCCACAAGATATGCCTAATGTCAAAACAGTAATAAGGAAAAATGGGATTGTAATAAATCTGGAATATCCATTGTTACTTAAAAAATTATCAAATAACAAGGAATACAGCATAAGCTCTTTTAAAACAGACCTTGATTTACCTCTATTTGAAATATATAAGACTGCACTTGAAATCTCTGCAATGCAAGCAAAATACCAGTTCTTTGAAAAGAGATTACTTGATATGATTTCTGTAAACTCAGGAAGGTCAACAGATAAGCTTCCTCCTTTCTCAGACCTTGCTTTGGGCTTTCAAACTCCGATATATTGGCAATCAAGTGATGTTAAGGAAAAAATATCAAAGTTATTTTTACAATATAACTCAGTATTTCAGCTAAACGGTTCAAAAAACCAAAGAGATATAATCGGCAAAACAAGACTTGATGACCTTTACTTTAAAGGTTTTGTTTTAGACATCCCTGATAAGGTAGGTTTAGATGAGCTTGATTACAATATTTTTTATGACCCTAGTTGGAACTCCTATGCAAGTTTTGGTGGAGAATATTTAATAGGACCAAGAACAATAAACTTTGGAAATGTCAAATATCTTAATTTGATACCATATGTTTCTGCTTTTTCAATGTATGCTACACCTTATGATCTATCATATCCTTTGGTAGTCTCTTTAAGGAATGAAAACGCTTTAGGTGGGGAAGGTTTTACCTTTAATTTCGCTATGGAATTAAATGTTAGAAACAGCGAGCCATTAACCCCTGATTCAAATTTTTTTGATTTGCAAAGCAAAGAAAGTATGTTTTGTCAAGAATCAAATGTCCAATCAGGTGATTATACTATTAATGTAGTTGATGAAAATAACAACCCAATATTTGATGCTGAACTCTATTTCAGCTCAGGAGGAGAGAGTTGTCCTTTGGGAAATACAGGAAAAAATGGATATCTTGAAACTAAGTTGCCATCTGCACTTGGTTTTATAACTGCGCATAAAGAGGGATATTTTTCAAAAGACGCATTTGTATTAGTAGAACCTGATTCTTCTGAAAATGTGGTTGTGAATCTATATAAAATCTCTACAATTAAACTTAGCGTTAAAAAAATAAATTATGATGGTAATGAAATAAACACATTCCCACAACCGCTTTCAAATGATGATTTTGCTTATGTTTCGCTTGAAAGGATTCCTGAGTTTGGGGAATCTGAATTTATTTCGTTTGCAACGATTAACGGCTCAGTTCAAGGCTTTGAAAATGTAACACTTGTACCTGGAAGTTATAGGGTAAGTGGATATATTATCAATTTCAAGAAAAATGTTGTTCCTGAAAAAAATATATGTATTGGTCTAGAGCCAGTATGTGTATCAGAGATAGTTTTGCCAGAAATAGAGATGAATACAACAATGACAGGTCAAATAGAGCTTAATGAGAACAGTGCAGTCTTTGAATATTTCCCCAAAACGATAACAAAGGATACTATGATTGAGGTTTACATGCTTGATATAGGTTTAATAGATAGCTATGATAAGCTAGAGCTTTTGGGGATGACTGGAGAACTATCAAGGAAATACTCAAATGATTTAATCCCTAAAATCAGAGGGTGATGGTAAAAAATGAAAAGACAAAGAATGTTTTTAGCAATAATGATTATGGCTGTTTTTGTTCTCATTCCCTTAGCAAAGTCAGTTGAGGTGGATTTTAAGGTTGTTGGGGAAAATGGCTTAGAGTCTTTTAGAAAAATCCATGACTCTTTAAGGTTTAATATATCTATCATAGATTTTAGTGCAAATGAGATTCCAATTGAAACAATATTTCTTAATGATTTTCCAATAGAACCCTCTTGTAAGAAGATATCTGAAAAGAATTTCTTGTGCAATCTAACCACTCAGAAAACCTCTGTTTCATCTCCAATTGCAACCTACAAAATCGATATAAAAACTGCAGGAAATGTTTTAGCAACAAAATCAAAGGATGTTATTGTTGATGGAATTGGTCCAAAAATACTTAGCTTAGAGGGTTTGCCACCAGCAATAGGTAAAGGTGAAGAGCTAACCATTAGTGTATCGGCTTTAGACCAAGGTGTTGAGGGTGGAACTTTTTGTTCAGGAATTTCAGAACTATTAGTATATCAGTTAAATCCCAATGCGCCTTTAAAAAAAATACCAATTAACTCAAAAGAGTGTTCTTATTCTGGTGAGATCACACTTTCATCAACTCAACTTTCAACAGGTGAGATTTGTGTGATTGGAAATGATAGCCTAGGAACAGTTTCAAAGGAGCCTTTTTGTAAAGACATTATTATAGACACAACTGCTCCTGTTATAAGTGGGATTGAGCTATTTAGAAAAAACCCAAATTCAGATTCATTAATTCCTTTTAATTATGCAAGGCAGTCTGTTAGTTATCCTTTGGTTATAGTAGTAAATATTACTGATGACAACATAATTAAAAAAGAGGATATAAAAGGGTATTTCTCAGAATTAGTTCCTAGTTTCAATGAGATCACTCCCAACTTCTGTGAAGAGATCTCTCAAGGATTAAGATGCAGATGGGAGAATTTAGATGTATCTATTCAAGAATCAAAAACATTTAATTTAAAGGTAGTCGTAGAGGATATTGCTAAGAATTCAGCCCAATCCCAAGTTTCAAAGCAAGTTCAAATAGATTCAATAGGCCCAAGTGTCTCAGAGATTGTATCAGGATATGGCAAACACCAAGGCGTCTCTTTTCTAGGTAAGAGTAGCACTATTATTTTAAAGATAAGTGATGATAAATCAGGGATATTAGCGGAGAATGTGTTTTTAGATTTAACAGAATTAGGAGGGCCTGCAAGGATTGTTGCAAGTTCTTGTGATTTATCAGGATGTTATTTTGAGAATGTAAAAACTACTCTTCCAACCGGCTCTTCAGTTCAAATAAAGGTTCATCCCGATACATCAGATGCTTTAGGGAATAAGATTGAATTTGCCTACGCTGATGGCTTTGTAATTGACACGTCCCCCCCAGTTTTAGAGGAGCAAAGTGTGTTAGTAAAATCAGATAAAGGTTTAGAAGATTTAAATGGCGGGGATAGTGCTATTATTACTTTTAGGGTAAGGGATGAGACCGCGGTTTTTATTCTTGGTAATTTTTCAGAAATATCAAGGTCAAATGCGTCAAAGCTTAGCTGTAGTGAAGCCCAAGGGTTTTGGAATTGTGTTGTTGAGATTCCTAATCTTATTTCTGGAGCTAAAGGATTTGCTAAAATCATCCTTACGGATTTGGTAAATAATTCAGTTACATTTGAGGAAAAAGTCTTAGTAAATGTACCTCATATGGGACCAAAACCTGATTATTGGGATATATCAAGTGTTGATGTGATGAGGCCTGGTCTTGATGCAACCCTTGGAAATGTGTTAGCTCAGCAGTTTTTTGTGAATATAAACCTTGAGTCTAAGGCAATAGCTGATGAGTATTCTTTATCCAGATTTAATATATTAAAATGTACTCAAAGTGGTTTTAAACAAAAGAGTATTGATGTGTTTTTACCTGCAACAGTTGGTAATTCAATCTCTGTTCCTGCTGTGTTTTATCTTGAGAAAGGAGAGATTAGTTCTCAGGGTATAGAGGTTATTTGTGATGTTGAGATATATACAAAGATTCATTCTAAGTTTGGTGTAATGCTTTCTAAGTTTCCTGAAATCAAACAATTTAATTTTACTGTTCCCGTTTTTGAAGGGTTTTCAGGACTTACAAAAAGCGAAGCAACAGAGAAGTTTAGAACTAAACTTGAACAGATACAATTTTTAACTGACATAATGAAGGTTGCAAATGGGGTGGTTTTGGCTTCTGAGATGGTTTGCAAGGTGTATCAAAATACTGTAACTGTTGCAAGTATAGTAACTACCGCACTAGAATTGGTTGGAAGGCCAAAACTTGGAGAAGCGACTGCTGCAACGCTTGGAGCGCTTCTTCCAGGGACGATTCCAATAGATGAAGTTTTCAGTGGTATAACAGAGACAACTTTTGGATACGTTAAAAAACTAGGGTTTCAGATGGAACCATTTTGTAATATCATGGCTTGCAATGGAACAATAAGTGTTGAACCTGTCGAAGGAGAAAATGACAAAAAAATAGAACTTAAAGTTGATACCGATAAAAAAAAGTTTGACAAACAATGGGAAGAGAATATTCAAGAAGCTTTCTCGAATAAGTTGTCTAATGAAAACTGGGATGTATCTTTTGATAATGTTCCTGTGTTTGGTGATAGTCTTATCTATGGGGTATTAACATTTTGTCCAAGAACTATTTTAAACTCACTTAATAATCATCTTACAAGCCAGTGTATGGTTGTAGAGTGTTATGGAGAAAGTCTTGAACAGGGTTTTCCGATGTATCAATGTGATATTTTGCAAGGATATTCAACTTGCAAAATGGTTACTGGTGAGGTTTTAGCAATGATACCTTTTGCAAGTTATCTAAATCAAGAGTTCTTGCCAGGGATGGTAACCTTATTTAATGACCCAACAAGCCTTGCAACAGGATTGCTTGCAGGGGTTTTATGTGAGTGGGGCGGTAGTTTAGTACCTTTTGTTCCAAACCTTTGTGCAGTTAAAGCAATTGCTCAAGAGGCTATTGCGATATTTGAAGAGGTTACAAGAGGGCAGGCAAACAAATTGGATTTTAATAGAATTGTTAATGGTAGAACAGCAACTTGCACAAATGTGATAGATAAGTACTCAAAATACCTAGAGGAATAGTTGATAATGCTTTCGGAGGTAAACTTTCAGGATAAAAAAAAAAGAATGGCTTTGTTCGCATTAGCTGTGCTTTTATTGGGTGTTATAATTACTATTATGATACTCGTATTAAACAGTCTGCCTCAAAAACCCATTGAGCTGGGTGTAAAGCCAACGCCTAGCCCCACAATCCAAAAGGGCGGGGATGGGCTTATTTCAGATATCTTTTTTGTAAGCGATTATTCGCTTCAAACAGGCAATTTTTATTTTTTAAAAGAACCCACAACAGAGTTTTATTGGGGAGACAGTATTTCACTGTTTGTAAACGTTTCAGGATATTCATCAAATATTTGGGGTGAATATCAATACATTCATTTGGATGGAAATTTAACAATTTATGATTCCACTGGAAAGATGGTTGAAGATATCTCACAACCAAATAGCTATCAGTTCCGCGAACAAGTCCCAATTTATTATGATTTGAAATATGTGCCTTTTGTAACAAAGATTAATATGGGCAACAGGTTTATTAAAGGCTATGGAATAAAAGGAAAGTATAGAGCGGATTGCACTGTATGTGATGTGTTATCAGGCAACTGCCAGACAAAATCAATATATTTTGATATGATAAGATAGGTTTATTATAGGATAGATTTATTAAGATTACAACATAAGATTACAACATAAGATTACAACAACATTAGCATGGTTTTATTGATCCGATAGGATGAATTTATTAAGATTATAGCATGATTATTATGGTTTTATTGATATAACAAGGCAAGTTTATTGAGATTACAACATGATAAATATATTGTTGATATGATTTAATTGATATTATTTAATGGATATTATGTTATTGATGTGATAAAGATGATTTTAAGGCGATTTGTACGATTTTTTGATAAGATTTCATTTAAATGGTGAAGAATGATGAAGAAAAATGAAACATTGAAATGGGATATTCGTAGAACAAATTTTTGGATCTTTTGCCTTTTTTTGGTTATATTTCTTATCTTTTTTTTTAATGCTGTACTTGCTCAACGGTCTAACTGTTTTAGTGATCATGAATGTGATTCCCAACCAGGTAAAACTTGTTGCAGTGGTAAATGTGTTGATTTGCAGACTGATGAAGAGCATTGTGGGGGTTGTAATATAGTTTGCAAGCAAGGTAAAACTTGTTGCGATGGTAAATGTGTTGATTTGCAAACTGATAAAAATCATTGTGGGGGTTGTCATAAGGTTTGTGACTCTATTAAAATAAAATCCGTCTGTAATGGGGCCAAATTGGAAACAACAACAACAACAAGTGTTAGATGCGAAAAAGGTGAGTGCACTAGTGAAAAAACTACAACATCTGTTAATTGCGTTAATGGATGTGTTGAAGAGTCAAGTACAGCATATTGTCTAAGTGATACGAGTGAAATTCCTTGTACTATTTGTGATGAGAGTCAAGGAAAATGTATTCATAACCCTGCAAGGGAAGATGGAGATTCTTGCAATACAAACCTTAACTGTAATCTCGAAGATTGCCAAAAGATATCCTTTGAAGAAAAAAACATTCAAACTTCAAAGGACGGTTGCCTGATATGTGAAAAAGGCGTTTGCATAAACAATCCTACAAACGATGTTGGGTTTACTTGTGATCCTGCTGAAAATGAGTGTTCAAGCCTAAACTCCATTTGTGGTTCTCCATGTCTTGTTTGTGTCAACAAGGTATGCACTAAAAATAAAGGAATTAGAATATGCAATTCATTACAAAATCAATGTGACACGGAAGGCAAAGCTTGTGTCTCAAAGGAAAAAGACACTGCGCCCCAAACCCTTACTATCGATATTGCACGATTTGTGAGAAATACTGTGGCATTCGCAGACCTTGGTAGCATGGCAGGAACATGGCTTGACAAAACCTTAGGCATATCATTTTTCTCAACTCCAATCTGGGGCAAACTAGAAAAAACTTGGCCTGTCGGTGCCCAAATCTTTGGTGGGAACTGGGAATCATCATTTTGTAGAAAACTTTGGTGTGTTAATCTTGATAGCAGTGGAATCTCCGGTGCAAAAGGTGCAATAGGTTCACATATCGAAGGAGAAAAACTAAAAATATCACCTGAACTAAACCTATACAAAATCACATTTGCATTAAACCCAACAACAGAATCCCTTACAAAGCAGATGAATTTCACAATAGAATTATATGATAACTCCGGAAACAAAGAATATCTTGACCTAAATAACGATAAAAAACCAGACACTTGGATAAACATAAAAAATAAATACGCAACCTCAAAAACAAATCCAATAGCATTTTACTCAAAAAAAGACTATCAAAAGATTTGCTTAAGATTCTTTAATACAAACGATTACATAAAAGAATTAAGATTTGCATTAATATCAAACTCAAATCAACTCTGCAATAATTTCTTTGATGGTGACCCCAGCCAAAACAACATGAACATAAACTTTGGCGAAATAGAATTTGGCGGTGAGGTTAATGGATGCGCAAACTGTTAAAAAGATTTTCTTTACCTTTTTAATAGACCTTGGAATAATCGTTTCAATGATTCTACTTTACAAAGCTTTTATCTCATCAATATACCCTATCTTCTCTTCATTAGCTCAGCTATCAACCTTACTTGAAGCTCAAAGTGAAGTAAGTGTTTTGGTAATGAAATCCTTCAAATCTCAAATTGACAAATATACTGGAATATTCTACATACTCCTATCATTAATAATCGCATTTTTAGTATCCCTTCCAGTGATTAGATGGATTCAATATAAGATTATTTTAAAAAAAACAAGAAAAATAATTCCATTCTACCTTTACTCAATAATAATATTTGTAACAGTAATCCTTTTCTCATTACTAATAAATCTATCCTCTAAAATTCCATTTTTAGTATTACTCTTGTTTATAATACTAATACTATCACTAAACACAATAAACCTTATTAGGATCAAGTCATTTAAAAAAACATCTCAAAATATTGAAAAAATAATACTCCCATTATTTCTAATAACAATCATTCAGCTAATATCTTATTTTGTAATACTTTTATTATCTTCAATATCGATAATAATCTTTCTAATAGCACTACCACTAACAAACACACTTTTAAGATTACTCTTTGTAAAATTGCTTGCAAATCCAATTTCTTAGCATAAAAATGTTCAGTTGTATAGAAACATTTAAATATCAATACCACTCCACAGTCACTACACATTTATGATGGGGGGTAAAAAATGAAAAAGACTCTATTAGTTATGCTGACAGTATTAGGGATATTATTGATGTCGCAAAGTGTTTTGGCGGCTTTAATGATAACTCCAATAACAGATAAAATAATCAACGAAGGCGAAGAACTAGCTTTAGTGGTTACATACGCTGGAAATGTAAGTGCTGTAACCTTGGGGATTGAAACCAATGCAACAGGGGCAGTATTTAACGCTGCAACAGGCGAATTTAAGTGGACTCCTGCATTTAATCAAGCAGGAACATACACAGTAACCATCACAGCTAATGACGGAACCACAATAGACACAAAAGATTTTCAAATAACTGTAATGGATGTAAACAGAGACCCTGTATTCAAAAGCACTCCTGTTAAATCAATGTATGTTGAAGAAATATATACTTATAATGCAATAGCAGAAGACCCTGATGGTGATGAGATAGCTTATGTCTTAATTCAAGGACCTGCAGGAATGGTTATGAATTCAACTGATAGCAAAGGAATTCTCAAATGGACTGCACCAAACCTAACCGGAACTCATCTAGTAAAAATATCTGCAAGTGATGGAAAGGGTGGCGTTGCATATCAAGAATTTAATCTAAGCGTAAGAGAAAGACCTTCAAGAATAGAAGTAACAAAAATTTATGCGAATACACCTGACGATTCAAGAATTGACCTTTTGGGTGGTTCAACTTTTAGGGTAAAACCTGGGGATGATGTAACAGTATATGTAGAAGTCAAGAATTTTTATAATGACGGGGTTAATTTAGAAGATGTTTACTTTAATCTTTTAATTCCTTCACTCTTAGATGAGGGGGACGATGACTTTGATGAAGAATCAGATGAAATAGACATAAGACCTGTTAAAACTGGAAGGATGAGCATAAGCTTTCAGGTTCCAACAAGGATTGAGGCCGAGGTTTATGATTTGTTTATAACAATTAAAGGATATGATGAAGAAGGAGCTTATTATGAAGAAGATTATTTCTTTGATATGACAGTTAGAAAAGACTCTTATGCAATATCCTTGACAAGATCAGATGTATCTCCTCAAACAATCTTTTGCAACCAAGATGCACTAATTTACATCGATGCTTTGATTGAAAATATGGGCCGAAACAGAATAGATGACTTAGTGTTTAAAGTAACTTCAAGTGAACTTGGAATCAACTACCAAAAAAGCGATATAGAATTGACAAATGATCCATATGATACAAAGAGCAGGTATGCGGTTAGTACATCAGTTCCTGTTCGTGCAACAAAAGAAGGAATTCATAACGTAGTTCTTGAAACATATTCAGCGGGAAGAAAAGAGGTATCACAATCAAAAACATTTCAGATAAGAGTGCTTTGTGATATAACCCCAACACCAACACCAACTACTCCAGTAACTCCAACACCAACACCAACTACTCCAGTAACTCCAACACCAACACCAACAGTTGTACGGGAAAAGCCATTTACAGAAACAAATTTATTCCTTGGAATATTAATCGCGGCAGTAGTACTTTTAGGAATAATGGTAATCTTGATGCTAAGTTTACTATTTAGGAAGTAAGACCTATTTTTTTTTCTTTACTTTTTTTAAATAAACATTCTCAGGGAAAAATTCTCAAAGTTTAAAAACAGATAGGTATTATTATATTTTATGAAAGAGGAGTTTAAGACAAGAAACGGCGTATTTGATGGATTTACTATAAATACACTAAAAGACCTTGATTCTTCGGGCTTTTTTAACATTGAAACCCTAAGTCCTATATCTGAAGGCAAAGAATCCCATGTATTCTTAGCAAAAAGGGAACAAACAAAAGAAAATGTTGTTGTAAAAATACATTGCCTTGAGACTGCAGATTTCAACAAAATGCTTTTTTATATACAAGATGATTTAAGATTCTCAGCAATCTCTGGAAACAAAAGAAAAACAATCCTTGCGTGGGCAAAAAGAGAAGCAAAAAATCTCTCATTAGCAAGGGAAGCCCACGTTGCCTGCCCAAAACCATATATTGTTAAAAACAATGTATTAGTGATGCAGTCAATAGAAACATTAGGTGTTCCTTCTCCCAAATTAAAAGATATTGAGTTATCCAATCAAACCAAAACCTTCAACGAAAAACTATTTAAAAAAAGCTTTGAATATCTTGGCAGGCTAAAAAAAGCAGGGCTTGCACATGGCGATCTATCTGCCTTTAATATCTTAGTTAAATCAGGTCTTCCATATTTTATAGATTTTTCTCATACAATATCTTTAGAAACAAAAAGCGGAGCTTATCTGTTCAGAAGAGATTTTAAAAATCTTTTTACATTCTTTCAAAAATACAAAATAGGCAACAAAGAAACTGCAGAAAAATTATCAAAGCTTAATGAATTAACATATTAAGATTTTTGAGTCTTGATGAACTCCTTAATCATTTCACACACTTCAATATTTTAAGTCCTTTTATCAATGTAAAATAATCGGGTCTTTAGCCTTTAAATGAAAACATTCCCAAAAAATTAAATACACCAGCTAATATTTCTAATAATAATCTTATTGTAATCTTGTTATTTATAGCTAGTCTTTTTTCCAGATTATACGTTTCTCTTCAGGGTACAATCCAAGCCTACTCATCTGATTAAACTGAACATCGGTAAGTGTTATGTAATTAATAAGAACGCCACTAGTCTTTTCAATCTTATCTTTGGCAGATTCAATCTCCTTGTTATTTGGTGTTGGTCCAATCAAAAAAACTGTAGCTTTTCCATTTTGCGCTTTTCCATACATAACAATATAATCAATTCCTTGAACAATTGAAAACTGCTCTTTTATCATTTGGTTAATACTCTTTTTAGGCTTAAATAACTCTGAGAGCATAATTACCTCCTTTTTCTCAGAAATTAAATAAAGTTTAGTAGGACCAACAATTTCTTCCCTTAAAATACCCATTTTACATAATCTCTTTACAATCCTATATGTTGAAGTATTGCTTACTCCTGTAACATTAGAAATTTGTTTTAGATAAAATTTTTCTTTCGGATTCTCAAAAAATACCTCTAAGACTCCAAGTAACTTTTTATCAACCAAGCCAACAATTAGTGACTTTAAACTACCTTTAATCTCATCATTATCCATATTTCACCATTTTTACTTGGAATATTTAAACATTTCTTTTTTGGAAGACCTTTTCATTTTTGGAACACCTTTCCAAATTTGAATATCTAAGAATTTCTCCTCTATTCTTTAAATTAAGCTAAAAAATGAATATTTATTTTCTTTAGAAAACGTATTACTTAACCAAATAATGCATAAGGGCCTCTTCTTCAATAAAATGGAGTCTTGATGGAAAAATAAGGCAATGTAGAGGAGATCCAAAATCAATCTCTTTAATCTGATGTATTGGTCCATACACAATCTTTTGGGTGTTAAAACCAAGTCTGGCAATTCCTATGCAATAAGTATCCTTAGAAATTATCCCTTTTTTCTCTTTATCTTCTATCAATAATAAGATCTCTAGTGCCTGTTTAATAATCATAAACCTTGTAATTTTTTTACTATCTTTAGAATCGTAGTTTTTTAATACAGATTCATTCCTTTTAATGTCAAGCAAAAATAATGTATGAAGCTCAACACTTTGATTTTTTATAAGTATATCATAAGGGGTCTTTGGAAGCCAATTCTCCTCGGGAAACACTATAGAACCAATATGCCCAAACTTGTATAAAGAAAGCCCTGTAACACCCACAGCTGTTAATATTGAAGAATTATTTATGACATTAACCTTAATCCCTAGCTTTTTTGCTCTTAGAAAAAGATCTATATGGGTTGTTGCTACAAATACATCCCCTATAATCAAAAGCGATACCTCGTTTTTTTGAGAATAATTTAGAATAACATTATCATCAGACTCTATTTTTTCCCTGTCGCAAACTATAATTTTTTTTTGATAGATTAACTCAAGCTCATTTATATCCTCTTTAACTAACATAGACGTATAAGAATCCAAAAACACAAAATTACTTTTTTTAATAATCTCAAGTCCTTTGAGGGTTATATCATTCTTATCTCCAAGCCCAATTCCTATCAAATTTAGTGTCATTTTGAATTTACACAAAAGTGTTAATGCGCCTTATTTTTAATAGTTTCTTTTTTGTGATATCGACGAAAAAAAAGAATTGACTATCTTGCGCAATATCTTTTATAAGAAATATATTTTTGCAAATATAGCTAACACTATCCAAAGATTTATATATCCCCTTAGCAATGAAACTATTTGTTTAAGGGGTTAAACAAACTATTTCGAGAATCTTTTAATGTGCAACTGATCGCCAAATCGGTAAGCACTAATAACGAAAAATATTGTGTGAATGTTTTGGGTTAAACACTTCTAAAAGGTTTATGAAGCTAACATGCTTATAAACATTGTTGTTACTAAAAGGATATAATTATATATATTTATTTTAAAATATCTTTTAGTAAGTATATGTTCGATGAAATATATGCGCCAATGTTTATCTGCCAATACGCCTAAAAGACCTATGAGCAAAAAAAACCTAACAAGAGGGGGAGACAAAAATGGAATTTTTGAAAAAAGCGGCTGAAAGTGTAGATTTGTTTCAAGGAGTAAATGTAGGAAAAGCTAATATAAAAGTAATAGGATGTGGTGGCGCAGGAAACAATATGATTTCTTGGCTATATAATAAAGGTGTGGATGGTGCAGAGATTTATGCAATAAACACAGATCAGCAACATCTCAACATAATACAAGCAGATAGAAAAGTGCTCATAGGTAAGGATATTACTAAAGGTCTTGGTTGCGGTGGCTTCCCAAAAAAAGGTGAAGAGGCTGCAAATGAGACAATCAACGAGGTTAAGGATATGCTTAGAGGTGCAGACATGGTATTTGTCTGTGCAGGAATGGGTGGAGGAACAGGAACAGGTTCTGCTCCTGTGGTTGCTAAAGTTGCAAAAGAGATTGGTGCAATCGTAATAGGAACAGTAACCATGCCATTTGATATTGAACGAGCAAGAGTGGACAAAGCAGAATATGGGCTTCAAAAACTAAGAGGCTTTTGTGATACAGTTGTTGTAATTGATAATAACAGATTGGTAAAAATTGCAGGAAATCTTCCAATTGCTCAGGCATTTGCTGTAGCAAATGAGCTTGTATCTACAATGATAAAAGGCATCGTAGAAACAATATCAGTTCCCTCACTTGTTAATCTAGACTTTGCTGATGTAAAGGCTATAATGTCAAATAGCGGTGTTGCAGTAATTGGAGTAGGTTCATCAGATACAAAAAACAGGGTTCCAGAAGCAGTAAAAGGTGCCTTACTAAACCCTTTGCTTGATATAAAATATGATGGTGCAACAGGTGCTTTAATCCATATACACGGTGGTCCTGATTTGACACTTGAAGAGGTTAGTAAAATTGGAGAGTTAGTAACAGAAAGTCTTGACCCTGATGCAAATGTAATCTGGGGTGCAAGAGTTACAGATGACATGTCTGGTAAACTAACAGTAATGACAATAATTACAGGTGTAACATCACCATGGATATTAGGTCATGGACAAACCAAGGAAGAGATCTGCTTAAAAAAGGAATCTGTTAAAAACCTAAAAGAGGATATGCTAGGAATTGAAATTCTTGAATAAGTCCCCCAAGTCCCCCAATTGAATGCCCAAAAACTTTCTTCAAGGGCATTCTTTTTTTTCTTTTTATTCAAAATTTTCTTACTATCCAAAATTTTCTTACTATTCAAAAAAGTTTATTATGAAAACCCTTGGCATAAATACTTAGCTATATCGCAGATAGTTGAGGTTAAAATTTTTGTAAAATCCTTCTTTGTCAATTTGCCATTTATTTTATCAATAGAAAAGGATACCTCATGTTTCAACAATAGGACTTAGTACGTTTTTTGTAATCAACAACCTCGCTTTAATACAGCGCATGCTTTCATATTACCAACAGACCTCGCCTTTTAGGGAGAGGTTGTTGATTTTTTCTTACTAAACGCCTTAGAAATTAAAGAACTTAAAAATGAAAAACCTCTCGGCATAACTGCCGATCTATCTCACGAAGTAATTAAAGACTAAAAAGAATTAATAATTTAAAAATTAAAGTAAAAAAACAAAATTTCTTGCGTTTAAGATTCTACTCTTTAGAATCACTGCTTAATAATTTTTTTATCCTATCAAACATCTCTGCAAGTTCTTGACCTTTCTTAGTAAGAGATAAAAGCTTTAGTCTTCCTTGTTTATTAAAAACAACAATACCTTCCTTCTCCATTTCCTTTAAAACCTTTACCACATGAGAATATGTACAATCAGCGTTTTTGGCAAGCACTGATGAATAAGTTGCACCCTTTGCATTCTTCAAAAATAAAATCATCTCAACTGGTTTTTCTCTCAAAAAAGTCGTATATATCTTACTGAATTCTTCTTTTCTAAAACTCCCTATCATTTGTCTTCCCCCCAATTCTAATATATTGATTGGAGCATATATCTTATATTAATATCTTTCTGTTTTAAATTTTTAATAATACTCTTCAAACAATCTTATATGTTGCTTTTATAGACAATAAAATTAAATAATCAATAGATTAAAATACTAGTTTTAAAATAGTAACTAAAAAGGGGCGAATCATTATGTATGTTGTAAAAAAAGAAAAAGAAACAATAAAAACCTTAGAAACTTCTATAATAGATTTGAAAGGCGCAAATGTAATTGGATCAAAGATTTCAATGGATATATTATCCTTAACAAGCAACGAAAGCTTGAACGTATCACAACTTTCCCAAAAATTAAAAGTTTCAGAACAAAAGATCTATTACTATATACACAAGATGGCTATTTCAAGGTTAGTAAAAGTAGTAAAGACTCAAAAAGTTAATGGCTCACTTCAAAAGTACTATCAAGCAACTTCAGCTTCATTTTTGATACCTTTTGGGGAATTTAAAAAAACAAACGATGTTTCATTCCAAAACAAATCAGAGTATCTTGAGCCCTTTGTTCTTAACGGAAAACTAAATGCAAAAATTATAGTAGGCAGTCCAGAACCTCACGGACCTGAAAAAGCAAGATCTAGAGATGGCTATTATGGAATAGATTTTGCATTATTTTTAGGAACTTTTCTCAACTTTGTTCCACAGCCAATAGTAATGCTTGACACAGAGACAAGGGAAAGCGATCTGAAATCTAATCTAATTATAATTGGTGGACCCATCGTAAACAAGGTATGCGAAATATTTAACTCAAGCCTTCCTATCAATTTTCAGAGAAAAGAAGGGTTAAGTGTATATTCTAAGCTCTCAAACAAAGTATATTATGATGATGAAACAGGAATAATAGTAAAAGAGAATAATCCATTTTCAAAAGGTCATAAAATCTTGATTCTTGCAGGAAAAAGGTTTTCTGGGACAAAGAGTGCAATCCTTGCTTTTCTAAAACATTTTAACGAGATTAAAAAAGGAAATATTTATGACCCAAGGGTTTTAGCAAAAGTAGTAATAGGAGTGGATTTGAACTCAGATGGGTTTGTTGATGATTGTGAGATTGCTGAATGATTTCTGAAGGTTTTTTTAATAGAATTACAACCTACTCAAAATAGAAGTTGTTTATATTGTAATATGTTTTAAAATTGCGTTTTTTCTAAATCTCTTCTTGTATATGGAAAACTATTTAAATAATTATCTACTTCGCAGTAGTATTTTACATTTTAAACTTTTTGTATTTTTGTTTATGTATAAAATAATGCGAGGGATAAAAAATGGGATTATTTAAGAAGGAAAGTAAGGGTCTAGAGCAGATTACTGAAGCTGAGATTCTTGGAGCAGATAGTGTTGATATTGGAGGAAAACATCCTATAAGAAATACTATTGCAACTGGGTTAGCGATTGTTAGTATGGGGCTTGCGGTATCTGAATATAATAAAGCTAAAGCTGGTTTAATAGATTACAATTGGGTTAAAGGATTTTCTGATGATTTTGTCAATTTTATGGAAACAAAGGTTGGAGGCTGGGAATTAGTTAATAATTCTAAGTACTTAACTGCAATCAAAGAAGATCTTACCGAATTTGTGCGAAAAATGCCAGAAAGATATATTGAAAGACATCCAGAACAGAACCCAAACCTTTCACTAAATTATTCAATGGATTTTAGAGCGTATGACCCTGTCAAAAAGGAGCAAGGATTAAAAAATATAGCAGATGTGATTTCCAGCTTCAAAGATGTCCATGTGATGAGAGAAGACTCCTCAAAAATTCCAACTGAGGCAGTGAATATTGCCAAACAGATCTACAACAATTTGGGTGAACCTAGAAATATTGTAGGTTTACAGATTGCTGATTTAGACGGGGATGGAGGTACTGTTAGATTTTACTTCTATAATACAGCCATTGCTGATCCTGAAAGAAGAGGTTCTTCAGCACTATATTACATAGGGTCAAAAAAGGATTTCTATCAACTTATCAAGGAGACAGAAAACAATTTTCCAGATGTCTCGAAGTATCCTTTGTTTTCAGACCCAACAAAAATAGAATAAACTTTTTTTTTATTTTATTTAGTTGTTTAGTTTAACTTTGAGATATGATTTTTCAATTCATATCATTTTTTCGTTATTTTAGTTGTTCAGCATCGCTGATTAACAAAAACAAAGTGGGGGATTCAAATTGAAAATTAAGAAAAGTTTAACATTAATAATCTTCATATCTATCATTTTCATAAATGTTCTTTTTAGTGTGGGTGCTTCGTTATCAGATTACAATGGGCAGACAAATTTTAGTTGCAGTTTGTTTGATGTGCTATTTGGACGATGTAGTCAGTCAAACACTTACACTTTAGCGTCCTCAAGTGTATGTGGGAACGGGATATGTGAATCAGATGAGACTATATTTGATTGTCCTGAAGATTGCGGTCTTCCACCAAGCTATTGTGGTGATGGCGTTTGCGATCCTGATGAAAACTCCTTAACCTGCCCTGAAGATTGCGGTCTTCCACCAAGCTATTGCGGTGATGGCGTTTGTAATGCTGATGAAAATTCTTTAACCTGCCCTGAAGATTGCGGTCTTCCACCAAGCTATTGCGGTGATGGCGTTTGTAATGCTGATGAAAACTCTTTAACCTGCCCTGAAGATTGCGGTCTTCCACCAAGCTATTGTGGTGATGGCGTTTGTAATGCTGATGAAAATTCTTTAACCTGCCCTGAAGATTGCGGTCTTCCACCAAGCTATTGCGGTGATGGCGTTTGCGATCCTGATGAAAACTCCTTAACCTGTCCTGAGGATTGTGGTTTACCTCCTAGCTATTGTGGTGATGGCGTTTGTGACCCTGATGAAAACTCCTTAACCTGTCCTGAGGATTGTGGTTTACCTCCTAGCTATTGTGGTGATGGCGTTTGTGACCCTGATGAAAACTCCTTAACTTGTCCTGAGGATTGTGGTTTACCTCCTAGCTATTGTGGTGATGGCGTTTGTGACCCTGATGAAAACTCCTTAACTTGTCCTGAGGATTGTGGAGAGCCAATGTGTCAACCAGGAAGTGTAGAAAATGTTTCTTGTGGCTGGGAAGGTTATACAGGTCCTCCATTAGGTGAATGCAGAGCAGGAACAAAATCAAGAGTATGCAATGAATTAGGAATTTGGGATAACTGGTCTGAATGCATTGGTGCTATTTATCCTGTTCCTGAGGTTTGTGACAATAAAGATAATGATTGTAACGGATTAATAGATGATAATCTTTTTCAGGTATGTGGAATAACCGATGTTGGCGAATGCACCTTTGGTACTGAAACCTGTAGTGCTGGTTCTTGGGTTGGTTGCACCGCCATCTTTCCAAAGCCTGAAGAGCCAAACGGCAAAGACGATGATTGCGATGGTATAATCGAT
>Ga0334885_1001706_pt1 | contig 25512 bp, 16 predicted proteins | sample GraSluR1_MG_8_FD_207233 | JGI IMG/M metagenome (GOLD analysis project Ga0334885, IMG submission 207233) | Sludge microbial communities from methane-producing bioreactor in Wageningen University, Netherlands - Granular Sludge_31_05-R1 | ecosystem: Engineered > Bioreactor > Anaerobic >...
CCGCCGACGCCGTGCCGAAAAGGGGATTTGGCAACGTCGCTTCTACGAACTTCGTTTCATCGTTATGTGCGACTTGGCGAATACTCCATCGAGTGGGGCGGCGGCGATGCATGGTATGGCGATGGATTCAGCCGCCTGGAATGATTGGTGCGTACAAGCACGCACCCTACCTGGCTGTGCCATTCGTGCGGAAGTGAGGCAGCGAAGAGAGCGGCTGGTGCTGAGGGCGCGGGGCGCGGGGCAGCACGGCCCTCGCGCTGGGCAGGCAGGGCGGCGGGCTTCGTATTAGGAATCGGAGCCGGCGGCAGGCGTTCCGTGTGCTCCTCTCACGATGCGGTCGCTGGGTAGCGGAATAAACCGCACTGGGCCCGATCGGCAGGGGGGTTGGACAAAGACCGACGGTGGGGATACAATCAATAGGAGTCGCTGAAAGGCAACCTCGTGCCACTGGGGAGATAACCGGATGACAACACGGCAACCGCGTTACAGCAAAGAAGAGCACGCGCGCCGGGGCATGGAACACTATGACCAACGGGTGCGAGCGCAGGTGGAATCGGGCAACCTGGGCAGGATCGTAGCGATTGACGTGGACAGCGGCGACTTCCAGTTGGCCGACGACAGCCTCGCGGCAGCGAGCCAACTCTTGGCTCGGCGCCCGGATGCGCAAATCTGGTGCGTGCGGATCGGCTATCCCGCCGTCCACCGCTTCGGCCCACGGACCGGGGCGGTACAAGCATGATGACCGGCGTCGTCAATGCCGCCTTGGAGGCTTCGCTCCGCTTGAGCATGGAAGATACGCACGGTCAAGTGCATGAGGTCGAAGCGATTCTGGACACTGGTTTCAATGGGTTTCTCACGTTGCCTTCCGCGGTGATCCGCGCGCTGGGACTGCCGTGGCGATATCGCCAACAAGGACAACTGGCCGATGGCAACTTCCGAGTCTTGGACGTGTTTGCGGCGACCATCCTATGGGACGGCCAGCGGCGCACGGTGGAAGTCGAGGCGCTGGATGCCCAGCCGCTCATCGGCATGGCGTTGATGCGCAGATATGAGTTGCGGGTCCACGTGAAATCTGGTGGCGTGGTGACGATTGCCGGGGCGCCTTGAAAGTGGCTTACAGGACATGCCCAACTTGGCCGAACCATGCCACGCTCATTCCCTCGTTGCCAAGCTCCGGCTTGGGAACGAGATCGTAAGCGCCATCGAGAAGTAGGGCCGGCCCGTTCGTAGTGCCTTTGCCCGACGGGTTGCCCGTGATGGGCGTGGTATTGGCCGATCAGGTCAAGAGCCTCGATTGGGTCGCGCGGGAGTGTGCGCGTATCGGTGTGCTCCCGGGACAAGTCGTGGCACAAGTGCTGCGGAGACGGAACACCTTGCTCGACGCAAGGGCCGAAGGCAGACAGGTCGCCGTCATTCCACGGCGATGGCGGCGATTTCGTAGACGTCGACGCGCGGCACGGTGAACGCGACGACGCCGGCCTGCTGCTCGAAGGGCAACTCGCGGTCGGCGGTCCGGTCGGGGCCGGCCAGGGCGACCGATTTCGCGCGGCTCCCGCGGGGGAGGCGGACCCGGGCCACCACGTCTTGCGCCGGGCCGTCGGAGCGGTAGTTCACGAAGTGCACCAGGCGCCGGCCGGGCTGCTCGGTCAACTCGCAGCAGAGGCCGTCGGGCCCGTCCACCCACATCGCCGGTTCGTTGTCGCACGCCCGGCGAATCGCCGCGAGCACGTCGGCCTCGTCGGGCACGCGCATGGCCCGCGCGGCGGGCAGATCGTCCAGCGCGGGCGACGGGCGGGGCCTCATCCATTCGTCGTGCGTGGCGGCGGGGCCGATCGTGCATACGCGCCCGCCCGACGCGGCGTACGCACGGATCTTCCGGATCTGTTCGTCGGAGAGGGCCGCGGCCCCGGCCAGGACCAGCACGCGATATTTCGCCAGGTCGTCGAGCTGGTGGTCGTACACGATCTGGAAGGCGGCGCGCCCGGCGATCAAGGCGTCTTCGACGCGGGACGTGATTTGGGCCAGCGGAACGCCGCCGAAGACCTGGGAGGGGAAGCTGCGCAGCACGGCGACGTCGGCCACCACGTCGGCGTCGCGCAACAGGTCGCGTCGCCGGTGGAAGAACCGGATGTACGGATCGAGGTTCTCGGCCATCGGGGCCTCGTTTCCCGGCTTGCGCCAGATCGTCCCGTACTCGAACCAGCAGACCGCACCGAGGCAGTCGCGGTTGAAGGCCATCGATTCGGCCATCTCCAGGGGGGTCGTGGTGTAGCAGAAGGCGACGTTGTCCATCGATTGGGCCACCTTGTAGGTGCGGATCCGCGATTGCAGGCGGCCGTCGCGGTAGCCGGGCTCGCGTCCCTCGTCCCAGAAAGCCTCGCCCCCCTGGAGCAGCCGGCCGTGGTCGATGGGAGGCCGGATCGCCGCGCCCACGCCGCCGGGATTGCATTCGAGCAGCACGTCGCGGCGCAGCGACCGCGCGAATCGGCCCATGGCATGGTACGAATCGGCGAGCGATCGGCAGCAGAAGTCGTCCCAGGCGTGGCGCAGCAATGGCGGCGACTCGCCCGACGGCGGCCCGGCGGCCCCCAGGTCGGCAATCCGCATTTCGCGAAGCTCGGCGGGCGTGAAGGTCGCGCCGAGATACTCGCGGAACCGCGCGACCGAGTTGGCATCCCAGCCCGGGCCGACCGCGTAGTTGTCGAAGTGGACCAGGTCGGTCCGGATGTCCTCGACGGCGAAGCGGACGATCTCTCGATAGAAGGCCTGGGCGCCGGGGTGGTTGCGATTCCAGTAGTAGCGGTACTTGGCCCCGCCATAGGTTCGCGGCGCGCCGTCGGGGCCGCGCACGACCCAGTCTTCGGCCTCGGGAACCTCCGGGAAGAACAGCTCCCAGATGAACGCGCCGCTGTAGACGTACACGCCGACGCGGAGTCCCGCCTCGCGGCACAGCCCGGCGAATCGCACCGCGTCGGCCATGCTCTCGCGTTCGGCTTCGAGGCCGCCGCCCTTGTAGCAGTGCATCATCACGAAGTTGATGCCGCGATCCTTGAGCCGGGCGATCATCTCGGGGCTGTGTTCGCGGCGATAGGCTTCGCGCTGCTCGGCCGTGGGCTCGTACCCGCTGCTCCCGTCGCGGCGCACGCGGAACAGCAGGGGCTCCCAACTGCCGGCCATCACCATGCCGTCGCGACGGAGCCACTCGGGTCGTTGCTCCCTCGGCAGGGTGAGAGGCTCGGCCCGCGCCGAGCCCACGAGCAGGAGGCCGACCAGCAGGATTCGTCGCAGGGGCATGGGGATCTCCTTTCGCAGAGCGTGTGGTCGCGGGGCGAAACGGCGCCGCCGCCAGCATGACGGGCCGGCCGATTCCCGTCAACGCGCCGCGCGCCGGTTTCGAGCGGCCCGATCGTGGGGAGAAGAGGATTTCGGGAGCGGACCCCGGTCGTCAATCCCTACATGATGGGTCTGTACCGAGCAGAAGCGCGAGGGGCTGTCGGAGTCGAGGCCCGGCCGCGGGCGTTCGTCGCCGAGCCCGGGGCCGAGTTGACGCGGAGAGTCCGCAAGAAGCGGCTGGCCGGATTGGCGGACGCCTTCCTCACCGAGTCGGTCCACCTGGGGTCCTCGTCGCAAGATGTCGTCGACGGGATGGAGACCGATCGCGTGACGACACGTGTGACGCAGCATGTCGAACAGATCCTCGATGAACAGGCAGACTTGCTCAGACCTGCCCTGCGTCGCTACCATGAAGCGGGACTCGCGGGCAGAGCCTTGCCCGATCGGCTCGACGACAATTCGTGCCGGGGACTGGTGCAGCATGTTGAGGATCCTCGTTGTTTCCGATGCCTCGGGCGAGACGGCGGAGCGCGTGGTTCGGGCCGCGCTGGCCCAGTTCGGCGGCGCCGCGGTCGACGTGACGCGGTGCCGGAACGTCCGAACCTCCGAACAGATCGCCGCGTTGGTCGGGCGGGCCGCCCGCGACGGGGCGCTGGTCGTCCACACGCTGGTGTCGAACCGGCTCCGCCAGCGGATGCTCGAGCAGGCGCGGCTTCACGGCGTCGATTCGCTCGACATGCTGGGGCCCCTGCTCGACCGGCTGACGACCCATCTCAAAGTTTCACCCCACGAGAAGCCGGGGCTCTTTCAGCAGCTCGTCGGATCGAGGTCGCGCGAGATCGAGGCGGTCGACTTCGCCCTGGGCCACGACGACGGCCGCGACCCCGACGGCCTGGCCCGCGCCGAGGTCGTGCTGGTGGGCGTGTCGCGAACCATGAAAAGCCCGACGATGCTCCAGCTCGCGCTCCGCGGCTGGTTTGCCGCGAACGTGCCCATCGTGCCCGATCTCGATCCCGACCCGGCCCTGCTGGCCCTGGCGCCGGATCGCGTTTTCTGCCTCGAGCTGGCGGCCGAGCGGCTGCGCGATCTGCGGCGCGAGCGGGCCCTGGTCGAAGGCATTCCGCTGGAGCCGTACGCCTCGCTGGCCGGCGTGGCGCGCGAGCTCGAGCTGGCCCGGCAGCTCTGCCGCAAGCACCGCTGGCGCCGGATCGACGTGACGAGCAAGTCGGCCGAAGAGGCCGCCCGCGAAATCATCGCCCTGCTTCACGAGAGCGGCGAAAGCCCCGCGGTGCCCTGATCGGCGTTCAACCGCCCGCGAAGGCGATCCCGGCCAGCTCGGCCAGATCCTTCTTCCACGCGCAGACGTCGTTTCGGCTGAAACGCCCGAGATGGTCGTGCCCGCAGGCGCGGGCCATGACCTGCATCAGCTCGACCGACGCGTTCAGGAAGCGGGCCAGTTGGGCCGCCGACTTGTCGACGTCGATGCGCGCGCGGAGGTCTTCGCGCTGCGTCGCCACGCCCGAGGGGCAGTTGTTCGTGTGGCAGATGCGGGCGGCCACGCAGCCGATGGCCTGCATGGCCGCGTTGGCCAGCGCCACGCCGTCGGCCCCGAGGCAAAGGGCCTTGATGAAGTCGGCCGGCGTGCGGAGCCCGCCCGTGACGATCAGGGTCACGTCGGAAGAGCCGTGCTCGTCGAGATAGCGGCGGGCGCGGGCCAGGGCGGCGATCGTCGGCAGCGAGATGTTGTCGCGGAAGAGCACTGGGGCGGCCCCGGTGCCGCCGCCCCGTCCGTCGACGATCACGTAATCGGCGCCGGCCTGCAGGACGAATTCGAGGTCGCGCTCGACGTGCTGGGCCGAAATCTTGAATCCGACGGGGATTCCGCCGGTCAGGGCGCGCACTCGATCGGCGACCCGGCGAAAGTCGTCGGGCGTCGACAGGTCGGGAAATGCCGGCGGCGAGACGGCCGGCTGACCTTCGGGGAGCCGGCGGACCTGGGCGATCTTGCCGCGGACCTTGTTGCCGGGCAAGTGGCCGCCCGTGCCCGTCTTGGCCGCCTGCCCCCCCTTGAAGTGAAGCGCCTGGACCCTTGGGAGCAGGTCTTCGGAGAAGCCGAATCGAGCCGACGCCAGTTCGTAGAGATAGCGGCCGTTGGCCGCCTGCTCTTCGGGCAGCATACCGCCCTCGCCCGAACAGATGCCCGTCCCCGCCCGATCGGCCCCTTTCGCCAGGGCGATCTTCGCCTCCTCCGACAGCGCCCCGAAACTCATGTCGGAAACCAGCAGCGGGATTCTCAGCCGAAGCGGCTTTTGCGCCCGGGGGCCGATCACCAACTCGGTGCCGACCGCGGCGTCCTCGGCCAGCGGCCTGGTCGCCAGTTGGGCCGTGAGGATTTGGACGTCGTCCCACGACGGAAGCTTGTTGCGAGGCACGCCCATCGCCTCGATCCGACCGTGGCGGCCCAGTTGCGCGAGGCCGTCTCGCGCCAGGGCGTGAATCAGCTCGAGGGTCGGCTCCTCGGGCGTGTTTCTTGCCGGCGGGGCCTCGGCCGAATCGCCCGACGGGGCTTGAACCTCGGGGCGCTCGGGCTCCGCGTCGAGACGGGCGTGGCTCCCGTCGCAATACGGGGGCTTCTTGGTCCGCTTGCACAGGCAGAGCAAGACCGTCTTTTCTTTTTCGAGGGTAAACGGCAAGGGCAGGAAGGGCGTGCTTCGATGCGATCCGTCGCAGAACGGCTGCGACCTCGACTCGCCGCAGGCGCACCAATAGTGCTCGCCGGCCGGAAGCTTCCTCCGCACGGGCTTGCGCTGCGCCACCCGGGGCAGGCTCTTCTCGGCATCCGAGGCAGGCGGCTCGGGGGCGATCGGCTCCGCGCGACCGGGCGCCGCCCCGGCCGGCAAGCGGCGTCCTCGAACCAGAAGCATCAGCACGGTGGCCGCCGCGCCGACGGCGACGAAAGCCAGTCCGACGAGGGCGTTGACGACGGGATTCATGGGACACTCTTCCGTGGCTTCGCGACCGGCGTGCGAGCGATCCGTGCCGTGAAGAACGGGGCTCGATCGAGTCGCTGCTACTGAGACGGCTTGACGTACGTCGCGGTCAGATACCGCACGATTTGGGCGAGTTCCGAGTCGGTGCCCGAGAGCCCTTCCTCCACCATCCGCGCCACCAGGTCGCGGGCGTCATCCTCGGAACGCAACTCGTGACGCTCGACGAGCTGCAAGGGATGGCACCCGGCGCACTTCGCCTCGAACAGCGCCCGGGCGCGGCCGGCATCGTAGGCAGACGACTCGACCTCGGCGACCGCCACGGCCTCGGCGGCGCGGCGGCGCTCGTTCTGCTGGGCTCGCGCGCTTTGGGTCGACTGCTGAAGCCGCGGCGAGATGGCGATCAGATAGGCCGTGACCTGCCACTGCTCGCGCTCGCCGAGCGGATCGAACAGGGTCGTGCGATCGGCCATCCGCCGGACGGTGCTGCGCCAGTTTTCGGGGGTGCGGGGCCGTGCCAGCACGGTCCGCAGATCGTGACACGCGACGCACTGCCCTCGCAGCACGCCGCGGCCGGCGCGCAGCGACTCGGCCGAGGCCAGCAGCGACGACTGCGCGTCGTCGAGCCCCGTCTGGGCGAGCTGGGCCCGAACCCGCGCCACGTTCTCGTCGGCGAAGATGCCGCCCTCCGCGACCGTGTGCTCGATGACCGCCTCGTGCAGCGCGTGGGGAGCCGACAGCCCGATGAGCACCACCGAGCCGACCAGCAGCGTCGCGCCGAGATGGGTCGCCAGCGTGGCATCGAGTCGCGGGAAGAACCGCACCACGACGATCTTCAGAAGCAGGACGGCCCCCAGGGCCATCCCCAGGGCAATGTGGATCGCGCTTCGGGCGGGAAACTCAATCTGGTAGGTCCACAGCCGCGGCACCATCTGCCACAGGAAGAACAAGTAGATGGCGACAAACGCGTATCCGAACGCGCGGTGGGCGGCGACGAGCGAGCCGCGCAACGCGCCCGCCGCGCTCGGCTCGCCCTCGACCTTGCGCGGAAAGGCCGACGAAGGGGCGCCGCAGGCCGGGCACTTCCAGTCGTCGGGCAGGTCGCGCCAAGGCCGCCCCTGCTCTGCCTCGTCGTACACGTACCCGCAAACCGAGCACTCGTATCGAGCCATGCGCGCCCCTCGATTGCCGCAACCCAGGTCCGATGCACCGCCGATCCGCCGGCGAACGATGCCGGATTATCGCCCGAATCGTCCGGCCCCGCAATCGGCCGCAAACCAGACACGTGACGCCCCAGGACCGCGGGCTTCAAGTCGCCGAAGCGACCAACTGCTCGACGAACCGGCGAGCCTTCTTGGCTTCCTCAAGGGTGTGGGCCGGGTCGCCGGGGGCGAGGGTCTCGACGAGCAGGGGGCCGTGCGTGAAGCCGTCGCGGCGGAGCCGCGCCATCAGGGCCGGGAAGTCGACCTGGCCTTCGCCCGGCGATACGGCCACGTTCTTCGGATGCTTGTAGTCCTTGACCGACATGCCGGTGATCAGTCCGCCGACCGCCTCGGCGTCGACGACCGGGTCGATCCGGCCGTCGGAATAGTAGTAGATGTTGCCCGGGTCGTACATGAGCGTGAAGCACTCGTGGCCGACCAGCTCGACCGCGCGGCGCAACTGGGGGCCCGTGCCGGTCGTTCCGCCGTGGGGCTTCAGCACGAGGACGACGCCGTTTTCCGCGGCATAGTCGCAGCACTCGGCAACGGTCTTGCACGACCGCTCGAAGGTCGCTTCGTCTCCGAGGTGCGCCAGCAGCACCGACCAGGCTCCCGCCGCGACGCAGTGGTCGATCATCGTCCGCAGGACGTCGCCGCCCGCGTGCAGGGGGACGTTGCCGCCGTAGACGTTCGTGATCGTGAGACCGCGTTGGCGGGCTTCTTCGCCCACGCGGCGGGCATGATCGGCCGTGGTGGCCGGGGCGATCACGCGGCCCGTCTCGGTCTTGGCTCCGGTGAGCCCGACGTACTGGAAGCCGGCCTCGGCGATGGCGTCCATGGCCACGCGGTAGTCGTCGCGGGCCCAGGGGCGGGTCCAGCAGCCGATCTGCCATCCCCGGTCCTGCAAGTAGGGCGGCGGAGCCGTCGCCGACGCCGGGGCGAGCCGGGGGGCCGCCACGCCCGCCGCTCCCGCGGCCAGGGTTCGGGCGAGAAACGTGCGCCGCGTCACGCGTGGGGGGGGAATCATGAAATCGGTCTCCTTATGCGTTGCCGTTGCTCGATCCCCAGACGGCGGCCCGATTGCCCGCCGAACGACGATCACGATATCGCAGGGCGCACGCCGTCACAAGCGGCAAGACGCTTGCCCTGCGCAGCCTCGCCGGGTAGAACCTCTCGGTGAACCACGACTCGCGTGCCCAAGCGCCGGAAGGGAATTCCATGGACGTCTTCGAAGCCATCGCCAGACGCTACAGCTTTCGGGGCACCTTTCGCGACGCGCCGGTGCCTCGCGAAGATCTCATCAAGATCGTCCTGGCCGGTATCCACGCGCCGTCGGGCAGGAACGAGCAGACCACCTCCTTTGTCATCGTCGACCAGCCCGACCTGCTCGGCCGGATCGCCGAAATCGTCGACAAGCCGGTCTGCCATACGGCCAAGGCGATGATCGCGTGCGTGATCGATCCGCGGCCCGTGATGGGAAACACCTCGTTTGCGATCGAGGACTGCGCGGCGGCCGTCGAAAACATGCTGCTGGCCGTCACGGCGCTGGGCTACGCCACGGTCTGGCTCGACGGCGTGTTGCGCGGCGACGGCGTCGCCGAACGCATCGGCCGGCTGCTGGGCGTGCCCGAGGCAAGAGCCGTCCGCATCGTCCTGCCCCTCGGCGTGGCCGACGCCCCCGGCGTTCAGAAGGAAAAGCGGCCCTTCGAGCAACGCGCGTGGTTCAACCGGTGGGGCGGAAGCTGATCGGGCCCGGCAAGTCTCGCCCGAGACGTTCCGCTCGTCTTACTTCACGTATTCGATCACGAGTTCGGCCGGCTTGCCGCCCTCGCGCGACACGTAGTCGACGCCGTCGCGGCCCGTGGGATCCAGGGCCAGGCTCAACTCTTCGACGCCTTCGAGCGAAAGCTCCAGCGGGATGTCGACGACCTGGTTCTCGGCAACCGGGCCGATCTTGGCCACGACGTCGCCCAGCTTGGGACGGGCGTTGTACGTGACGCTCTTCTCGCTCCACGGGTCGGTCACAAGCCGAACCTGCCCCGCGTCGCCCGTGGGATTGCCCGCATTGGTGAGCCGGAGCACGGCCGAGACGAGCTTGCCGTCGATGGCCAGCGGGAACTTGAGATAGGCGATGCTGTGATGGTGATCGCCCATCTTCCGGTCGCCGCCGTCGACGTTCAAGCGGGTGTGGTCGCCGAAGTTCTGGGCCGGCGACGACTGCGTGGCATGCGTGTCCTCCGCGGCGGCGACGACCGTGCGTCGCAGGTCGCCCAGGTACTCGAGCTCGGTTTGCTTGCGGCATTCGACCGTCCCGTCGGCGTCGACGAGACGGAACCCGACGGCGTGCGTGGCCGCCGATCCCTTCTTGGCCACGGCGGCCTTCAGGGCGATCGTCGTTCTCTCGCCCGAGGGCACGTGGACCGGCGCCTCGCGGGGCGTGACGTCGAAGCCCTCAGGCGCGTCGACGTGGAGCGTGCCGGTGAAATCGGCCTCCTTGTTGTTGACCACGACCAGTTCGCCCGGCTGCTCGGGCTCGGCGTCGTTCAGCAGGAACGACGGCACGGCGAAGCCGAGGGTGAGCACCTGTTCGCGCTCGACCTCGATGGCCTGGAGGACGGGCATCTCATCGGGGGAGGGCTTGGGCGACTTGGGCACCAGCTCCAGGGTGAGTTCGTCGTCGGCGTCGATCCCCTTGAACTCCTTGACGAGGGCCCGGTTCTTGGCGCCGGCCTCCTTGACGACGTCGAGGCCCTCGGCCACGACCTTGCCTTGAAGCTTGACGTCGAACACGCGTTTGCCCGGGGTGTCGTGGTCCAGCTCGGCCAGCGCCAGCCGCACGGTGTAGCGGGCCGTGCCGTCGACCGGCTCGGCCAACGGCAGCTTCAACTGGCCGAGGCCGCGCGCCCCCGAGCAGAACAGCCACGGCTTGTCGGTGCCTTCGATCGAGCGGCGCGCGGGGTCGTGCTCGAAGTAGCTGCCGCCGGGCAGGAACGAGACTCCGGCGCTGGTTTGGAGCACGAGCGAGCCGCGGGGCCGAGGATACCCGAGCCACAGGCGGCCGGCCTCGTCTTTGCGATCGCCCGGCACACCGAAATTCAGCGCCAGGCGCCGAACCGGGGTCATGGGGCCGGGCTGGCTGTAGTAGGCCCACTGGCGGTTCTCATCCTTGGTCTTGAAGACCACGGTGCAGACGTTGGGGAAGGGGCACATGCAGCCCGAACTGGCCTCGGGAACCAGGAGCAGTCCGTTGGCGGGTACGAAGTTGATCCAGCACCCCGGGCGCTGCGAGCCGAAGTGCTGTGTGCCGTCGTCGCCGACCAGGTCGTACCACCCCAGGGTGTAGGAGCGGAAGAGCAGCGTGTGAGGCGAGGCGGCCGGACATCCGCAGTGATGGCCCGGCCGGGCGAACTGCCAGACCTCGTCCCGCCCGGTCACCGGATGAATGCGTGTTTTCTGCTCGCCGGTTCGCAGGTCGTAGGCCCACGGCTCGGCGTGCAGCGTGTCGCCGACCACGACGGGGCGCACGCGGTAGCCGATCGTTTTCTCCCAGAGCAGGCCGCCGTCGCCTCCCGACAGGGCGACGACCCGCCGCGACTCGAACTGCCCGGCGAAAAACTGTTGCCAGTAGTGTCCGTCGAGGAACACGCCGAAGAGCAGGAGGACGTCGCGGTCGTAGATCGCGCCCAGCGAGCACCAATAGGAGCCGCCCACCGCGCCGGAAACCTCGACGGGCCTTTCCCAGAGCTTGCTTCCGCGGACGGCATCCAGGGCAACGACGCGATGGACCGACGTTTCGAGCTTGTCGTCGCCGGCCGGCTCGCCCGCGCGCCGCCGGGCTCGAAGCTGTTCGGCCAGCGCCTCGCGGCGCTCGGTGTCGGTCACGCCTGCGTCGGCGAAGTAGAAGCGCCCGTCGCCGATGGCGATCGCGCCCTGGGCGATGCTCTGGCCTTCCTGCTTCCAGCGGAGCTTTCCGTCGGCCAGATCGAGGGCGAAAACGCAGTCGGCGGTCCGGCCCTTGACCGTGCGGGAACCGTACAGCAGTTCGCCGACCACGCCCACGTACCCCCAGAGTCGAGGCTCGCCGTCGGGGGCCGGGGGCATCGCGTAGGTCATTCGGGTCTCGCCCGTGGCGGCGTCGAGCCGGAGGCACTGGTCGCCGACGGCCACGAAGAGGCTGTCGTCGTTGACCGCGGAGTTGCCCGCGTCGTGGGTCACGCTGACGCGCAGGGCCCCGCGGATTTTCCGCTCCCAGAGCTTCAGGCCGTTGTAGGCGTCATAGGCCATGATCGCGTTTTCGCCCGCGCCGATCCGGTCGGCCGAGCCCTCGCCCAAGACGAACACCCGGCCGCCGATGGCCAGGGGCGCGGCGGCCCGGCGATGGCGCTCGGCCATCTGGGTCGGGCCCGGGTCGCCAAACCAGAGCAACCCGAGGGGGCAGCGCACCAACTGATCGTCGCTGCACGTCGTGTTGCCCGGATTGGCGTATTGGTGGGTCCAGCTTCCCGCGCCGGGCAGGGGCCCGCGGCGGAAGTCGAGCCATCGGCCGTCGTCCTCAATGACCTGCCCCCCGTCGACCTTCGCTTCGGCCAGCCACCGGCGCATGGCCGCGGCCTCGAGGGCCTTGGCCTTGCCGTCGGCCGCGGCGGGCTGGCCGATCGAGATCGCGCCGCCCAGGGGCTTGAGCATGCGAATCGCCTCGTCGGCGCCCGCGGGCATCCGGCCCGAGACGATCGCGTCTTCCGAGACGACCAGGTTGGCGAAGTAGTCGGAAAAGGGCACCTCGGTCAGCTCGGCCTGCTCGACCAGCACGCGCGCGCCGTAAAGCCCGGCCGCGTCGAGCGCCTTGCGAGCCGCCTCGACCTTCTTGGGATCGGGCTCGACGCCGCAGATCGTCAGCTCGGTACGCCGGGCCAACTCGAAGGCCAGGCGCCCCGTGCCGCACCCGAGCACCAGGCAATATCCGCGCTCGATGCCCGTGGCGCGGACGATGCGCTCGGCGGCCGCCTCGAAAACCGGGGTCCACTCGTCGCGCGGGAAGGGCGAGTCGGCGACCGGTTGCTCGATCGCGCCGAGCGCCGGCGAGCCCTCGGGTCCGAAGCAGCGAATCGCGCCCGTGTCGGAGCTGACGAAAAGGCGATTCTGGGCGACGGCCAGTCCGCGGGCGTTGCCGTCGATCTTGCCCGTCCACGGCGATTTGCCGTTCGCGGCGTCGTAGGCCACGACTTTGCCCGGGCCGCCCGCGAAGAGGATGTCCCCGGCCAGCACGAGCGACTCGTCGCAGTCGCAGGCGACGCGCCACATCTCGCCCGCCGCCATGTCGGCCTCGGCCTGGCGGAGTTGCTCGTCGACGGCGTCGAGGTCGGCCTGAAGCTGCTTGCGCCGTTCTTCCGGCGCTTGTCGGGCGGCTCGGAGGTCCCTTGTGAGGTCGCGCTTCTTGTCGAGCAGACTCTTGCGGCGGAGGCTCGCCGGCCCGTAGGTCGCGCGCTGCACGGCGAACAACTCGCGCCCCGTGGCCACGTAGAACGCCTCGGGGGTCACGACGAGCCGGTGGCCCCAGAACCAGGCCGAACGCGAGCGGTGCGACGCCTCGTCGTAGCCGATCAGCTCCTCGGTGCCGGTGAACAGCTCATCGCCGGCGAGCACGGCGCTGGCGCCGCCGATGATGTGCTCGATGTACGCCTCGTACAGCAGGCGGCCGTCGTTGCGGTCGAAGGCGGCGGGCGACACCCGGCCCAGAGGGACGAACAGGCGATCCTTCGAGGCGAGCAGATAGCCCTGCGGCGCGATGCGGCTTTGCGGCGCGGTGGCGCACGAGTCGTTGCGCCAGATCAGCTTCCCGTCTTCGGCATCGACCGCGTACATCGCGACGCCCTCGGCCGGAAAAATACCCGACCCGAAATAGGCGACGCCGTCGTCGATGAGCACGCCGGTTCGGACGGGCCAGAGCGAGACCATCTTGCCGCTGCCCAGCAACTTGTCGGGGCCCAGCCCGCCGTGGAACTTCCACAGCTCCTTTCCGTCGCCGGCGCGCAGGCAATAGACGAAGCCGTCGTCGGACCCGACGTACACCTTGCCGCGCCAGACGGTGGGCGCCAGGCGGACGGGCCCGCCCGTCGTCACGCTCCAGCGCACCCGGCCGGTCGCGGCGTCGAGCGAATAGACCTTCCCGTCGGCCGACGAGCCGAAATAGGCCGTCCCGTCGACGACCGCCACGTGAAAAGCGTCGTCGAAGTGGACCCTGCGCCGTTCGTTCAGCCCGTACCATCCGCCGACCGGGCGCGGATTCGGGTCGCCCCAAGCGGCCTGGGGCGCGTGCCGAGGCTGAAAGGTCCAGCACTCGGCCAGCGGCGGCTCGAGCGGCTCGTCGGTCACGCCGCTCCGCGCCGCGTCGCGGCGATAGGTGGGCCAGTCGCCCGCCCACGACGCGGCCGACGCGACAAACGCAACGACCATCGTGAGCCCCAGCAAACGCACGCCGAGCGCCGGCGCCCGATTCTCCCTCGTTTCGACGGAATTCGCCTTCCCACGGATCATGGTCGAGTCCTCCTGCGCTGATGATGATCGCGTGCCCCGCCGTGCAGGGGTGCCGGCCCTCAGAACCTTCTTGGCGACGAAGCGTGTCGTCACGGCCCATGTTATCGCAAGCCTCGGCCGGTTTCCACCGCGGCCGTCGAAACGACCGTGCGCGATTGGATGACGGCGCGGAGCGCGGGCATCTTGCCCGCATGGTGCGGCCGGGACGGCCGCGCACCCGAATCGCGCACGGTCATTCAGCGCTGGCCCGATCCCTCGCCGATGCAATAGACGGCCTGGTCGGTCCGCAGGATGATCTGGTTGCCCGACACGGCGATCGAGGCGTTCGCGCGCGTGCCGTCGTCGTCGAACACGTTGACGGCCAGTTGCTCGAACTGGGGCTTTGCGGCCAAAACGAAGGTGCCCCGCTCCTGGGAGACGGCGTAGAGCTTTCCGTCGGCGGCGACCATCGACGAGTAGACGATGCCCGGCCGGGGATCGAGCCGTTCCTGGTAGACGATCTCGCCCGAGCCGGCATCGAGGCAGATCGCGAATCCGCCCGACTCGTGGCACCAGTACAGATGCCCGTCGACGTAGACGGGCGACGAGACGTTCGAGCCCCGGGGGGCGGTCCAGAGCACGTGGGAGCGGGTCACGTCGCCTCGCCCGCCCGCGCGCACCGCGATGGCCGTGTTCTTGCGTCCCCCGATCGCGTAGACCACGCCGTCATGGGCGATCACGCTGGGACACACGTACCCGTCGGGAATGCCGTCGCAGTACCAAAGCTCCCGGCCGGTCTTCGGATCGAAGGCGGTCAATCGGTTGGGAACGTTGAGCACGACTTCCCGCTTTCGGCCCGCGTCGACCACGATCGGCGAGCTCCAGCAGCGGCGGATGCCGGGCGCCCGCCACGCGACCTTTCCCGTCGCCTTGTCCAGGGCCACGAGCGACTCGCTCTCGATGCTCGCGTTCACGATGACGAGATTCTCGAAAAGCACCGGCGAGGTGGCCGAGCCCCAGCCGTGGGTGCCCGAACCGACGCTCGTGCTCCACACGACGTCGCCGGTGAGGTCGAGGCAGTAGACGCCCGAGATGCCGAAAAAGGCGTACAGGCGCTCGCCGTCGCTGGCCAGCGTGCTCGAGGCGTAGCCGTGTTTCGAGTCGTTGCCGCGGCGGTACTCCGACTCGGGCATCCGGGCCGGAAACGTCTTCGACCATTCGATCTTGCCCGTGGTGCGGTCGAGGCACACCACGTGGCGAACCAGATCGGCCATGTCGCCCGGGTCGTCGACCGATTCGCCGTAACCCGAGTAGCAGGTCAAATAAACGCGCGACCCCAGCACGATCGGGCTCGACGTGCCCGGGCCGGGCAGTTCTTGCGTCCAAACGATATTCTTGCGGGAATCCCAGGTGACGGGCAGGTTCTCGGCCTCGGCGATTCCCAGGCCCCCGGGCCCGCGAAAGCCGGTCCAGTCGGCGCCCGGCGCTGCGTCTGCCCTCGCGAGCAGCGCGCACGCCAGGATCCCGTATTCCGCCAAACGGTAGAGACGATTTCGCATTCGATGGGTTCCTCGACAACGAATTTGGGGGGACGCCTACTTGTCCCTCAAGTGTAACCATCGGGCCGCCCGTTTCAAGAAGCGCCGTGCCGTTGTGATCCCGAACGGTCGTTGATGCGCCGGCGCCGAGTCGGCCCGACGCCGCTCGGCGCACCCCGGCGTCACTTGGCGGCCCGGGTCGCGCCGCGGTGCACGGGCGGTCGAGAATCGCCGCCGTCCAGGATATCCTTGACCCTCCGACGGGGCGTCTCCGTATTGCACCTTGGGCTCTCGATGCGTTGTAGGTTGGGCAGGTGTTTGCTCGCCTGCACCTTTGGGGGGACATGTGGCAAGGCGGACATCGAACGCCCCCTCCCGGCAGTCGGAGATCGGAGGGGCGGGAACCGACGCCGCCTTGGCCGAGGCGCGCCGTGCGGCCCGCGGCCGTTCCCAACCTCAGAGCGCTTCGGCGCGACGAGGCGTTTCGCTTCCCACGTTCCGCCGCCAAAAACCCGATGGATGCGACTCGTCGCCTCGGCGCCTTCTGGACCCTGCTCTTTGTTGCGGCGCCGGCGCCGGCCGCGGAGCCGCCCCGACGGGCCATCCGACTTCGCGACGTGACCGCGAAGTGCCGCATCGCCTTCCGCCACCACCACGGCGCCAGCGGCGAGCGATCCATCGTCGAGACGGTCGCGGCGGGCCTGATCGACCTCGACAACGACGGGCGCGTCGACGCGGCCGTCCTCAACGCGCCGGCCGCGTCCACGATCCCGCGCAACGAGTCGGAAACCGGCAACCACTGGCTCCCGCGCCGGCGCGGCGTCTGAAGACCCTCGCCAGCGAAGTGTCAAGTGTCAAAAGTTGACCCCAATACCTCACTCACAATACCTCAGGAGCCGGTCTTCGCGGCATTTTCGGATTTCTCGGCCAGCTCCCGCAAGTCGGACAGCAGTCTCTTCTGGGCGTTCTCCAACGATTCGATGCGCTTCAGGTGACGGGCCCGGGCCGCGGCCAGCTTCTCGCGGCGGTCGGCAATCATGCGGGCGACTTCCTCGGGAGCCACGCCGCCGCGGCTGTTGGTGACTTGGATGAAATAGGCCGGGTCGAGCAGCTCGCGGAGACGGGCATCGGTCATCCCCAGTTTCCTGCCAAGCACCTCTTCCGCCGCTTCCTCGAGCAGACTGGCGCGCGCTTCGGTCGCGGGGATCTTTTCTTTCTCGGATGCGAGCACGAATTGCTTCACGATGTCGTGCGCCGTTCGGTAACCAACCCCGTGGTCGCGCACCATCTGGTTGGCCAGCTCGGTGGACGCGATGTAGGATTCACGGATCACCGCCAGCATCCTCTCCGGATGCACCTTCAAGGTTTCCATCTCCCGCTGCATGAGGGTCACCGGTCTTTCGGAGGCCTCGAGGGCGGCCAGCGTCGGGTCCATCAGGTGCAGCATCGCGTGGGTGTCGCCGTGCGGCTCGCGCAGGCCCGCGATGGCCACCGAGGTGAGGTGCCCGATGACCTGGCCCGCATACAGGCCGATGATTTCCAAGCTGTTCGGGTTGGTGCTTTTCTGGGGCATCATGAAGCTCACGCCGTGGGACCCCATCTCGAGAAAACCATACTCCACGCCGGACCAGAACTTCATCTCCAGCGCCATTCGGCTCAGAACGTTGCAGACGTTGGCCAGCCCGGTGACGACCACCAGATAGCCGTCGGCGTAGCCTACCGCATCATTGGCGTTCTCAATCAAACCTTCCATCCCGAGGTATTCGCTGACCAGGTCGCGGTCAATGGGCCAACTGGTTCCCGCCAGCGCGCCGCACCCCATCTCGTTCAGGCTCATCAGGTGGTAGCCCTGTTCCAGGGTTTCCGCGCTGCGCTGGACGGCGTCGAAGCCCGAAAGAAGATAATGGCCGAAGGTCGTCGGCTGGGCGTGCCGCTCATGCGTGTAGCCCGGCATGATCGTTGTCGTATGCTGCTGGGCCAGCTTCAGCGTCGCGACTTGCAGGTCATAGATCCGGGCCATCTGCTTCATGAGTTGGTGCCGCACCTCGAGCATCTGCCGGGCGGAAGGTTGCGTGCGGGCGATCATCATCATGCCGGCCAGCTCCTTGTCGAGCCTTCTCACGAAGAAGTATTGGTTCTTGTAGAACTGGTTCCAGGCTCGCTCGTCCTCGGCAAAGTCGAACTCCCACAGTTCGCGAACGACGCGTGCCGCTTCGGGCGCGTCCTCCGCCGAAATGATCCCCTGCTTGAGCAGCATCGTGGCCCAGGCCGCGGTGATCCAATCCATGTAGCCCGGCTCGTGGATCTTGTCGATCCGGTCGAGCCAATCGGCCTTGGCATCGGGACCCGCAGACGGGCTCTTCCCCGGCGAAGCCGATTGGGCCTCCCCGCCGAAACAGACACCCGCGAGAATCAGTGCCACCAACAACGAACGGACGGTGTGTCGGAGCGTTCTCATTGGACCCTTCCTTTCAGGGCAGGATGCCGTAGGATTCCTGGTCAAGGACCATTTCCGCCGGCCATCGGCAATCGATACGGCGGCGACAGCAGCGGCAACGAAGCGGCTCTGCAATCGGTGCCAGATGGGTTGTGCAATCTAACGCAGTTCTTGCAGAATGGAAAGTGGGGACCAAAGCGGAAAAGGTGCCAGGGGAAGCGCCGGTCAAGGCCGGCGGGGAGTTGCGAATGAAAGAGTCGTACGGGAAAGACCTCGCGGGCCATCCCGGCCCCGAGCGATGCGGCGTCGACCGCGAGGTTTGCTCGTTCCCCCGCGGGAACGCCTCGTGGGCCGCTTTGGGGGCCCGGCCGTGCAGTTGAAAGGCGCCTCGGACCGTGTTCAGCGAATCGTTGTTCTTGCCCCTCCCACCGCCGGTGAAGACGAGCGTGAACGTGCGGCCGTCGGCGCTGAGCCACTTCGGTGCGAAGGAGAAGAAGAAAACGTTGTCCGCCCAGTCGAGCGTGCTGCCGGGCCGGTGGTCGCCGAAGCGGTGGCTCGTGGTCCAGCACTTGACCGTGGTCCAGGGCCCCCAGGGTTCCGGGGCGTCGAACAGAGCCATCACGCTGGCGTGCGAGACCGTGTGCTCGGTGGCCAGCAGGTAGCGGCGAAGCCCCGGATTGTAGCTGGCGCTTGCGCACCAGCCCGTTCCCTCGGGGTTTTCGAAGACTGGGGTTTTCTTCGATAGTGGCCCCCACGTGGGATCGGCGCCGACCATGCCCGTGAACCACTCGTACGACGCGCGTCCCGCAAAGATGCGGTCGTTGCGCACGCGGGCGAGAAACAGCGCGCCGGGCTTGTGCACGTTCAACCCGAAGGCCGATTGGGTGACCGCGACGTCCCGCGGTCGGATGAAGTAGGAGTAGACGTAGTCGTCCCGTGCGCCGGCGTTGTTCTTCCCGTACACCAGGAAAGTCGGAATCGTGAGATCGTCCTCTCGCCACCACCGCCAATCCGCCCGGGTCCAATGCGCGCCGCGGTCGGTCGATCGGGCCAGTTCGATGTACCGGAAGTGGTCTCGCGGCCCTCCGGTATCGGGCTCGTCGGGGACGATCCACGAGTAGAGGACGCCGCCGACGCAGATCGTCCCCCAACTCTTGCCGGCAAACTGCGCGGGATTCTCGGCGTTCTTGCCGCCCCAAACGTTCGATCCCCGGTAGTCGTGCCCGTCGCCCTCGATGCGGGCGAAGCCCAGGCCGACCCGTCCGTCGCTGTTCGTGCCTCCGAACCCCCCGCCGTCTCCCCATGCGCCGTACTGGTGGTCGTCGTCGGCCCAGGTCAACTGCCAGTTGTCGCTGCCCACGGCATGGCGCCGATGGGTGGTCCAGTCGAGAACCACGTCGGCGATAACCGGGCTCGGGGGATACGGCGCCGCAGCGCGAACCGCCGAAGCGGCCAGAAGAACGAACCCGAATGCGTCCATCGTCCTCATCCCGTTCTCCCTTGCTTCAAGGCCCGCCGCGCGTCGGCCCAACGGTCGCGCCCGTCCCGGGTTGGCGACGGAGACCATCATGGTAGCCGAAGCCGGGCCAATTGCGAGTGGGCGGTGAGAGGGACGCGGAAGCGTCCGGGACTTTGGTTCCCACGCGAAGCGTGGGAACCAGGGGAAGCGTGGGAACCAGGGGAAGGCAGCCTGAAGGCTGAACTCCAGCGGGAAGCACAAGCCAGGGCTTGGTTCCCGAGCGCCGCACGCGTGGGCGCGGGGGCGTTCGTGTTCGCCGATTCAATCCTCTCCGGCCCGGCAACTGCCCGGGGCGAGCGGAGCCGGCGTCGCACGCTGCGCGCGAACCTCCGCCAGCAGCGCGGGGGTCACGCCCAGGCGCTCGTGCACGTCGAACAGCGACTGGCCGGAGACGTCGTTGACCCCCTCGATGATTGCGCCGTGGGGGAACGCGCCGGTGGCGGGGTCCCAGAGGGGCTCGTCGGTGAGGACGCCGTTCTCGTAGCGATCGAGGATGCTCGCGCCGACGTCGGCGCCGTCGCGCCCGGCGCCCTTGCAGGGCGATTTGGGCGAAACGGCGATGTAGGAGCCGTCGAAACGGGGGTCCCGATCGGGCAGGGCGTTGGTCGCGCCCGCGGTGCCCGGGCCCCAGGTGCCCCGGTGGTTGCTCCAGCCGCCGCAGTGATCGATGCGCACGGCACGAAAGTTGCCGAGGTCGTTCACGACGAAGCCGCGGCCGCCGTTGTTGACGCTCAGCGAGTTTTCGACGTCGAGCGAGGCCCGGAAAGCGTCGTCGCGGTATTCGATGCGGCCCGTCGAGGCCGAAAACCCTTCTGCCGCGTTGCCGACCGCCGTGCAGTTGCGCATCGCCAATCCCAGGACGGTCTGGATCGCCCAGCCGTTGTGCGTGCTGCCGATCGCCAGGCAGTGCTCGTAGCGCACGTGATCGGCGTCTCCCCGGTTGGTGACCGTCGCCGGAATGTAGCCCTGCTTAGCGCGAAGCGCGATGCAGCCGTAGTAGGCGTTGTTGCGGCCCCAGGCGGCAAACGCGGCGAAGTGTTCCCATTTGTCGGGCACTTCCTCGACGATGCAGTTCTCGATCGTATTGCGCAAGCCGCGATACATCACGATGCCGTCGTTGGGTCCCCAGCGCCGCCCGAGATACTTCGCGTTGCGCGCATTCACGTAGTTGCGCCGCAGGGTGTTGTCGCGCGCGCCGGTCGCGCCGGGCGCGTTGTGGATCGAAATCCCGTTGCGATGGAAATCGTAGAGTTCGCATTCCTCGACGAGCGAGTTTCGGGTGCCGGCCCCGAGGCTGATGCCGGTGTTGTTTCCCCAGCGGTTGGGCCGGGCGGCCAGGATGCGTCGCACGACGCAGTGGTCGCACCCCGCGAGGTGCACGACGCCGGCGTTGCTCGTGTCCCGGTTTTGCTCGTTGTCGGCGTTTTCGACGCGCAGGCCGATCGCGTGCACGTGCGAACAATTCCGAACGTCCAGCGCCGGGCACCGCCCGGTGCCTTGGATGAACGCGCGCCGTTCGTTCTCGGCCTGGACGGTGATCGGCGCGCCCGCGGTCCCGCGCAGCCCCTCCAGGCGCAGCGCATCGTACCGGCCATCGGCCAGGATCATCGTGTCGCCGGCTCGAAGCCGCGCGGCAACGTCGGCAACGGTCTCGGGCGTCACGCGATAGGTGGCCGCCGGCACCCGGCCCGCCGCGAGCGTCAGACCGACGACCGCCAGCCACACCCGGCCGGCTCGTGCAAGCTCTCTGGGCGTCACGCCGTTGCTCCTTTCGTGGTCCTCCCGCTGCGGAGTCTAACGGCGCGCGGTCCCTCCGGCAAGAAGCCTCGCGAAAGCCGCCCCGCTTGGCTGTTTCGGTTGCCCGTTCCCCACCTCGGCGCGATCTGCTACGACCGGCACGATCCGCCCTTTCGGCGCGCTCGAACCGCCAACGCCGCCGTGGGCGCCCGGGGTGACGTTTCGCGCGGGCAGGGCGGCAACAGGCTACCGAGAGCGATCTATCCTTTTTCAGCCACGCACTGGTTTCGCCATTCCTGCTCCCGCCGCCAAGCATTCCGGAGCGGTCGGGAAAGCCCGTTGCCCCAAGCCCGCGAGCGACCGCCCGATCGATACCGTAAGCCCATGAACACACTCCCGCTGCCTTGGCGTTCCAGCGAAGCGCCTGCCTCGGCCGGGACGATCCCACGCCGTTTGCCCGTTCTGCTGCCGGTCGTGCTGCTGGTTGTCGGCGGATCGCTGCTGTCGTGGTGGGTCGTGGCACGGGCCGACCGCCAAATGCGCATGGCGCTGCTGCGGCAGGCGAGCCTGGTGGCCGAGACCATCGATCGCGATCACGTCAAGGCGCTATCGGGGGGCGAGGAGGATCTCGAGAAACCCGAGTATCTGCGGCTCAGGCGGCAATTGGGCGCGATCCGGCAGGCCGACGGCAATTGCCGGTTCGTCTATCTCATAGGCCGCAGGCCCGACCGCCGGGTGTTCTTTCTCGTCGACGTGCAGGATGACGCCCGGGAGCCGACGCCGTCCTGCCAACCGGGTGAAGTGTATGAGGATGCCTCGGTCGAGATGGTTACCCTCTTCGACGCCGGCAACCCCCTCGTCGAGGGCCCCCTTCCGGACGAATGGGGCACGTGGGTCTCGGCGTTGGTACCGTTGGCCGATCCCGCGACGGGCGAACCGATTGCCGCGCTGGGCATGGACGTCGACGTGCGCGACTGGAAGTGGGATCTTGCGCGCGCCGCGATGCCGCCCTCGCTGCTCACGTTGGCGATGATCGCGATCCTGGTGGTGGGAACGGCGCTGTCGGCGCGTCGCGCCCGGCTGGCCGCCGACGCGCCGCGATGGATGCGGCATCTCGAGCCGGCGCTGGTGGTCGCGGTCGGCCTGGCGCTGACGTTGTTTGCCGCCTGGATGGTCCGGCAAACCGAGCGGCAGGCCGGATGCGAGACGTTCGCGCAATTGGCGGCCAGCCAGACGCAGGCGATCGCCGAAACGTTCCACGATCTTCGCGACACCGAGTTGGAGGCCTTGGCGCGATTCTACGAGGGAAGCGATCACGTAACGCTTGAAGAGTTCCATCACTACACCGCCTTTCTCGCGAAGAATCCGGCAGTCCAAGCCTGGCAGTGGATCGCGGCCGTGCCCGCGGCCGACAAGACCCGCTTCGAAGAGGCTGCCGGGGCAACGGGGCGGGCGGGATTTGCGATCTGGCAGAAGGACGAACAGGGCAATCGGGTGCCGGCCGCCGGGCGAGAGGTCTTTTATCCCGTTTTCTACGTCGACTCCGGGGCGGGCAACGAACGGGCACTGGGCTACGACGTGGGCTCCGAGCCGCTCGTTCGCGCGGCCGTCGAAGAGGCCGCACAGACGGGCCAGATCGTGGGCTCCGATCCCGTCGCGCCGGTCGACGAGGCCGCGGGGCAGAAGGAAATGCTCCTATTGCGCCCGGTCTTCGATGAAAGTCGCCCCAGGCGTCTGCGGGGCTTCGTGTCGGCCGTGCTATGCATGGAGAGACTGCTGAAAGGCCCCGGCCCGCACGGCTCGGCAACGCCGCTGGAAATCGCGCTGGTGCGCCCCGACGGCGCGATCGAACCGCTGGCCGCCACGTGCGATTTCGACGGGTCGCTGGAGACCCCGTTGTCCTTGATGCGCCCCGTTTTCGCCTTCGGCAAGGTCTTTGCCTTGACCGCCCACGCGGACGCCGCATTCGTGCGCCTGCATCCGGCCTGGACGAGCGGGCTCGTCGCCCTGACGGGAGTTGGGCTGACCGCGGCGGTCGCGTTCGTGGCCGGCGTGGTCCTTCGCCGCCGAGCCGTTCTCGAACAACTGGTGGCCGAGCGGACTTCGAGGCTGCGCGAAAGCGAGAATCGGTTGTCCACGATTCTTGATCGTCTGCCCATTCCCACGTTTGTCATCGACGCGGATCACCGGGTCACGATCTGGAACCGCGCGCTGGCCGCGCTTTCCGGGATCCCGGCCCAACGGATGATCGGCACCCGAAACCACTGGCGCGCCTTCTACGACGAGGAAAGGCCCTCCCTGGCCGACCTCGTGTCGGACGGCGCGTTCGGGCAGGCTCCGCAATGGTACCGGGCCGACGTTGCCCCCTCGCCCCTGATCGACGACGCGTTCGAGACGACCGCGTTTTTTCCCGAGATCGGCGACGGTGGCCGGTGGTTGCACATCACCGCCGCGGCGATCGAGGATTCTTCCGGAGCGGCGATCGGCGCGGTCGAGGCCCTGGACGACGTGACCGACCGGAAGCGGACCGAGCAGCTCCAGGAGGAATACACCGCTGCCCTGGAAGGTCAGAAGCGGGCCATGGAAGAACTCTACCGTGCCGGTGAAATCGCCAACCGCGCGAAAAGCGAGTTCCTGGCCAACATGAGCCACGAAATCCGCACTCCCATGACGGCGATCCTCGGCTTCGCGGAGGTGCTTCTCGGGGAGCCGGGCCTCGAGCGCGCTCCTCCGCACCGCGCCGAGGCCCTTCGCACGATCCAGCGGAACGGCGAGTACCTGTTGGTCCTGATCGACGACATCCTCGACCTGTCGAAGATCGAAGCCGGCAAGCTGGACGTCGACAACGTGGCCTGCTCACCCGCGCAGATCCTCGACGAGGTGATCGCGCTGATGCGCGTGCGCGCCGACGCAAAGAACCTGCCCCTGTCGCTCGAATACGACGGCCCCATCCCCGAGTCGATCCAAAGCGACCCGCTGCGGCTGCGGCAAGTGTTGATCAACCTGGTGGGCAACGCCGTCAAGTTCACCGAGACCGGCAGCGTGCGCGTCATCGCGCGCCTGGTGCAACAACCTCTAAAATCCGCCTTGCTTCAGATTGACGTGGTCGACACGGGCATCGGGTTGACCGACGAGCAGGCTTCCAGGGTGTTCAACCCGTTCATTCAGGCCGACTCATCCACGACGCGCAAGTTCGGCGGAACCGGGCTGGGGCTCACGATCAGCAGGCGGCTGGCGGAGATGCTCGGCGGCGGCATCACCCTTCGCAGCGAGCCCGGCAAAGGCAGCACGTTCGGCGTGACGGTCGCGACGGGCGACCTGAAGGGCGTGAAACTGCTTACGGCTCCGGAAGAAGCCGCTGCGCCGGCGAAGCCGGCCCCCGCGGCAAGCCCTGCCGCGGCCGTGCGGCTCGACGGACGCATCCTCCTCGCCGAAGACGGCCCCGACAACCAGCGCCTGATCGCCTTCGTCCTGAAGAAGGCCGGCGCCGAAGTGACCGTGGCCGAAAACGGGCAGGTCGCCTGCGACGAGGCCCTGGCCGCGCGCGAGCGAGGCCAACCGTTCGAGCTGATCCTGATGGACGTCCAGATGCCCGTGATGGACGGTTACCAGGCCGCGCGCCGGCTGCGCGGGGCGGGCTACACGGGCCCGATCGTTGCCTTGACCGCCCACGCCATGACCGGCGACGAAGCCAAGTCCCGCGCCGCCGGCTGCGACGATCACCTGACCAAACCCATCGACCGCGCCAAGTTCCTCCCGGCCGTCGCCCAGTGGTTGAAGCGAGCCCCCGGCCCCGTTTCGCCGTTCCCTCCCTCAAACGGAACGAGCCCATCGGGTAGAACGTCGATTTCGCGCACGAGTACCCGCGACGACGCCGAAACGCGCGAAAGAAAGTGAAGGGGAACGATCGGCTCGCTCGCCGAGATCCAGTTCGGTAACCGCTCCCTGGGACGCGATTTCCAGAAGCTGCGCCAGGCGATTCTCGACATGGTCGGCCCCGCCTCGCGGCCGGTCATCTTTCGCCGGAGTGCCCCAAGGCCCTCATGGCACCGGACGTCTTGAACACAGGATTGCAGGTTCGGCGGCGCGAACTGCAATCCTCAAGAGATTATGCCGGCCCGTGGAGTAGCGTCGACTTGCCATCCTGAAAGGTCGGGTACCTCAATTCCGGCAGCAACTCGTCGCGCATCCGCGCCGTGTCCCCCCAGTAGGACACCCGACCGATCGAAATGAAGTCTCGGGTCAG